>SAMEA104315436__coassemble_676_pt1 | contig 158893 bp, 140 predicted proteins | sample SAMEA104315436__metabat2_low_PE_029 | metagenome-assembled genome bin SAMEA104315436 (sample SAMEA104315436) | gut metagenome | biome: Monkey gut; feature: monkey-associated habitat; material: faeces | place: China | collected 2013 | reverse complement strand
TTTATTTACAAGGTGTTTGAGCAAATGTTAATGGATTTTCGTGGACAGCAGTGAAGTCAATACGACAGTGAATATCCAAGCGTCAAAGATGCGACCATTCTCAACTAAAAGCATTTGTCCCTCCGTAGAGTTGCAGGACAATGGCTGTTTTCTCTTTTGCTCCGTACAACCTCTTGAAGATGGCATCACGAAGTTGCGCTGCACCATTAGAGGTGAGACGGAAGCAAATGGCAACAACCATAGGGAATCCATACAATGTTTGCCAAATACCTTTGGAAAGTTCTTGCCTCTGTTGGACTTCCGACATCAACAACATACCTTCTTTATATATGGCTCGTATCACAGAGTTGAGTTTCGGGGCGGTAACATGAAGCATATCCACCAACTCGCCCTCACTCATCCACAAGTTCTCCAAGTTGGACGGAATGGATAACATTCCATTTCCGCCCACGGTGATTACAGTCCTTTTCATGCCATTCCTCCCATAACTGGCAAATGCCCCTTGATTCGACTTTCAAAGACTGCTATGTCATGGTCAAGCTTGGTGCTTGTCACCTTAGCGTATATCTGCGTTGTGGTGATGTTCGTGTGACCAAGAATCTTACTCACACTTTCTATCGGCATACCATACTCCAAGGCTAAAACAGCCCAACTATGACGGGACACATGGAACGAAACCCGCTTCTTGATGCCACACATTACAGCTACTTTTTTGATGCGCTTGTTAATGCTGTCAAGATTACCGATATTGAACAAGTGGTTGTCTTTTCTGAAAGATTTGTATCTCTCAACAATCTGCATAGGAATATCCATCAGCTTGATTTGAAACGGCACGCCTGTCTTCTGACGCTTGGACACTATCCAAGGAGCACCGTTTACCATGCTGATGTTATCTTCCGTCAAGTTCTTGATGTCGATGAAAGCTATACCTGTCCAACTGCCAAAGATAAAAAGGTCTCTCGCAAATGCCATGTTGGGGTCTTCCAACTTTACTTCTGTCATGGCAGTAAGCTCGTCCAAGGTCAAGAACTCACGTTCCTTGTGGTCTGGATCAACGTGGTACATGGCAAACGGATTTCTCGGTATCTTGCCGTTGTAGTGTGCCGCCGTAACGATATGTTTCAGAGGTATGGAGTAAATCCAAATGGAGGACTGCGCAAGCCCTACCACATTTTTCAAGTAAAGGCAATAGTCACGGATAAACTCCTCGGTAAGCTCATTCATGGACATATCGCTGCGCTTGTACTGATACTTGATGAACTCGGCAACGTACTTTCTCACCACAAGATACTTGTTGTAAGTGTTCTTGGCTCTGTCCTTGCCTACACGCTTGGCAAAGGCAGTGTTCTCTTTGTCAAAGGCTCTGAGCAAGGTCTCGTACTCCGTGCCTATTCCTTGGTAGGCGTTTCTCACCATTTCAGCGGTAACGAACGCCTCACGGTCGGAAAGGCGTTGGTAATGCTTGGTGATTTGAGCCTTGATGTTGTCAAGCGCAAAGTTCACCTCCTTGGCTTCCTTGCTCTTGCCGATGGCTCTGTTGCCCTTGGCATCCCAGATAGCCTTGGTAACGCTCTGCTTGCAACTGAACTGTGCGATAGTTCCGTTGATTGTCACTCGTCCCATGATAGGGACAATTCCGTTTCTCTCCTTGCTTCCATTTACATAGAAGACTGTCTTGAAAGTGCATCTCATAATTCTTACTTTTTTGTTCGGTGCAAAATTAAACTATGAGAGTTGCATGGCAAAACCAAAACTTACGCAGAATGGGGAAATATGAACCGCCACCGTTAAAAATGCTTATTAGGGCGTTTCTGCGAGGTAATGATTTGAAAGCGTTTCTATTTCTCCAATCTGCGTTTTTCGCTATTCCTCGTCTATGCCACTTAATGCCAACAACTGCCACAACCACTTGAAACTCAAAATAAAAGCATCATTCTGCTATTTTTTGCTTTTTTAGGCGTTATTTTTTACAAAAAAGAAGCAAGTTTACTCTCTCTGTCATTGAATTCTGCTGCAATTGTCCTCTGATAAGGGGAAAATTTGTAACTTTGCCCAAAAGAAGCCGACTCCCATTCCGCCGCAGAGGGGAGCAGGCAAGGATTTGCGGTAAGTAGAAGTAAAAATAGATAAAGAAGACAAAGTAATAAAAGACATATCTTATTGTTAAACTGCGTTTGCTGTTATTCGGAACGTCTTGAAACTTGGCCGTAGATAGATTGTTAAGTAGCTGAATAAGTTTGTAAACGCCTGCGCATGGCGTGGGCGAAACTTATCTGTACTTAACGGGTCGAGGCCAAGTACCCAAGACGTGGATAGGTTAGTCCACGCTTCTTTTGGTACTTGGTCATCATGCAAACCCGTTGCTCCGTGAGACGGTATCGCCCAATTCATCCTTTTATGATATTTAATTCATTCCAGTTTATCTGGCTGTTCCCGATGGTTTTCATCGGGTATTATCTGTTGTCGTATCTTTTCGGCAATGGCAATGAGGAACGCCAGCGACAAGCAGGCAATGTTCTCCTGCTCGCGATTTCCTATGGTCTTTATGCACAGGTGAATGCGGCTTACACACTTATCCTATTAGGTGTCACAGCCATAACCTATTCCTTTGCTCTTCTTATCGAGCATCGTAAGGCTTTTGGCCAAAAGCGTTATATGGTGGCCAGTGGTGTGCTGCTCGCATTGCTACCATTACTTGTATTCAAGTACTATAACTTTATTATTGGAGCGGGCAATGATTTATTTGCCAGTCTTCACATTGCTACGAAGTTGCCTGGTCTCAACTGGGCAGTTCCTGTGGGTATATCGTTCTTTACCTTCCAGGCCGTGGGGTATCTGATGGATGTGTATTATCGTCGCATCAAAGCAGAACATAACTGGTGGGATTATATGCTCTTTGTATCTTTCTTTCCCCAAATCATGTCGGGTCCAATCAGTCGCGCGGGCGACTTGTTGCCGCAAATCAAATCACCACGAAGGTTCAATGAAACGATGGCTACTGAAGGTTTGCGCTGGTTCGCATGGGGATTGTTTCTTAAGGTTATGATGGCCGACCGTCTAGGGATGTATGTTGACAAGGTGCTTGAAAATTACCAGTACAACTCCGGCAGTTCCTGTCTGATAGCCAGTATATTCTATTCTTTTCAGATTTATGGCGACTTTGCAGGATATTCATTCATGGCTTTGGGTGTGGGTAAGCTCATGGGTTTCAATCTTGTGAACAACTTCCAACGTCCTTATTTGGCAGTATCAGTGACCGATTTCTGGCGTCGCTGGCATATCTCACTCTCCACTTGGCTTCGTGACTATGTGTATATTCCTCTGGGTGGAAGTCGATGCTCCAAAGCGAGAAACTATTGGAACATCCTAGTGACATTCCTTGTGAGTGGCATTTGGCATGGTGCCAACTGGACTTTCATATTTTGGGGTGTGCTGCATGGTATTGTCCAGATAGGGGAGAAGGTGCTTGGTTGGCAAAAGTGCATGAGTACTAATCCACTTGTACGCCTCTCACGCATCGTTATCACTTTTCTGGTAGTCACTACAGCATGGATTTTCTTCCGTCAGCCAACCATAACTGATGCTTTTAATGTGATAGGCAGGATATTCACAGAGCATGGTGCTGTGTTCAAGCCCAGCAACAAGGATGTTGTTTTCTCTCTGCTTTCCATTTCCATCGTATGCTTTGCCGATATCACCAGAGAGTTCTTTCCTGCCTCGGTGAACCGATGGAAAAGCGCTCCCATTGTGTTGCGTTGGACCACCTATTATATTCTGATGCTTCTCACGCTTCTTTGTGGCGTGTTTGATTCCAGTCAGTTTATCTATGTCAGCTTTTAAAAGTAAAGGATTATGAAGAGGTTTTTGATAAAGGTTAGTGTGTTTCTGATAGGTCTGGCCATGTTTGACTTCATGATAGGAATGTGCTGTCGCTATCTGGTGAATCATGCCAAAGGTGGCGACACAGGGCTTAACAACTATATCTGTCACAAGATGACCGAGGAGTTTCTTATCTTTGGTTCTTCGCGAGGAATGCATCATTATGACCCAAGCATCATCACAGACAGTCTGAATATGTCCTGTTGGAATTGTGCTAAAGATGGTAATGGCATCATTTTGATGTATGGCCGTTACCACATGTTGAGCGCCAGATATGTGCCTAAAGTGCTTGTTTATGACGTGTGTCCGGAATTTGACCTTTTTGAAGGAGATAATCACAAGTACCTGGGTGGACTGCGGTATTACTATGATGAACCAGGTGTAGATTCCATCTTTTGGGCTGTGGATAGGAAAGAAAGGGCAAAGATGCTGTCCAGTTGTTACCGCTACAATTCCCAGTGGCTTCAACTGATTTCTGACAACATCCATCCTCTCCAGTCTGATGACAAAGGATATCGTCCTATGGACAAACAGATGACTTATGTGCCAGAGAAGCGCCAGGATTCTGAAGAACCACAGTATAAGTATGACGCGCTGAAATTTCATTATTTAGAAAGGCTGATAGAGGAATGTAACCAACACGGCACAAAGCTGGTGTTTGCCATTTCTCCATCCTTTGGTGCAGACGACGATAGAGGTTATAATCCTCTAAAAGAACTGTGTGCACGTTATGACATTCCCCTTATCAATCATTTCTGCGACCCGGAATTCACCAGTAGCACGGAGTATTTCTATGACTCTGTTCACTTGAACCGTACAGGTGCCACAAAATATACAAAGAAGTTGATGGGGGAGTTGAAGGAACTCCTTTTGCAGGAATGACAGAACTATAGATTGCAGAGGCAGACTTCAGATGAAACATAAGAGCCATTCTGTTGTCACCAACAGCGTTATTGCATGTGCAGATAGAAGTAGTACTACGTTGGCAAGGTCAGTAGAACAGACTTTTACAGTTGGGAGATTAGGCTTGAGGAACGGTTCCTATGGAGGAGATGAAACGAAATAAGGGCACCCGTTAGTTACCTTGAATACGCAAATGGACGTATCCGCATGCGACAAAATCGAGATTGGATATTATGGAAGAACCTTCCATATAAATGATTTTGTCTCACCAAGATGCAATCTTGGCTTCTATGTGTGCAACTATCTGGTGCCCTTATGAGCGGAGGCCAACAATCTGGCCTGTGGGAATCGATGCCGTGTGTCTGGCCTCTGACCTTGCTGATGGTCAGAGGCCAGCACCCTGTGCTCCTGCATCAATGAGAATACTCTTCCTTGGTGAAGCGAAGCGTCATGAGCGGTTTGCCCGTCTGTTCGCTCCTGTAGATGCGAGTGATGGTGACCCCCAAGTCCTTGAGGTCCTTCTGCTCAATGTTGTTCTTGAGTTCGGTCAGATAAGAGTCGTGCAGCTCCCTCACCACCTCATCTGAGTAGAGGCTGTCCATGTCGAGCGCTCCCTTGACAGTGAAATGATAGGTGTATTCCATTTCTCCTGCGCGGTAAGTGGCACTATCGAGTGTGGTGTAAGGGTCGATGTCGTGCGGGCAGTTCTTGGTGGTGAACTCCCTGGCTTCTCTTTCCAACTTTTGGTCCATTGTCTCCTTGCAGCCGCATACCAATGCGAGCAGCGCAGAAAGACCGACGGACAAGAATGTCTTGCTTCTCATTATATATATATAATAGGTGTATTACGTGTTTGCAGTTACTTCTTCAGGTACTGGCTGAAGAACTTCCAAACCTCCTCGCCCGTATCCATGTCGGCGCGGAACCAGTTGTGGCCAGAACCGATTACTTCATAGAGCCACACGTCATTGTGTGTCTTGGGATTCACGTAGCGGTGGTGCACAATCATGTGGCCGTTCTTCTCGAAGGATTTTCCCTTGACAGTATCGGTGGGCAGAGCCACACAGCCGTTCTTCTCCACGATATAGCTCACAGCCTCGAGCACACCATAATATTTTCCCCAACCAAGCGTATTGCCGAGATCACCTTCCCAAGTGGATAAGGCATCCTTGGTGCCATGAATCTCCATGAAAGGTATGGGCTTGGTGGGCACACGCTCCTCGCGCATCCAGGTGATGGTGATACCAGCCAGAGAAGCTAGTGCACGGAATGCATTCTGCTTCTGATAGTTCATCAAGAAGCACAAATCACCACCATTGGACATGCCTGTAAGGAAGGTGTTGGCCTTGCTCAGGTTGTATTTCTTCTGCACGAACTTGGCCAGCTTGACCATTGTCTGCACGTCGTCAGGCTCGAATCCTTCCTGGCTGGGGTAGCGTACGTTCCATCCCGGCTTGCCTGTCTTGTCCTTCAGACCCTTGGGAACACAGAGTGCGAAGCCGTGCTTGACAGCCGCATCATTCATCCAGGTATCCACGGGAGCACTGCTGCCATAGCCGTGCAGGACAAATACAAGGGGAGCCTGAGCAGGCAGGTTGTCGGGCAAGAACATCTGGAAGTGACGCATGAACCCACCCACCTCGAGCGAGTCGGCTACGACCCTTTGTGCGCGCACCTGCTGTGTGACGCCTCCTGTAAGGCCAAGAACGGCCATCAGAATAAATCCAAAGAATTTTCTCATCGGTTTGATTGTTTCAGTGCAGCACGTAGCTGCCATTGCTAATGTTGATTTGTTATATGTTTCTGCAAAGTTAGCAATTTATTTCTGTTCCGATGACAGACTTTGCGAGAAAAGTCGGATGTGGAGTCGCGCAACCATGAGACCAGCGACAGATTTGGGCGAATGAAGAAAGATGAGAAGTTTGTTGGCTATATACTTTCCCGTGTGCTATAAAAGTACTACTTTTGCATGACCTTAGACTGAGACGGCCCTGTGAGAGCCCTAATTGGCTCGCATACGGCCCGAAGGCACGAGACAGAAAGATTGAACTGCACATCCAATACAATAATATAAGCAAATGGAACAACTTAAGCATGAGTGCGGAGTGGCCATGATACGCCTGCTCAAGCCCTTGGAGTATTATCAAGAGAAATACGGCACGTGGATGTACGGGCTCAACAAGCTTTACCTCCTGATGGAGAAGCAGCACAACCGTGGCCAGGAAGGCGCGGGACTGGCTAGCGTAAAGATGGAGGCAGCACCCGGACAGGAATACATGTTTCGTGAGCGTGCGCTTGGAAGCGGTGCTATCACCGAGATTTTCCAGAACGTGCAAAAGCAGTTTGCCAACTATTCACCCGAGCAGTTGTCGGATGTATCCTTTGTGAAGGAGAATCTGCCATTTGCTGGTGATATATATATGGGCCACCTCCGGTATTCGACGACCGGCAAGAGTGGCCTTTCTTATGTGCATCCCTTCATGCGCAGAAACAACTGGAAGGCCAAAAACCTGTGTCTGTGCGGCAACTTCAACCTCACCAACACCGATGATGTGTTCAATGAGATAGTGGCCAAAGGACATCACCCCCGCATCTACAGCGACACTTATGTGATGCTGGAACTGATGGGACACAGACTGGACAGAGAGAGCGAGCGCGTGTATAACATTGCTCTGGACAGAAAGCTTGAAGGCTTGGACATCACCCACTTCATAGAGAAGAACATCGACGTGCGCAATGTTCTGCACACGAGTGCGCCTCTCTTTGACGGTGGTTATGTGATATGTGGCTTCACCGGAAGCGGTGAGATGTTCAGCATGCGTGATCCCTGGGGACTGAGACCGGCTTTCTGGTATCGCGATGAGGAAGTTGTAGTGCTGGCCAGTGAGCGTCCTGTGATACAGACTGCCTTCGACCTGGAGACCGATCAGATACAGGAGCTGGCTCCCGGACAAGCTCTCACCGTGCGTCGCAACGGAGAAGTGAGCCTCACTCAGATACTTCAGCCCGGTGTGAAGAAAGCTTGTTCCTTCGAGCGCATCTACTTCAGCCGAGGAAGTGACCGCGATATATATAAGGAGCGCAAGGCGCTGGGTGAGCAGTTGACAGAACGCATCGGCGAGGCTGTTGACGGTGATATCGCCCACACGGTGTTCAGCTTCATCCCCAACACAGCCGAAGTGGCATTCTACGGCATGCTGGACGGATTCAAGAAGAAGCTCAATCGCCAGAAGGCACAAGAACTCTTCGAACTGACCCAAGACCACCAGCCCACCATCGAGGAAATCAAGGAGGTGCTGCGCCCGTACATCAGAAGTGAGAAGGTTGCCATCAAGGACATCAAGCTGCGCACCTTTATCACCGAGGGCAACAGCCGCAATGATCTGGCAGCGCATGTGTATGACATCACCTACGGCAGTCTGGAGCCATACGTGGATAATCTGGTTGTCATTGATGACAGTATCGTGCGCGGAACCACTTTGAAGGAGAGTATCATACGCATCCTGGACCGCTTGCATCCCCGCAAGATAGTGCTGGTGAGCAGCAGTCCGCAGGTTCGCTATCCCGACTATTACGGCATCGACATGTCGCGCATGGATGAGTTTATTGCTTTCAGAGCAGCCATCGAACTGCTGAAGGAGAGAAAGCAGGAGCACCTCATCGATGATGTGTATGCCAAGAGCAAGGCTCAGTGCGAGTTGCCAGCCGACGAAATGGTGAACTACGTGAAGGAGATATACGCACCCTTTGCCGATGAGGAGATTTCCGAAAAGATGGTGGAGATGCTTCGTCCCGCAGAGGTGACCACACCGATAGAGATTGTATATCAGACTCTGGACGGCTTGCATCGCGCCTGTCCTGCACATCTGGGCGACTGGTACTTCAGTGGCGACTATCCCACACCTGGTGGCGTAAAGCTTCTGAACTTGGCTTTCATAGACTATTACGAGAACATCTATTCAAAGAAATAAATGAACAGAAAGGTTACACTGAGACTGGAAGACGGAACGGAGTTTCATGGCACTTCGTTCGGTTACGAGAAACCTGTGGCAGGAGAGGTGGTGTTCAATACCGCTATGATGGGTTATCCCGAGAGCTTGACCGATCCCTCCTATGCCGGACAGTTGATGACACTCACCTTCCCGCTGGTTGGCAACTATGGAGTGCCACCCTTCACATTCGAAGAGAATGGACTTCCCACTTTCATGGAGAGCGAGAAGATACACGTGCGTGCCATTATCGTGAGTGATTACAGCCGTGAGTTCAGCCACTGGAACGGAGTGGAGACTCTGGCTGACTGGCTCAAGAGAGAGCAGGTGCCTGGCATCACAGGCATTGATACACGCCAGCTGACCAAGGTACTGAGGGAACACGGAGTGATGATGGGCAAGGTTCTCTTTGACGACATGCCCGACGAAGTGCCCGAGGCAGATTATGCAGGCGTCAACTTTGTAGATCAGGTTTCCTGCCGCGAGGTAATCAAGTACAACGAGGGTGCTGACAAGAAGGTGGTGCTGGTGGATTGTGGCGTGAAGGCCAACATCCTGCGCTGCCTGATTCGCCGCGGTGTGGAGGTTATCCGTGTACCCTGGAACTACGATTTCAACGAGCTGGAGTTTGACGGCCTGTTCCTTGCCAACGGTCCCGGTGATCCTGAAACCTGTGAGGTGACTGTGCAGAACATCCGCCGCTTCCTGGCCAATCCCGTGGTGCGTCCCTGTATGGGCATCTGCATGGGCAACCAGCTCCTGAGCAAGGCTGCCGGTGCAAGAATCTACAAACTGAAGTATGGTCACCGCAGTCACAACCAGCCCGTGCGCAAGGTTGGTACTGAGACGTGCTTCATCACCAGCCAGAATCATGGCTATGCAGTGGATTCATCTTCTCTGCCTGCTGATTGGGAGCCTATGTTCGTGAACATGAACGACGGCAGCAACGAGGGTGTGCGTCACAAGAAGAACCCCTGGTTCTCGGCACAGTTCCACCCCGAAGCTTGCTCTGGTCCAGTGGATACAGAGTATATGTTTGACGACTTTGTGAAACTTCTCTAATATAGATATCATGGTAGATAGCAACATAAAGAAAGTCCTGCTGCTCGGTTCGGGCGCACTGAAGATTGGAGAGGCCGGAGAGTTTGACTACTCTGGCTCACAGGCACTCAAAGCCCTGCGCGAGGAGGGTATCAAGAGTGTACTCATCAACCCCAATATCGCTACGGTTCAGACCAGCGAGGGAGTTGCCGACCAGATTTACTTCCTGCCGGTAACACCTTATTTCGTGGAGAAGGTAATCGAAAAGGAGCGCCCGCAAGGTATCCTGCTCGCCTTCGGAGGCCAGACTGCCCTCAACTGCGGAGTGGAGCTCTACAAGAGCGGAGTGCTGGAGAAGTATGGCGTGAAGGTTCTGGGTACTCCCGTACAGGCAATCATCGACACCGAAGACCGCGAGCTCTTTGTGGAGAAACTCGATGAAATCGATGTGAAGACCATCAAGAGCCAGGCATGTGAGAATATTGAAGACGCCCGCAAGGCTGCCAAAGAGCTGGGCTATCCCGTCATCATCCGTGCTGCTTATGCACTGGGCGGACTGGGTTCTGGTTTCTGCGACAACGAGGAGGAACTGGACCGCATCGCTGAGAAGGCCTTTGCTTTCTCTCCCCAGGTGCTGGTGGAGAAGAGCCTCAAGGGCTGGAAGGAGATTGAGTACGAGGTAGTGCGTGACCGTTATGACAACTGCATCACGGTGTGCAACATGGAGAACTTCGACCCTCTGGGTATCCATACGGGCGAAAGTATAGTAATAGCACCCTCACAGACACTGACCAACAGTGAGTATCATAAACTGCGTGCTCTGAGCATCAAGATTATCCGTCACATCGGTATCGTGGGTGAGTGCAACGTGCAGTATGCCTTTGATCCCCAGAGCGAGGATTATCGTGTGATTGAGGTAAACGCCCGCTTGAGCCGTAGCTCTGCATTGGCCAGCAAGGCAACAGGTTATCCCTTGGCATTTGTAGCTGCCAAGTTGGGTCTGGGATACGGCTTGTTTGAGCTGAAGAACTCGGTGACAAAGACCACCAGCGCATTCTTTGAGCCTGCTCTTGACTATGTGGTATGTAAGATACCCCGTTGGGACCTCGGAAAGTTCCGTGGTGTGGATAGAGAGTTGGGCAGCAGCATGAAGAGCGTAGGTGAGGTGATGGCCATCGGACGCACCTTCGAAGAGGCTATCCAGAAGGGTCTGCGCATGATCGGACAAGGAATGCACGGTTTCATCGAGAACAAGGAACTTGTAATCGAAGATATCGACAAAGCCCTGAAGGAGCCTACCGACAAGCGTATCTTCATCATTGCAAAGGCAATGGCACAGGGATACACCATCGACCAGATACATGATCTGACGAAGATTGACAAGTGGTTCCTGCAGAAGCTGAAGAACATCTACGACATTGACAACCGCCTTCATCAGTGCGCCAACATCAATGTGCTGGAGGCCGATTTGCTTCGTGAGGCTAAAATATACGGTTTCACCGACTTCCAGGTGGCTCGTGCTTTGGGCATGGAGCAGGAGATGGATCTTGAGGATGCTACACTGGCCGTTCGCGCCAAGCGTAAGCAGATGGGCATCCTGCCTGTAGTGAAGCAGATTGATACACTGGCTGCCGAGTATCCCGCACAGACCAACTATCTGTACCTTACTTATAGTGGTGTGGCTCATGATATCACCTTCGAGTCAGACAAGAGAAGCATCGTAGTGCTCGGAAGCGGTGCATACCGCATTGGTTCATCGGTTGAGTTTGACTGGTGTGGTGTGCAGGCACTCAACACGATACGCAAGGAAGGTTACCGCAGCGTGATGATCAACTACAACCCCGAGACGGTTTCTACAGATTATGATATGTGTGACCGCCTCTACTTTGACGAGTTGACATTCGAGCGTGTGATGGATATCCTGGACCTCGAATGCCCGAAGGGTGTGGTGGTAAGCACAGGTGGACAGATTCCCAACAACCTTGCCATGAAGCTTGATGCCCAGCGTGTGCCCATTCTTGGCACTCAGGCCAAGTACATCGACAATGCTGAGGACCGTGACAAGTTCAGCGCTATGCTTGACCGCATCGGTGTTGACCAGCCCGAATGGAGTGCACTGACCTCAATGGAGGATGTACAGGTGTTCATCGACAGAGTAGGCTTCCCCGTGCTGGTAAGACCATCATACGTGCTCAGTGGAGCCGCTATGAACGTCTGCTCAAACCAGGACGAACTGGAGCGTTTCCTGAAGCTTGCGGCAAATGTGTCCAAGAAACATCCCGTGGTAATAAGCAAGTTTATGCAGAACACCAAGGAGGTGGAGATGGATGCGGTGGCAAGAAACGGCGAAATCATCGCTTATGCCATCAGCGAGCACATCGAGTTTGCCGGCGTGCATAGTGGTGACGCTACCATCCAGTTCCCTGCTCAGAAGCTGTATGTGGAGACTGTAAGACGCATCAAGAAGATAAGCGCACAGATAGCCAAGGAACTGAACATCAGCGGTCCCTTCAATATCCAGTATCTGGCACGCGACAACGAAATCAAGGTTATCGAGTGTAACCTGCGTGCGAGCCGTAGCTTCCCATTCGTGAGCAAGGTGTTGAAGATCAACCTCATCGAACTTGCCACTAAGGTGATGCTTGGTCTGCCAGTGGAGAAACCCCACAAGAGTTTCTTCGACTTCGACTATGTGGGTATCAAGGCAAGCCAGTTCAGCTTCAACCGTCTGCAGAAGGCCGACCCCGTGCTGGGTGTTGACATGAGCAGTACCGGCGAGGTAGGTTGCCTGGGCGACGACGTGAATACGGCTCTGCTGAAGGCTATGCTGTCTGTCGGTCATCGCATTCCCAAGAAGAGCATCCTGCTCTCAACAGGTACTGCCAAGGATAAGGCAGCCATGCTGGATGCCGCACGCACGCTCATCGAACATGGTTACGAACTGTACGCTACCGGCGGTACAAGCCGTTACCTGACAGAGAATGGCATCGAGAACACCACAGTCTATTGGCCAAGCCAGGAGGGTCAGCATCCTCAGGCACTGGAGCTGCTGCACCAGCACAAGATAGATATGGTGGTGAATATCCCTAAAGACCTGACTGCAGGAGAGCTTACCAATGGCTACAAGATTCGTCGTGCATCCGTTGACTTGAACGTTCCCCTGATCACGAACTCACGTTTGGCCGCTGCTTTCATCCATGCATTCTGCACCGTGAAGGTAGAAGACCTGGCCATCAAGAGCTGGAGCGAGTATAAGTAATTGCCAGCCCTGAGGGCTTGGTACTGTATTGTAAGTTGGTATTTCCCTTTAACTTATTGGGAGATACCAACTTTATTTTATAACTTTGCAAGCCAAAAGGCACCCTTCGAAAACGGAAGGAAAATCCTGCCAGTGGGGTGCATAAGAGTAGAAAGATAGATGGATTTCCAAAGTATATACGTAGGTCTGGTTCTTCTGTTCATGTTATGGGCTTTGATAGCCGATAAGATGAGACCCGGTCTTATACTTTTCACAGCCGTTGTGCTCATGCTCTGTGCCGGCATTCTCACTCCCAAAGAGGCGCTGGAAGGTTTTTCCAACAAAGGGATGATTACGGTGGCATTGCTTTATCTGGTATCGGAGGGAGTGAGAAAGAGTGGGGTGCTGGAGGCATTGGTAGCACGCTTGTTACCCTCCAAGAACGCCACAATGACCCGTTCGTTGATGCGTTTCCTGCCCGCCATTTCCTTTGTGTCGGCATTCCTCAACAACACTCCTGTGGTGGTCATCTTTGCTCCTGTGGTGAAGCGATGGGCACAAAAAATGAAGATGGAACCATCAAAGTTCCTCATCCCATTGAGTTATGCCACCATTCTTGGCGGTATGTGTACGCTTATCGGAACAAGCACCAATATCGTGCTCAACGGTTTGGTTTCTGATGGAATATCAGATGGAATCGTCAAGGGCGGGCATCCGCTGGCTATGTTTGAACTTAGCAAGGTGGGACTCTTTATTGCCTTCGCTGGCTTGTTCTACATGGTGATGATCTCCAGATACTTGCTTCCTTCTGACCGTAAAGGTGAAGTCGAGGACGGCGAAGAGGCATCATCGCCCGATGTGGTGCGTGTAGAGGCTCTCTTGAGTACCCGTTTTCCCGGACTTGGAAAGACGCTCCGTGAGTTTGACTTCTATCGCCACTATGGTGCTACGGTACGCTGCATCCGGCGTTCGGGCGAATTGCTGGGCGGTGACTGGATGAATACTCCACTGGACAAGCACGATACGCTGCTTCTGGATGCCGACAAGACTTTCATTCCCACATGGGGAGAGAGCCGTGTGTTCTGGATGCTTAACCCTGTAGGAGTGGAGCCCGAACTGAGCAGCAAGAAGAAGTATCTGGCTGTGGTGCTGGTTGCCATCATGATTTTGGGCGCTACGCTTGGTGAACTTCCCTTTGTACAGTCACTGGGGCTGAACATCAAGTTGGACATGTTCTTCTTTGCCTGCTGTACAACCGTCATCATGGCATGGACAGGTATGTTTGCCCAGCGCAAATACACAAAGCTCATCTCATGGGATGTGCTCATTACCATCGCATGCGCCTTTGGCATTAGCAAGGGTATGATAAACAGCGGTCTGGCCGACTTCCTTGCCGGTTATGTCATCGATCTGGCCGACCAGGCAAGGCATAGCAGCAATGGCATTTACATTGCGCTGGCTGCTCTGTACCTCATTACAAACCTCTTCACCGAACTGATAACCAACAATGCAGCAGCGGCACTTGCCTTTCCTCTGGCTGTGTCAATCAGTTCGCGCATGGGAGTTGACCCCACGCCGTTCTTCGTATGCATCTGTTTTGCTGCCAGTGCATCATTCAGTACGCCCATCGGCTATCAGACAAACCTGATAGTGCAGGGTATTGGCGGCTACCGCTTCACCGACTTCCTGAAGGTGGGTTTGCCGCTGAATATAATCGTCTTCTTCCTCAGTGTCTTCCTGATTCCGCAGTTCTACGCGTAAATATATAAGGTGAAACGAGCACGGAAGAATAACATGTGAACAACAAAAAGACATCATATATATAATGACAGAAAACATTTATCCGATATACGACCGCATGATGAGTAGGGCAGATAAGGAACAACTGCTCGGCCAGAAAGGCATCATGGTGTGGTTTACGGGCTTGAGCGGAAGCGGAAAGAGCACTGTAGCCATGGGGGTGGAGCGTGAGCTTCATGCACGAGGCATTCTGTGCCGCATCCTGGACGGTGACAACATCAGAGCCGGTATCAACAGCAATCTGGGTTTCACAGCCGAGGACCGCAATGAGAACATACGCAGAATAGCAGAGGTGGGCAAACTGTTTGTGCAGACAGGCATCGTCACCTTGGCCTGTTTTGTCAGCCCTACCAACGACCTTCGCCGCATGGCACGTGAGATTGTAGGTTCTGAGGATTTCATGGAAGTTTATGTGAGCACCCCTATAGAGGAGTGTGAGCGTAGGGATGTAAAAGGCTTGTATGCTCGTGCACGCCGTGGTGAAGTGAAGAACTTCACAGGCATCAGCGCCCCATTTGAGGAGCCTGAACATGCCGACATCAGCATTGATACAAGCAAACTAACACTTGAGGAAAGCGTGAACAGGCTTACCGAAGAGATTATCAAACGAGTAAAATCAAACATACAAACAAGATAAGATTATGGCAGATTACAGTCTGAGCCATCTGCAGGAACTTGAAGCGGAGTCAATACATATCATCCGTGAGGTTGCCGCAGAGTTTGAAAACCCTGTGATGCTTTATAGCATTGGAAAGGACAGCAGCGTGATGGTGCGTCTTGCAGAGAAGGCTTTCGCCCCAGGCAAGGTGCCTTTCCCACTGATGCACATCGACAGCAAGTGGAAGTTTAAGGAAATGATAGAGTTCCGTGACCAGTATGCCAAGGAGTACGGATGGAACCTCATTGTGGAGAGCAATATGGAAGCTTTCCGTGCAGGAGTGGGCCCCTTCACTCATGGCAGCAAGGTGCACACCGACCTGATGAAGACAAAGGCATTGCTCGATGCACTGAACAAGTACAAGTTTGACGCAGCCTTCGGTGGCGCACGACGTGATGAGGAGAAGTCAAGAGCCAAGGAGCGTATCTTCAGCTTCCGTGACCAGTTCAACCAGTGGGACCCCAAGAACCAGCGTCCAGAGTTGTGGGATATCTACAACAGCCGCGTGCACAAGGGCGAGAGCATTCGTGTGTTCCCCCTGAGCAACTGGACCGAGCTTGATATCTGGCAGTACATTCGTCTGGAGAATATCCCCATCGTTCCCCTTTATTTCGCCAAGGAGCGTCCTTGTGTGGAGATAGACGGCAACCTGATAATGGCTGACGATGACCGCCTGCCCAAGGAATATGTGCCGAAGATTCAGAACCGTATGGTACGCTTCCGCACTCTGGGATGCTGGCCACTGACAGGTGCGGTGGAAAGCAACGCATCTACCATTGAGGAGATAGTGGAGGAGATGATGACCACAACCAAGTCGGAGCGCACAACCCGTGTGATTGACTTTGACCAGGAGGCAAGTATGGAGCAGAAGAAGCGCGAGGGCTACTTCTGATTCATCCCAGTTCTGATAACTTAACATTGACTATTATGGCAAACAGCAAAGTAAATATAAAGGAATTCTTGGATGCCGACGAGCGCAAGTCATTGTTGCGTCTGTTGACCGCCGGCTCTGTGGATGATGGCAAGTCAACCCTCATCGGACGTCTTCTGTTTGATAGCAAGAAGCTTTATGAAGACCAGCTCCAGGCTCTGGAGCGCGATTCCAAGCGTGTGGGAAATGCAGGTGCAGGCCAGATTGACTATGCTCTGCTGCTCGACGGACTGAAGGCAGAGCGCGAGGAAGGCATCACCATCGATGTAGCCTATCGCTATTTCAGCACTAACCAGCGCAAGTTCATCATCGCCGACACTCCGGGACATGAGCAATACACCCGCAACATGATAACCGGTGGCTCTACGGCCAACCTGGCCATCATCCTTGTTGATGCACGCACAGGAATCATCACCCAGACACGTCGTCACACCTTCCTGGTGAGCCTGCTGGGCATCAAGCACATCGTTCTTGCCGTCAACAAGATGGACCTCGTGAACTTCTCTGAGCAGGTGTTCAATGATATCCGCGACGAGTATCTGGCTCTCGCCGAGAGTCTTGGCGTGGAGGATGTTACCTGCTTCCCCCTTTCTGCCCTCGAGGGTGACAACGTGGTGGAGAAGAGCGACCGCACTCCTTGGTACGAAGGAAAGAGCCTTCTTGACTTCCTGGAGACTGTACCCATCGACCAGGATCGCAACATGAATGACTTCCGTTACCCCGTGCAGTATGTGCTCAGACCCAATCTGGACTTCCGTGGATTCTGTGGAAAGATTGCCAGCGGCGTTATCCACAAGGGTGACGAGGTAGTAGCATTGCCCAGCATGAAGCACAGTCATGTCAAGAGCATCGTTACCTACGATGGCGAGTTGGATATGGCATTCTGTCCTCAGTGCGTGACACTTACGCTGGAGGATGAGATTGATATCTCTCGCGGAGAGATGCTTGTGAAGCCTGACAATGTACCTCATATCGGCCGCAACTTTGAAACCATGCTCGTATGGATGGACGAGGAGCCGATGGACAGAAAGAAGCAGTTCTTCCTGAAGCATAATACCAACACCACCCGTGCTACACTGACTCATGTCAACTACAAGGTGGATGTCAACACCATGCAGCACCTCGAGGGTTCTGACTTCAAGTTGAACGAGATAGGCCAGGTGCAGATAACAACTGCCAAGACACTCTTCTTCGACCCCTACAGCAAGAACAAGGCAACGGGCGCATTCATTCTGATTGACCCCATAACCAACAACACCAGCGCTGTGGGCATGATATGCAATCCTCTGGAGGAGGAAGAAATCAATCAGGGAAGCGACATTCCCGTGCTTGATTTGCCTAAGTTGGGCATTGCCCCCGAGCACTATGAGGCTGTGGAGAAGGCTGTGAAGGATCTCAGCCGACAGGGTCTGGAAATCAAGATCGTAAAGGAATAAATTAAAGAAAGGTCTGTTCGCCCATGGTGTGAGACTGGCACTGTGGCAGGACAGACCTTTTTGTCGGAACACTTCTCCCAAGGATTTTACCCCACGAAGGTCATTCCGACAGAGTTTTCAATAGTAAAAGACAACAAGAATATGGGACTGATTGAATTCAGCAAACTTCCTGTCAACACCCTGGTGGGCGCTGACTGGAAGACATTCAAGACCGTAACCAAGGGCCAGCATATTGCCTCTGACAAGAAGACAAAGTTCTACCTCACCAAGGCCATCTGCCGTCTGCTGAGCGTGTGTGTGCCCTTGCAGGAACGCAAGTACAAGAAGCTTCTGGCCGACAAGCCCGTTGAGAATGACCCTCTGTTCATCTTGGGACACTGGCGCAGCGGCACTACTTTCGTGCACAACATCTTTGCACAGGACAAGCATTTCGGCTATACCACCACCTACCAGACGGTTTTCCCTCATTATATGATGGCACTCCAGGGGCTCTTCAAACCCACTATGGGATGGCTCATGCCCGACAAACGTCCTACCGACAACATGGAGCTTGCTCCTGACCTGCCTCAGGAGGAGGAGTTCGCACTGAACAACTCTTGCCCCTTCAACTACTATAATTTCTGGTTCTTCCCCGAGAGGATGAATGAGTACTGCGACAAGTACCTTACCTTCAAGGACATCAAGCCAGAGGAGCTGGAGGCATTCAAGACGGCTTTCGAGAAACTGGTGAAGATAAGCATGTGGAATACGGGCGGCACCCAATACCTGAGCAAGAACCCACCCCACACAGGTCGCATGAAGGCGCTCACCGAGCTGTATCCCAATGCCAAGTATGTGTTCCTAATGCGTAACCCCTATACGGTGTTTGAGAGCACACGCAGTTTCTTCCTCAACACCATCAAGCCCCTGCAGCTGCACAGCATCAGCGACGAGGAGATGGAGCAGAACATCCTGCGCAACTATATGGAGCTGTACCGTGCCTACAAGGAGCAGAAGCAGTTCGTACCCAAGGGAAACCTCTATGAGGTCAAGTTCGAGGACATTGAGAAGAATGCTCTGGGCATCACCGAAGATATCTACAAGACTCTGAACATCCCAGGTTGGGAGGAAGCCCGGCCGGCTATCGAGAAATACATAGGCGCAAAGCGTGGGTACAAGAAGAACAAGTACCAGTATGCAGAGCGTACTGTGAAGATGGTGAATGAGCACTGGGGTGAAGTGCTCGACGAGTGGGGATACGAGCGACTGTAAGCTGAACGTACATTTATCTAACTTAATATAAACTACTGAACGCATGAGAATTTCATTCGCAATCTCTCTTCTCTGCCTGCTGTTCACCACTGCACATGCACAGAAGAAACTGAGTGTGACAAGTCCCGACGGGCAGGTTCGCCTGAACGTAAGCCTTTCGGACAAAGTGTATTACGACGTGGAAAGTCATGGCGAGACGCTTGTCAAGAACGGCCATCTGGGCATGACGCTCGACAAGGCCAATCTTGGAGCCAATCCCGTGCTCAAGGGAAAGAAGGTGAAAACAGTCAACGAGACCGTCACACCCATCTTCTCCCTCAAGAGCGCCAATATCGACAACCGCTACACATCGCTCCTCATGAACATGAAGGGCGGTTATGCCATCGAATGGCGTGTGTATGATGATGGTCTGGCTTACCGCTTTGTAACCAGCATCAAGGGCGATGTGAAGGTTCTGTCAGAGGACTTCTGCATCCAGCTCACGCAGGATACACGCCTGGTGCTGCAGCAGCCCGGCGGCTTCAAGACCAGTTGTGAGGAGGAATACACCAATGTTCAGAGTGCCGCCTGGAAGGCAGAGGACCGCATGAGTGAGCTTCCTCTGGTCATTGCCGGTGCCAAGCAGAAGGTGTTCGTGAGCGAGTTTGACCTGTTCGACTATCCCGGCATGTTCATGAAGGGAAATGCCGACAACAGCCTGAGCGCCGTTCATCCCAAGGTTCCCGTGGAGTTTGGCGACGACGGTGACCGCAGCGTGAAGATTCTGAAGGAGGCTGATTATATTGCAGAGACAAACGGTACCCGCAGCTTCCCCTGGAGATTTATGCACATCACCCAGGACGACAAGCAGATGGCTGTCAACACCATGCCCATGCGCCTGGCTCCTGCCAGCGTGATAGACGACCCCTCATGGATCAAGGTAGGCAAGACCACTTGGGAATGGTGGAACGGCAGTATCCCCTATGGTCCCGACGTCAACTTCGTGAGCGGTCTCAACCTTGACACCTACAAGTATTTCGTGGATTTTGCCGCTGCCAACGGCTTGCAGTACATCCTGATGGACGAAGGTTGGGCCAAATCAACACGTGATCCTTTCACTCCCAATCCCGACATCGACCTGCATGAGCTTATCCGCTATGCCAAGTCGAAGAACGTGGGTGTCATCCTGTGGCTCACATGGCTCACGGCCGAAAAGCATCCCACGATGTTTGAGACCTTCGAGAAGTGGGGTGTGGCAGGTGTTAAGATTGACTTCATGGACCGTCAGGACCAGTGGATGGTACGCTTCTATGAGCGTACAGCAAAGGCAGCTGCCAAGCATCACATCATCGTGGATTTCCATGGAGCCTATCATCCCAGCGGTCTGGAATACAAGTATCCCAATGTGCTCACCTTCGAGGGCGTACGCGGTATGGAGTATATGGGCGGCTGCACACCACGCAACAGTGCCTTCTATCCTGCCATTCGCAATGCTGCCGGACCGATGGACTACACGCCTGGAGCCATGTTGAGCATGCAGCCCGAGTGCTATTCGAGCCGTCGCCCCAACAGTGCAAGCATCGGCACAAGAGCCTATCAGCTGGCACTCTATGTGGTGTTCGAGTCCAACCTGCAGATGATGTCCGACAATCCTACATTATATAATATGTATCCCGACTGCCGTGACTATATCGCAGGTTGCCCTGTCAACTGGGACGAGACACGTGTGCTGGCTGCTGAGTTTGGCCAATACACCGTGGTGGCAAGACGCAAGGGCAGCAAGTGGTATATCGGTGGAATCACCAACGAGACTGCACGCGACATTACCGTCAAGCTTGATTTCCTGACCGAAGGAAAGTCTTATAAAACCACCTCGTTTACTGATGCTGTCAACTCGGCAAAGCAGGCTATGGACTACCGCAAGAAGGAGGGTCAGACCAAGAAGGGCGATGCACTCAGCATACACATGGTACGCAACGGAGGCTTCGCAGCAGTGCTCGAACCCTAAGAGCTGGGCTTTCCTGCTGAATAGCAGTGGTTTTTTAGCCTCAGAACTTGTGTAAAGGCAAATCTTTATGTACCTTTGCAGGGTTTTTGAACACATTTTACAAAACAATACAAACGTATAACGAAAATGACTAAGATTGAACTGGTAAAGATTGTAGCCCAGAAGACCGGAATTGACCAGGCCACAGTGCTTGCTGCTGTAGAGGGAATGGTAGATACCATCAAGGAGACTCTCGTACAGAAGGAGAACGTGTATATTCGTGGTTGGGGAACTTGGACACTCAAGCATCGTGCCCAGAAGACCGCTCGTAATATCTCAAAGAACACAACTATGGTTATTGAGGCACACGATATTCCTTACTTCAAGCCCTGCAAGGACTTCATGGAGTCTGTGGCAAAGGCTAAGTAAGATAGGTTCACAATACAGTCACCTATAGGCGGGGGCATGAAGGGGTTACCCACTTCTGCCCCCGCTTCCTTTTTTCCAACCATATCCCATTACGTGAGCGCCATCGTGCGACACTCACCTCACCGGCAAAACCTACACACCCAATGAATATCAAATCTATGGGCTTGGCACTCATCCTGTGTCAGGCAGCAGCATGCAACATGTATGCCCAGGAGTCTGTACTCCATTATGTTAACCCCATCATCGGCACCAACGGCATGGGTCACACCTTCCCAGGAGCCTGCTCACCCTTTGGCCTTGTGCAGTTGAGTCCAGAGACAGATACCATTCCGCACAATGTGGATGGCAAGTACCAGAAGCGGGTATATGAGTACTGTGCAGGCTATCAGCACAGCGACAGCACCATCGTGGGCTTCAGTCACACCCATCTGAGCGGTACCGGCCACTCCGATCTGGGCGATATTCTCATCATGCCCACCACGGGACAGATACACACCAATCCCGGTACGGCACAGAATCCACAGGCAGGCTACCGCTCACGCTTCTCGCATGAGACCGAGCATTGCGAGCCTGGCTACTATGAGGTGATGCTTGATGACTACGGAGTGAAGGCACAACTGACTGCCACACAGCGCGTAGGCGTGCATCAATACACCTTCCCGTCAGCCGACGGGCAGTTTGTCCTCGACCTGGGAGCAGGCATATATAATTATGAGGGAAAGACGCTGTGGACCTATCTGCGTGTGGTCAACGACACTCTGCTCACAGGCTATCGCATCACCAACGGCTGGGCGCGACAGAACTACACCTACTTTGCCATCGCTCTTTCGGAACCCATCAGCCAGTATGGCTATGTGGATGCACAGCGCATGAAGTACACCGGCTTCTGGCGCAAGATGGATATCCACCACAACTTCCCCGATATGGCTGGCCGCCAGATGGTGGGTTACTTCAAGTTCCATCTGCCCCAATCGCACCGGCTCACCGTGCGTGTAGCACTCTCGCCAGTGAGTATGAGCGGTGCTGTGGCCAACCTCCAGGCAGAAACCAGCGGCATGACATTTGACCAGATACGCCGCCGCACCGCCAGCCAGTGGGAGCACGAGTTGACCAACATACGCATCCAGGGCAGCGAGGACCAGAAAGCCCTCTTCTACACTTCACTCTATCATACGAAGATCAACCCCTCGGTGTATATGGATGTAGATGGTTCGTACCGCGGAAATGATATGGAGATTCATCGTGCCGACGGCTTTACCAACTACACTGTATTCTCCCTCTGGGACACTTATCGCGCCGAGCATCCCTTGCTGAGCCTGCTTCACCCGAAGCGCAATATGGATATGGCACAGAGCATGATACGCATTCAGCAGCAGAGTGCACTGGGTGTGCTGCCCATGTGGTACCTGATGGCCAACGAAGGGTGGTGCATGAGCGGCTATCATGCAGCGTCGGTACTCTCCGATGTGGCCACCAAGGTAGGATTCGCCGATATGCCTGCCATGCTGCGCGCAATGGCCACCACTGCCTCTTCACCCTGGATAGAGGGGCTGAAGGACTATATGCGCCTGGGCTATGTACCCTATGACCATTGCGGTACGAGCGCCAGCAATACCCTCGAGTATGCCTATGACGACTGGGCCATCTATCATGCAGCACAGCTTGCCGGCGACACTCAGATGGCCGACTCATTCCGCCTGCGTGCTCTCAACTACCGCAAGGTATTCCACCCGGAGCTGGGTCTGGCTTGCCCGCGATATGCCGACGGCAGCTGGAAGAAGGATTTCTCTCCGCTGCAGACTTATGGTGAGGGATTCATCGAAGGCAACAGCGCCAACTATTCCTTCCATGTGCCTCACGACGTGAAGGGGATGATAGAGTGCTTCGGAGGCGACCGCAAGTTTGTGGCTGCACTGGACCAACTCTTTGCCCAGCCGCTTGACAAGAAGTATTATGAGGACAACGAGGACATCGAGGAGGAATGTCTGCTGGGCGGCTACGTGCATGGCAATGAGCCCAGCCACCATGTGCCTTATCTGTATGCGTGGACTTCGCAGCCATGGAAGGCGCAGTACTGGCTGCGCGAGATAATGAACCGCATGTATGTCAACGATATGGACGGACTGCACGGCAACGATGACTGCGGACAGATGTCGGCTTGGTATATCTTCACAGCCATGGGATTCTATCCCGTTTGCCCAGGTACCGACCAATATGTGCTGGGTGCTCCGTATGTGCCATATTGCCGGTTGACCCTGCCCAACGGCAAGGTGCTGGAGATAAAGGCCGATGGGGTGAGCGACCGCAACCGCTACGTGCAGGAGGTTCGGCTCAATGGTAAGCGGTATGACAAGCTCTACATCACGCATGCCGACCTGCTGGCGGGCGGCAAACTGGAGTTTCGCATGGGCAGCAAGCCCAACCGCAAGCGCTGCATCAGCACAGGTAAACCCTATTCGCTGAGTGATTGACAGCAGGATGAAGGGGGAAGCCTGCTCTTCTCCTCGCTCCTCTCTGCTGGACTGTTGCCCGCCAGTAGAGCAAATCCGGCTGGCAGTAGGACACCACGGAATGGCCTGATAGGGTTCAAGAAGTGGGGTGGAGGATAGCAGGCAGGATTCTGCTTCAGAAAATGCAGCGCGGTGCGATGGCCGATGCAGCGCATTGCAAGGACGAATGCAGCACGCTGCGTTGACACATGCAGCGCCTTAAACAAAAAGATGGTGCGCAGAGCGTCGTTACATGCTCTGCGCACCATTTCTGTTTTCATCACCTTCACGCCCGCTTTTCATTCCGCTTCATCGTTCCGAAGAAAGCAAAGAAGCGCATCTGGCAGGAAGGTTCATTTCTTCATTCTTAGCTTTACCGGCGTTGCCCCTCTGCCTTGAGGCGCCGGTGACAGTAGGCAATCAACCCTTGCGGGCACGCTTACCCTTGCGAGGCTTGAATGTTTGCGTGTCGGCTATTTCACCCTTGACCACATTGTGTACACGCACGGTAAGGAGACCGTCCTTCACTTCTCCCTCGATGACAGTGGCAAACGAACTGGATTTGGGGTTCTTGCCCTCGGGTCCGCCACCCACCATCTGCGCCCAAGGACGCTCCTTGGTGGGTGCATCGAAGCGGTAGCGGTGCTGATGGGCACATACTATCAGCTGGCAGCCTGCCTCTTCCAGCAGGGGAGTCCACAGGCGTGCACAGGTGCGCTGCCACTCTGCGAAGTCCAACGTATAGCGTGGATCCTTGTCGGCAGGCGCTACGTCACCGGGATTGGCCTTGGGATTGTCGTCGAAGAGAGGAATATGGCAGAAGGCCACCAGATAGGGTGCGCTGGCTATCTCCTTGCGCTGCAGAGCATCCTTGAGCCAGGCCACTTGAGCCTTGCGGTATATCTCCGAGGTGAAGAGATTGGCAAAGAGAGGGTTGGTATCCATCTTGTCCTCGGCAGTATCCAAGCCTATGAGGGCAATGTCACCCATGCGCACAGCGAAGTTTCTGCCCAAATCCCAGTCTCTGCCGCTACGCTCCTCGGGCTGGCGGAACATCCATACACGCTCGATGTGGCGGTTTGCCAGTCCGCGCGAATCATGGTTTCCTGGGCAGAACAGGTAGGGTGTCTCGGCTGCATAATCCTTGTGCGTCACCTTTGGCTTCAGGAAGATGAGCTTCTGGGTGGCTATTGTCTCCTCGGTGTTGCTGGCATCACCGTTCCAGATGACGCAGGATGGCTTCAGTTCGCTCAGCTTTGTGGTCAGCTTCTCAAAGGCTGGCCAGTTCATGTGTGTATCGTTGATGACGCAGAAGTGGCTCTTGGCACCGGCACCGGCAGTACGGAACGAATACACGCGCTGCGGCTCTTCGTTGCCGATGATCTTCATATCGTAGCCGCCGCCATAGTGGATGCGGTCGGCACCTATCTTATAATAATAGGTAGTGGCAGGCTTCAGTCCCGTGAGGCGGACAAGCATCACGTCGGGATTCATGTCGGTCACGCGGTATCCGCCACAATACACCTTCTGCCCATCGGACAGGTCTGCCTTCTCACCGTAAATCACATAGCCGTTGGCTTTATCGGTCACACTGAACGCCACTCCCATGCTGTCCTCTGCATAGTTCTGCAGCATGGGTTCGCTGTCGATAAGCTTTGCCGAGGGCTTTTCGCCCTCTTTCTTCTCCTCGGGTTGGGCATTGCCGGCCAACGCAGGGAGAGCTACACTCTGTGCCGCAGCCAGCACGGCACTGTTTCTCAGGAAATCTCTTCTGTTCATCTTCTGTTATGTTAGTCTTGGATAATAGCACCTCGCTCGGTGTAGGACGGCATGTATCTGGAGGAGGCTCCTGCATGCCTTTGGCACCGTTCAGCGCCTTCTGGTACTGCAAAGTTAACAAATCTTTTTGGCATAGAGTGCACAATTCCTTGCTTCTCTTGCTCACATCCACATTAAAAGTGCTATCTTTGCAGGCGAATTAAGAGACGCCTAGCAAAATGAAACTCATAGTGCTTACCGACCCGGGCTTTTTCGTGGAAGAGGACAAGATACTGACTACTCTTTTCGACGAGGGACTGGATATTTTGCACCTGCGCAAACCTGGCTCAGAACCAGTGTATTGCGAGCGGCTCTTAAGTTTGATTTCCGACACTTACCACAGCAGGATAGTGGTGCATGACCACTTCTATCTCGTAGATGAATTCGGTCTGATGGGCTACCACCTCAGTCAGCGCAATTCCGAACGCCCCTTGGGGCAGTCGGCTGCCTGCACGCGCACCTGCTATTCCCTGCCCGAACTGGCGCGGTATAAGGATGAATGTTCCTATGTACTGCTGCGCAACGTGTTCGACAGCATTTCAGAGCCCGACAACAAGGCTTCTTTCCAGCCCGAAGAACTGCAGGAGGCCCGTCAGGCCGGACTGCTGGACCGCAAGGTGATAGCCGAGGGAGGCGTCACACTTGACTCGGTGCCTGTTGTGAGGGACTATGGTTTTGGCGGTGTGGCAGTACGTGGCGACCTCTGGCGCAACTTCGACGTGCACCAGGGTGACGACTTCCGTCAGCTCGTAGCACACTTCCGCAAACTCAGGAAAGCCACCGAATAAGAGGCGTGCGAGCGGTGAGGAATCCAGACAGAATAGACATGAATGCTCATATAAACCATATTAAATCCGAAAATACAGAAATGGAAGAGAAGAAATCATTCAAGGTGTTCTCTGGCACCAAGAGCCGTTACCTGGCAGAGAAGATTTGCCAGAGTCTGGGTTGCGAACTGGGAGACCTCTCCATCACGCACTTTGCTGATGGCGAGTTTGAGGTCTGCTTCGAAGAGAGCATCCGCGGACGTGATGTGTTCCTCGTGCAAAGCACATTCCCCAATGCCGACAATCTGATGGAACTCTTGCTGATGATCGATGCAGCCAAGAGAGCTTCGGCCAAGACCGTAAACGCTGTGATTCCCTATTTCGGCTGGGCACGTCAGGACCGCAAGAGCAAGCCTCGTGTGAGCATTGCTGCCAAACTGGTTGCCGACATGCTGAGCGTAGCCGGTATCAGTCGCATGATCACCATGGACCTGCATGCCGACCAGGAGCAGGGATTCTTCAATGTACCTGTTGACCACCTGTATGCCAGCAGCGTGCTTCTTCCCTATATCCAGTCACTCAACCTGGAGAATCTGGTGATTGCCACTCCTGACGTGGGCGGTACAAAGCGTGCCAGCACCTACAGCAAGTTCCTCAACTGCCCCCTGGTGCTCTGCAACAAGTCGCGCCGTAAGGCCAACGAGGTGGCAAGCATGGAGATTATCGGTGATGTGACCGATGCCAACGTGGTGCTCGTAGATGACATGGTCGATACAGCAGGCACTATCACCAAGGCTGCCGACCTGATGAAGTCAAAGGGCGCACGTACCGTTCGTGCCATCGCCAGCCACTGTGTGATGAGCGGTCCTGCCAGCGAGCGCGTGCAGAACAGCGCACTGGAGGAGCTGGTATTCACCGATAGCATCCCCTACAACAACGCTTGTTCCAAGGTGAAGGAGCTCAGTATCGCTGACCTCATAGCCAACACCATCCGCTGCGTCCTCAATAATGAGAGCATCAGCAAGCAGTATCTGATCTGATTCCGATAAGGAAAACAAATATATGCCAGGGGGCTGCGTCATTCCCGACACAGCCCTCTGGCCTTTTTATATAAGCACTTGAATCGAAATGAGAGACCAACATTCTCGTCTCAGCAGCCGTCTGGCGGGAGAAGTACGCCTTCGTGTTTTGGGTCTAAAAACGGCATGATGGGTGGAGTCCGCCTTCGTGTTTTGGGGCCAAAAGCCATCTGACGGGAGGAATCCAACTTTATGTATTTTAGCCAAAAGCGGCATGATGGGTGGTATTCGCCTTTATGTGTTTGAGCCAAAAACCGCCAGGAAGGGGAAACTGAGCGGGTCGTAAAATCTTGGGGAACAGGATATCTTGAAGGTGAAAGAGCGGATTTCGGGCATCAGCATTATGCTTGGATTGCCAATCCACAAGGAAGAATCGCTTCCCGAAGAGCATTCCGATTTCATTTTCAGCATAATGCATTCATCCAAGCAGCATGCAGAAATCATCTTCGAAGCCAACAGAAATCTCCGTTTGCAGGCTTCGTATGGCCATCCAAAGCCTTCGTATGGCCGTCCAAAGCCTGCGTATGTACATCCAAAGGCTGCAAACGGAGATTTCACCAAGCCTCGTGAACAGTTTTATAAGGGAACTGGAAGGAGTTCCGAAGGCTGCCAGGAAGGTTGCTTCAGGCTTCTGCCTCCCATTCCAAGAGGCTCTGCGTGTGGCAAGGAGCACATAAAGGCGATTATCACACCTGCTTTCATGCCATCGGAAGCGACTTGTCATCAGACTGTCCATACCACAAGCTTCTCAACTTCAATCCCCTCATAATAACACCGGAAGCAAGAAAGACCCCAAACGGAATGGCATCCGCTTGGGGTCTTGTGCTTGTCAGTATGCTGTAGGGCAACGATGACGCTCGGTTCTCAAGCCGTAGGCATGGCGCTTGATGGCAGTTGGCTCACGGTCAGATGACTGCTGTTACGTGGCTTCATGCCTGCTTCACGTCTGCCGGAAGGGCGGCGGGAGACTTGTTGCAGTCCGCTTCGGAGGGCCGTCCTTAGCGCAACTCCAGTTGCAGATTGCTTATCAGATGCTGCACCTCCTTGTTTCTCTTCATCACCGATTGCATATGGTCGGTCTTGTTGAAGACGGTTTTCTCCTCCATCTCCACCAGTTGAAGCTGTATCCTGGCGTTGTAGTTCTTCTGGTCCTGACGGATGAACTGCTCGATGGAGGAGCGCATGGCTTCCAGTTGGTCGCGCACCTGCACGCTCTGCACCGTCACTCCGATGGTATCCGGGTCAATCAGGATGGGTTGCATAGCCTGCATGCGCTGCTTCATCGCTATCTTGTCGTTTCCCAGCATGGCCACATATTTCTGCCACGAGATGCGCATCTCGGCCAGGTCGAGCGGGTTGGTGGGAAGTGGAGCAGAACCATTCGTTTCGTCGGCAGAGGCATCATCAGTCTTCTTCTGACCGATATTTCTGAACGACACACGTCTCAGTTTTCCTGCTGTCTGCGGGGTTGATGCGGGTGCAGACTCTGGTGCGGCTGCCATGGGAAGCGGCACGTGCGGTGCCTGGATGTGCGGTTGAACGGCAGGTGCTTGAGCCACAGGCTGGTTGGATGCCTGGGTGGATGCGCCCTGGCCCTGGGCTTTGAGCGCATCGAAAATGGGTTTTAATGGCTTGGCAGGGCGACGCCCCGCACCGGGAACATCCTCTTCGTTGAGTTGGGCAACCTGTATGAGGCAAATCTCCAGTTGCAAGCGCTTGTTGTTGCTCGTCTTATAGGCAAGGTCGCAATCGTTGCAAAGTTTGAGGGCTCTGTAGATGAAACGGGGCTTGCAGCGCGCTGCCTGCTCGCTGTATCTCTGCTGCATCTGCTCACTCATCTCCAGGAGCGAGAGCGTGGATTGGTCTCTGGCCACCAGCAGATTGCGCAGATGGGTGGAGAGACCCGCTATGAAGTTGCCGCCGTCGAAGCCTTTCTGCAGTATCTCATTGAGCAGCAGCATGCAGGGCTGCACTTCGTCTGCCAGGAAGTAATCCACCAGCTTGAAGTAGTATTCGGTGCTCAGGACGTTCAGACTCTGGCATACATTCTGATAGGTGAGCTTTCCGCCGGTGAAGCTGACCATCTGGTCGAAGATGGAGAGTGCATCTCGCATACCGCCGTCAGCCTTCTGCGCGATGAGGTTGAGCGCGTCGGGTTCGGTCTCGTAACCTTCCTTCTCGGCCACCCTCTGCAGGTGTTCGATGGTATCCTGCACGCTCATTCGCATGAAGTCATACACCTGGCAACGGCTCAGAATGGTGGGCAGGATGCGATGCTTCTCGGTGGTGGCCAGGATGAATATCACATACGAGGGCGGTTCTTCGAGTGTCTTGAGGAAGGCATTGAAGGCGGCTGTGGTGAGCATGTGCACCTCGTCGATGATGAAAACCTTGTACTTGCCCACCTGTGGCGGAATGAGCACCTGCTGGCAAAGTTCTCTCATTTCATCCACAGAGTTGTTGCTTGCCGCATCCAGCTCCTGTATGTTCATCGAGCGCTGTTCATCGAAAGCCTTGCAACTCTCGCACTGGCCGCACGGATCACCGTTGGGCAGGGGAGAAAGGCAGTTGATAGACTTGGCAAAGATGCGTGCGCAGGTGGTCTTGCCCACTCCGCGAGGTCCGCAGAACAGGTAGGCATGCGCCAGTTTGCCCGATGCGATGGCATTCTTGAGCGTGGTGGTCAGCGCGTGCTGTCCCACGACTGAATCGAAGGTAAGCGGTCTGTATTTACGCGCAGACACGATATATTCTTCCATAACTTGCTTGCTTGTTTCTGCAAATATAGAAAAAAAACACGTTACATGGCGCTAAAACTCCACTTTTTTGCTACCTTTGCCCTATATATAATAAGGTATATGGGTAAACTATTCTCAGTCTGGCACTTCGTTTGCCGGTTTAAGTATGTGTTCATCATATTGTTTGCAGCTCTTCTCATTGGCTTTCTCGATGACAACAGCCTGCTCATCAGGAGCCGCCGTTGGCAGAGGATTGCCGAACTCAGGCGCGAGATAGCCGACTACGAGGAGCGCTTCGATGCTGCCACACGCCAGCTCAAGAGTCTGGACAATGACCCCAAGGCACTTGAGCAGATGGCTCGTGAGAAGTACTATATGAAGCGTGCCAATGAGGACGTCTTCGTCATAAGGGTGTCGGATGAGGATGTCACCGACGAAACAGACACGTTGGACCAAGACAGCATCGCCCAATGAAGGAACTCAATAGCTGGGAGAACCTCCTTTTCCGCGCGGGAGCTGTGCTGATGCTTGCCGGTGCGGCTGCCCATCTGTTTGCCCCCATGGTGTCGCTCTACCTGTTTGCCATTGGTGCGGGAGCCTATGCCTGCATGCGCCTGCGCACCGAGTATATGGGCAGGAGCATAACCATCATACGCCTGCGACGCCAGCAACTGCTCGCTTCGGCCTGCTTCGTGTTCACAGCCGTGCTGATGAGCATGCAGGATATGCACTATGGATTTGCCGCCCGAAACGAGTGGGTGGTGAGCCTGATTGTGGGCTGTGTGCTCGAGCTCTACACCTCGTGGCGCATTCCACAGGAGCTCGAGAAGCAATAAAATCTTAATAAGTCCTAATTTATTTCCGTAACAACGGGATTCGCATTATCTTTGCTCTAAGAATTCAAAACCCTAAGTTGAATATGAGGAATCCCTTGTTTCCAATATTGATGTCGGCAGCGATGCTTGTCTCATGCGCTGAGCAGTATGTGGTAAACGGCTCGTCGAATGTAGAGGGACTGGAAGGCAAGACACTTTACCTGAAAGTGTTTGCGGGAGAAGACATGCGCGCCATCGACTCTTCGCGCGTGGTTCACGGCAAGTTCCGCTTTCGTGGAGTCCTCGATTCGGTCACCATGGCCAATGTCTTTGTGGATGACACCAGCGTGATGCCTGTTGTGCTCGAGAGCGGAGAGGTATCGCTCAACATAGGAGAAAGCACACAGAGCGCCACAGGAACGCCCATGAACGACAGTCTGAGCCAGTTCATCCAGCGCAAGACGCAAATCGATGCGCAGATGGCAGAGCTTCCTCACCTGGAATCACAGATGATCATGGACGGCATCAGCCTCGACCAGATAAGCGTGGAGCTGGGTGCCAAAGCACGAGCACTCAACGACGAGAATGACCGGCTCGTATCGCGCTTCATCTCCAGCAATTATGACAACGTGCTCGGACCGGGCATCTTCATGATCATGACCAGCGCGCTGCAGTATCCCATACTCAATCCCAAGATAGAGGCAATCATCTCACAGGCCCCCCCTTACTTCCTCAACCACCCCTATGTGCGCGAGTACATCAAGGCTGCCGAGAGCAATATGGAGAAAATGCACGACTATTAGAAAACCGGCGCACCCGTGTGCCCCAAAATCCTAATCACTCATGAACATACTTTACAGAATATACCAGCTGTTCATAGCACTGCCTCTGGTGCTCCTGTCAACAGGCCTCACCTGCCTTGCCACCATCGTCGGCTGCACCATAGGCAACGCACACTTCTGGGGGTATTGGCCTGCACATATATGGGGTAGGGTGATGTGCCACGTCATGCTGCTGCCTGTGCATGTAGAGGGAAGGGAGAATCTGCAGGAGGACCAGTCCTATGTGTTCGTGGCCAATCACCAGGGCCCTTACGATATCTTCCTCGTGTATGGCTTCCTGGGGCGCCATTTCAAGTGGATGATGAAGAAGCAGCTGCGCAATCTGCCGCTGGTGGGCAAAGCCTGCGAGAGCAGTGGCCAGATCTTCGTAGATAAGAGCGGTCCCAAGAGCATACAGCGTACCTATGACAACGCACGACGTGTCTTGAAGGACGGCACCAGCCTGATGGTGTTCCCTGAGGGTGCACGCACCTTCACCGGACATATGGGCATCTTCCGCCGAGGCGCTTTCCAGTTGGCCGACGAGCTGCAACTGCCTGTGGTGCCTGTGACCATCGACGGCACATTCGATGTGCTTCCCCGACAGAAGGGCGTCAATTTCCTCACCTGGCATCGCCTGCGCCTGGTCATCCACAAGCCCATCCCGCCCATCGGACAGGGGGCTGACAATATCAAGCATGCCATGAGCGAGAGCTACGACACCATCATGCAGGCACTCCCCCTGGAGTACCAGGGGTATGTAGAAAACCTCGACCAGTGACCTACACAGAACATTTCACCATCCCCCGCATAGCCCCATACATCCAATGGGGCTACTTCTTTCATGCCTGGGGATTTCCGTTCAGATACGAGCAGCTCTCGCGTGTACATGACTGCATGGGATGCCGCTCAGCCTGGATAACTTCTCTTCCTCAGCCCGAACAACCCAAAGCGCGTGAGGCCGAAAGGCTTCTGCAGGATGCGCGCAGGCTTCTGGACCGTTGGAGCCAGGAAAGTGCACACACACATTTCCGCGTGCGGCTCCTGCAGGCCAATGGCGATGGTGATGACATCTATCTGCCCGAACTCCAGCGCTCAATACCCCTCCTGCGCCAGCAGACGGCTCAGACTGGTGCACCCTGCCTGTGTCTGTCCGATTTCATTCGCCCGCGCTCGCAGGGAATCAGCGACCAGATAGGCATCTTTGCCTCTACTGTGGATGCCCGTCTGGAGCAGTCCTTCCCCACAGATGACTATATGCACCTGTTGGCACAGACCCTTGCCGACCGCCTGGCAGAGGCAACTGCCGAACTGGGCCACTTGCTTACACGCCGCGAATGGTGGGGTTATGCGCCCGATGAGAACCTCTCGGTGGATGAACTCTTCATGGAGGAATACCGGGGAAAGCGGCCTGCCGTGGGTTATCCATCCATTCCCGACCAGAGTGTCAACTTCCTGATAGACGAACTGATAGACCTCAAGTCGCTGGGCATAACGCTTACCGAATCGGGAGCCATGCGACCTCATGCCAGCACCAGCGGACTCATGCTCGCCCATCCAGCCACACGACATTTCTCTGTGGGGCAGGTGGGAGAAGACCAGTTGCGCGATTATGCCGCCCGCCGAGGAGTGTCGGTGGAATGGTTGAGGCGCTTTTTCTGATGTGAGCAACTGTTTTGCCTGGTTCCATCGCTTGTTTCTTCGCGATAAGCAACTGTTTTCCAATCCATATCTCATCATTTTATCGCGGAAGAGACAGTCTTCTTCCTTTTTCCCAAAACACCCTTCCTCATTTCCTTCAAGAAGTACGAAAAGGGCGATGAAATGAGCTGTTTGGACAGGCGCATGACTTTCCCCGCCTACCTGGTCTATTGTGGGATGAAAAAGGCAGCGTGCTGCGATGGCCATTGCAGCGCGTTGCCAGGGCAGATGCAGCACGTTGCGTTGGCCGATGCACCGTACTGCGTTTGCTATTTCAGCCAGGTACATCAACTGTTTCATACAAATGCGATAGCTGTATCATGCCAAAACGAGAGCAGATTCGGCACAATAGGTCTTGGAAATGATAATTGTGGAAAGACAGGGAAAGAGAATTGGGGAGATACTGCCAAAGGCATCTTCTGCGCCCTTTTTTCTAAAAGAAATATGGCTGCAAGCGCATCTGAGTGCACCTGCAGCCACATGATGGAATAAAGAAGGCGGGCAGGAACGAATGGCCCACCCGCCTTGGTGTTTGACGTTAACTTATTGACCCTCGGCCATTACTGCTTCTTGTGCTCCAGCGTGGGCAGCATGAGCAGGATGGAGAGTGCGCAGGCAACCAGAAGCGATACGAATGTCCAGGTCCATCCGGCATGACTCGAAATGAAGCCGATGACGGTATTGGCCAGGATGGCAGTACCGAAGAAATAGCCGAAGAAACCGGTCAGTCCGGCTGCCGTACCCGCAGCATTCTTGGGCACAAGGTCGAGCGCCTGCACGCCCACCAGCATCACGGGGCCGTAGATGAAGAATCCTATGCCCGTGAGACTGAGCGTAACCAGACTGATGTTGGGCGTTTCGAGCGAAGAGGCATACCAGTAGATGCCTATGAAGAGTGCCACAAGCGCCATGAAGAGCATGGTTGGCCAGGCACGGTTGCCCTTGAACAGGCGGTCGCTGATGATGCCGCATATGAGCGTGCCGGGTATTGCGGCATACTCGTAAGCGAAATAAGCCCATCCCGCCGACTTGATATCCACTCCCTGGTCACTCAACAGGGCAGGCGCCCAATCGAGGCAGCCGTAGCGCACCATATAGATGAAAGCGTTGCTCAAGGCTATGGCCCACAGGCATTTGTTGGGCAATACGTGGCGAAGCATGATGTCGCGTATGCTCAGTACAGCCTCACTCTGGGCATTATAATGCTGGGGAAAATCGTTGCGCCACTTCTCCACGGCAGGCAACCCTTGGCTCTGCGGAGTGTCGCGCAGCAGGATATAGGCCAGCAGGGCAATGGGGATGACGGTGGCTGCCGGGAAGATGAATGTGCCTGCCAGGAAGTAGAACTCGGAGTGGGCACCATAGAGCCAGGAGCCGAACCATACGGCTCCATAGCTGGCCATTGGGCCTATGAGTCCGCCGCCCACGTTGTGTGCACAGTTCCAGATAGCCATCATGGTGCCTCGTTCATTCTGTGAGAACCAATGGGTCATCACTCTGCCGCAGGGAGGCCAGCCCATACCGCCAAACCATCCAACCAGGAAGTTGAGGGCGCCCATCAGAGCCACAGCCAGCGTGCGGCGCTCAGGATGGTTGACCAGATCAAGCCAAGTGACGGGAACGGCCATACAAGCCATGGCTATGGCACTGAGTACCAATCCCAGAGGCAGGAACTTGCGGGCATCGCTACGGTCGGATACCGAGCCCATCAGAAACTTGCTCAGAGCATAGGCTACGGCATTCATTCCGAGCGCCAGACCCAGTTCGCCTTTATCCATTCCCAACTGTTCCAGCATGGGTATGGCCATGGCAAAGTTCTTGCGCACCAGATAAAAGGCGGCATAACCGATGAATGCGCCTGTGAACACTTGCGCCCGCAGGCGGCGATAGCGTGCATCGGCCGCGGGACCTGTGGTCTCGGGACGGAAGGGTGGGGGAGATAGTAGGTTCATGTTGTTTCCTCTTGCGGGCAAAACAGCCTCGTGTGCGTGTCTGCCCTATACATTATTATATTTAGGTGAATTTGTTTCGACCCTCTTTTATATAAGCATGAATAAATGGATGAAGTGGTTTGGCTTCTTCAGGGGATGCTGAAGGGGAATACGCGATAGCCAGCCTGCTCGTCCTTCAGAGTCTGGCAGAGCCACACCAGCACATACTCGCCTGGTGCCAGATTCTCGACCGGCCGGCACACGAAAGACTGCTTGCCGTCGGCCTTGATGGTGAACTGAGGCGGCTCCAGGCGCACATACTTGTTGTCGCGAAGCTCGCTCTTGGCCAGTCGCCTGTGGTCGCGCCGCCCTTTGAGCTGTATCAGCGCATAATCCACCAGCGTCTCCCGCTCGCCCGGCTCCACCTTGAGCACAGGCTTGCGGTCGTCTGTCACTTGGCGCGAAGACTTTCCCCACAGGTAGAGCACGCGCGTATCCTTGAGCTTTTTGCCCGCTATGCTCCATCCCGGTTTGATTTCCGTCTGCATCTCCTCCATCTTGAGGGGTACCCAGGAGTCAGCCACGCGGAGCGACACTTCCTGTGCCTGGCACAGGGAAGCGTATAGGCAGAGCCATAAGAGTATATTCCTTTTCATCTCATGCAAAATTAACTCTTTGTGCAGACTTGGGCAAGTTTATGCTTGGATAAGTGGAAATAAATCCTTTTCTTTGCATTCATTATGACATACGAACTGCTTAAACTGGGCATCACAGAGCTCAACGTGATGCAGCAAGACATGCTGCTGGCCGCCCGCAAGTGGGAAAGGATAGTGCTGCTGAGCCCCACAGGCTCGGGCAAGACATTGGCTTATCTGCTGCCGGTACTGAGCCAGATGGACGAGACAAAGGAGCATCTGCAGACGCTGGTACTGGTTCCCTCACGCGAGCTGGCCATCCAGACCACCGATGTGGTGCGCCGCCTTTGTCCCCAATGCCGCGTGATGGCTTGCTACGGCGGGCATGCGGCAATGGACGAGCACCGCACCATGAAGGGGCTGCACCCGCAACTGATAGTGGCCACACCAGGCCGTTTCCTCGACCACATGGACAAGGAGAACATCTCGACCAACGCTCTATCGACTCTCGTGATAGACGAGTTTGACAAGTGTCTCGAACTGGGATTCCAGGCTCAGATGGAAGGTATCATCGGTCGACTGGGCCAGGTGAAGAGGCGCATCCTGCTCTCGGCCACAGACAATCCCTCCATCCCGAAGTTTGCAGGTGGCGACGGCTTCCAGCGCATCTCATTCCTGGACCAGGAGGAGTCGCTTCCCGACGGCATCACGGTATATCAGGTGGATTCGCCCGAGAAGGACAAACTGGACACCCTGCTGCGCCTCGTGTGCATGTTGGGCACCCAGAAGAGCCTCGTGTTCCTGGGCTTCAGGGAGAGCGTAGAGCGCGTGGGCACCTATCTGCGCGCCCATGGAGTGAGTGCCGACCTGTTTCACGGAGGACTGGAACAGCAGGTGCGCGAGCGTGCCATCCACCGTTTCTCATGCGGTTCATGCAACGTGCTGGTATGTACCGACCTGGCTGCACGCGGACTGGATATAGATGGCGTGCAGAACGTGATTCACTACCATCTGCCTGCCGACCAGGTGACCTATGTACACCGCAACGGACGCACGGCCAGATGGGACGGCACGGGCAACGCCTATTTGCTGGTGGGGCCGCAGGAGCGGATGCCTGAGTTTGCCGTGGCCGACAGCCAGCCTTATCATCTGCCCCAGCGTGTGCCGGCTCCTGCGAAGCCCCTTTGGGCCACTATATATATAGGTAAAGGCAAGAAGGACAAGATAAGCCGAGGCGACGTGGCTGGATTCCTGAGCAAGGTGGGTGGACTGAAACGCGACCAGATAGGCCGTATAGACGTGCTGCCGCAATGGTCCTATGTGGCTGTTGACAGCCGTCAGGTGCGCCCGCTTCTGGCCAAGATACGCGGACAAAAGATAAAGGGCATCAAGACCATCTTCGCGCTGGCTGACTGACAGCAAGACAAAAGATATGCCCCGAAAGCATGTGACTCACAGGAGTCTGGCTTTCGGGGCGTATTGCGTTAGGGTGGAAGTGGCGCTTATTCGCTGAACTTGGCGTAGCCTCTTATCATGTGACGAAGGTTGCTGAGCAGTTCCTGCGACTCCTGAACCAGGCTCAGGAACAGAATCATCGACTCCAGATTGACGGGGCGGTTCTGTATATCGTCGATGATAGTCTTGCGGTAGCCCGACAGCTGGCGTTGGAGAGCCGTGGCGTCGGCACGCAACTCTTCGGGCGAATCGTTCATTCCGGCCTCATCCACTCTGCTGTCATCGAGCAGGATGTAGGCTCTGTCGAAGAGGCGGAGTATCTCCTTGCGGAAAGCCATGAAGGGAGTGATGTACTCGCTGTTGACCGGCAGGAAGTTGTTGCCTATATGCTCGCGGCAGGGCTCTGTGATACGCTTGAGGCAATAGAGCATCTGGTTGAGTGCTCCTATGGAGAGGAAGTACCAGGTGTTGCGCTCTATGCTCAGCATGTGATTGACCCTGCGGAGGGCAAGTACCTCCTTGCGGCGCTGGCGCTTGAGCTGGTTGCGCTGCTCCTCGATGCGTGACGAAGCCTTCTTGAGCGGGCGGTATTCCTCGCGGAAGAACGCATCGGTCACCTGCCTGTAGCAGTCGGCCACGAAGGCAAGCTGCATGCGGCTGTAGAGGCGCACGTGCTTGGTGAGCAGAGTCCAGTTGTTGTTCTCGTCACGCGAACGCATGATCTGCACGAAGAGGTTGTCCTGATTGTCCTGCGCACTCTTCTTGGCCTGCTTGATATTGCTTCTCACCAGGAACACGATGGCCACCACGATACCGATGGCCATGGCGGGGAAGTGGCCGAAGAACATGATGCAGGTGACCAGATAGCACACGATGAAGGCCACACCAGCCGTGATGAACCATCCGCCTATCACCGAAAGCACACCTGTGATGCGGAATACGGCACTCTGGCGGCTCCATGCGCGGTCGGCCAGACTGGTACCCATGGCCACCATGAAGGTGACGTAGGTGGTGGAGAGAGGCAGCTTGAGGCTTGTGCCCATGGCCACCAACAGACCAGCCAGCACCAGATTGACAGCCGCACGCACCTGGTCGAAGGCAGCTCCGGCAGGCAAGACTGCCTCGTCGGTACAGAAGCGTGAGTCAATCCAGCGGCTTACAGGAGCCGGTACAACGCTTCCCACAGCCTTGGCACATACCATAGTGGAACGCACGAGCGTGCGTGCTACGGCCGACGAACCGAACATCTCCTCGCCTTCGTCCTGCCTGCTCAGATCTACGCTCGTCTTCACCACGTTCTGCGCCTTGGGTGAGAACACCAGCGCAAGCACCATCACGATACCTGCCGTCACCAAGAAGAGGATGGGTGTGTGGGCACTGTTCATCAGGCTGCCCATGAGGAATCCTGCGGGGTCGCTGTTGCCATGGGCCATATAGTCCTGATAGGCATCCAGTCCGGTAAGGGGCACACCCACGAAGTTGACCAAGTCATTTCCAGCGAAAGCCATTGCCAGGGCGAATGTGCCGGCCAGCACCACAGTCTTCATCACGTTGAGCCCTATGAGGCTCAATACCGTCATCACCAGGCTCATGAGCAGGGTGCCGCCACCCAGGATGAGCCACGTGTTGTCGTTGACGAATGCGTGCAGCTGGGGAGTCATCAGCGTGGATCCCTTCAGTCCGCCCACCAGCATGAACCACGCGATACTGGTGATGGCTATACCGCCGAAGATGCCGTTCTTCACGTGCGAACGGCCGTTGAACGTGAATATCACACGTGCCAGCCATTGCGTGATGAAGCCCAGCACAAAGGCAATGGCCACACTCAGGAAGATACCCATGATGACGCTCATGGCCTTCTCGGTATTGATGAGGTCGCCCAAGGTGAGCAGATGGCCGGCCGAGTCGGTGGCTCCCTGCATGATCTTGACCAAGGCGAGAGCGAACGCTCCTCCCAGCAGCTCAAACACCATGCTGACGGTAGTGGATGTGGGCATACCCAGACTGTTGAACACATCCAGCAGCAGCACATCGGTAAGCATGACGGCCATGAAGATGCACATCACGTCATAGAAGGAGAAGAACTCGGGCGTCATGATGCCGTGGCGGGCCACATCGAGCATGCCGTTGCTCAGCGAGGCACCTGCAAACACGCCTATCGAGGCGATGATGACAATCGTGCGGAAGCGTGCAACCTTGGCTCCGATGGCCGAATTGAGGAAGTTCACAGCATCGTTGCTCACACCCACCACCAGGTCAAATACGGCCAGGATGATGAGGAAGATGACGATGCACAGGAATAATGTATTCATATGTAAATGTATATGTTTGTTTCACTTTTGCTGCTTCCCGCCCCGTGGCAGGAGACTCCTGCCGGCTACAGGGCCAGGTAGAGTGCCGTGAGGAACACCACCAGGATGATGGCACGTACCAGATTGTAGATGAACTCGACTTTCTTTGCATCCATAACATCTGCTTTTTTAAGTTCGCCACAAAGGTAAAAGTTGCATGTTACAAGTGTGTTACACGCCCGTTACGAGTGTGTTACACGGCCTCTGGAGAGCACAAAGTGAAAAAATGTTATACGATTGTAACATTCCTGTTGCGTGGTTTTAACGAAAATGTAATACCTTTGTAGCATCCAATAAGCGAGTATTACACACACACAAACATCAAGTTTATGGAATTTCTGATACTGGTTGGCTCAGTTGCCCTACTGATGTACGGCATGAAAGTCATGAGTGAGGGTCTGCAGAAGATGGCAGGCAGCCGCTTGCGTACAGTCCTGAGCACCATGACCACCAACCGCTTTACCGGCCTGCTCACAGGCGCGTTCATCACCACCTCCATCCAGTCATCCACAGCCACCACGGTCATGACCGTGAGTTTCGTCAGTGCGGGACTCCTCTCGCTCTCGCAGGCCATTTCCGTCATCATGGGCGCCAATATAGGCACCACCGCCACGGCGTGGATTATGGTTCTGGGCGGCAGTTTCGACATGCGTATGATGGTATATGCAGGCATCATCGCAGCCATTGCCCTGATTTATACCAAGAAGAATGTGAACGTGGGAGAGTTTCTGATGGGACTCTCCCTTATGCTTCTTGGTCTCACCACCCTCAAGGTGAATGCCGCCGACATGCATCTCGACCAGAACGTGCACATCCAGACCTTCCTGCAGAGCGTGAGCGGATGGGGCTTCGGCAGCTATCTGCTCTTCCTGGTCATAGGCGGACTGCTCACCTGTGCCGTGCAAAGTTCGGCAGCCATCATGGCCATCACCATGACGCTCTGCAGTACGGGCGTGCTCGACATCTATCTGGGCATCGCGCTCGTCATGGGAGAGAACGTGGGCACCACCATCACGTCCAATATAGTGGCCATGAGCGCCAACACGCAAGCCCAGCGGGCAGCCCGTGCGCACCTCATCTTCAACCTCTTCGGAGTCATTTGGGTGCTGTGCATCTACACACATTTCGTCAATTTCGTGTGCTCTCTGGTGGGCTGCGACCCCGAGCATGTGGAGAATCCTGTCATCCTGAACGTGGTGCTGGCAGCATTCCATACGGCCTTCAACGTGTGCAACGTGCTTATCCTTATATGGTTCATCAAGCCGATGGAGAAAATTGTGTGCATGCTCGTACCACAGAAGGAGGGACAGGACGAGGTGGAAGAAGGCCGTTTGAAGTATATCGGAGGCGGACTGCTCAGCACGGCCGAGCTCAGCATCTTTGAGGCCAGCAAGGAAATCAATCTCTTTGCCATCCGCTGCCAGCGCATGTTCTCGCTGGTGAAGGAACTGATAGAGACCGACAACGGGGACGACTTCAACAAGCTCTTCTCACGCATCGAGAAGTACGAGAACATCACCGACAGCATGGAGGTGGAGATAGCCAACTATCTGCACAAGGTGAGCGAGGGAAGGCTCTCAAGCGAGTCGAAGACCCAAATCCAGTGCATGCTGCGCATGATATCCGAACTGGAGTCGATAGGCGACTCGTGCTACAATCTGGGGCGCACCATCAACCGCCTGCACATGCATTCCAAAGAGCGCTTCTCCGATGAGCAGACCAAGCACATCCACACCATGATCTCACTCGTATCGCACGCGCTCGACGCGATGGTGAACGTGGTGGAGAAAGCCCCCGAGCACCAGTATGCCGACTATAATGTGTCATACAACATCGAGCACGAAATCAACAATTACCGCAACCAGCTGAAGAACCAGAACCTGCAGGACATCAACGATGGCCTCTATAGTTACCAGATAGGCGTCTATTACATGGACTTCATCAGCGAGTGCGAGAAGCTGGGCGACTACGTGGTGAATGTGGTTCAGGCCACCAAGTAAGCCTTCCGCCCTGTGCGATAGAGACACACACATACACACATTCCCGAGGGGTTGCTTCTGCCACAGGAGCGCCCCTCGCTGCTTTCCACACGCTCCTTCCCCACAGACTTGCTTCCGCCCCAACCGCCTGGCGGCTTGTGTCTGGCAAAAAGCGTGAAGCGCCTTTAGTGTAATATCAAGCATTACGCTGAATCATGCCCTATTGAAGAAATCGATAAGGCAACGGACTCTTCTCACTCCTGTCATCATTTTCTGTTCCTCCTTTCTGTCTCTTTTCCGGTCTTGGGAAATCCGCCCCCTGATTCCCAATTCCCTGGTTATTGATTCAGAATAAGAATTTTCTCTCCAGTTGGGAAAATATTTTTTCTCTACTGGAAATGTGATTTTCTGCGCGCTATCCTATCACACCACAAAGGTACGACAAGCGCACGTGGCAATCATACGATTCAATACGTTTCAGTACGATTCGATACGATTCCGTATGCATAAATTCTGCGCCACTTGTGTGCATTCACAGGATAGAAAAAAGTTTTGTGAAGAGCGACTGATGCATGTCTTTTGACGATTGCGAGAGCAAAAACGGCAAATATTTCGTGCTTTTGCCCAGATTTTGCATGGCTGGAGGGGTTGGTTTACTGATGTTGTACTTCATTTCTGTTTGTCTGTCTTGTTCGTTGATGTGATGTAAACTGTTGGTTATCAGCCTTTGAGAGGAAAGTAGAGCGGGAAAATTATTCCAATTCCAATTATTCCAATTAAATTTCAAAGGATGGTAATCCTTCCTCTTTATGTATGTATCTATTTAATATATAAGTAGTTATATGGTCTATAAAAGGGGATTTTGTCTTGATGTACCCTAATTGGAATTATTGGAATTATTGGAATTGGAATTCTGGAAGATGATTCCCCCAGCAGCCTCCCACTTCCTCTCCCAGGCCTATCCCATCATGTGGGCCACCATGCGCAGTTCCTCGGCTGCAGCATGGATGAAGAAGTGTTCATAAGTCAGGGACAGCATCGGCCCAAACGATGAACGCACAGTAGGGAACACGGCCAAGATGGGGGAGGAAAGGAAAGTGGCGTGGTGCACTTGTATCTGCACCACGCCACATGTCGTCCTGTAATGGACTGTATTTTGCCTTTACGCGCCCTGCTGTCGCCTTTGTGTCCCCATCGGAAGGGTAGCACCAGACAAACCTTTCTGCGCTCAGAATCGCTTGCTTGTCCCAAGATGGAAGATTACACCTTCAGGAATATCTTGTAGCGATACATGATATAGAGGAATATCCACCAGGTGATGATATAGCTGGTGGGTTCCACCACGGAGTAGATGCTCTCGGGCAGGAGTGAAATCACGCCACCCAGGAGACGGTCACGCATGAAGTCGAAGTTGACGAAGCGGGGCAGCATGTAGATGGCTATGGAGTTCATGCCGATGACCACGAAGAAGAAATCCCAGCCGCGCCAGCGCTTCACATCTATTATATAATAGAAGAGGGCCAGCATGATGAGGGAGTAGCAGGCCACTGCGCACACGAAGGAGCTGGACCACAAGGCCTTGTTGATGGGAGTCCAGAAACTCCACAGGTAGCCCAGGATGCCCAGCGCCACGCCTGCCGCCAGCATTCCCAGCGCCTTGCGGGTGCCTGTGAGCCCTTCTTTTTCGGTCTTTATCCATCGGCCTGCCAGCATACCCAAAAGCGCCGTACCGATGGCGGGAATGGTGGAGAAGAGGCCTTCGGGGTCATAGTCGGGCCTGTAGCAATGGGCACCGAAGAGTGTGCGGTCGATATAGCAGGCTATGTTTCCCTCACGCGTGAGAGCTGCGGCACCGGGCGCGTCGGGCGCCACCACCAGACTGGAGATGATACTGTAGCCCACCAGCAAGCCTGCCACTATCAGCAGTATGCGCTTGAGGCTGTGCACGTGCATGTAGATGAGGGCTGCACACATCCATGCCATGCCGATGCGCGCAAGCACGCTCCAGAAGCGCAATTCGGCAAACTGGAGCTTCAGGATGCCGTTGCACACCCATCCTAGAGCCATGAGCATGAAGCCACGCTTGATGGCCTTGAGCACGATGGTAGAATGGCTCATTCCACGCTGGCGCTGCTTCTCGAGCGAAAAGGGGAACGAGCAGCCTGCAATGAACAGGAACAGGGGGAAGATGGTGTCGTGGTGGCGCAGTCCGTCCCAGCTGGCGTGGGTCATCTGTTCGGCCACGGTCTGCCAGGCAGCGCTGTCGGGGAAGAAGCCTGCTATGGCCGTGATGACAGCCGCCCCTCCCATGATGAAGAGCATGTCGAAGCCTCGGAGGGCATCGAGCGATTCCAGCCTCTGCGGCTTGGTTGCGTTTGCTTGCATATCAAAAATCGGTTTTGGGTTAATGTTCTGTCTTATAGTTTGGTATCGCCTAATGGATGCCGCGTTCGTTGAGCGCCTTGGCATACCTGCGGGCGTTCTGCAGATGCTCCTGATAGGTGGCAGCAAAGCGGTGGGTGCCCGAGAAGTCCTCCTTGGCGCACATATACAGATAGGGATGCTGCGTGTGATGGAGCACGGCATCTATCCCGTCGATGCTGGCCACGCGGATGGGACCGGGAGGCAGCCCCAGGTTCTGATAGGTGTTGTAGGGGCTTTGGGCCTTGAGATGCTCGTGATAGATGCGGCGGAGCGTGAAGTCGCCCACGGCGAATTTCACCGTAGGGTCGGCCTGGAGCGGCATACCCAGCCTTAGTCGGTTGATGTACATGGCGGCTATGTCGGGCTTCTCGGCCTTGTTGGCCGTCTCCTCGTCCACTATGCTTGCCAGCGTGCACACCTCCACGGTGGTCAGTCCGCATGCCTTGGCCAGCTGCTCCCGCTCGCCCTGCCAGAAGTGGTTGTGCTCGGTGAGCATCCTGTGCATGAAGTGGTCGATGCCGGTATCCCAATACACTTCATAAGTATTTGGCACAAAGAGGGCTGGCAACTGCTGACTGGAGTAACCTAAGAGGGCGCACCGGCTGCTGTCGGCCATGAATCGGACTACCTCTGTGCTGTCCATCATCAGGTGGCTGGCCAGATATTGCGCCATGCGGTCCATGGTGCGTACGGATGGGATGATGAGCTGTACAGGCTCCTGCTGGCCGTTTCGGAGGCGGCGGAAGAGCGACAGGGCATTCTGGTCACGCGTCTCGTAGCGTCCCGTGCGCACATGATAATTAAGGAGACTGGCGCACAGCCCCATCCTCCAGCCCAAGCGGCTCTTTATCTTTACCGAATCCACCGTGTCGTCGCGGTCGATATAGAGGCAGCTGTCCTCGCCTGCAGTCCATTGGCTGCGGGGCAACAGCAGTCCCGCCAGCACCACACACAGGGCTAGCGCCAGCACCAGCAGCACACCCGCAAAGGCCAGCAGAATTCCTTTTTTGCCCATTCCATCGGGGTTTTTCGGCTTTTCAGCCTGCCCGTTCTTCTCCATTTCTTCCATTTTGTCTTGATTCTTGATGCACAAAGTTACGTTTTTCTGTCCAGTCTGATGGGCAGAATGGCACTTTTATGTGCAGAAACCAAAGCAGAAGAGCCATTCCCAAGGCGTTCTGCCCGGTATGGCTCTTCACTTTCTGCTATTGTGTGTAGGGCAGAAGCCTCACTTCTTCTCCATCACTTCCACCTTCAGTTCGCCGCATTCCTGTATGATGCCCACATACTCGGCAAACTCGGGTGTGGCCATGTGTGCATCGAGCACAGCCTGGTTTTCCCAGGTCTCCACGATGGCAAACACATCGGCACGTGTGGCGCTCTCGAATGCGTCATAAGATACACATCCCTGGTGGCTGCGGCTCTTGGCCACAAGTGCGATGGCAGCCTCCAACGCACGCTGGTACTCTCCTTCCTTGGCCTGGAAGAAACAATTTACTCTGATCATATCTTTCTCCTTTCTTATTATATAGGGTTTTATGTCTTTTCTCATAGCAAAGTTAGCGATTTTACGCAAAAGTGCATTATCTTTGCCACAAGAATTACTCTTTAACCCCAAAATAATACATTATTATTATGAAATCAATCAAAATGGCTCTGATGCTGCTTGCCCTTCTGGCCCCATGGACCACGGGTGCGGCTCAGGAATTCTCGCCCACACAGGGCTACCGTCTGGAGATAAGTGACGGACTGGCCCTGGAATGTACGGGAAGCTCCATGACTTTCAACCCGGTGAACAAGAAGTCGGGCAACCAGGTGTGGTACATCCAGAAGTCGGACCGCGCGGGATACTTCACGCTGGTCAATCCGCAGACCCAGATGGCCCTCGACAACGGCAACAACGGCACTCAGCCGGGCAAGGTGTGCCCTTGGGACGTGAACCCCGGAAACGCCAACCAGCAATGGAAGTTGACCCCTGTGGAGGGCGACACCTACACCTTCACAAGCGCGGCTGGCGGACTCAAGCTGGGCTACAACGACAACTGCCAGCCCGGCGGCCCCGTGTGGCAGGTGAAGGCTCAGGACTCTGACGAGGCCGTGCAGTGGCGTCTGGTGAAGACCAATCTGAAGATAACCGTGGAGTCCAATGTGGATCAGAGTAAGAACGACTGGGAGAACGAGACCGTCTTTGGGATAAACAAGGAGCCCGGACGTGCCACCATGCTGCTCTATGCCAACGAGAGCGAGATGAAGGGCGACGAAGCTTATGAGAAGCCCTGGCTCAGCCCCAACAGCAGCCTGCGCCTCTCGCTCAACGGCATGTGGCAGTTCCACTGGTCGGCAAAGCCCGAGGACAGACCCATGGACTTCTACAAGCCCGGTTTCAACGACAAGGAGTGGAAGCAGATACCCGTGCCTTCGTGCTGGGAGATGCAGGGCTACGGCACACCCATCTATACCAATGTGACCTATCCCTTCCGCAACCTGCCTCCCTTCATCAAGGGGCAGGACGGCTACACCATCCTGAACGAGCCTAATGCCGTGGGCAGCTACCGCCGTATGGTGAAAGTGCCTGCCGCATGGGACGGACGAGAGATATACCTGCACTTCAATGGTGTGTATAGCGCCGCCTACGTGTGGGTGAACGGCAAGAAGGTGGGCTACACACAAGGCCCCAACAACGACTGCGAGTTCAACGTGACACGCTTCCTGAAGCCCGGCAACGACAACCTCGTGTGCGTGGAGGTCTATCGCTGGTCAGACGGTTCGTACCTCGAGGACCAGGATATGTTCCGCATGAGCGGCATCCATCGTGAGGTGTATCTGGAGGCCAGACAGAAGCTCCACACCCAGGACGTGTATCTCACCACCCAGCTGAGCAACGACCTCAAGCAGGCCAAGCTGAACGTGCAGTTGCAGGTGCTCAATATGGGCAAGAAGGTGCGCGACATCAAGGCCGATGTGGCTCTCATCGGTCCCGACGGCAAGACGGTGGCGAAGGGAATCGTGGGACACTCCGAGCCTGTGGTCAAGGGCGGAACTGCTACCTTGAACATGACCATGGACGTGAAGAACCCGCTCCTGTGGACTGCCGAAACGCCTAACCTCTATACGGTAAACGTGACCGTCAACGGCGATATCAGCACCCAGAAGTACGGTTTCCGCAAGATAGAGAACCGGGGCGGACGGGTGTACATCAACAACAGCCGCGTGTTCTTCAAGGGTGCCAACCGCCACGATACCGACCCCACATACGGCAAGGCCGTGCCTCTGGAGAGCATGATGAGAGACGTGCTGCTGATGAAGCAGTACAACCTCAATACCGTTCGCACGAGCCATTATCCCAACGACCCACGCTTCTACGCCCTTTGTGACTACTACGGACTCTACATGATGGACGAGGCCGACTTGGAGTGCCACGGCAACCATCGCCTGAGCCGCACGCCTTCATGGATGCCCCAGTATGTAGATCGCCAGGTGCGTATGGTGCTGCGCGACCGCAACCATCCTGCCGTCATCTTCTGGAGCATGGGTAACGAGTGCGGAGGCGGCGACAACTTCGTGGCATGCAAGAAGGCCATCCAGGAGCTGGACGGCCGACTGATACATTATGAAGGAATGAATGAGGTGGCCGATATGGACAGCCGTATGTATCCCAGCATGTCCGCGGTGCACCGCGAGGATACTGACGCCAGCAAGCAGGGCCGCCCCTATTTCCTGTGCGAATATGCCCACGCTATGGGCAACGCCATCGGCAACCTGCAGGAGTATTGGGACTATATCGAGTTTGAGAGCAAGCGTATGATAGGCGGCTGCATCTGGGACTGGGTAGATCAGGGCCTGCGCAAGTGGGGCGAGCCTGCCCACCACCTCTATTATGGCGGCGGATTCGGCGACTTCCCCAACGACCAGGACTTCTGCTGCAACGGCATCATCACCTCGGATCGTGAGGTGACACCCAAGCTGGAGCAGGTGAAGAAGGTGTATCAGTATGTGGATTTCAAGCAGATGCCCGACGGCAAGCTGCGCATCCGCAACCGCTACGCATTCATTTCGCTCGATGGCTTCCAGCTGTCTTACTCGCTCCTGCGTGACGGACAGACCATCCAGAGCGGTATCGTCACTCTGCCCGCCATTGCCGCAGGCGACAGCGCCTTCGTCGATATGCCTGCCACAGCTCCCGAGGCTGCGGGCATGTATCACCTCAACCTCTCGCTCCGCCTCCGCCAGCACACCACATGGGCACAGGCAGGACATGAGGTGGCAGCAGAGCAGATAGCCCTGGGCGGAGTTCCCGTGGTGGAGCCTATGGAACTGGCAGCAGCCCAGCCCCTGACAGCCGAGGACAAGGACGGCAAGCTGCTCATCCAGGGCAAGGAGTTTGCCGTAAGCTTCGACAAGAAGAGCGGTGCCCTGTCGCAGATTACCTATTCGGGCAAGAATATGCTGGCTCCTCAGGAGCGCGCTTTGGGCGGCAGCTTCCTGTTCAACGGCTACCGAAGCATCAGCAACGACCGCCGGGGCAATCTGGGAACAGCCATCCAGACCAAGGACGTGCAGCTCAACAAGACCCAGAAGGGCGACACCGTCGTGGTGTGCGTGATACAGAACGTATCAGCCGGACATAACGCACGCACCCAGGTGCCCGTGCAGACATCCTATCGCATCACGCCCAACGGCCACATCGAAGTGGAGTGCAGCATGGGCAACACGCAGAACCAGGACTTCGCGCGACTGGGCCTGCAGGCTGTTCTCGACGGCAGTCTGGAGCAGGTGGAGTGGCTCGGACACGGCCCCATAGAGAACTATCCCGATCGCCAGGATGCCGCCTTCGTGGGCCGCTATCACAATACCGTGACCGGCATGACCGAGAAGTACATCAAGCCCACGAGCATGGGCGAGCGCTGGGGAGTGAACTGGCTCACCCTGACCGACAAGCAGGGACATGGCCTGAGGGTACGTCTGCTGGCAGGCAACCTGGGCTTCAGCGCCCTCCACTATTCCGACGAGGAGATGTGGCAGGTGGAGTACCATCATCAGCTGAAGAGCATCTACCGTCCCGAGGTGGTGCTGCATCTGGATGCCGCCATGCGCGGACTGGGCAACGCCAGCTGTGGCCCCGGCCCTCTGCAAAAGTATGAGCTGACCGAGAAATCCTACAGCTACACCTTCGTGATAGAGCCTGTCAGATAAGGGCAATACATTATATATATAGTAAAGGCTGTGCTTGAAGCATCAAACTTCGGCACAGCCTTTATTGTTTTCTTTAGTTGAAGAAGACGAGTCTGTCGGCTCCTTCGGATTGTCCTTCTTGTTGGCTCTTGAAAAGCAGCCTGGTTGCCAGGCCGTGGGACATCAGTTTTCCAGCCCTTGGCACCCGCTTGGCTTCTGTCAGGCGTCTATCTGCACGGGCTGGCCCAGCATGCCTGTATCCACCTGCTGGCCGTCCCACACGAGCTGGCCGTTGACCCAGGTGCGCTCCACCTGCCAGTTGAGCGTATCGCCCAGGCGCGGACTCCACCCGCATTTGCTCAGAATGCATTCCTCGGTCACCTGCCATGGGGCATTGGGACGAACCAGTACCAGGTCGGCATGATAGCCCTTGCGCAGGTAGCCGCGGCGGTTGATGTGCAGTAGAGAAGCCGGATTGTGGCACATGAGTTCCACCATACGCTCGAGGCTGATGACGCCTTCGTCCACCAGTCCCAGCATGGAGGGCAGGCTGAACTGCACCATAGGCATACCGCTCATGGCACGCTTGCAGCCCCCCTGCTTCTCGCTCAGCTGATGGGGAGCATGGTCGGTGCCTATGACACGTATGCGTCCGTCGTTCAGGGCGTGGCGAAGGGCCTCGCGGTCGGAAGCCTCCTTGATGGCAGGATTACACTTGATGAGTGCGCCCAGACGGCTGTAGTCCTCGCGGCTCCAGAGCAGATGCGCCACACAAGCCTCGGCTGTTATCTTTGGGTCATTGGGGCTGAAGAGTTCCAGCTCGTCACTTGTGGTCAGATGGGCCACATGCAGCCGGGCACCAGTCTCGCGCGCCAACCTGACCGCCAGAGAAGTGCTCTGAAGGCAGGCCACGCGGTCGCGGATGTCGGGATGATGTACCACCTGAGGGTCATCGCCATATTGGGCCTGCGCCTCCTTCATGCGCCGGTTGATGCGGTCGGTATCCTCGCAATGCGTCATGAGCAGGGTAGGGCAGGAGGCGAAGATGTCGCGTAGCGCCTTCTCGTCATCCACCAGCATGTTGCCCGTGCTGCTGCCCATGAAGAGCTTCACGCCAGGCACACGCGTGACATCCACCTGCTTGATGTCCTCCAGATTGTCGCTTGTGGCTCCCAGATAGAACCCGAAGTTGACATGACACTTCTGTGCCCCCAGGCGGTATCGCTCCTCCAGGAGTTCGAGCGAAGTGGTCTGCGGCTTCACATTGGGCATGTCCATCACGCTGGTCACGCCTCCCGCCGCAGCTGCACACGTCTCTGTGTCCATATCGGCCTTCTGGGTGAGTCCCGGCTCGCGCATGTGCACATGATCATCTATTACTCCCGGCAGCAGATAGAGCCCCGTGGCATCTATCACTTCATCATCCGTGGGCAGTTCCGTATCGCGCAGGATGTCGGCTATCAGACCGTCCTTAACAACGAGGGAGCCCGTAAAACGTTCTCCCTCATTCACTATCGTTGCGTTGCGTATAATCATTTTCTTCCCTTGATTTTACCCATTCTCAGTCTCATCACTCCAAAGAGAGCCTCGCTGAAGATGCCTCCGCTCATCTTGCTGGTACCCAGCTCGCGGTTGACAAACACCACAGGCACCTCCTTGATCTTGAATCCCAGGCGCAGGGCGCTATATTTCATCTCTATCTGGAAGGCATAGCCCTTGAAGCGGATGTGCTCCAGGTCGATGGTTTCGAGCACCTTGCGGCGGTAGCACACAAAGCCTGCTGTGGTGTCGCGCAGCCCTATGCCCAGTACCGTACGCACGTAGGCCGAGGCGTAATAGCTCATCAGCACGCGCCCGATGGGCCAGTTGACCACATTCACACCTGTGATATAACGGCTGCCCACAGCCACGTCATAACCCTCGTCGTGGCATGCTGCATAGAGTCGGGGCAGGTCGTTGGGGTTGTGGCTGAAGTCGGCATCCATCTCGAAGATGTAGTCGTAGCCCTGCTCGATGGCCCATTCGAAGCCGCGGATATAGGCTGTGCCCAGTCCCAGCTTGCCTTTGCGCTCTATCAGATGCAGCCGTCCCGACAGCTCTCCCCTCATCATCTCCTTCACCACCGAGGCTGTGCCGTCGGGGCTTCCGTCATCGATGATGAGCACGTCGAGCGCCTTTTCAAGCCCCGTGACCGCTGTGATGATGGCCTTTATGTTCTCGATTTCGTTATATGTAGGTATGATTACAATACCATCGCTACGCATGTTTGTTGCCATAATAGAGTGTTGTTGTTCATAGCAAAGGTAAAGCAATCCGCCGTTACAGCCAAAAAAGGCAGGCTCTTTTTAGTAATAATGCCAAAAAAGTCCGTACTTTTGTTGCTTGAAACGTGTTTTAAGCTTATATACACTTATTATATGCAGCAACAGAAAGTCATTATCTTGGATTTCGGGTCGCAGACGACCCAGCTCATCGCACGCCGTTTGCGCGAGTTGGATACCTTCTGCGAGATACTGCCCTACAACAAGTTTCCCGCCCAGGACCCTGATGTCATAGGCGTGATACTGGCTGGTAGTCCCTATAGTGTTTATGATCCCCAGGCCTTCAAGGTGGATTTGTCGCAGTTCCGCGGCCGCATGCCCATCCTGGGTATCTGCTATGGAGCGCAGTTCATGAGCCACACGCTGGGCGGCAAGGTGGAGCCTGCTGGCAGCCGCGAGTATGGTCGCGCCAACCTGACCACCATCGACCTCGACAACCCTCTCTTCCATGGGTTTGAGCAGGGCAGCCAGGTGTGGATGAGCCACGGAGACACCATCACGGCTCTGCCCGAGGGCTTCCACGCCATAGCCAGCACCGACCAGGTGAAATATGCAGCCTATGCCGCCGACAACGAGCCTATATGGGGCGTGCAGTTCCACCCCGAAGTGTTCCACTCCCTGCAGGGCACCCAGTTGTTGCGCAACTTTGTGGTGGATATCTGCGGAAGCCGTCAGGACTGGTCTCCTGCCAATTTTGTGGATACTACCGTGGAGGAGCTCCGCAAGCAGATAGGCACCGACCGCGTCATCCTTGGCCTCTCGGGAGGCGTGGATAGCAGCGTGGCGGCTGTTCTGCTCAACCGTGCCATCGGCAACCAGCTCACCTGTATCTTCGTAGATCACGGCATGCTCCGCAAGGACGAGTTCACCAATGTGATGCACGACTACGAGTGCCTGGGCCTGAACGTTATAGGTGTGGATGCCAGCGAACGCTTCTTCCGCGATCTGGAAGGCGTGACAGAACCCGAGCAGAAGCGCAAGATCATCGGCCGCGACTTCGTGGAGGTGTTCAACGAGGAGGCGCACAAGATAACCGATGCCAAGTGGCTTGCCCAGGGAACCATCTATCCCGACCGCATTGAGAGCCTCAATATCACAGGCAAGGTCATCAAGAGCCATCATAATGTGGGCGGTCTGCCCGAGGAGATGCACCTCTCTCTGTGCGAACCTCTGAAGTGGCTCTTCAAGGACGAGGTGCGCCGTGTGGGCCGCCAGCTGGGCATCCCCGAGCACCTCATAGGCCGTCATCCCTTCCCCGGACCTGGTCTGGCCGTGCGCATTCTGGGTGCCATCACACCCGAGAAGGTGCATGTGCTGCAGGAGGCCGACCACATCTTCATCCAGGGTCTGCGCGACTGGAAGCTCTATGACCAGGTGTGGCAGGCAGGTGCCATCTTGCTCTCCGACGTGCGTAGCGTGGGCGTGATGGGTGATGAGCGCACCTATGAGAACCCCGTGGCTCTGCGTGCTGTGACCAGTACCGATGCCATGACAGCCGACTGGGCACACCTTCCCTATGAATTCCTGGCGCAGGTGAGCAACGAGATTATAAATAAGGTAAAGGGAGTCAACCGCGTTTGCTACGACATATCTTCGAAGCCACCTTCGACCATCGAGTGGGAGTAACCTCCACCGGCCAAGGGCTCTGAGGACGGTTGCGATGGAATGGATTCCGACAGGCAGAACATCAAGAGGGTTCCCCTATGGAATGAGTTCCCTCACGCCCCACATTTAGAGGGACTTGCCATGAGGTGAGACCTTCTCACGCAGGCTCTTGGACAATTACATTACGGCAAACCGCATCGGGCACAGCAGACACGTGCCGGGTGCGGTTTGCATGTTTCCTGCAGACGTATCAATTCTCTCCGTCAGCCACCTCCATTCATTCCAACAATTATTGCAAGGCGCTCCGTGGGTCCTTACAGCACGCTCCATCAGCCTTTGCAGCGCCCTGCATCTGCCATCGCAGCATAATGCATCAGCAGGGGGAGTGCCATCCGGCATGCCAAGGGACAACGCTTCCTATGGCGGAACAGTCCTGCCCGCCTTGCCCCAAGGAATGCTATCGAGCCGTTTTCCATACATTTATCATATGGCAGGCAGCCTGCCTGAGAGGGTTCCTGATGCCGCTTCTTGCCCTCTGCGAGGCTCTTTGCCTGATAATCAGAAGGGGCAAGGGGCATTCTGTGAGCATTTTCCTTCCCCGTCTTAAAGAAAAATCGTAATTTTGCACTTCGAAGTACGTTAAGACAAATATAATATATAAGGTAATATGAATATATCGTACAAATGGCTGCGCGAGTATGTTGACACCACCCTCAATGCCTATGAGGTGGCCGATGCACTCACAAGCGTGGGCCTGGAAGTGGATGGTGTGGAAGAAGTGCAGTCTATCAAGGGCGGACTGGAAGGCCTGTGGACAGCACACGTGCTCACATGTGAGCCGCACCCCAACAGCGACCACATGCACATCTGCAGCGTGGATACAGGCAAGGGCGAGCCCATCCAAATAGTGTGCGGAGCACCTAATGTGGCTGCCGGACAGAAGGTGATAGTGGCCGTGGTGGGTACCAAGCTCTACGACGGTGACGAGTGCTTCACCATCAAGAAGAGCAAGTTACGCGGTGTGGAGAGCAACGGCATGATTTGTGCAGAGGACGAGATAGGCGTGGGCAACGACCACAACGGCATCATCGTGCTGCCCGAAGACACTCCCGTGGGCATCCCCGCAGCCGAGTACTACCATATCGAGAGCGATTTCGTAATCGAAGTGGATATCACCCCCAACCGTGCAGATGCGTGCAGCCATTATGGCGTGGCACGTGACCTGTATGCATGGCTGGTGCAGAACGGCTATCAGACCAGCCTGCACCGCCCCTCGGTGGAGGACTTCAAGGTAGATAACGAGGATCTCACCATCAGCATCAGCGTGGAGAACGAGGAGGCTTGCCCCCGCTACACAGCCGTGAGCCTGAAGGATTGCGAGGTGAAGGAAAGTCCCGAATGGCTGCAGGACCGCCTGCGCGTGATAGGCATCCGTCCCATCAACAATATCGTGGATATCACCAACTACGTGATGATGGCCTACGGCACTCCGCTCCATTGCTTCGATGCCGACATGATCAAGGGCCAGAAGGTAATCGTTCGCACGATGCCCGAGGGCACATCTTTTGTGACCCTGGACGGTGTGGAGCACAAGCTCTCTGACCGCGACCTGGCCATCTGCAACGCCGAGGAGCCCATGTGTATAGCCGGTGTGCTGGGCGGCAAGGGCAGCGGCACCTACGACACCACCAAGGATGTCCTGCTCGAGAGTGCCTATTTCAACCCCACCTGGATTCGCAAGAGTGCACGCCGTCATGGCCTCAGCACCGACGCCAGTTTCCGCTTCGAGCGTGGTGTTGACCCCAATGCCCAGCTCTACGCTCTGAAGTGCGCAGCCCTGATGGCCAAGGAGCTGGCAGGCGCAAAGGTGAGTATGCAGATAGCCGACACTTGTCCCGAACCCACACCCGGGTTCCCTGTGGAGCTGAAGTATGCCTATGTGGATGGGCTGGTGGGCCAGCATATCCCTGCCGAGACAGTACGCAGCATAGTCACCAGTCTGGAGATGGAAATCCGCGAGGAGAACGCTGAGGGCCTGAGCCTGGTGGTTCCCCCTTACCGTGTGGATGTGCAGCGCCCCTGTGACGTGGTGGAGGACATCCTGCGCATATACGGCTACAACCAGGTGGAGATTCCCACCACTCTGCACAGCAGTCTGGCTGTAAAGGGCGAGCCCGACAAGAGCCACAAACTGCAGAACCTGGTGGGCGAGCAGCTGGTGGGTGCAGGTTTCCGCGAGATATTGAACAACAGCTTGCAGCGAGGTGCATATTATGATGGTCTTGAGTCATATAAGAGCGAGAATCTGGTGAAGTTGCTCAATCCCCTGAGCCAGGACCTGAACTCGCTGAGGCAGACTCTGCTCTTCGGCGGACTGGAGAGCATCTCACGCAACGTGAGCCACAAGAACCCCAACCTGCGCTTCTTTGAGTTCGGCAACTGCTACAAGTTCGAGGCCGAGAAGCGCTGCCCCGAAATCATCCCTGGCGTAAGCAGCAGCCGCGACCCCGAAGTCATCAAGCACGTGCTCGACGCCTATAGCGAGGACTATCACCTGGGCTTGTGGTGCACAGGCAAGCGCGTGAGCGGCAGTTGGGCACATCCCGACGAGGAGACTTCTTTTGCCGAACTGAAGGCACATGTCATCAATATCCTTTGCCGCACAGGTGTTCCCTTCGGCATGCTCGTGTTTGCCGACGGCCAGAGCGACATCTTCGACAAGAGTCTGCTCATCCAGACACGCAACGGAAAGGTGCTCTGCGAGATGGGTATCGTGAGCCGACAGCTGCTGGAGAAGTTTGAACTGGATGCTCCTGTCTATTTCGCCGACCTCCGCTGGAAGGTGCTCATGCAGAGCATAAAGAACCAGAAGGTGAGCTACAGGGAGATAAGCAAGTTCCCCGCTGTGAGCCGCGACCTGGCGCTGCTCGTTGACGAGAGCGTGGAATTCGGCCAGATAGAGAAGATTGCCTACCAGACCGAGAAGAAGCTGCTGCGTGCGGCCAACCTCTTCGACGTATATGAGGGCAAGAACCTGCCTCTGGGCAAGAAGTCCTATGCGGTCAACTTCATCCTGCAGGACGACAGCAAGACGCTCAACGACAAGCAGATTACCGCCATCATGCAGAAGCTCGTGCAGCAGCTCACCAAGCAGCTTGGTGCCGAACTTCGCTAAGGCTCTGCAAGAGAAATCAAGTAAAAAGGAAAGTTTAATATAATACATACAAACCAATGGGAAGAGCATTTGAATACCGCAAGGCTACCAAACTGAAGAGATGGGGTCACATGGCCAAGACTTTCACACGTCTGGGCAAGCAGATTGCTATAGCTGTGAAGGCTGGAGGACCAGAACCCGAGAACAACCCCGCGCTGCGTTCTGTAATAGCTGTGTGCAAGCGTGAGAACATGCCGAAGGACAATATCGAGCGTGCCATCAAGAATGCTATGGGCAAGGACCAGAGCGAGTACAAGGGAGTGACATACGAGGGCTACGGTCCTCACGGAGTGGCTGTCTTTGTGGATACCCTCACCGACAACACCACACGTACTGTGGCCGACGTGCGCAGCGTGTTCAACAAGTTCAGCGGCAACATGGGCACCACAGGTTCACTCTCATTCCTCTTCGACCATAAGTGCGTGTTCACCTTCAAGAAGAAGGATGACATGGACATGGACGACTTCATCCTGGAGATGATTGACTACGGAGTGGATGAGGAGTTTGACCAGGACGAAGAGGAAGGCACAATCACCATCTATGGCGAGCCCACCAGCTACAACAACATCCAGAAGAAGCTGGAGGCCGACGGATTTGAGGATGTCGGCGGTGAGTTCACCTACATCCCCAACGACCTCAAGGAGGTGACTCCCGAGCAGCGCGAGACCATCAATAAGATGGTAGATAAGCTGGAGGAGTTTGATGACGTGCAGACTGTATATACCAACATGAAGCCCGAGGAGACTGAGGAATAATGGAACTGCAGGAGAACAAGGTAGTCAAGGAGAACGGAGAGAGCCTGCTCCTATACAAGACTCACGGCACATGCAGCCAGTATATAGAAGTGGGAGTCAAGGAAGGGCGCGTCACACGCTGCCGCTTCTATGGTGGATGCGATGGCAACACCAAAGGACTGGCCCAGCTGGTGGTAGGCATGAAGACTGAGGATGTGATAGCCAGGCTCGAGGGAGTGAGGTGCGGCATGAAGCGCACCTCCTGTCCCGACCAGCTCTGTTGCGCCTTGCGACAGGCCACAGAGGAGTCGCAGGACTGATTCTTCCTCCTGACATCCAATACTGAACCCGGGAGGGGGAAGTTCCATAGCGCTCTATGGCGCAGGGAATTTCCCCCTCTCTCTTTCCCCGTATGCCAGAACGGCATTTCCGGCCAATAGCCCAACAAGTCACACATGCCCCTCTCACATCCCGAGCATACGTCTCTCTCTACGCCACCAGCACACACTTCTCATAGCCCGCACAAATGAACAGCAACGGCCGCACCTATATTGCCATCGACCTGAAGAGCTTCTTCGCATCGGTGGAATGCGTGGAGAGAGGGCTCAACCCGCTCACCGCCAATCTGGTTGTTGCCGACCTCTCACGTACTGAGAAGACCATCTGTCTGGCCGTTTCACCCTCTCTCAAGGCCCACGGGATATCTGGCCGTGCACGCCTCTTCGAAGTGGTCCAGCGGGTGAAGCAGGTCAATATGGAGCGGGCAAGAGCCTGCGGGCATCCGTTAACCGGCAAGACATGGGACAACACACAGCTGCGCAAGCATCCCGACTGGCAGGTGGATTATATAGTGGCACCGCCCCGCATGGCCTATTATATAAGGTATAGCACGCGCGTGTATGATACCTATCTCAAGTATGTGGCGCCCGAGGACATTCATGTGTATAGTATAGATGAGGTGCTGATGGACGTTACCGCTTATCTGGACACCTACAAGCTCACGGCCCGCCAGTTGGCCATGACCATGATCAGGGACGTGCTGCATTCCACGGGCATCACGGCCACGGCCGGTATCGGAAGTAACCTCTTTCTGGCCAAGGTGGCGATGGATATCGTGGCAAAGCATATTCCCGCAGACAAGGATGGGGTGAGGATAGCTGAACTCGATGAGACTTCTTTCCGCCAGACGCTATGGAGCCATACGCCCATCACAGACTTCTGGCGCGTGGGCAGAGGCATAGCCCGCCGACTGGAGATGTACGGCATGCGCACCATGGGCGATGTGGCCAGGCAATCGGTAAGGAATGATGAACTGCTCTACCAGCTCTTCGGTGTGAATGCCGAACTGCTCATCGACCACGCCTGGGGGTGGGAGCCATGCACGATGCAGGCCATCAAGGCCTATCGACCCGAAACCAATTCACTCAGCAGCGGACAGGTGCTCCAGCACCCATACACTTGGGCAAAGACCAGAGTGGTGGTGCATGAGATGGCCGAGGCTACTGCGCTCGACCTTCTGGACAAGCGGCTGGTAACCAATCAGCTGGTTCTCTATATCGGATATGACAGTTCGTCGCTGACCGACAGCAGCATACGTGCGCTTTATCATGGCGAGGTGGTGTATGACCATTATGGCAAGGCCGTCCCCCGCCCTGCCCATGGAAGTTGCCGCCTGCAGGTTCACACCTCATCGGCAAGCATCATCTCCGAAGCAGTACTGGCGCTCTTCGACCGCATCTCCGACCCTCATCTGCTGGTGCGCAGGCTCAATCTCACCTCCAATAATGTGATTGACGAAAATAGCGAAGTGCTTCTGGAGCAAAAGAGGAGACCTGTACAGTTGGACCTCTTTACCGATTACAAGCAGGAGGAAAGGGAGCGCAAGGCCAGGGAAAGAGCGCTGAAGCGCGAGAGGAAGTTGCAGCAGACCATGCTCAACATCAAGAAGCGATTCGGCAAGAATGCCATCCTGAAGGGGCTGAACTTCGACGATGGAGCCACAGCCATAGAGCGCAACAGGCAGATAGGCGGACATTCGGCTGGTACGGATTCTTCTCCGGCAGACATGAAGCAGCCATCAAAGGGCGCGGAACCTCTCTCGGCAGACAAAAGACAACCGTCAAAGGGCGCGGAACATTCCTCTCGCTGACTCGCAACACACATCCTCAGGCATGAGTGCAAACAAAAAGCACGGCCGACGGGGCTGGCCAATCCTTCAAAAAGAACTCTGAATCATGAACGATTACGAAGACATTATCCATCTGGAGCACCACACCTCGGTACGCCATCCACGCATGTCACTCTATGCGCGGGCTGCCCAGTTTGCCTCTTTTGCAGCCCTTTCGGGACATGATAATGCCATAAACGATACGGCCATTAAGCATCAGCAGGATGTGTTAGAGGCCGAGAAGGGCGAGGACATCAACCTTCTGGGCTGAAGAACCGCCGTCTCCCGTTTCTCCTTTTCTGTCCTCCCTCTTAGTGCTTAATGAGATGGAGCGAGTGTGTGATGCAGGCGGGCAGTTCCTCCTGATAATGTGTGACCATCACCATGGTCTTGTGCTTGCGGCAGCAGAAAGCCTCGATGACAGCCCTTACCAGCAGGCGCCGCGGCTCGTCGAGCCCATGCAGGGGTTCGTCCAGAATGAGCAGTTCGGGGTCTTTCACGAAGGCACGTGCCAGCAGGCAAAGCCTTTGTTCGCCACTGCTAAGCTTGAGAAACGACTTGTCGGCCAGATTCTCGATACCGAACACGCGCATCCAGCCACGGCACACTTCCATCTGTTCGGGACGGGGACGAGTATAAAGCCCCACCGTATCATGCAGTCCGCTGGCTACTATATGGATGGCAGGCATGTCGCGCATATAGCCCCGGTGCATCTCGGGACTCACATATCCTATGTGGTGCTTTATCTCCCAGATGCTTTCGCCCGAACCTCTCCTGTGCCCGAAAAGCTCGATGGGGCAGGCGTAACCCTGCGGATTGTCGGCACAGACCAGACTCAGCAGGGTGCTCTTGCCGGCTCCGTTCTCCCCGCTCAGCGCCCATTTCTGGCCTTCGCACACAGTCCAGTGGAGGTCGCTCAGAATGGTGCGGCTGCCGTAGCGGATGTTCACGCCGTCGAACTTCAATATCTCCCCGCCCTGCTTGGGATAGAAGTGTTCCGTGTCGAGCGGTCTTTCGGGCAGATTGACTATCCACTCCCGGGCTTCTGATGACAGATAAGGAGGGGTGGGGGACTGCACCTGGCTCAGGTACTCGGCACGTGTCTGCTTGGGCAGAAGGCGGTTGCCGGCCACTGGCAGGACGTGCGTGATGAAGTCGGGGATATCCACATCGCGGCTCACGATGAGGATGACCTGAAGACCAAACTGGGTGATGAGCGAGGAGAGCAACTCGCGAAGCTGGATGCGGGTATCGCTGTCGAGCCCCACAAAGGGATTGTCCATCACCAGCATGCGTGGGGCGCTTCCCAAGGCACGTGCGAGCTGGAACTTGCGCAACTCGCCGCTGCTGAGCGAGATGATGTATTTATCATACAGGTCGTGCAGATGGAAGAGTCGCATCAGCACCTCACGCTTCTCCTGCATACTGGCTCTCAGAGCCTCCTGCTGCCGAGGGTCCAGTCCGTGTCCCACGCTCTCGTCGGCCTTGCCGAAGGCATCCTCCAGGAGTTGGCCTACGGTGGGCGTGCTCTCGTCTATATCATGCTGGTTCCACCTCTGCTGGTAGTAATAGGTGGCATCCTGGTCGCCATAGGAGTCGCGAAAGGCTATATACTTCATATTCTCGCTCACCAGCTTCAGGGGACTCGGACTGAAATCATAACGGATAGCATCTCCCAAGAGCGGGTAATGCCCCGTCAGAATCTCCACCAATCGGCTCTTGCCTGCCCCGTTCTCGCCTGCGATGGCTATCTGTTCGCCCTCCATTATCTCCAGGCATACGGGTTCTGCCATCCTCCAGAGTGGGTGTCTTGTTACCCCATTCTGCACTTCTATCACCTTTTTCATCCTTTTGGCTTTCAGTTATTCTTCTATTATTATATAAAGCGAGGCTTCTGCGTTTTGTCACTTGCTCACCCGCGATGAGTTCTTCAGGGCGAAGTCCTTCCAGCTGCTGTATTTTCTGGCACCCGTCTCGGGCCGTCCCATCTGCAGATGATGGCAATAGGCAGCCGCCAGAGCATCCGTAGCGTCGAGGAAGTGTCCCATCTCCTGAGCGTCAAGATGCAGCATGCGGCGCAGCATGTCGGCCACCTGCTCCTTGCTTGCGTTTCCGTTTCCCGTAATGGCCATCTTGATTTTCATCGGTGCATATTCGTGTATGCTCACCTGCTTGCTGATGGCTGCGGCTATGGCCACACCTTGCGCACGCCCCAGTTTGAGCATGCTCTGCACGTTCTTCCCGAAGAAAGGGGCCTCGATGGCCAGGCAGTGGGGCTGATAGGACTCTATGATGCCCGTCACGCGCTCGAAGATATGCCCCAGCTTCGTGTAGGGGTCCTTGGCCTTACGCAGGTCTATCACCCCAATAGCCAGCACCTCCAGCGAGCGCCCTTCGGCACGCAGCACGCTATAGCCCATGATGTTGGTACCCGGATCAATACCCAGTATCACCTGACTGTCGGTCTGCCTGTCAGTCATTCCATCACCTCCATCAGAGTGGAGAAGCCCACTATGCGGTTGCCGAATATCTGCTGCATCTCCTGCTGCAACTGCCTGCCCTGGCGCAAGAACCACTTGTGGAGAGCAGCCGAGTCGGCCACCTCAAACTGGAGGCTGAAACTGTGGCCTCCCTCCTCATCGCTATGGCTCAATATTCGTGCCAGCCTGCCCCGCGTCAGGATGCCGTCGGCATGTACGGCAGGTATCATCTTCTCTTGCGCCCAGGCCAGGAAGCATGCCAGGTCTTCCTCCGTCACGGCGTATGTGGTATTGTATATCAGCATGTCCCTTTCTCTCGTTTTAAGTTCCGAAATCAATATTCAAGCCACAAAATTACTAAATTTCATCCACCCGCGTTCTGTATATCAACGTTAAATTCCATGCACAAACCATTATGGTACGAAATAATTCTGTAACTTTGCCAATTGGAATATCACAATATATAAAGATGTATAAGATGAACAGGATAAAAGGACTGGCATTGGCTGCCATGCTGATGCTCACAGGCACAGGGCTGATGGCCCAGACCCAGAAGCCCAAGGTGACCACCACCAGCGTGAAGGCTTCGGTCACCACCAAGGCCGAGAACTATGCCGAAATCAAGTTTGACACCCTGCGCCACAACTTCGGCACCTTCAGCAAGAAGGAGCCCATCGTGAAGTGCTCCTTCGCATTCACCAACACAGGCACAGCCCCCTTGATCATCCACCAGGCATTTGCCACCTGCGGCTGCACCGTACCCGTGTGGCCCCGCAAGCCCATCAAGCCGGGCGAGAAGGGCAAGATAGAGGTGACCTACAACGGTACCGACAAGTTCCCCGGACACTTCCAGAAGACCGTCACCATACGCTCCAACGGCATCAACGAGGTGGTGCGCCTGACCATCGAGGGCACCATGGAATAACCCGCAAGCTACCATATACCAGAGAGATGACCGAGAGAGAGAAAGACCTCTTCCAGCGTTCTCTGCTTCTCCTTGGCCCCCAAGCCATGCAGCGGCTCTATTGTACCAGAGTCATCGTATTGGGCGTGGGAGGTGTGGGAAGCTGGTGCGCCGAGAGCCTCTTGCGATGCGGCATCCACAGCCTGACGCTAGTGGATTCCGACTGCGTGTGCTCCAGCAACTGCAACCGCCAGCTGATGGCCACCACCCACACCATAGGCCAGCCCAAGGTGGAGGCTCTGCGTGAGCGCCTGCTACAGATAAACCCCGATGCCGACATTACCATTCTCTGCCGGGCATACTGCCAGGAGACGGCCCACGAATTCGGTCTGGAGAATTATGATTACGTGATAGATGCCATCGACTCGCTGGCCGAGAAGGCGCTCCTCATACGCCAAGCGACCGCCCTCACCCACAGCCAGAAGCGCCCGCGGCTTTTCAGCAGCATGGGAGCAGCCCTGCGCGTGGATCCCACCAAGGTGGCGGTGGACGAGTTCTGGAAGGTTCAGGGCGATCCTCTGGCACGCTCCCTGCGCACCAAGTTCCGCAAGGAGAAGCAGTTTCCGCAGAGCAAGTTCCTGTGCGTATATAGTCAGGAGAACCCACGCAAGAACCTTGGTGCATCCCTTCTGCTTGCCACGCAATCCGAAGAAGTCGCCCCGCTTGCTCCTCAGAGCACTCCCGATGCAGCCTCCAAGTCCTACGACTGGCACGACCACAAGGTGCAGGTAAACGGCTCCATGTGTCCTATCACAGGTATCTTCGGCATGACGCTTGCCGGACTGGTGCTGCGGGATGTCTGCCCCGACTGACCTTAAATCAAGAATTGAGTAGGGCAGGTGTGGGTACAAATCAAATAATAAGTTGTACGGCAAATCGCACTTTTGCTGATAGCCGTCTGTATGAATTTGGAACAGGCTCACCTTTGCCTTTCCCCGCCTCACGGACTGCCTCCCTAATGGTGGCATCGTGGATAGCGGCCCTCGTTTCTCTATCTCAGAGGGAAAGCTTCCGGGCTAATAATTCTCCAGCACCTCCTTGGCCTTTCTCTTTCTGGCTTCCTTTCTCCCCTTTATCATACCGGCAGCATTTATGCCATATGCTTCTGTGTCATATTTTCTTACAAACACTCGTGCTCCCGAGCGTGGGTCGGCAAGAGATTCCACGCTTGTTTTTTTTGCCACTTCTTTCGTTGCCCTGCATGAAGAGAGGGAGAATATGGCAAGAACAAGCAATAACAGTAAAGTTCTCATTCTGTCTGTCTATTTCTGCACGTACGCGTTTTGTTATTATTTGATTGCCATCTGCATTATCCGCAAATAACATTCACATATCAGCCCGCCTGTTTATGCCAAACACTCCTTATGTTCGGCTCAACCGTCGGCTCTGGTTGGCAAAGATAACCATTATCCGCGAGAAACACGTGGGGGAACGGAAGAAACTGGCGGTTAAAGCGGCCCATTCTTTATCAAAAGCAGCTGTCGGGAAAATAAAATGAAGTTTCTTGGGATAATCTTTCACAAATATTTGCGAGTGACTATTATTTTTAATAGTTTTGTGGTGTTGAAAGCTATACATGAAGAAACCTGCTTGTGCGTTACAGCATTAGCAACCAGCAATATTACCCTAAAAAGAGAGAAGTATGAAAAGAATTCAATTCATTTTACCCGTGCTTTTCACGATGGCACTTGGTTTTGTTATTTTGTCATGTGACAATAAAGAAGTCGTGACTGGCGGTGTACCTGGTGGTACAGGTACAGAAGAAAGATATTACGATCTGGACTTTGTCATTGGCAAAAAATGGTGTACAACTACAACTGATGCCTCTGATTCTGAAGTAAAACGAGCCTATTATTTTGATTATAATAACAAGGGAGTAGTATGCGATTGGAATGACGGGAATTGGGAAGGGTACCATTTCACTTACTCGTTAGATACGGCATCGAATACTATCAATATCGAGTCTGATACATACTCAAGCGAGAGAATCACGCTCAAGGTCATACAAATAAAGAGCGAAACATTTTTCGGTCCCACAAAAATGGAAGTAGCCGAACAGATGGGCGGCTCTACACAAAGATTTACTTTGGAGCTGAGGACTTTCGAATACACCGATGTGGTAAGCAATTATATCAAGAACAATTCACCTGTACACCCAAAGGTGCTTGCTGATCCAGAAAAATATGGATTTGAAAGCAGAAAGGTAATGATGCTGCTTTACCGTCGCGAAAAATATAAGGACAATGAACTGATGCAGATAGAGATATGGGACAATGGCCCCGGCTTCTTTATCAAAGGCGATGACCCGACTGACAATATTTTCAGAAAATGGTATAGAAGTGGCTATGAAAATAGATATCCTTTACCATACGGCGTTTTGAGAATAACCCCAGGCATGTGGTACAACGTGGAAGCACAAACGGACAAGTACTACCAGGTTGTCGTTGATGCAGAAGAGGTTGAAATTGACAATGTGGAATTTTCTGATTTTAGTCCCTATAAACATAATTCAAAAGGCTCCAGCTACGACGCCAACTTAGGAGTTTACTGGTCTTGCTGTTTCGATTTGTTCACATATTATGATGATTTCTCATGGTCGGATGTTGACATATACATTGATGTGCCATGGCTAAGGATAACACACAAGAGAATACTCTACAACAGAGGCGATGCAAGTGATATTGACCCCCAAGACATCTATGATCACACTAGATGTTTATTATATATTGCAGAAACAGAGAATACCGGATACCAGCGTACAGGTCATATCGATGTATATGTAAATGCACCTCAAGGCAAGGTATATCACAGGACCATCACGGTAATACAAGAAGGTCAGATGTCTGGAGGGGATTCAGGCACTGGTGGTTCTGGAGGCGGCACAGGCAACGGTGACAGCAAATGTTCCATTTGTAATGGTACGGGCAGATGCACGGGAACATATTGTTATAAAGGGTCTTGTTCTCGTTGCGGTGGAACCGGCATGGGAACTATGGGAAAAAAGTGCAATTATTGCAACAACGGAAAATGCCGCACTTGTGGCGGAACAGGGAAATGCAAGTATTGCGGCGGCAGCGGTAAAATATAATCCGTAAAGAAATTTGCCAGTCACAGATGCCTGAACTTCTGCATCACAAAAAATATCGCCCGGGAATTATATCCTGAGCGATATTTTTTTCCCCAGTTGGAGATTTTGAATTTGTCAGTTGACATTTGCAAAACGCCATACCTAATCGAGACAGATTACCGATGCTTATCGGTCGGCATCATACTGCTACTTCTTCTTTATTTTGTAACCAATTTTCTCAAACGCGGCTACGAAGGTTTCATAAGTGGCTTTCTTGTGGTCGTACACGATGGTAACCTTCTGGTCGCTTATTGAAGTGGAGATTTTCTTCGTTCCCTTGACAAAGCGGATGTTGCTCTTAATCTTGTTCTCACATTTCTGGCAGTGCATCTGCGGCTGGGTGGTGACTACCAAAGTGTCGGATGATGTCTTGGCCAAAACGTTTCCGGCTACCAAGAGCATAAATGCTGTTAAAAGTTTCGTCTTCATGTTGTTCCTTATTATATTGTTGATGAAAATCATATCTTCTCCAGTTTGAACCTTACTCCCGCGTAAGCCATTGCTCCTGTGACAGGTCCCCACACCTGAGTGGCATCGAATGCCGCACTCCATGGATGATGGGACTGGACGATGGGATGGTCGATCCTGTAGTGGGTGAGGTTCTCTCCGCCCAAATATACGCTGAAGTGCCGGAACTCGCGCGTCACCTGCGCCTGCAGCTGGAAGTAGGCAGGATAGCGGCTTTGGTCATACAGTCTGCCGCCGCCATTCAGATGCCCGGTCACATCGAACTGCCAGAGTTCGAGTGGAGTCTTGTACGAAAGCGTGAGCAGACCTTTGTAACGTGATGTCAGAGGCTTTGTCCGCAGAACACCATCGTAGGCCGACTTGACGTCATTCAGACGGAAGGCTGCTGTGGCCGACATTCCGCTAAAGAAGGGATATGTGGCATCCACCTGGAATGTGTGGCTGTAACTTTTCCCGTCAAGATTCTCAAACGAGAGGGTATGTGCGCCTTTTGCCCCATCGAAGTTCATTATCACCTGATGCTTAAAATCGGTATAGTAATACTCGGCATTCAGTTCGAGGTTCTTGTCGAAGAGAGGAATGTTCATACCTACAGAAGCTCCCATGTTCCATGCCTCCTCCTGCTTGAGGTCAGAGGCGATGAAGACCTCCCTGCCGCTTGCCAGCAGCGGTACGTTCTCGGCCAAAACGTGAGGCGAACGATAGCCCTTGCCTACAGAAGCGCGTAGCGTGATGATGTCGGCCGGTGAATATTTGATATGCAGACGTGGCGTGAAGAAACTGCCGTAGTGGTTCGAATGGTCCCAACGGATGCCTGGCATGACGGTAAGCTTTTCGCCCAGCTTATATGTGTATTGGGCATAAAGGCCAGGTGTGGTCTCCCGTGCCACTTCTCTCGGGGCATCGGGCAAACTGCCGTGTGGATTGAAGCGCTCGGCATAGTGGTCGTGGTTGAGCGATGCTCCCACACTCATGTTGTGGTTCTCGGTAAAGTCTGTTTCGAACATCAGTTGGGCATATCCGTTCTTCTGTACGACATCATATTGAGTCTGCCCGAAAGAGTTGTCGGCATCATGCCACGAGCCGTGCAGCATCAAGGCAATGGATGTGTTGTGTTCGGCATCAAGCGTGAAGCCGTTTTTCCATTGCATCTCATAGCGGTTGGTTCTGACCGAAGTTGTGTAGCGGGGTTCCGATGGAGCGGAATCCGTATGCTTGGCACTTTGCCCTCCGTCGTGCTCGTCATGCAACCCGCGCAGCATCAGCTGGCTGATCCATCCTGGCGACACGTACGCCCATCTGTGCATGATATTGTATTGCCGCAACTTGGGCATGTCCATAAATCCATCGCCGTTCCCGTCATGATCCATCTGCCTGTTTTCAAAGTGAAGTAGGGTGGCCGTAGAGAGTCGGTCGTTGAGATGTATGCTGCCGTCAAGGTTGGCCTCCGTCTTCAGTTCGCTATCCTGATACACGTTGGCCCGCACCCCATCGGTACCTTGAGGCTTGAGAAACTCAATATTTATCTGTCCCGTAGTGCTCTCATATCCGTTCTTCACGCTTGAAGCTCCCTTGCTCACCTGTATCGACTGCATCCATGGCCCCGGCACATAGCCCAGGCTGTAGGGCAAGGAAGCGCCACGCAGATTGGGCACATTCTCTGTGAGCATCTGCACATAGGTTCCGCTCAATCCCAGCAGTTTTATCTGCTTCGCTCCCGTAGCAGCATCGCTGTAGCTCACATCCACCGATGGATTGGCCGTAAACGACTCGCCCAGATTGCAGCAAGCGGCACGTATGAGCTGGCCCTTTCCTATCAGTTCTGTATTATCCACCCTGGATTTTGCCTTGACGCCATTTGTGGCTTTCACCACCACATTCTTTAATTCGTGTGTGTCGCCTATACTGTCGGTCTGAGCGAATGCCTGCTGAAAAGCGAACAGACACCCCAATATGCCCAATAAGAATATCTTCTTCATATACCTTTTTTCTGCTTGCGTATGTTTTCCTGTCTATAATGCATCCAGGGGTGTTCTCCCTTCATTTCCCAGCGCCCGAAACTCCTTGGGTGTCATACCTGTCACTTGCTTGAACTGCGACGAGAGATGCGCAGGCGAACTGTATCCAAGCCTGTAGGCTATCTCGCTGGTGGAGAGCTGGCTATAGCACAACAACTCCTTGGCATATTCTATGCGATGGACGATGGCAAACCGCTCGATGGTGATTCCCCGCACTTCGGAGAACAGCTTGCTTAAGACACTATAGTCCTTCTTGAGTTCACGCGACAGAAAATCAGATACCTTGGGACGCTCCTCCTCCATTCTTACCCATTTCAATACGGCGATGCGTATCTGCTCCACCAGTTGCGAGCGTGGGTCATCAAGCAGCTCAAAACCCATCTCGTGCAGTTTTCCTGCAACGGAAAGCAGTTGCTCGCTGGATGGATCTTCTGCTGTCTCCACATCACCCAGACTGACCGTCTTCGCCTTGATACCTTCAGACGCAAGAATACCCCTTACCGCGATAATGCAGCGCGGGCATACCATATTCTTTATCAATAGCTTCATCTACGTGCGAAATCCTCTTTACTTGAACTCGGTGCAAAGATATTGCTTTTCACTATTACATTCTTTCAAAATTACGGGTAATACTTACAGTTTCAAGCAAAAATGCGAATATGTATCAATTACACTTCACCACGATTTCACCAGAACCCTATTAGAATATAAGCAGATGAAGATTCCCTATGCACTTCCAGTTGGCTATCATGACGGGGGAAAGGTTTTCCGTTACCGTCCAACCCTAGGCTGGACGGTGGATGAAGCAAGCTTACTTTGCAAAGCCAATATATATTCTCCGACCGTCCAGCCTTGGGTTGGACGGTGGAGGCATGCAGCATACCCACCCCAGGAGGCAGAATGAAGCTTGTACATAAGATATCTGCTTTTTACTCGCAAATACGGTCGGCCTTGCATGATTATCATGGCAAGGGAGAAGGGGGAGTAGGGTAATATACCTTTATACTACCACCCTTATTGATAAGACGATACGATTGGTTTGCGCTTATCCCATGCGTGAGATGCGCTCCAGTTCCTTTTCGTCGAGCAACTTGATGTTGCGGCCGTTGATAGCCACCACCTTGTCGCGGGCCAGCAGACTGAGAGTGCGGATGGCGTTATTGGTGGTCATGTTGCTCAGACTGGCCATATCCTCGCGGCTCAACTTGATTCTGAGCGTGCATCCATCTTCCTCCATGCCGTAATGGTCGCGCAGATAGAGCAGGGAGTCAGCTATCCTGGCACACACGTGCTTCTGCGTCATATTGACCAGCCGCTCGTCACTCTTGCCCAGGGCAATGGCCAGCTTGCGGATGAAGAACCAAGACAGGCTGGGGTTCTTTTCCAATAACGAACGAATCACATCAAGGGGGAAACATACGAGTATGGATGGCTCGAAGGCTGCAGCAGATGTGACAAAACGCTCGCCCGAGAAGGCGGCACGATATCCGAAATACTCCACCTCATCAAACACGCGCACTATCTGGCACCGACCTCCTATACCGTCGATGTATATCTTAACCTTTCCCTGTATCAGACAGAACAGCTCCTGCGGGATTTCTCCCTCCTTGTAGATGACTTCATTCTTGTCCAAACATCTCATCCTCATGCTGCTGAGCAGCTTGCCTTTCTCGTCTTCGGTAAGCGTAGCTGCCAGCTCCGTCATGGCACCCAGTGCCTCCTCCTTTGTCATCAAATTGGCTAAAATTATTCTAAAAACAACTTCTTTCTCTACAAAGTTAGTATTTTTCCTGTACTTGTGCAAGCCAAGCAACTCAAAAGTGCCTCTCTGCCCCTGCTTTCTTGACATTTGTCCGTTATCGGATAAACTTTACAAAGGAAGCCGGTCATCAGAAAAGGTAGTGGCTCCCTGGCTGATGACCGGCTGGTATGACGCTTGGAAATATCGCCTCTTTACCTCCTTCTGCCGAAGATTCGGAGCAGATAGAGGAAGAGGTTGATGAAGTCGAGATAGAGCGTGAGACTGCCCATGAGGGCCAGTTTGGTGGTCTGCTCCTCGTCGCCTGTTGCTGAAGCATACTCTACCAGTTGCTTGATCTTCTGGGTGTCATAGGCTGTGAGTCCCACGAAGATGAGTACACCTGCATAATTGAGGATGACGGCCAGCCCCGAACTTGCCACAAAGAGGTTGACCAAAGTGGCTATTATCAGTCCGATGAGCAGCATCATGAGCGTGCGTCCAAGGGCAGAGAGGTCCTTCTTGGTGGTATAGCCCACAAGTGTCATGGCGCCAAACGTGCCTGCCGTAATGAGGAAGGTGGTGGCGATACTTTCCATCGCATAGGCAAGGAAGATGAATGACATGGTGACTCCATTGAGTACCGCATAGAGGGCAAAGAGGATTCCTGCCGTGGTGGCAGCCATCTTGTGGATGCGTGCAGACATCCAGATGACCATTCCGAGCTCAAGTGCGAACAATGCGAAGATGAGCATGGGACTGGAAGCCAAAGCGTAGATGACGGACGGAGTGCTGGCCACCAGAACAGCCGTGAGAGCTGTCATCAGGAGTCCGAGAGCCATCCAGGCATACACGTTACGCATGACCTTTACAAAGGGAGTGGCAATTTCTACCGAATTGCCTCCGTTGTGATTGTTCTTGTAATACTTTTCGTAAGCCATAGTATGTTATTTTTGATTTGTTCCGAAATTATTGCCCTTCAATTAGCAAAGATAGAGCATTTTGCACAAATCTATCATACCTTGGGCAAAAAAAGTTGTCCCCTCCTGCTTCCAGACTGGCCAAGAGGCTGCCGAGGAAGGGGAGGGGGCAGGTATTATCGCTTTGCCTGGGAGGGCAGATGGCTTATCGGGTCATTGTCCAGCCCAGCATCATGCCGTTGTAGCTCTTGAGCAGGGTAGATAGAGTGGCATTTGTGGTGAGCGAACTGCCCAGTCCGGTCATCACATTCAGCAGTTTGTCTGCATCAAAAAGCATGTGCAACTCGTTGCCGCTTACTGTGGCAGTACAGGTCATCGTGCTCACTCCCAGAGCGCCCGTAATGGTGAGGGTGCTGGTGTTGGTGTCGTAAGTGTAGGTGCCGTTATATGACTTGGTTTTGTAGGTGAATGTGCAGGTTTTGTCCTTATTGAGGGTCAGGTGGCTCTTGCCTGCTATCATACCCATCTTCTTGAGGTGCTTGCTCAGGGTGCTTTCCATCTTATTGCTTACCACAGCACCACCTAATTTGGCCATGATGCTCTCACTCTCAAACACCACCTTGGGTGCTGAATAGGTCCATGTACCCACCAGACTGCTCTCTGATGTCTTGGTTCCCAGCAGGCCCGTCAGTACGTTGAGCAGCTGTCCGGCACCGCCTGTGTTGCCTGTGAGAGCGCTTCCCAGCAGACCGCCAGCCAGGCTACCGTTGGCATGAGTACCTGTTGAGGCGGTGCCTCCAAGGTTAGCCGAGGTGGAACTTCCCGATGTTCCCATTCCGCAGGATGCCATTGAGAGGCACAGCGTGGCCAGTGTGATGGCCTTAAAGATTCCTTTCTTCATAGCTTTTTCTATTCTTATGAATGTATGACTATACTTGAATATTGCTAATACTTACAGTTATATGATATGACTCCGAATACTTGTGAATGTAAAACCAGACCTAGGAATTTCCTCAGAAATCACTCTTTCCCAGTCGTTTCCTCGGTATTCTTGTGGTCGAACATCTTGGTAAAGACACGTGGGAAGGGAGTCTCGAATGTCATAGGTTCGCCTGTGCGTGGATGATAGAAATGCAGACGGAAGGCATGCAGAGCCAGCCGGCCCATGGGATCACGTCCGTTTCCGTACTTCATGTCGCCGGCTACAGGAAGCCCCAAATCAGCCATATGAACACGTATCTGGTTCTTCCTGCCTGTCTCCAACTTGAGTTCCACAAGCGAGTATTGCTCGTTGACCTTCAGGCGTCTGTAGTGTGTGATGGCCTCCTTTCCGCCATTATCAGTCGGACTACTGAAGGTTACGAATGCCTTGTTGTCCTTCAGCCATGAGTGCTGAGTGCCGCCTTCCTGCTTCATCTGACCGCATACGACGGCTATGTATCGGCGGTCATAGACGATATTGTGCCAGTTGTTTTCCAGCACCTGTTCCATTTCCATGCTCTTGGCATATACCATCAGTCCGCTGGTCTCACGGTCGAGCCTGTGTACTACATGTGCCGTGCATTTGAAATGACGCTTCTTGAAATACTCGTCAAGTACAGTCTTCACGCAGAACTGGCTGGGATTGGCACCCATACTCAATATGCCTGGAGCTTTCTCGATAACGACAATATCCTTGTCCTCATACACGATCTTCACATACTTGTTGCTCAGTTCCGTGCTGCGCTTATGACGGCTGATACGCACAACCTGGCCTGGATGCAAGGGATGGTCAAAACGTGTCACAAGCACGCGATCTACGCTTACTCCGTGACCTTTGAGCAAATCCTTTACGTGGTTACGGCTCACACCAGCCATTTGCTTCATGATGAAATCCATGAGCTGAGATTCTTCCCGCACAGGGATTTCGAAGTATTTGAGTGCGGCATATTGAGCGCCGCTGAGGTTTCTTGGCATATATTTATCCTTTTAATATATTATTTCTTTGCTCTAAAGCCGTGTGGCTTATTCATTTAAGCCTATTTGCTTATTATGGTGATTATGTTTAGTCGGGTACGCATGCCTAATGAGTTGTATGTTCCACCACCTTCTGTCTGGGAGGTTCTGTTCCTTGAACCATTTGCCATACTCATTTTTCTGATGTGTTCATTATCGTCTTATGATGTAATCTTTTTCTTGGGCAACTGATTTTAACCGCATGCTCCAATAGACTATATTGTTCTCAGAAGCCTGACCAGAAGCGTTCCCAGTAGCTTGTATAGAGTTCGTCCCAGCGGAGAAGTTCGGCTCCAAGGAAATCAGAGGTATATCCGTTGAGATAATCTGCGGCTTCATATGTCTTGCCTTGCTTGAGAAATTCCTGGCAGATGCTTCTCACGTAAGGAATTTCACGCACTCCCTTGGCCAAAAAATAATCCCTGGCAGGCTCGAGAGACTTTCTGCATTCACCCCAGCGAAGTGTTGCCATACGGTTGGTACGGCGGAACCTCCACAAGGCGGCATCTTCTCTGAAGGTGTGGTTGCCACATATCGAAAGCATTTCAGGCAGCTTTGTGCTTCCGCAATAGATAGGCACGCGGGGACTCTCAGCAGGATTGTCGAGCGACATCCATACAACTCCACCGACCGGTTCGGGTACATTAGAAAAAAGTTGGATTACAGTACTATAGGCACATACAGCAACTGCCACGGGACGTATCCACTTGCTGAATGTGCTGTCTCCCATGGCTGCATAGAGCTCGCGCTCGTCTCTCTGCATCCACGGATTGGCCAACGGCGACACCATCATGGGCTTTTCCTCGCCTTCCAACTTCTTTTTCTTCTTGTCGGGAACCATCATATGAGTAGTGTAATCGTCCTCCGTACCCTCATAATAACTGCTCAGCAGCCTGTTTACATCTTCCACACTCACCAGCGTATCAGGCTTCACGCTCACAGGCAGTTCGCCTGCATCGGCACTCAAGTGAAGTGAAGGTGCCAAGGTGTTCATAATGAAGAACTCACGTGTACTGTAATTCTTCGCTTCTCCCATATAGTTGAGGCCGCTATAGGCACGCCAGAAGGAGAAAGGCTCTTTGCCGTCCCACAGTTTCAGCTTGCGTGCCACACTGAACACATTATCCGATGCCATGAAGTTCATGGTGTCCTTCACGTCTATCTGTCCTATTCTGCTGATGTTGGCACTTACGGCTATCTCATCGTCGGGAATGCGCTGGGCGGCCCATACTCCACCCTTCTTCTTGGGACCTTCGCCGAAGACTTCAAAAATCCATACCTCTGAGGTGTCGGCTATGGTCAGGCATTCGCCTCCGTCGGCATAACCGTATTCGCGCACCAAGTCGCCCATGAGGCGTATGGCTTGACGGGCCGAAGTGCATCTTTGCAGAGCAATTCGCTGAAGTTCTTCTATATAGAAGAGTCCGTCAGCATTCTGCAACGTATCCCTACCGCCTATGGTTGTCTCGCCCATAGCCAGTCTCTTCTCGTTGATGCAAGGGTAGGCTGTATTGAGAAATCTGTAGGTATGCTCCACCTGAGGGATTTTGCCCAGCACTTCCACCCTATCCTTTGACTCTGCCGTCTCAGTCCGCATGAGTCCCTTGCAGATATCCGTGGTAGCTCCAGGCATGTTGTAGCTTGCCGCCACCCAGTTCATCCAGGTGCGGTAGCGTCCGTCGCAGGTGTGGCTGGTCATTACTGACCCGTCGGCACTTGCCTTCTTGCCCACCATGATGCTGGTGCACGAGAGGCGTTCCAAGGGAATCTCCTCGGGCTCCACAGCCATTGTCACGGGTGCAAAAGCCAACATCCCCATCGCCATCAGGGCCATATCTCTTATGCTCATTTCCTTTTATTCCCTATATATATAATGTATAGTGTTCGTTTCAATCAATATCCTCCTCCTTCAGAAGGAATTCCATTAGGTCTTGCACGCTGCCGTTGAAGATGTTGCAATCCACTTGGCCGCGTATGCCAGACACCCTTCCGCAGTCGGTATGTTGCCACATTACCCATGGACCTTTGTAGGCAAGTTTCTCCACGTAGTAGTGTGCTATCCAGTAGGGATAAGGGTGGAAGATGGAATCATTCAGATAGTCCATCTTGAACTTGTAACCTGTGTAGATGATAGGTTTCACATGATATCTTGCTTCCACCATATCGAGCCAGGTCTTCACGTCACGTCTGAGTTGCTGCGGAGTCAGGCTGCCCATCTTCTCCACGTCCAATACGGGAGGCAGGTCACCAGGCTCCAGATGCACCTGACGCAAGAAGAAACGAGCCTGCTGCTTGGCATCTATGCCAGGCACAAAGAAGTGGTAAGCTCCTCTGATAAAGTCGTTTCGCTTGGCTTGGTAGAAGTTGTCATTAAAGTTTTCGTCCATCAGCGACGTTCCCTCTGTGGCTTTGATGATGACGAAGCGCACAGGGTCGTTGTTCATCGAAGCATTCCTCAGATGCTCCCATTCGATGTTTGCCTGATAATGGCTGATGTCTATACCCCTCACGCTATAGCCCTCGGGATAGACAGGTTCGCCATACATCGCCTTCCAGCGAAAGCTGAAAGGTCCCACAAAGAAATAGTAGAACAGTCCCACATACACTACCCCCACCAGCAGGATGCCTATCCACACCGGCCAGGAGCGCAGGCTGAAGCGCCTCTTCCCCTTCCGTCCCCTGCCACTACCCTTTCGGCTGCGCGTGCCTTTTGCCTGCCCTCTTTTGGTAGAGGCAGTACGGGTGCGGCCGTAAGATGATGATTTCGGGTGAGATGCCGACTTGTGGGTGTCCATCAGAGTGGTCTGTTATTGTTTCTTTGTTGTCTTTTTACAAAAAGAGCAATCCTCTCCGTGGCTGTTCACCACAGGAGAGGATTGCAGGAGAGTTATCTTACTCCTTCTCCAGAGCCAGAGTCTTGGTGCACTGGTCGCACACCTCTGTGGGACCCCAATACTGGATGGGACCGGGATAAACGTAGCATGTGTTCTTGGCCCACTCCTCACGATGAGCGGCGAAGAACTTGAAGGGTGCACCGTCCAGCTCAACCAGAGCCTTGCGGATAACGGGCTTCATGGCACCGTTACGGCGCTCCATGTTCATCATCATGGTGATGGGCACACCACCGGCAATCCACTCAGCAGCAGGAGCTGTGGTGTTCTTGATGATAGACATATAGCCAGTCTTTCCGTTGGCAATCAGTCGGCTTGCGTTGTAACCCAGGCTGTAGCAGTAGTCGGCATCGTAGTTAGAGGGAGCTGCACAGCGGCCCTCGTAACCGAAGAAGTGGTGCTGGGCGCTGAACTTACCGTTGAACTTGCCCTCCTTCTTCCATGCATCGAGCTTGGTAGCAACCATACGGCTGAGCAGTTTCTCTGTCTCGATGAGAGACACCTGAACATTTCCGTGAGGGTCACGGTCAAGGCAAAGCTGACGAGCCACGTCGGCGGGCAGAGACTCCAGGATAGCCAGGTTCTCTGGGGCGATATTGCTCTTCACGAAAGCAATCTGCTCCTCGGCGTTGGCAAACTCGCGGCTCTCGCCTGTTGCGGGATCGGTGAGCACCTCATTCAGTTCTGCAATGAGCTTCTTGATGGCAGGGATGAACTCGATAAGGCCTTCGGGAATCAGGACAGTACCGAAGTTGTTGCCCTCGGCAGCACGTGCAGCCACGATGTTGGCGATATAGGTTACCACATCATCCAGTGACATGTTCTTCTGCTCCACCTCCTCTGATACCAGACATACGTTGGGCTGTGTCTGCAGAGCGCACTCCAGAGCGATGTGAGAAGCCGAGCGGCCCATCAGCTTGATGAAGTGCCAGTACTTGCGGGCGCTGTTGCAATCGCGCTGGATGTTGCCAATCAGCTCGCTGTAAGTCTTGCAGGCTGTGTCGAAACCGAAGCTTGTCTCGATCTGGTCGTTCTTCAGGTCGCCGTCGATAGTCTTGGGACAACCGATTACCTGTACGCCATACTTCTTGGCAGCATAATACTCGGCCAGCACGCAAGCGTTGGTGTTAGAGTCGTCACCGCCGATGATTACCAGAGCCTTGATGCCCAGCTCGCGCAGGATCTCGATACCGCTCTCAAACTGAGCCTCTTTCTCCAGCTTGGTACGGCCAGAACCGATGATATCGAAGCCGCCTGTGTTGCGGTACTCATCGATGAACTCGTCGTTGAACTCCACATACTTGTGGTCAACCAAGCCGCCAGGACCCATCAGGAAACCATACAGCTTGCTGTTGGGGTTCAGGCTCTTCACGCCGTCGTAGAGGCCGCTTATCACGTTGTGACCGCCAGGAGCCTGACCGCCAGAGAGGATGATACCCACGTTGAAAGCCTCCATGGGCTTCTGCTCACCAGCCTCGAAGGTGATGACGGGCATACCGTAAGTGTTGGGGAACATAGCCTTGATTTCCTCCTGGTTGCCTACACTCTGTGTGGCAGCGCCCTCAACTGCTACCACAGCGCCCTTCAGAGCCTGGGGGAGTTTGGGCTGATAGGCGGCTCTTGCCACCTGCAATGCACTTTTAATCATATTGTGTTAATTAAAATATTTATAAATTGCCGTGCAAAGATACAACAAAAATCTGCAATCTGCACCTCCCGTTAGCATGTTTTAGCACTTGGTTTTCGTCAAGTCACCTCAGTGGGCTTTCCCAGCCATTCAATTTGCTCTATGGGCGAAGTGTTTTTGCCCGCTGGACGAAGCTGGTTTCGTCAATAATTCTGTTCTTCTTCCCTTCTTTGCCCGCCTTCTTTCTACAGAAAAGCAGCAGGACAGACTTCGCCGGTTGTTTCGCCCAAACTGCTTGGCTGTTCCGCTGAAACACGAAGTCTGTTCTGCTGCTTTATATGTAACGAAGCTTGAGTTCTGCTTTAGAATGGCGGTTCGTCGTCTGGACTCAGGTTGGCAAAGGGGTCGCTTCCCATCATCTGATTGGTCAGATCCTCCTGTTGCTGGAGTTCCTCATCCGAGAGCTGCGGCGACGAGAAAGTGCCTCCTGCATCGGCTCCTCCCATGTTGGGAATGCCCGAAGGCTGCTCGTCGGCAAAGCGTGCGAACTCCTTTTGGAAGTCCAACCTGATATCTCCCACCGAACCATTACGGTGCTTGGCTATGATGAACATGGCTTTTCCGCGCCAGTCATTTCCGTGGTCGTCCTTGTCCAGGCGATAGTATTCAGGACGATGGATAAAGCAAACGATATCTGCATCCTGCTCGATACTTCCCGAATCACGCAAGTCGCTCAGCAGCGGGCGCTTTTGGTCAAATCCCTCACGCTTCTCACCTTCACGGTTGAGCTGGGCAAGAGCGATAACAGGAATGTTGAGATCCTTGGCCAATCCCTTCAGCGACTGGCTCACAGCAGCCACCTCCTCCTGTCGGCTGTTGATGTTCAAGCCCTTGGCATGCATTAGCTGCAGGTAGTCAATCATGATGCATTCCACTCCATGCTCGCGTACCAGGCGGCGGGCTTTGGTTATCAATTCGTAGTTGGTAATGGCCGGAGTATCATCCACATAGATGGGCGCACCTGTAAGTTGCCTTGAACGCAGGTCCAGTTGCTCCCACTCATGTTTCTGGAGCTGTCCGCTACGCAGTTTCTCACCCGATATCTCTGTCACGTTCACCAGCAGACGCTGCACGAGCTGCTGGTTGCTCATCTCCAGACTGAAGATTGCCACGGGCCTTCTGTAATCCACCGCCATTCGTTTTATCATACTGAGGGCGAAGGCCGTCTTACCCATTGAGGGACGGGCTGCTATGATGATGAGGTCACTCTTCTGCCATCCGTTGGTGATCTTGTCCAGTTTCTCAAAGCCTGTGGGAATGCCGCTCATGCCGTCCTTCTGTGCTGCAGCCTTGTTGATCATATTGAACACGTCCGTGATGACCGGGTCAATCTGCGTGTAGTCCTTCTTCATGTTCTGCTGCGAGATGGCATACAGCTGCGCTTCAGCCTCCTGCATCAAGTCCTTCACGTCCATCGTGGGGTCGTAGGCACAGGTCTGCACATAGCTGCTGAAGGTTATCAGCTGGCGGGCCAAAGCCTTTTGAGCGATTACGCGGGCATGATACTCGATGTGCGCACTACTGCCTATCTTCATGTTTATCTGCATGATATAGGGAGTGCCACCTGCTTCCTCCAGTTCGCCATTACTCTCCAGCTGGTCCTGAACAGTCATGATATCCACGGGACGTTGCTCTGTGCTCAATTCCTGGATGGCTTTGTATATCAACTGATTCCTCTTGTCGTAGAAACTCTCGGGCTTTAGGATTTCGGCCACAAGGGCATAAGCCTCCTGGTCTATCATCAATGCACCCAGCACAGCCTCTTCCATATCAAGGCTTTGAGGCTGCTTGTGCCCATACTGGTCCACGTTGGGAACCTCTACTATCTTTACTGATTTCGTCTTGCTTCGTGTAGGCATGCTATTTCCTTGCTTCTCTCTTTCGGAGAGCAAAGATATGCTTTTAATTTGGAAAAAGCATACTTGCCACACCACAAAACTCGGGACTGTTTTTCTCGGCAAATTGATTAAATATGCGTAACTTTGCGAGAGACAACATACAAGACACATCACAACCCATGACATTATATATAGTCAGACACGGACAGACGGAGGAGAACCTGGAGCGGATACTTCAGGGGCACTTGCCTGGTACACTCACCCAGGAGGGCAAGTTGCAAGTGAGGCGTGCGGCAGAACGCCTTGCCGGGGAAGGAGTGGATTTCAAGTGCATCCTCACAAGCGACCTCAAGCGGGCGATGGATTCTGCCGACATCCTGGCAGAACGCCTGCACTTGCCTGTCATCCCCATGGAAATCCTGCGCGAGCGTGATTGGGGCAACTACACAGGCCTTTCTCTGGCCGAGGCAAAGGACAAGTACAAGATAGATGGCAAGTGGGTGTTTCCCGACGGAAGTGCCGAAAGCGAACAGGAAATCTACCAGCGGGCACGTTTGGCGCTGCTCCGGCTGTGGGAGCAGTATGCCAACGATACCGTCATAGTAGTCACCCACGGACAGTTTGCACGCAATCTCATTGCCGCCCAGCTCAATTGCCCGTGTCAGGAAGTGGTTCAGTTTGTGAATGCTGAGGTGCGTGTGCTGCACTTTCAGATGTAGTACGGCGGTTGAGGATGTCCATATAGCGGTCATAGGAGATGTGCTCTCCGCCCATCGACTTCAGGTGGGGAGTCTCAAACTGGCAGTCTATAAACAGGCCGCCGGTTTGCTCCAGAATCTTCGCCAGACAGATGAGGGCGAGTTTTGAGGCGTTGGGTACGAGCGAGAACATGCTTTCGCCGAAGAACGCATTACGCAGGCTCACCCCATAGAGTCCGCCCACCAGCCGGTATTTGCCCTTTTCTGCCTCCTCGCTCTGCGGTTCCCACACCTCCAGGCTTGCGGCCACTCCCTCATCATGGAGTTTCATGTAGGCATTCTTCATGTCCTGCCCGAGCCAGGCACCCATTTCGCTTGAGCGCCCGTTGCTCCTTGCGCAGCCCTCGAGAACATGTTCAAAAGCCTGGTTGAACGTAATGTGATACTTCCCCTGGCGCATAAGCTGCTTCATCGAATGGCTTATGTGTATCTTCTCGGGGAAGATGACAAAGCGGTCCATCGGGCAATACCAGTGGGGCTCATGGCTGCTGCGGAACGCATACCACGGGAAGAATCCGTTGCAGTAAGCCAGTACCAGGCGCTCCACCGACAGGTCTCCGCCTATCGCCACCAGCCCGCTCTCCTCGCCATTGCGTGGGTCGGGGAACCACAAATCGTCATCCAACTGATAAACTGCCATCTTTCAATCCTATTTTTATTTCTCCTCCATTCCTCAGGCTACCGAACAGTATCTCGCGCATAAGCAGCGGCTTGAGGCGCTGGGAGATGACTCTGTCCATCTCGCGGGCACCATACTCGGGGATGAATCCTTCCTTGAGCAGATGCCCGAAAGCCTCTTCGGTGAGCGCCATGGTCACCTTCTTGGCCGCCAGTTTGCCGTCCAGTTCGCGCAGTTTCTTCTTTAGGATGAGCGTGGCCATGTGCTTGTTCATGTCGTGGAACACTACGGTTCCCGACAGACGGTTGATAAACTCGGGCTTGAAGGTCTTCTTCACCTGCTTCATCATCGCCTCTCCCCGGCTCACGTTACGCGCAAATCCTATGCCGCTTTGGCTTGCAAACTGCGCTCCGGCATTGCTCGTCATGATGAGCACCACATTTCTGAAGTCGGCCTGCCGTCCTTTGTTGTCGGTCAGTCGGGCATAGTCCATCACCTGCAGCAGTATGTTGTAGATATCCTGATGGGCTTTCTCTATCTCGTCGAGCAGCAGCACACAGTTGGGCGACTTGCGAATGGCATCGGTGAGCAGTCCTCCGTCCTCGTAACCTACATATCCCGCAGGCGAACCTATCAACTTGGCCACCGCATGCTTCTCGGCATATTCGCTCATGTCAAAGCGCACCAGGCTGATACCCAGCTCTCTGGCCAGCGTGCGTGCCACTTCTGTCTTGCCCACTCCAGTAGGCCCTACAAAGAGGAGCGAGGCCAGCGGCTTGTTGTCGTCAAGCAGTCCCGCACGCGACATCTGCACGGCTTCCACCACCTGGCAGATGGCTTCATCCTGTCCGTATATACATGCGAGCATGCGGGCTGACAGGCTCTCCAGCTGCGCGTAGTCTTCCTTGTCGGCCACAGCAAGGGCATCCACCTTGCAGGTCTTCGACAGCACATCGGCTATCTCCTTCCTTCCGATGGGATACTTGTCGTGCTCCATCTCCATGGCAGCACCCGCTTCATCGATGAGGTCGATGGCCTTGTCGGGCAGGAAGCGGTCGTTGATGTGGCGGGCACTTGCCTCTACGGCAAAATCCACAGCACCCTGCTCATACTGCACACCATGGAATTCCTCGTAGTGGGGAAGCAGTTGCCGCAGGATATTCTTGGCCTCCTCTGCCGAAGGCTCCTGTATGTCTATCTGCTGGAAGCGTCGTGTGAGACCCTTGGAGCGGGCTACGTAGCGGTTCAGCTCCTCGTAGGTGGTGGAACCGATGAAGCGTATGCGCCCGCTCTCGAGATATGGCTTGAGCATGTTGGAGGCATCCATCGCACGACCACCCGTGGCTCCTGCCCCCACCAGGGTGTGTATCTCGTCGATATATACGATGTTGTTATCACCCTCATCCATAATGCCATCCATCACTTGCTTGATTCTTTTCTCGAAGTCACCACGGAACTGGGTGCCGGCCAGCAGAGTGCCCATATCCAGCTGGTAGATATGTGCTCCGCGCAGACGCTCGGGCACCTTCTCTTCCACGATGAGTCGTGCCAGCCCCCACACGATAGCCGTCTTGCCCACACCCGGTTCGCCCACGTGCAGAGGATTGTTCTTGTCCCTCCGGCACAGCACCTGTATGGTGCGCTCGAGTTCCTCCTCGCGTCCGATGAGTGGGGTGTGCCGCTCTACCATATCGTTCATGCAGGTCACCAGCTTCCGCCAGGCCTTCTTGCCAGACTGCTGTTCCTCGGCATTGGGTACCAGATAGTCATCCTCCTCCGCCTCGCTCACCAGCAGGCTCAGGAATTCTCCCTCGTCCCCGCCGGCACATTCCTTGAGCAGATAAGCCGCCCACGACTCCTTCAGCTTCAGCATGGCTGCCACCAGATGAGCCACATCGATGGCCTTCGCACTACTCATGGTCACTTCCATAAGCGCAAAGTCTATCAGTTTCGACATCTGTTCAGACGTTTCGGGATTGTATTCGACGTCCTCGGGCACCACCTCCTGACGGTCAAGGAATTCCTTGACACGCAGGCGCAAAGCGTCTGAGTCTGCCCACACATCCATTACCTGGCAGAAGTCCTCGTCATTGGCAAGTGCCAGCAACAGGTGTTCGGGCATGATGAACTGATGCCTGTACGCCTTGCAATAGGTCAAGGTCTGGGCCAACAGGCGGTTTACCCTTTCTGTTTGAGTGATATTCGGCATGGCGGTCAGTTGTCTTCGGGTTCTATGGTGACACGCAGGGGGAATCCTTCCTCGCGGGCCATATTGCTCACACGACGTGCTTTCGACGCTGCTATATCATAGGTATATAGGCCCACCACCGCCTTTCCTTCCTTGTGCACCTTCATCATGAGCGCCTCGGCCTTTTCTCCCGTGAGGAAGAAGACCTGCTTGAGTACCTTGACCACGAAGTCCATCGTGGTGAAGTCATCATTATGCAGAATCACCTTGAAGCGCTTGGGCTCGCGGATGTCTGTCCTTTGTCGTTCCTTGAGATTGGATTGCTCTTGTGGCATAGCGTATAAGTCACATTTTTGTTACGGCCACAAATTTATGAAAAACAAAACTCCCACACCAACAAAACCCCATTTAATTGCCTCTGCCAGTCTTTTCCCCCTTTGGCTCCAACCGGTTTCAACAGAATTTCCGTATATTTGCAGTACCAACAGAAGTTACATTCTAAACCCCAAATAATGGACAAGAACTTACACGACACCATACCTGCGGGCTATCCCGCATGCATCCATCATGCCTGCCCCATGGCAGAGCGCTGCCTGCACCAGATGGCTTATGAGCGAAGGGAAGAGATGGAACTGTACATGAGGCTGCTCAATCCTGCCCGCTGCACAGCCAACCAGAACTGCCCGCACTATGCCGACTCACGGCCGATGAGGTTTGCCAAGGGCTTCACCGGATTCCAGAAGAAAATGTACCCCCAGCAGTATGACCGCTTCATGACCACACTCTGCCTGCACTTCGGACGCAACCAGTATTACAAGCGCAGGCGTGGTGAAATCCTGCTCACACCCGAGGAACAGGAGATCATCAGGGAGCAACTACGGCGGGTGGGAGCTGATGACTCGATGGAGTTTGACTGCTACGTGGATAAGGTCAACTGGCTCCTGTGAGCGTACCATCTGGGTGATACTGTAGTGTCACGGGGGCTGGTACGCCAGTACCAGCAAGGAAAAACTCCAGTACCACCTTGCATACACCCACAGCGGTACTGGCTTTGCCTATAAACCAAGCACATAAGCAAGCCGAACAAAGGCGCATGAATCAGATAAACCAACGAATATGAAAGCATATACATACATAGAGAAGGGGCACTTTGCCCTTATTGACAAGCCGCGTCCTGTGCTCCTGGAGCCTACCGACGCCATCGTGAGGGTCACATTGGGCAGCATCTGCTCGAGCGACCTGCACATCAAGCACGGCAGCGTACCCAGGGCTGTACCTGGCATCACAGTGGGCCACGAGATGGTGGGCATAGTGGAGGAAGCAGGACCACAGGTAAGTGGCGTGAAGGTGGGAGACCGTGTGACGGTCAACGTGGAAACCTTCTGCGGCGAATGTTTCTTCTGCAGGCACGGCTATGTGAACAACTGCACATCGCCTCACGGCGGTTGGGCTTTGGGATGCAGGATAGATGGCGGGCAGACCCAATACGTGCGTGTGCCGCTGGCCACGCAGGGATTGTGCCGCATACCAGACTCTGTCACCGACGAACAGGCTTTGCTGGTGGGCGATGTGCTGGCCACTGGATTCTGGGCAGCACGCATAAGCGACATCACTCCCGAGGATACTGTACTCATCATAGGGGCTGGTCCCACGGGCATCTGTACCCTGCTGTGCGTCATGCTCAAGCAGCCAAAGCGCATCATCGTGTGCGAACCGTCGGACGAGCGAAGGCAGTTTGTGCGCACACATTATCCCGAAGTTTTGCTCACGACACCCGATGAGTGCGAGGAGTTTGTGCGCCAAAACAGCGACCACGGCGGTGCCGACCGCGTGCTGGAGGTGGCTGGTGCCCGGGATACATTCCAGCTGGCATGGCGCTGCGCCCGACCAAACGCCACAGTCACCGTGGTGGCTCTCTATGACGAACCGCAAGTGCTGCCCCTGCCACAGATGTACGGCAAGAACCTCACCTTCAAGACAGGTGGCGTGGATGGTTGCGACTGCAAGGAGGTGCTCGGCCTCATTGAGCAAGGAAAGATAGACACCACCCCACTCATCACCCACCGCTTCCCGCTGGAGCGCATTGAGGAAGCCTACCGGCTGTTTGAGAACAAGGAAGACGGAGTCATCAAGGTGGCCATCTACAACTGACCCTCGCGCGCGTATATATAATAAGGAGAGATGTTCAAGGTAATAGCATTCATCTTCTCAGGCATCATCATAGGGTACCTGATACGCACTCGTGTGGCTTCTTCGGCATGCAAGGGAGCCGTGGGTACATTGACCTCACGTGCCACCACATGGCTCATCTGGCTCCTGCTCTTCATGCTGGGAGCCGAGGTGGGAGGCAACGAACAGATCATCATGTCGCTGCCCACGCTGGGCGTAGAGGCTCTGCTGCTGGCTGTATGCAGCGTGGTGGGCTGCTGCGCACTGGCCTGGGGGCTGTGGCGAAGCATGAAGGGAGGTGACCGATGAAGGGCAGTCTGATAGTTGTAGGCTTCTTCCTGCTGGGCTTGCTGGCTGGTCACAACGGCACCTTGCCCGCATGGGTCACCCAGTGCGACATCAGTTTCGTGGCCCTGTGCGGCCTGCTTCTGTGCGTGGGCATAGGCATTGGCATGAACCCCGATATGAAGAGTGATATCAAGAGCTTAAGCCCGCGTCTGGCGCTTCTACCCCTTGTGACCATTCTCGGTTCGTGGCTGGGCGCTGTGGTAGCCTTCCTCATCATGAGCGCGGGAGACGGTGTGGTGCTTCAGCATCGCGCATTGACCGACTGTCTGGCGCTCGACAGCGGCTTTGCCTATTACTCTCTCTCAAGCATCTTCATCACCGAATACCGGGGAGCCGAACTGGGTACCATTGCCCTGCTGGCCAACATCATACGCGAGATGATCACGCTGCTGCTCACTCCCCTGCTGGCCAAGTGGGCGGGTCCACTGGCTCCCATCTCCACAGGTGGAGCCACTACGATGGACACCACACTGCCCATCATCGCCAAAACCATCGGGCAGAAGTATGTGGCGCTAAGCATCTATCATGGCTTTGTCACCGACTTTACCGTGCCATTCCTGGTGACTATGTGGTGCATGATGAGCGCATGACGGACAGGGACAAGACGGACAGGCGGGAGCAGAAAGCGCACAGCAGACATTCGTGCATATAGCCGAAAAGTAGCTACCTTTGCCACAGAAATGGAAACAAGACATCAGAATATGGAAAGCAGAAAGCATCTGGCAGAAGCCAAGAAGAGTGCAGGAACACACAACTGCACGCAGTCGGTACTCTGTACCTATTATGACTATACCCCTCTGGACGAGGAAACCATCAAGCAGGCAGGCAACTGCTTTGCCGTGGGCATGGGCAACATGGAAGGCACATGCGGTGCTCTGGTGGGCGCAGGCATCGTGTACGGACTGGCTGTCAAGGATAAAGCCAAAGGCGTGAAGGGAATGCGTCAGATGATGACAAAGTTCCAGCAGCGCAACGGAGCCACGCAATGCAAGCTGCTCAAGGGCGTTGGCACAGGCAAGGTCTTGCGCGAGTGTCCGCTCTGTGTGGCCGATGCGTCGGAGTTTCTGGAGGAATTGTTGGAAGGAACAAAATAGCTTGCGGCATTCCCCAAGCCCGGCTCTGAGGCAGAGGCAGCGTGCTCAAGTGTAACCAGCAGAGGATAAGGAGGGAACAATGATTAGGCTCACCTATATATTTCACAGTGGATTTGTGGTGGAGACAGCCGCCGGCATACTCGTGTTTGACTACTGGCTCGACCTGGCAAACGTGCTGCCCAAGTGCCTCAGCAGGCGTGGCGGCAGGCATGTATATGTCTTTGCAAGCCATTTTCACGAGGACCATTTCACCAAAGACATCTTTGGGTGGAAGCAGTCATTAGGTTCCGATGTCACTTATATATTGTCAAAAGATATCCTCAAGCACCGCCGGGCCGACAAGGGAGAGGCCGATGTATGGCTGGTCAAAGGCGGTACATGGGCCGACGAGAATATACAGGTGACCGCCACAGGGAGCAACGACAGCGGAGTGAGCTGGATAGTGGAAACCGGGGGAAAGCGTATCTTCCACGCAGGAGACCTGTGCAACTGGTATGCGAGGTTCCTTGCGGATGGCAACAAAGACAGGCAACCCTACAGCGAGGAGCTGGGTGAGGACATCGACCCAGTGGCTGAGGAAAAGCGTTTCTTGGGCGAACTGAAAGACATGCAGAAGATTGCCAGGGGGGGTGACCTGGTGATGTTTCCCGTGGATGGGCGCATTGGCAACGGCTACACACTGGGTGCAAGGCAGTTCATCGAGCGCTTTCAGGTGGGGATGTTCGTACCTATGCACTTCGTGCTGAGCGGTTTCGAGTCGGCCTGGCGCATGGAACCTTTCTGCCAGGAGAAGCATGTACCCTTCTGGCGGATAGCCTGCGAGGGAGACAGCATCGTGCTGGCCGACGGCGTGAGCATACGTCATACGCGGGTGGAGGACATTCCGCGGCTTCAGGCACTCTTCTCCCACGCCCGCAGCTTCATGTTGGAAACGGGAAATCCCAGCCAATGGACTGCCGCTTACCCCAGTGAGGAACTGCTCCGAAAGGACATCGGAAGCAGAGACAGCTATGTGGTGGAGGATGAGAAGCAGACTGTCATCGCCACCTTTGTGCTTCGTGGCGGCATGGACCCCACCTATGACGTCATCTACGAAGGCCGTTGGCTCAACGATGCACCATACGCCACCATCCACCGCATAGCATCCGACGGCACACGCAAAGGCATTCTGCACCTGGCTATGCAGTTTGCCTTACTCGACTACAACAATATCCGCATCGACACCCATCGTGACAACCAGGTGATGCGAAACGCCATCACCAAGGAAGGGTTCGTCTATTGCGGCATCATCCATTGCTGGAACGGCGACGAAAGAGTGGCCTATCAGTTCCGGAAGTAAGGAATACAGGAGGTACGCCAATCGCTTTTCCCCAATAAATCCACGCCTTTCTGCTTTGCTTTTTGAAGAAATTGCGCTACATTTGCAGTTTGTATAAATCTGACACGCAATATGGGAACTCCCAAAAAGAATAACAGAAGAAAAGACACGCGAAAGCAGCAGAACACCAGCCTGTTGGGCAAACTGACGGGGCTGGGAGGCAAGCTGTGGAGAGGCACACATATCATTTACCAGAACGGCGCAGACGACTCCGACGTGAAGGAGAGCGAGCGGATGGACAAAAAGGCCAACCGTAGGTTTATCTGGGGACTGATATTGGTGGTGCTTGCTTTCTGCATGCTGATAGCCACGGTATCCTATCTCTTTACTGCAAAGACTGACCAGGCGCTGATGTATGACTCATCGCTGCCCGCTGCCAACTGGCTGGGTAAGTTGGGCTGGCGTCTTTCGCGATGGCTCATGGACGATGCCTTCGGCGTTTCGGGCATTATGGTGCCCATCTTCCTGCTGGCTGCAGGAGTGCGGGTGACAGGCATTCTGAAGGTAAGACTGCACAAGTGGTTTATCAACTGTATGGTCATCATGATATGGTGCTCTGCATTCCTGGCATGCCTGACGCAGCATGTGGCCACCATGAAGGACAGTTTCATCAGTTGGGGTGGAAGCATCGGCAGGCGGGAATATGATATTGCATCGGCACAGATAGGCGACTTGGGGTGCATGATAGTACTGCTGGTGAGTGCCTTGCTCTACCTCTTCTATCTGAGCGAAGAGGCTGCCACCTCCTTCCGCAACATGGTGGTTCGTGCCTCGAAAGGCAAAGAGAAGAGCGTGGGGGACGGCCAGGAAGAGAACGGCGAGCCAGCTGCCGTACCCGTTTTGATTGACGGCAACGAGGCTGGCAGTACATCTGCAGAACCATTCATAGACAGTCCCGAGAGTACAGCTACCGTCCTCACCTTTGACGTGAACACGCAGAGGGGTGAGACAGAGGTTGCTCCCGCCATCGATACAGAAGAGCACAAGGAGGCAGCCGACGAAGTGCCCCTGGAAATTATCGTGCCTGAAGGCGAGAAGGAAGCAGATGACGAGAAGGAAGAGAGCGGACAGGATGCCGGGATGAAGATTATTGTAGGCGAAGAGCCGGAGAAGGCCGTTCTGCATGCCGACGGGGCGCTGGAGATGTATGACCCTAAGAAAGACCTGGAGCTATACAAGTACCCCACCATCGACTTGCTGAAGCATTATCCCGACAACGTGGCCAGCGTGGATGGCGAAGAGCAGTTGCGCAACAAGGAAAGGATACAGGAAGTGCTGAAGAACTTCGGTGTGGATATCGTGGGAATATCTGCCACGGTCGGGCCCACCATCACTCTGTATGAAATCAAGCCTGCTCCAGGAGTGCGCGTAAGCCGTGTGCGCAATCTGGAAGACGATATTGCCTTGAGCCTGAGCGCCCTTGGCATCCGTATCATTGCGCCCATCCCAGGCAAGGGAACCATCGGTATCGAGGTGCCCAACGCCCATGCACAGATTGTGTCGATGGAGAGTATCATCAACAGCCGCAAGTTCCAGACGACAGACTACGAGCTTCCCCTTGCCTTGGGAAAGACCATCACCAATGAAGTATTCATGGTGGATTTGGCCAAGTTGCCGCATCTGCTGGTGGCAGGAGCCACTGGTCAGGGTAAGTCAGTGGGCTTGAACGTCATACTCACATCGCTTCTGTACAAGAAGCATCCCGCTGAACTGAAGCTGGTGATGGTGGATCCCAAGAAGGTGGAGTTCAGTCTGTACAACCCCATAGTGAAGCATTTCCTGGCACAAGTGGAGGGTACGGAGGATACCGACGAGCCTATCATCACCGATGTGAACAAGGTGGTGCAGACCCTGAAGTCGCTGTGCATAGAGATGGATGAGCGCTATAATCTGCTGAAGACAGCCCATGCCAAGAACCTGAAGGAGTATAACGAGAAGTTCAGAAACCGCCAGCTCAATCCCAACAACGGGCATCGGTTCCTGCCCTACATAGTGGTAATCATCGATGAGTTCGGTGACCTGATCATGACAGCAGGCAAGGAGATAGAGTTGCCTATAGCACGTATTGCCCAGTTGGCACGTGCAGTGGGTATCCACATGATAATAGCCACCCAGCGACCTACCACCAACATCATCACCGGAACCATCAAGGCCAACTTCCCTGCACGTATGGCATTCAAGGTGAGCAGTGCTGTAGATAGCAAGACAATCCTGGACCGCTCGGGTGCCAACCATCTGGCATGCAAGGGTGATATGCTTATCATCACAGGAGGAGAGCCTGTGCGCGTGCAATGTGCCTTTGTGGATACGCCCGAGGTGGAGAATGTGGTTTCCTTCATAGCCAGCCAGCAGGGTTATCTGGCTCCCTTCCCCCTGCCCGAGGTGCCCGAAGAGGGTGACGATTCAAGCGGCGGTTCGAGCATGGACACCAGCCGCCTCGACAGCATGTTTGAGGCTGCAGCCGAACTGATAGTGAGTTCCCAGCGCGGAAGCACCAGCTACATACAGCAGGCACTGGAGGTAGGCTTCAACCGCGCAGGCCGTATCATGAAGCAGTTGGAGTCGGCTGGCATAGTGGGTCCATCCAAAGGAAGCAAACCACGAGAAGTGCTCTGCTCCACAATGGAGGAGCTTCAGTACAAGCTGGAAAACATCCGGAACCGCTGACGGAGCATACCATATTATATATAGGAGCATACAACCACAAGGATAGAAGCATTCCGCATCAATATACGAAGCATACTATATCTATAATGTAAGAAGATTATGAGAAGACTCTTATTCCTCATCTCATGCCTCCTGTGCATGGGACTGAGTGCCCAGAATGCCCGCAAGGTGCTCGACACAGCAGCATCCAAAATCAAAAAGAGCGGCGACGTAGAGGTCAGTTTTACCGCCACCTCATTCCAAGGAACCACAGAACAGGGGCGCACGGAAGGTACTATGCTGCTCAAGGGAAAGAAGATGCACATGGATACCAAGGAGATGAAAACATGGTATGACGGCAAGACGCTGTGGTCATATATGCCCCAGAGCGGCGAAGTGAACATGACCAATCCCACCAGCAAGGAGATAGCGGCAATGCACCCATACGCCTTCCTCGACACTTACAAGCAGGGGTACAAGCTCAGCATGAAGGATGGCAACCTGCGCGGACAGGCCACTTATGTGGTGCACTTGCAGGCTCGCTATGCAGGAAATCTGACTGAGGAAATCTACATAGACATCCGCAAGTCGGACTACACGCTGCTGTGTGTGCGCGTGAAGCAGGACGGCAACTGGAACCGAATAGCCATACACGACTTCAAGAGCGGACTGAAACTCAGCAACGAGCAGTTCACCTTCAACCCCTCGATGTACCCCGACGCAGAAGTGATAGACCTCAGATAACACATTATATACTATAAGACAATGAACCACGCAAAGATAATGATCATCGGCAGCGGCCCTGCCGGATACACAGCAGCCATTTATGCAGGTCGTGCAGGCCTCTCTCCCATTATCATGGAAGGCATGCAGCCTGGCGGACAGCTCACCATCACCACCGAGGTAGATAACTATCCCGGCTTCAGCGAAGGCATAGATGCCAACGAGCTGATGGACAGCATGCGTGCACAGGCAGAGCGCTTCGGTGCCAAGATAGAGCCAAAGGCAGTGGCCAAAGTGGAGCTCGGCGAACGTCCCTTCCACATCTGGACCGACGAGAAAGAGGAATGGACAACCGACACACTGGTAATCGCCACAGGTGCCAGCGCCAAGTACCTGGGTCTGCCAGACGAGCAGAAGTACATGGGAATGGGCGTGAGTGCATGCGCCACATGCGATGGATTCTTCTACCGACGCAAGGTGGTGGCGGTGGTAGGAGGCGGTGACACAGCCTGCGAAGAGGCTTCCTACCTGGCTTCCTTGGCATCAAAGGTGTATATGATAGTACGTAAACCCTATCTCAGAGCCAGCCAGATCATGCAGGAGCGCGTGATGCAGACACCCAACATAGAGATTCTCTTTGAGAACACACCCACCGGACTCTATGGTGAGAACGGGCTCGAGGGTGTACATCTGACCTATCGTGCGGGTCAGGAAGACCAGCGCGAATATGACCTGGATATAGATGGATTCTTCCTGGCAATAGGCCATCATCCCAACAGCACCCTCTTCACCAAGTGGCTGGAGACCGATGAGGCCGGCTACATAAAGACCATCGGCGACACTCCCTGCACAGCCGTTGAAGGAGTCTATGCAGCTGGCGATGTGGCCGACCCACGCTACCGACAGGCCATCATTGCGGCAGGTTCGGGTGCCAAGGCAGCCATGGAGGCCGAGAAATATCTGAAGGCGCACTGCTAAAGCATCATACGATGAACAAATGGCAATTGTACCTGCTGTTGCGCAAGCAGGACAAACTGAAGGATGAGCGCAACCCGATGTTCGACAAGAACCGTTTCATGAAGTTTCTGGGTGTGTTCATGTGGCTCTATTATGCCGCCATCCTCATCTTTCTGGGCGTAACGCTATCCATGGGATTGAAGGGTGAGTACAACGATGTGGCTGCCTTTCACGTGCTCGACGGCGGACTCCTCTATATGCTGATAGCAGACTTCTGGACCCGCGCATTGCTGATGGAAAGCCCCTCACAGCGCGTTCGCCCCTATACCTTACTGCCCATCCGCCGCTCGTTCTTGCTGCACAGTTACATGCTGCGGGCTGGTTTCAGTCTGGGTTCGCTCTACTGGATGTTCATGCTCATCCCCTTTGGCATCTGCGCGGTATATCCTCTCATGGGTTGGGGCGGCCTGCTGTCATGGCTTGCGGGATGGATGCTCATGTGCTTCATCGACAGCTTCTTCTATCTCATCATGCGCACTCTGTGCATGCGTCATACAGCCTTCTGGCTGTTGCCCATAGCCATTCATGCCGGTCTGCTGTGCCTGATGCTGATTCCCGACAATAACCTCCTCGACCAGCCCTGCACGCTGTACATGTATGCCTTTGCGCGTTGCCAGATGTGGGCTTACGTGCTGGCAGGAGTTGTCATTGCCGCTCTCTACTGGATATGTTTCCACATGCAGAGTCTGGTGGTATATAATGAGATAAGCAAGGAAGAGGATGCACCGGCCAAGAGCAATATGCAGTTCAACTTCCTCAACCGTTATGGGCAGTTGGGCGAATACCTCAAACTGGAGATGAAGATGCGGCTGCGCAACAAGTCGCTCCGCTATCAGTTCATCATGGCATTGGCAGCCGTGCTGCTTCTCAGCGGTGTTCTCTTCTTCACGGATATTTATGACGCTGCGTTCATGAAGTCCTTCATCTGCCTGTATGACTACCTTGTACCCAGCAGCATCACACTGGTGTGCATCATGTGTTACGAAGGTAACTATATCGACGGACTGATGAGCCGTCGCAACAGCATCTACCAGCTGTTGCGTGCCAAATACGTCTTCAATGCCTTTATGACCCTGCTGCCAGCCATCCTGCTTATCCCTCTGATGGTGTCAGGAAAGATATCCGTGTGGATGAACATCGGCTATATGCTGTTCACACAAGGTGTTGTGGTGCCCATGCTGTTCCAGTTGGCCATCTACAACAACAACACCCTCCCGCTGAATGTGAAGGTTACAGGCAGCAAGCAAGGCAACACCATGCAGCAGATAGTCAGTGTGGTGTCCCTCTTTGTGCCCATTGGCGTCGAGAATCTGGGCCGCCTCGCGCTCGGTCCCACTTGGGGCTATTTGCCCATGATAGTGCTTGGACTGGCCGGTATAGCCACCATGCCTCTGTGGCTCCGCAGCACTTACCGGCGCATGATGGCACGCCGATATGTCAATATGGAAGGGTTCCGTGCCACACGTAATGATTAAGGAATCGCGCGCGAAGCATGCTGCAAAAGACCATCAAGAACGAATCGCACACAAGCAAAGCACACCACAACATCTTATCCAAAGCATAGATTATGAAAATCTACATCAATAACCTCAAGAAGACATTCGGCCCCAAGGTGGCAGTCGATATTGAGGAGTTTCAGGTAAACGACGGCGAGATACTTGGTCTCGTCGGTAACAACGGAGCAGGCAAGAGCACTCTGTTCCGCCTTATGCTCGATCTCATCAAGGCCGACAATGGGCATGTGCGCATGCAATGCAGCAATGAGAATGTGGATGTGACGGAGACCGAGCGCTGGAAGGACTGGACAGGCGCCTATGTGGATGAAGGTTTCCTCATCGACTATCTCACCCCCGATGAGTACTTCGACTTCATAGCCAAGATCTCCAACATGTCTGCCCAGGAATGTGCAGAGCTGCTCGAGAAGTTCCACACCTTCCTGGCAGGAGAGATTCTGGGGCAAAAGAAGCTCATACGTAACCTCTCGGCCGGCAACAAGCAGAAGGTGGGCATCGTGGCGGCAATGCTTCTGCGGCCCCAGTTGCTCATCCTGGACGAGCCTTTCAACTTCCTCGATCCGAGCAGCCAGGGAGCCATGAAGCACCTGCTGACGCAATACAACCGCGAGACAGGCGCCACCATTCTGGTTTCCAGCCACAATCTGCAGCACACGGTGGATATCAGCCCGCGCATCGCACTGATGGAGAACGGGCATATCATCCGCTCCATCGACAATCAGAACGGCGAAGCAAAGGCCGAGTTGGAGAACTATTTCCAGGTGAACGACTGATTGCACAGCACACAGAATCCATCCCCAATACCCTATCAAGCATCATATATGAAACGACCTAACATAAGGATTCCGCAGGGAATACCCTGTCTGATTGTGCTCTTTCTGCTCTTCGGCTACCTGTCCTCGGTGATGGGATTGGCCAATATGCTCAATACCATCATGAAGACAGCCCACAGCCTGCTGCTCAACACCGTGTTCTATCTCATGGGCATGTGCGTCATCACAGGCGCTCTGGGCAAGGTGCTCAGCGAATTCGGCGTGGTGGCCTTGTTGCAGAAACTCCTTCGTCCCGTCATGCGTCCGCTCTACAATCTGCCCGGAGTGGCAGTGCTGGGATGCGTGATGACCTTTCTGAGCGACAACCCAGCCATCATCACGCTGATCAAGAACAGGCAGTTCGCCCGATACTTCAAGAAATACCAGTTCATCTCACTGGCCAACTTCGGCACCTCCTTCGGCATGGGGCTGCTCGTAATCGTGTTTATGGTGGGCCAAGGATACTTCTCCGCACCCTTCATCGGCATGGCAGGAGCTATCGGAGGCGGCATTATCGCCACCCGTCTGATGCAGCGCTTCGTGTGTCGAGCCAATCCTGAATACTGCACCGAAGATGCTGTCACTGCCGCCGAACTGGAGGCCGATGCCGCTCAGAGTGCATCGGCATTGAGACAGCAGGACAGCAGCAAGGCCAGTTCGGGCACCTTCGTGCGCCTGCTGGGTGCATTGCTCGAGGGCGGCAAGTCGGGTGTGGATATCGGTCTGGCCATCATCCCCGGCGTACTCATCATCTGTACACTGGTGATGATGTTCACCTTCGGAGGCAGCAGCGAGGGACTCGATGTCAACGGCAACGAGATAGTGGTCTATTCGGGACAAGCCTATCAGGGATGCGCCTTGCTGCCTCGTCTGGCACAGAAGATAAGCTTTGTCTTCCACTGGCTTTTTGGCTTCACTGCCCCTGAGCTCATTGCGTTCCCCATCACCGCACTTGGCGCGGTGGGAGCAGCCCTCAGTCTCATCCCGGAGTTTACGCAGAAAGGCATCATGAACGACAATGCAGTGGCTGTGTTTACCGCTATGGGCATGTGCTGGAGCGGTTTCGTCTCCACCCACACAGCCATGCTCGATGCCATGGGATACCGCCGTCTGCTCTCACGTGACTTCCTGAGCCAGATTATCGGAGGCATCTGCGCCGGCGTGATAGCCCACTGGCTCTATGTGGCAATAGCAGCCATCGGCAGCCTGCTGGCACCCACACCTCTGTGGAACACGCAGGTGCAAGGGTCCAACAGCCTCAGTCTGGACTCCACCTTCACCGCCAGCATCACCGCACTCGACGACAGCACCTATGTGGTGGATGACTGGTTTGGCGTGCCAGGCAGCCAGTTGCGCTTCCGCGTGAATGCCGCCGACAGCAGCCTGCTTATCACCAATGCCTATGCCGAGCAGGGAGGTGAGTACTACTTCGTACACGTCAATCCCAAGGCCAAAGGGCATGAGCCAGCCTATGCGGTGCTCTATCCCAGCCAGCAGTTCTCGGAGTGCGACATCAAGCAAAGCGGCGGTTACATCTACTCCTACAGTTTCATCTACGATGCCAATAAGCACATGCTGGGCCAGGGCTACTACGAGCTCACGTGGGGTAAGCATCCCAGACAGACCCAGGAGATGGAGCTTGAAATCCAACACGACTTTGAGCTACAGCGCGCACATGCACTCCAGCAGGCCGACAGTATCCTGCGCGAGCGCATGGCCGACAGCATCATGCAGGCCCGGCATTAGGCTTCGGTGGCAGGCTTTCGGCGTAGTTCTACATTATTTATAGTCATAAATTCAAAATCCCTCGACAATTCGTTTGTCCGAGGGATTTTTTTCGTTAACTTTGTCAGTGCGAACGAGAGGTTTGCACGTGAGAATAACTTTGTGAAAGCAATATATTCCTATATTTAATCAAATCAACCACTAATGAAAATTAAATTCCTTTCAGCGGCACTCGCATGCATGTTGGCCGCATCAGCCTGGGCAGTCACCGAGCCTGTGGACATGGTGAACCCGCTCACGGGTACCTTATCCAAATTCGAACTCTCTACGGGAAACAACTATCCGGTCATCGCTATGCCGTGGGGTATGAACTTCTGGACACCCCAGACCGGCCGCAATGGCGACGGATGGCAATACACCTACACAGCCGACAAGATACAGGGCTTCAAGCAGACTCACCAGCCGAGTCCTTGGATGAACGACTATGGCATGTTCTCCCTGATGCCCATCACGGGCGAAGTCACCTTCGACCAGGAGAAGCGTGCAAGCTGGTTCTCGCACAAGGCAGAAGTGGCAAAGCCCTACTATTACCGCGTTTATCTGGCCGACTATGACATCACCACCGAGATAGCACCCACCGAGCGAGCTGCCATGTTCCGCTTTACCTTCCCCCAGGAAGACATGTCGTATGTCATCCTCGACGCATTCGATCGCGGTTCGTATGTGCAGGTGCAGCCCGACAAGCACCGCATCGTGGGTTACACAACACGCAACAGCGGCGGTGTAACCAGCGAATTCAAGAACTGGTTTGTGATAGATTTCGGTGAGCGCAACTTTGACTATGTGGCTGTGACCGATGGCAAGGACATCCGCAAGGGTCAGACCGAAGCCCGTGAAGACCACTCGGGAGCCATCGTGGGCTTCCGCACCAAGCACCGCGATGTGGTGACAGCCCGCGTAGCATCATCGTTCATCAGCTTGGAGCAGGCAGAACGCAACCTGGGCGAACTGGGTACAAAGTCCTTTGACGAAGTGGCACAAGCCGGCCGCAAGACTTGGAACGATGTGCTGGGACGCATCGAGGTGCAGGGCGGAAGCGAGGAGCAGATGCGCACTTTCTATTCCTGCCTGTGGCGCTCGCTCCACTTCCCCCGCCGCTTCTACGAACTTGACGCACAGGGCAAGCCCGTTCACTACAGCCCCTTCAACGGTAAGGTGCTTCCAGGCTACCTCTTTGCCGACACCGGCGTATGGGACACCTTCCGCTGCCTCTTCCCCTTCCTCAACCTTGTCTATCCCTCTATGAACCGCGAGATGCAGGCCGGACTCGTCAATGCATACCTCGAGAGCGGCTATCTGCCAGAGTGGAGCAGCCCCGGTCATCGCGACTGCATGATAGGTCAGAACTCGGCATCTGTGGTGGCCGATGCCTATATCAAGGGTATCCGTGTAGAGGGTCAGGAGAAGTTGTGGGATGCTGTCACCTACGGTGCACACCACCATCTGGACCGCAGCGCATCGGGTCGTTTGGGCCACGAATACTATGACCGTCTGGGCTATGTGCCGTGCAACGTGGGCATCGGGCAGAATGTAGCGCGCACGCTGGAGTATGCCTACAACGACTGGTGCATCTACACGCTGGGACGAGCCATGGGAAAGAGCGAAGCCGAACTGGCTCCTTATAAGAAGGCAGCCTTCAACTATGCCAATGTATATAACCCACAACGCCAGTTGATGTGCGGTCGCGAAGAGAAGGGAGCCTTCAACAGCCAGTTCGTTGCCGAGGACTGGAGCGGAGAGTTCTGCGAAGGAAACAGTTGGCATTGGAGCTTCTGCGTGTTCCACGACCCCAAGGGGCTGAGCCGTCTTATGGGTGGCCGCTCACAGTTGGTGCAGATGATGGACAGCGTCTTCGTACTGCCCAGCTATCTGGGAATGCGTAGCCGCGGCATGATACACGAGATGCGTGAGATGCAGGTGATGGATATGGGACAATACGCACACGGCAACCAGCCCATCCAGCACATGGTGTATCTCTACGACTGGGCCGGTCAACCCTGGAAGGCACAATACTGGACGCGCGAAATCATGGACAAGCTCTACAATCCCAATGCTGATGCCTACTGCGGTGATGAAGACAACGGACAGACATCGGCCTGGTATGTGTTCTCTGCCATGGGCTTCTACCCCGTATGTCCAGGCACCAAGCAGTATGCCATCGGCTCGCCTCTCTTCCAGAGCGTGAAGGTCAAACTGGAGAACGGAAAGAGCATCGTGCTGCAGGCACCCGGCAACAACAAGGACACCCGCTACGTCAATGATGTGAAGATAAACGGCAAGAGCGTGAGCCGTACCTGGCTCTCACATGACGAACTCACCGCCGGCGCACGCATCCAGTTCCAGATGTCGGGCAAACCCAACATGAAGCGCGGTACTGCCGAGAAGGATGCTCCCTACAGTTTCTCGTCAGAGGAGACCAAGTAGAACGCTACATATTATATAATGACAGGCACCAGCTGACGGCTCCCAGGAGCACAGCCTGCCACTGCAACCCCACCGAGGAGGGAAGCGAGATGCACAACGGTCATCCCGCTTTCCTCCTCTGCTTATTCTGCCATCATTGGGAAGATGCAGCAGGAAGGCTCCATGCATCGACTCCCAACGGACGAAAGGCTTTCCCAGGAGAGGATGAATACAGCATAGGAATGTATCATCAGAACACAGGCATGATTCTGACTCAAAAAACGCAGCGTGCTGCATGTGTCAACGCAGCGCGCTGCATCAGCCATTGCAACGCGCTGCAACGCCACATGCACCGCCATGCATAATTCCCGTTACCACATTCCGCAGCCACCCACACGCCCGACCTTTGGCTATCCAGGCCAACCTTGCTTCCTCTTCTTGCAGAATGTGCGGATTAACGCAATATGCTATGAATTTGTAAGCAAAACGATATGCTATCGAAACAAATCCGTTACGTAAGACCATCTTTACCTTACGAAAAGAAGGCAGAACGCCGAAAAAGTAGTAATTTTGTCCTGTTTTTACTAGGATACATTAGCATAAGGAGAAAGATGAGTGCTTACAGAGTGAACGACGCCGGCTTCTATGGGGAGTTTGGTGGTGCGTATGTGCCCGAGATTCTATACAAGACCGTGGAGGATCTCAGGCTGGCTTATCAAGGTATCATTGAGAGTGAAAGCTTCCAGAGGGAGTACCATCAGTTGCTGCGCGACTACGTAGGCCGGCCCAGTCCACTGTACTTGGCCGAGCGCATGAGCCAGAAGTACGGCTGCAGGCTCTACCTCAAGCGCGAGGACCTGAACCACACCGGTGCCCACAAGATAAATAATGCCATCGGGCAGATACTGCTTGCACGGCGCATGGGAAAGAAGCGCATCATAGCCGAGACTGGTGCCGGACAGCACGGAGTGGCCACTGCCACCGTGTGCGCACTGATGAATATGCCCTGCCGTGTGTATATGGGTGCGCTGGATGTAGAGCGTCAGCACGTCAACGTAGAACGCATGCGCATGCTGGGCGCCGAGGTGTTTCCCGTACAGAGCGGAAACAAGACACTCAAGGATGCCACCAACGAGGCCATACGAGACTGGTGCTGCCATCCCCAAGATACCTTTTATATAATAGGAAGCACCGTGGGACCGCATCCCTATCCCGAAATGGTGGCGCAACTGCAGAGCGTCATCAGCGCCGAGATAAAGGAGCAGCTCATGGAGAAGACTGGGCGTGACTGGCCCGACTACCTCATGGCATGTGTGGGCGGAGGCAGCAATGCAGCCGGCACCATCTATCATTATATCGATGACGAACGCGTGAAGATAGTGCTGGGTGAGGCAGGCGGACTGGGTGTGGAGAGCGGTCAGACAGCCGCCTCACTGCAGGTGGGCACTGTGGGCATCCTGCACGGTGGACGCATCAAGCTGATGCAGGATGCCGACGGACAGGTGACCGAACCCTACAGCATCAGCGCCGGACTGGATTACCCAGGCACCGGGCCACTGCATTGCAACCTCTACGAAACCGGCCGCGCACAGGTGATGGCCATCACCGACCACGAAGCGCTGCAGGCTGCATTCGAACTCACACGCCTGGAAGGCATCATACCCGCACTGGAGAGTAGCCATGCACTGGCCATGCTGCCCAAGATGAAGTTCCAACCCGATGATATCGTGGTGCTCACGGTGAGCGGCAGGGGCGACAAGGATCTGGCCACTTATCTCGCACACAAGGAGGAGATTGACTATGACAACATCTAAGCAATACCATTATCATACCGTCTCGAAGCGCATCCTGGGCGACCTGCTCACACCGGTGAGCGTATATATGAAGATGCGCGATCTGTCTCCACAAAGTGCGCTTATGGAGAGCTCGGACTATCACGGCAGCGAAAATGCCAAGTCATTCATCTCTGCCCATCCCATAGCATCGGTGAGTGTATCCCACGGCATGGGACTCCTGCGCTTTCCCGACGGAACCTGCGAGGAGCATGCGATGACCAGCGAGTTTGGCACCGCCCAGCTCATCAACCGCTTTCTGGACGCTTTCACCATCGAGGGTGACAGGCAGGAGGCATGCGGACTGTGGGGTTACACCTCGTTCAATGCCGTGCGCTACTTTGAGAACATACAGGTGAAGGATGAGACTCAGGCCGAAAACGATGCTCCCGATGTGCTCTACCTGTTGTTCCGCGACACCATCATCTTCGACCACTTCCGCAATGAACTGATCATCATGCAGCTCTTGCCCGACGGAGCCACCGACCATCTGGCCGACCTGGAGCGGATTATCAACAGCGCCACTATGGTGCGCCCGTTTGACTTCCACCCCGTGGGAGACTGCTGGAGCACGCTCACCGACGATGAGCATCGCGAGAACATACGCCGCGGAATAGCACATTGCCTGCGAGGCGATGTGTTTCAGATAGTGCTCTCGCGCCGCTTCAAGCAGCGTTATGAGGGCGATGACTTCAAGCTCTATCGAGCCTTGAGGAGCATCAATCCCAGCCCCTACCTGTTCTACTTCGACTTCGGAGGCTTCCGCATATTCGGTTCCAGCCCCGAAACACACTGCCGCATCGAGGGACGCAAAGCGTATATCGACCCCATAGCAGGTACCACCAAGCGTACAGGCAACCCCGAGACAGACCGCCGCAATGCCGAATACCTGCGCAACGATCCCAAGGAGAATGCCGAACACGTGATGCTGGTAGATCTGGCACGCAACGATCTGAGCCGAAACTGCCACGCTGTGAAGGTGGAGTTCTACAAGGATATGCAGTTCTACAGCCACGTCATCCATTTGGTGAGCCGTGTGAGCGGAATCCTCGATGAGGGGTGCGATGCGGTGCAAGCCTTCATCGACACCTTCCCGGCAGGCACTCTGTCGGGTGCACCTAAAGTGAGAGCCATGCAACTGATCAGCCAGTATGAGCCGCATTGCCGCGGAGCCTATGGCGGTTGCGTGGGCTTCATAGGCTTCAACCGCAGTCTCAACCAAGCCATCACCATACGCACCTTTGTGAGTCGCAATGGTGAATTGTGGTTCCAGGCAGGCGGAGGCATTGTGGCCAAGAGCGATGTGGAATATGAGTTGCAGGAGGTGAACAACAAGTTGGGAGCCTTGCGCAAAGCCATTGAAATAGCAGAGAAAATATGAAGACAGTCATCATAGACAACTACGACTCCTTCACCTATAACCTGGCACACCTGGTGAAGGAATTGGGCGCAGAGGTGAGCGTGGTGCGCAACGACCAGTTCCGCCTGCCCGAACTCAAGCCTTTTGACAAGATAATACTGTCGCCCGGACCAGGCATTCCCACAGAGGCCGGTCTGCTGATGGACGTTATAGATGCCTATGCACCCGTCAAACCCATCCTGGGAGTGTGCCTCGGGCATCAGGCCATCGGAGAGTATTTCGGAGGAAAGCTCACCAACCTGAGCCAGGTGTTCCACGGCATAGCATCCACCATCAGCATCACCGCCCCCGACTATATATATAAGGAGTTGCCCGCACAGGTGCAGGTGGGCCGTTACCACTCGTGGGTGGTAGATAACGAGGGGCTTCCCGACTGTCTGGAAGTGACCAGCGTGAGCGAGGAAGGACAGATAATGTCGCTTCGTCACAAGCAATACGACGTGCGCGGAATACAGTACCATCCCGAGAGCGTGCTCACTCCAGAGGGCAGGAAGATTATTGCCAACTGGCTCAAGCAATGACAAAAGCGCCAATTCACTTAAATGGAAGGATTATGAAAAAGTACTTGGAGAAACTGATTGCCGGCGATACCCTGAGCAGTCAGGAGACTCACGACATAATGATAGGCATCACCCGCGATGCCTACACCCCTGTGCAGATATCAGCGCTGCTCACTGCCCTGCAGATCAGTGGCATCACCGTGGATGAGGTGTTGGGATTCCGCGATGGCTTGCTCGAGACTGGCAAGCGTGTTCATCTGGATGACCTGAACACACTCGACATTGTGGGCACAGGCGGTGACGGCAAGAACACATTCAACATAAGCACCTGTTCGGCATTTGTCATTGCGGGTGCAGGCTATCTGGTGAGCAAGCACGGCAACGGCGGCAGCAGCAGCGTGAGCGGCGCGAGCAACGTGCTGGCAATACACGGAGTGAAGTTCACCGACGACGAAAGCCAGCTCCGACGCTCCATCGAGCAGTCTGGCGTGTGCTATATGCACGCTCCCCTCTTTGCCTATGGCATGAAGAACGTCGGCCCTGTGCGCAAAGGGCTGGGTATTGCCACCTGCTTCAACATCCTGGGGCCGCTGCTCAACCCCTGCCGGCCAAAGAATTCTCTGCATGGTACAGCCACGCAAAGCCAGTTGCGCCTCTATACGAGTGTGCATCAGAAGATAGGTGACAACTTCGGTGTAGTGACGAGCTACGACGGCTACGACGAGATTTCCCTTACCAGCGAGTTCAAAGTGATGACGCGCCTATACGAGCGAGTCTATACTCCTGTGGAGATGGGATTGCGATATACAACGCCCGAAGAGCTCTACGGAGGCAGTACACCCGAACAGGCTGCCGCCATCTTTGATGCAGTCCTGCACGGAACAGCCACCGAAGCACAGAAGAACGTGGTGATAGCCAATGCAGCATGCGGCATCAGCATCATGGACAAGAACCTTACCATGGCACAGACCGTGGAGATGGCCAGAGAGTCGCTGGAAAGCGGAAAGGCGCTTGAGTGCTTCCGCAAATTCGTGAGCATCAATTCATAAAAGGCTTTTGACGAGAGATGAAATGAAGGATATACTGGAAGAGATAGTGGCTCACAAGCGCGAGGAGGTACGCCGGCAAAAGGAGCTCCTGCCGGCGCGACGCCTGCATGCAATGGTTGAGGAGGCCATCGAATCCTCCCCCGCCCCACTGAACATGAGCCGATCGCTGAACGAAGACCAATATGGCATCATCGCCGAATTCAAGCGCAAGAGTCCGTCAAAAGGCTGGATCAAGGAGGACGGACAGCCCGATGTCATTCCACCAGCCTATGCCAGGAACGGTGCTGCCGCCCTGAGCATCCTCACCGACAGCCAATACTTTGGCGGAAGTCTGGACTTTTTGAAGAAAGCCAGACCGCTGGTAGATAAACCCATACTGCGCAAGGACTTTGTAGTAGATGAGTACCAACTGTTTGAAGCCCGCCTTGCAGGTGCCGATGCAGTGCTGCTGATAGCCGCCGACTTGAAGCTCCAAGAAGCACGTGCACTGGCATCCATGGCACATGAGTTGGGACTGGAGGTGCTGATGGAACTGCACTCCGAGGACGAACTCGACTACGCCAGTCTGGACGTGGATATGGTTGGGGTGAACAACCGAGACCTTGGTACTTTCCATACCGATGTACAGAACTCTTTCCGCCTGTCTGCCTCTCTGCCACAGGACAGAGTGCTGGTGAGCGAAAGCGGACTGGGCAATCCGCAGACGGTGATGCTACTGCGGCAGGCAGGCTTCCGCGGTTTCCTCATGGGCGAACACTTCATGAAGGCTGACGACCCCGGCATGGAGTTGGCCCGCTTCATCAGTGGCATTGGGAACACATTATGATATTTTGACAAAACAAGAATTCTATGCAAGGCAGTTCAGTGGTCATCAAGGTGTGCGGCATGAGGGATGGAGACAACATCTGCTCTGTAGAAGAAGCACGGCCAGACATGATGGGATTCATCTGCTGGGCAGGAAGCGCACGCAACGTGAGCAGTCGGTCGAGCCATCTGCCTGCCTGCCACAGAGTGGGCGTCTTTGTCAATCCTACCATGCAGCAGGTTCTGGCAGCCAAGGAGATGCTCAACCTGGACTACATGCAACTGCATGGCAATGAAACGCCTGCATTATGCGATGAGCTCAAAAGGGCAACAGGTCTGCAACTTATCAAGGCTGTGAGTGTAAGCAAAGAGGCCGACATCGAGCAAGCTGGCGCTTACCGAGGTGTGGCAGACCTGCTCGTGTTTGACACGAAATGCAAGTGCATGGGCGGAAGCGGGATGCAGTTTGACTGGGATATCCTGGGAGCCTATTCCGGGCCAGTACCCTTCTTGCTGTCGGGCGGCATCGGTCCCGATGACTGGCAGCGGCTACGCGAATGGGAACATCCCTACTGCGTGGGCATAGACATCAATTCCCGCTTTGAGACAGCACCTGCTGAGAAGGATGCCGAAGCGGTAAGAACATTCATTCGAAAAATAAAGAAGCCATGAACAGAATAAACAAGATTTTCGAGAACAAAAGGGAGCGTCTGCTCTCGCTCTACTTCTGTGCCGGACACCCGACGCTGGATAGTACACCGGACATCATCGAGACACTCTACAAGAACCACATCGACTTTGTAGAGGTGGGCATTCCTTTTACCGACCCCATGGCCGACGGACCGGTCATCCAGGATGCTGCCACCAAGGCTTTACGCAATGGAATGACATTGAGAAAGATTTTTGCCCAGGTGAAGGAGGCAAGAGCGCGAGGGGTGGATATGCCACTCATCCTTATGGGTTACCTGAATCCCATCTTCCACATGGGCTATGAAGAGTTCTTCGAACGCTGCCACGAGGCCGATGTGGATGGAGTCATCATCCCCGACCTCCCCTTCAAGGACTATCTGGAAGAGGTGAAACCCGTGGCAGACAAGTATGATATAAGGGTCATCATGCTCATTACGCCGGAAACAAGTGAGGAGCGCATCCACTTCATCGACGAGCATACCGATGGCTTCATCTATATGGTGAGCTCGGCTTCAACCACAGGAGCACAGAAGGAATTCGGGCTGGCCAAGCAAGCCTATTTCAATAAGGTGAACAACATGCACCTCAAGCATCCGCGCATGATAGGTTTCGGCATCAGCAACAAGCAGACGCTGGAGAGCGCACAGGCCAATGCGGCAGGCGCGATAATCGGCAGCAAGTTCGTCACACTGCTTGACGAGACACAAGATGCGCAGGCTGCAGTGGATGCACTGCTTGATGCACTGAGCAAGTAAGCCGAGAGGAACATATGGGCAAAGAGGGAGGCAAAAGGCGCAGAAAGTAGGCTGCAAGCACCCATTTGCCAATGCATAACATTGTATAAGGCGTAAAAAAGCCGTAACTTTGCGGTCGGAAATAAGACTGAGACTGCAAGGCAAGCAAAGAGATTGATGAAAGTAGCCGTAGTGAAATACAATGCAGGGAACATTCATTCGGTAATGAATGCGCTCAAGCGTGTGGGTGTGGAGCCCATACTGACAGACAATGCCGACGAGCTGAGAGGGGCTGACCGTGTGGTGTTCCCAGGTCAGGGCGAAGCCAGTCATGCCATGAGTTATCTGCGAAGCCATGGTCTCGACCAAGTGATATACTCTCTCACACAACCCGTACTGGGCATCTGCATCGGGCAACAACTAATGTGTGAGCACTCAGAGGAGGGGGATGTGGATTGCCTAGGCATCTTCCCCGCGAATGTCAGCCGTTTCCAGCCTCAATGCCACGAGCAGAAAGTGCCTCACATGGGCTGGAACCAGTTGGAAGACATCAAAGACAGTCTGCTCAAGGGGCTTGATGAAGGTGCGTTCGCTTACTTTGTGCATAGTTTCTATGTGCCGGTGTGTGACTTCACCATTGCCACCACCAGACATATCCTGCCCTTTAGCGCAGCTATGCGCAAGGGCAATTTCATGGCCACCCAGTTCCATCCTGAGAAAAGCGGAAGCGTGGGCGAACGGATTCTAACCAATTTCCTGGGAGCGATATGATAGAGTTGATACCTGCCATAGACATTATAGACGGACGCTGCGTACGCCTCACACAGGGCGATTATGCGCAGAGCCGTGAGTACGGCGACCCCGTGGAAATGGCCATGCGCTTTGAAGAAGCAGGCTACAGAAGGCTGCACATGGTGGATCTTGACGGTGCACGCAGCAAGCATGTGGTGAACTGCGGGGTGCTTCGCGCTGTGACAAAAGCCACAAGTTTGTGTGTTGACTTCGGTGGCGGAATCAAGTCAGACGACGACCTCGACAAGGTGTTCGACGCAGGAGCACAGCTGGCCACAGCCGGCAGTATTGCCATAACTGCCCCGCACACCTACCTCCAATGGCTGGAGAAATACGGAGCGGAACATATCATACTGGGTGCCGACGTCAGAAACGGCCGCATCAGCATCAATGGCTGGAAGGAAGATGCACCTGTGGAACTGGATGAGTTCCTCAAGCTATATATGGAGAAAGGCACACGCAATGTGCTTTGTACCGACATCAGCCGCGACGGTATGCTACAGGGAACAGCCACCGGGATGTACAGCAACCTGATGAAAGCTTACCCCAACATGCATCTGATAGCCAGCGGAGGGGTGAGCAGCATAGAGGATATTGCAGAGCTGGAGCGTGCTGGAGTGCCTGCAGTGGTATTCGGAAAAGCCATCTATGAAGGACGGATTGACATCCACGAACTGCTCAAGCGCTTTCCCCAGGACAACAAACAATGCAGGGAATCCCTGAAGGAGGGCGCATGTTAGCCAAGAGAATCATACCTTGCCTGGACGTGAAGGACGGACAGACTGTGAAAGGAACCAATTTCGTGAACCTACGACAGGCGGGAGACCCCATTGAGCTGGGTGAAATGTATAGCCGTCAAGGGGCAGACGAACTGGTCTTCTTAGATATAACAGCAAGCCACGAGGGCAGAAAGACGTTCGCAAGAACGGTTGAGCGTGTGGCAGAGAGAGTGAACATCCCCTTCACCGTAGGCGGTGGAATCAGCGAGATAGCCGATGTGGAGCGCATGCTGGCAGCAGGAGCCGACAAGGTGAGCATGAACAGCGCGGCGCTTCGCAGGCCTGAACTCATCACCGAGACTGCTTCACGCTTTGGTAGTCAAGTGTGTGTAGTGGCCATTGATGCCCGTCTGGACAACGGCACATGGATGTGTTACCTCAATGGTGGTCGCATCCCCACGGAGAAGCCCTTGCTTGAGTGGGCAACAGAAGCCGCCGACAGAGGGGCTGGCGAAATACTCTTCACCAGCATGAACCACGATGGCGTGAAGACAGGATTTGCCCTTGAAGCCTTGGCTATGCTGGCCGACAGGCTCACTATCCCTATCATCGCATCGGGTGGAGCAGGCTCCATGGAGCATTTCAGAGATGCGTTCACCATCGGACACGCCGATGCTGCACTGGCAGCAAGCGTGTTCCATTTCGGAGAAATAGGCATTCCTCAGTTGAAGAAATACCTCAAGGAGGAAGGCATAAGCGTTAGATATTAGTTTTGAACCAAACAAAATCAAGAGATATGGACATTGATTTCGAGAAGTCTGGCGGTCTTGTGCCAGCCATAATCCAGGATGCAGACACCAAGACGGTGCTCATGCTGGGCTATATGAATAAGGAGGCATACGAGAAGACCGTTGCTACGGGACTGGTTACATTCTACAGCCGCTCACGGAAGTGCCTGTGGACAAAGGGCGAGACAAGCAATAACTTCCTCCACCTGGTGGATATAAAGGTGGATTGCGACAACGACACTCTGCTTGTGAAGGTGCATCCCGATGGTCCCACATGCCACAAGGGTACCGATACGTGCTGGGGAGAAGAGAACGAGAAGTCGCCTCTGCTCTTCCTTGCAGAACTGAGTGACTTCATCGAAAAGCGTCATCAGGAAATGCCAGAGGGCAGTTACACCACCAGTCTGTTCCGCGACGGACTCAACCGCATGGCACAGAAGGTGGGTGAGGAAGCACTCGAGCTGGTCATCGAAGCTACCAACGGCACCAACGACCGCCTTATCTATGAGGGTTCCGACATGCTTTATCATCTGATTGTACTGCTCACCCACAAGGGACTTCGCATCGAGGATATGGCAGCCGAACTGCGTGAGAGACATTGTCCAGGGTGGAAGAAACATTAAGACAGCATGCACATGGAGAATGCCGGACACATTGTCAAATACGTTGATGTAAGCATCGCACGCGGAGAACATACTGTGCTCAGCGGTATCAACCTGGCTGTGGGCAAGGGCGAAATGGTGTATTTGACCGGCCCTGTGGGCAGCGGAAAGACATCTTTGCTGAAGACTATATACGGCGAACTGCCCTGCTCGGGCAGCGAAGCACGTGTGCTTGGCCTGGACATGCTGCACCTGCGCACCCGACAGTTGCCTGCGCTCAGAAGGCAGATGGGTATAGTGTTCCAGGACTTCCAGCTGCTGCACGACCGCAACGTGCAAGCCAATCTCGATTTTGTGCTTTGCGCAACAGGCTGGAGCAAGAAGAGAGAGAGACAGGAGCGCATTGAGCAAGTTCTGGAAATGGTAGGACTTCAGGATCAAGCAGGCAAGCGCACCTTCGAACTTTCGGGTGGCGAACAGCAGAGAGTGTGCATCGCCAGAGCTTTGCTCAATACACCCAGCATCATCCTCGCTGATGAACCGACCGGCAATCTGGACTCCGAGAATGGTGAATTGACAATGGCTTTGCTCGATGAGGTGCGCAGGCAGTATCACGCAGCGGTCATCGTCAGCACCCACAACATGCTCTGGCCCGACTACTTCCCCGGCAGCGTATATTGCTGCAAGGACGGACAACTGACCGCACAACCAACTACAGAGAATATATAATAAGGATATACACACTTCAACACACAGTAGAAATGAAAGTGATGAAATTTGGCGGCACGTCTGTTGGCACGCCGCAAAGAATGCAAGACGTAGCTAAGCTGATCACCTCAGACGGCCAGCCCAAGCTGGTGGTGCTCTCTGCCATGTCGGGTACAACAAACACCCTGGTGGAAATCTCCGACTATCTATACAAGAAGAACCCCGAAGGAGCCAACACCATAATCAACCGCCTGGAGCAGAAGTACCACGCTCATGTGGAAGAGTTATACAGCACCGAGGAGTGGAAGAACAAGACGCTCACATTCCTGCACGAGGAATTTGACTACCTCCGTTCGTTCACCAAAGTGCATTTCACCTCGTTCGAGGAGAAGGTGATTCTCGCTCAGGGCGAGATCATGAGCACCAACATGGTGACCAACTATCTGCTGGAGCAGGGTGTGAAAACCGTGCTTCTGAGCGCTCTTGATATTGTGCGTACCGACAAGAATGCCGATCCTGACTTCAACTACATCCGCGAGAAGTGCACTCAGGCGCTGAAGGAGAATGCGGGCCAGGAGATTTACATCATCCAGGGATTCATCTGCCGCAATGCCTACGGCGAGATTGACAATCTGTTGCGCGGCGGTTCCGACTATACCGCATGCCTCTTGGGTGCTGCCATTCAGGCCGAAGAGATACAGATATGGACAGACATCGATGGCATGCACAATAACGACCCACGTGTGGTGGAGCACACATTGCCCGTGCGTCAACTGCACTTCGAGGAAGCTGCAGAGCTTGCATATTTCGGAGCCAAGATACTGCATCCCACATGCATCCAGCCTGCGAAGTTTGCTGGAGTGCCTGTACGCCTGCTCAACACCATGGATCCATCGGCTCCCGGCACTATCATCAACAACGAGTTCCAGGCTGGCACCATCAAGGCAGTGGCCGCCAAGGAAGGCATCATCTGCATCCAGATACAGAGCAGCCGCATGCTTTTGGCTCATGGGTTCCTTCGTAAGGTCTTCGAAATCTTTGAGACCTACAAGACCAGCATTGATATGGTGTGCACGAGCGAGGTTGGAGTGTCGGTAACAATCGACAATGCCTCCCATCTTGCCGACATCATTGATGAGCTGAAGAAGTATGGTACGGTCAATGTAGATAACGATATGGTCATTATCTGCGTAGTAGGTGACTTGGCCTCCAGCAATGTTGGATTCGAGTCACTGGCTTGCGAGGCGCTTCGCTCCATCCCTCTGCGCATGATCAGCTATGGTGGTTCCAACCACAATATCTCATTCCTGGTTCACAACAAGGATAAGAAGAATGCCCTCCAGGCACTGAGCGACACACTTTTCAAGTAATTCATACACCATGCGAGGAAGTTTGCCCAAAGCAAGCTTCCCGCATGGTTTCATCAAACAAACAGGCAAACCAATGGCCACATCACACTTTCCCATCGACTCCTTCCAGAAGCAACGGACTCCTTTCTACTATTACGACACCAACTTATTGCGTCAGACACTACAGGTCATCAAGGACGAAACAGCCAAGCACAGCAATTACCACGTGCATTATGCGGTGAAAGCTTGTACGAACAAAAAGGTGCTGAGCATCATTGCAGACGCAGGCTTGGGTGCCGATTGCGTGAGCGGCGGTGAAATCAAGGCTTGTCTCGATGCCGGTTTTCCTGCCTCAAGCATCGTGTATGCAGGTGTCGGGAAGGCAGACTGGGAGATAGAACTTGGACTGAATGCCGGTATCCAGTACTTCAATGTGGAGAGTGTAGCCGAATTGGAGGTGATAGAGGAGATTGCCACACGTCTTGACAAGACTGCCCGGGTGAGCTTCAGAATCAATCCCAACGTGGGAGCTCACACTCATGCCAACATTACCACTGGTCTGGCAGAGAACAAATTCGGCATCGCAATGCAGGATATGGAGCGCGTCATCTTGATGGCCAAGCAGATGAGCCACATTGAGTTCGTCGGTCTGCACTTCCACATCGGCAGCCAGATACTGGTCATGGACGATTTCCATGCGCTTGCACTTCGTATCAATGAACTGCAGGACAGACTGGAGAAACAGGGTTTTGAACCGATGAAGAACATCAATGTAGGTGGTGGATTGGGCATTGACTACCAGCATCCTGACGCTCACCCCATACCCGACTTCAAGTCGTATTTCGACACATATGCCTCTTCGCTCAAACTGCGTCCAGGCCAGGAGTTGCATTTCGAACTGGGTCGTTCCGTTGTGGGACAGTGTGGTTCGCTCATCGCACGCTGCCTGTATGTGAAGCAAGGTGCGCACCGCCAGTTTGCCATACTCGATGCAGGAATGACCGATCTCATTCGTCCAGCCCTCTACGATGCTTATCATCACATTGAGAACCTCACTTCCCCTGCCAAGGACAATCAGGTGTATGATGTGGTGGGACCCATCTGCGAGAGCAGCGATGTCTTCATGCGCGACTGCCAGCTGCCCGTTACCAGTAGGGGTGATTTGCTGGCTCTCAGGTCTGCGGGAGCGTATGGTGAGATTATGGCAAGCAGCTACAACTGCCGCCCCTTACCCATGGGTTATACTACGGAGGACTTTGCGTAGGTCTGGTTGAAGCGAAGCAGTAGCAATTGATAACGCATTGATTTAAGAAAAAGGAGGCAACCGCTTACAGATGAATCTGTTCTTGATATTAACAGCAATTGCTTGGATGGCAGCTATCGGCTGTTCTCTGCACTACTTGCGACTGGCCAACATGGCCAGGAAAGCCCGTAGGCAGGAACCGCACACCGGGGAGTTTCCACCCGTGAGCATTGTTCTCACGGTGCACAATCAGGCCCGCGAGTTGCAGGCCAACCTGCCCGTCATCCTTCAGCAGGATTACCCTGCACCATTTGAAGTGATTGTCGTTGACACCAACAGCGATGATGGAACGCTGAAGATGCTCGAAAAGCTTGAGGAAGAATACCTGCATCTGCATCACACCTTCTGCCCCGACACAGCACGCGATATCAGTATCTCACGGCTTGCACTCACCCTTGGCTTTCGTTCCGCCTGTTATGAATGGGTGCTGATGTTGGCTCCCGATGCCTGTCCGTCATCCTCTCTTTGGCTTCGCGCCATTGCCCTGTCGCTCACTCAGGATGCTGATGCAGTCCAGGGATTTGTATCCATCAGTCACCCCCACGGCTGGTCGGGCATCAAGCAGCACTTCTTCCGCCTCTGGCAACAGTCCTTGTGGATGCCTTGGGATGCACGTTTCGCCCCTTATCGTGCCAGTGAAGCCTGTCTGGCTTACCGCAAGAGCCTGTTCATGAGCCATCAGGGATTTGCCTCGAGCTTCTCTCTCAGATACGGAGCAGGCACTCTACTGGTCAATCACAATGTGCAGCCCGGCCGAATGAAACTCGCCCTCCATCCCGATGCGTTGCTCACCCAAGAGCAGCCCACCACACTGCAATGGAAGCACCAGCGCCTTTTCTTTATGGAAACACGCCGCCACATGCGCCATTCGCTTGGCTATCGCCTGTGGTATGCTGCTCTTTTCTGGGGCAATTACATCTGGCTCCTTCTGGCAGCCTTTACCCTTCTGTATTTCCACCCGCATATATATATAATGTATAGCATGGGCATTCTGTGGTTGCTGTCCATCATCACAGCTTGTGCCACATGGCATTGCATGGCCCGTCGGCTGGGCGTGCGTTCCTATGCCCTTCTGCTTCCTCTGCTTCGTGCATTCATCCCCTGGTGGGATGCATCCGCGTGGCTACATTGGCGCTTCGAGTCCAGGAAGACCTTCAGAAAGAAGTTCGTGTAGCAGCACAGGTAACAGTTGGCAAGAATCTATAGAACAACAGAATATCACACAAACGAATAATAGACAATAAGCAATACATATGCAGAGCATCCCCTTTATTGCATGGTGCCTGGAGCACCTCAACTACTGGACCATCACACTACTGATGGCCATTGAGAGCAGTTTCATCCCCTTCCCCAGCGAGGTGGTTGTTCCCCCTGCCGCATACAAGTCAGCCATGGACGGCAGCATGAGCCCATTGCTCATCGTCCTTTTTGCCACCTTGGGTGCAGACATTGGCGCACTGGTCAATTATGTTTTGGCCCGCTTCTTGGGCCGTCCTGTCATCTACCGTCTGGCCGAAACCCGTTTTGGCCACATGTGCCTGCTTGATAGCGAGAAGGTACGTAAGGCAGAAGAGTATTTCGACCGTCATGGCGCTATGGGCACAATGGTGGGCCGACTGGTACCTGCTGTGCGCCAGCTCATAAGCATCCCCGCCGGTCTGGCCAGAATGAGCATGGGCCGTTTCCTCCTCTATACCACCATCGGTGCCGGACTTTGGAACAGCATTCTCTGTGGTCTTGGATGGTACATCGGGCGCAATTTCAGCGGCCAGTTGGAACAGAAGATTGCCGAATACAGTGGCGAGCTCCGTATCGCTATGCTCCTTGTGGGCGTAGCAGCAGTGGGCTATCTCGTATATAAGGGAGTGAAGAAATGACCAGGACGGCATCTTCCTTTATCCAAAAGAACATGTTTACAGACACTTTCTCGTGCAGTCATCAGTCTGTGACAGTCAGAAGAATCTGTCTCGCCGCCCTTCTTCTGTTCGCGTTGTTACCCGCAAGAGCACAGATGTGGGACAGCCTCGCCACCAGCGACTATCATATAGATACCGCCATGGTGCGTGTTCTGCGTGTGGAGGTTGATAACCTCACCTTCTTCCGCGACAATGAGTATTCCAGCCAGATGACCAAAGGCTACTCCCTGCCAGGCTTGTGGATAGAGCCTCGACTCACCTATACTCCCATCCGTCAGATAGATTTGGAGGTTGGTCTGCACGCGTCCATCTTCCATGGCGCCAATAAGTACCCTAATTATGTCTATCATGACATAGGCCGATGGAAGGGGAGCCAGTACCAGCGTGGTGCACATGTTCTGCCCTGGGTGCGTGCTCGGGCAGAGTTCAAGCACCTCACCGTGGTGCTGGGCAATATATACGGTGGTCAGAACCATCAGCTTATAGAGCCTCTCTTCAATGCAGAGACCAATCTGTCACAAGACCCCGAAGCCGGCATGCAGCTTCTGTGGGATCGCAAGCACTTGCATGCCGACACCTGGCTCAACTGGCAAAGCTATATATTCGAAGAAGACTCCCATCAGGAGGCTTTCACGGTAGGTTCTACGTGGAAGGTGCTTCCTGGCAATCAGGAGAAGCCCCTTCGCTGGCATATTCCTGTGCAGCTGGTCATCCAGCATCGCGGTGGCGAACAGGATACCACTTCGATGGGTGTGCAGACTATCATGAATGCTTCGGCCGGTGCTGGCTTGACCTGGACTCCTCGCAACCGCAAGGTGCTCACCAGTGTCAACGCTGAAGCAAATGCCATGGTAGCCTATCAACAGAGCGGCAGTATCTGGCCGTTCGACGGCGGAGCCGCCTACCATGTAGGAGCAGGAGTCACCCTGTGGCAACGGCTCCTGCTTCGTGGCGGATACTTCAACGCTCCCAAGCATTTCGTAAGCCTCTATGGCAACCACTTCTTCAGCACTCTCAGCGTGCGCAATGGCCAGAGCTACGACGGTATCGGCACAGCGTATGCCCATGTGGAATACAGTCATGTGTTTGCCCGCAGGTACGTGCTGGGTGCCGAGGGAGAGTTTTTCCAGAGCAGTATGACGGGCCACAGCGAGACCAACTTCTCCTTTGGCGTTTATCTGCGCGTCAATCCAAGCATCATCATCAAGCGCTGGAAATAAACGAGCAGAACATATTGAGGATGAACAGACAAGCAACCACAGACACCAAGGACGCTTTGCCCGACGACCTTTCCTTTGCTGCACGCATCGAGGAATGGTACAGGCAGAACGGGCGCGATTTGCCCTGGCGTCACACCAAGGATGCTTACCTGATATGGCTGTCGGAGATTATCCTGCAACAGACCAGGGTGGAACAGGGACGCGACTACTATACGCGCTTCACCGAGCACTACCCCACGGTCTGGCATCTGGCACAGGCACCCGAAGATGAAGTCATGCGCCTGTGGCAGGGGCTGGGCTATTACAGTCGGGCACGCAATCTTCACAAGGCTGCCAGACAGGCGGTTGCCAACGGTCACTTCCCTCTCAGCTATAACGAACTGCTCACTCTGCCCGGAGTGGGCCGATATACAGCAGCAGCTATCGCCAGTTTTGCCTACGACGAACCGCAGGCTGTGGTGGATGGCAATGTCTATCGGGTGCTGGCCCGGCATGCCGGCATCTCCACCCCCATCGATTCCACAGCAGGAGCCAAGGAGTTTGCCCAACTGGCGCAGATGCGTCTGGACAAGCACCATTCGGCGCTCTACAACCAAGCCATCATGGATTTTGGCGCCATCGTCTGCAAGCCTGCATCTCCCCTCTGCGGTGAATGCCCGGTGGCAGACTCGTGTGTGGCACTCGCCGCCGGCTTGGTGAGCACCCTTCCCGTCAAGCAGCACCGCACGAAGCTCACCGAGCGCTTCCTCACATTTGTTTGCGTGAGGAACAGCGACGGGCTCTTCTTGATGCAGAAACGCGGTCAGGGCGACATCTATCGCGGGCTATACCAGTTCCCCATGTGGGAGTCCGAAGCTCCCCTCACCCTTGCCCAGGTGGAAGCAAAAGCTCCTCGGGGACAGCTCACTATGCTTTCTCAGGGTGTGCAGCACAGGCTCACCCACCGCCTGCTGCATATCGACTTCTATGAATGCCGGTTGGCAGATGCATCATGCACCCTCGAAGGCCAATGGATGACAGCCGGCGAAGTAGATTCCTGCGCTCTTCCCCGTCCGCTGGAGGAGGTGTGGAAGAAATTGCGGCCCTGTAATTTTGCCACAAGCAGATAATTGGCTAATTTTGCGAAGAAAGTTAAACGACACAAGTAACAACGATGAACAAAGTGATGCTGATAGGCAACGTGGGCAAGGAACCCGAGGTCAAGTATATTGACAAAGGGCTCTGCGTGGCCAATCTGTGGCTTGCCACCACCGAGCGAGGCTACAAGACCGCTGCCGGCGGTGAGGTACCCGACCGCACCACCTGGCATTATATAGTCTTCTGGGGTAAACTGGCCGAGATAGTAGAACAATATGTACACACGGGCGACAAGCTCTATGTGGAGGGAGAGATATACTACCGCACCATCGAGGAGAAGAATGGCAGCACACGCCGACAGATAGAGATTACCGCCAAGAATATGGAGATGCTCACGCCGCGCAAGGATAAAGTTCCCGGCCAGCAGCCTTGAGCCGTCTGCCACGGCGTTAGCCCCATACAATTCAATCACACAAACTCAACACATTGATAATGCAAGACCTTTGGCAGTCCGTAGTTGACTCGTTTGCTGCCATACACATCATCACCCCCAGCTTGGGCGTTTACGTTGCCCTGATACTCTCTGTGGGACTCTTGTTATGCTCGGCATTCGTGTCGGCCAGCGAGACAGCTTTCTTCAATCTTCGCCCTGCCGAAATAGATGAACTGGAGGAAGAGCGCACCCCCAACGATGCACGCATCGTGGAAATGCGCGGTGACTCCGAGGAGCTGTTGGCCACCATCCTCATCTGCAACAACCTGGTGAATGTGGCCGTAGTGATGTTGCTCAACTTCGCCATCAGCACCACCGTGGATTTCGGCAACGCTGAATGGCTCGAGTATCTGTGCATGACCGTCCTGCTCACCTTCCTCCTGTTGTTCTTCGGAGAGGTTACCCCCAAGATCTACAGCGCACAGCATTCCCTTCGCTTCGCACGCTTCTCGGCTCCCGTACTGCGCGGACTCTGTCACCTTTGCCGCCCTCTGAGCTGGCTCCTTATCAAGAGCAAGGTGGTCACCAAGCATCTCATGCACTCCAGCAACCAGAGTCTCACGGTGGATGATCTGGAGAAAGCCATGGAACTCACCGACCAGAAGGACATCGCGCAGGAGAGCAGCATGCTGCACGGAATCATCCGCTTTGGCGGTGAGATGGCGCGTGAGGTGATGACCAGCCGCCTTGACATCGTGGATCTCGACGTGAAGACTCCCTTCCCGCAGGTGCTTAAGTGCATCGTGGAGAACAACTACAGCCGCATACCGGTGTACCAAGAAACGCAGGATAATATCAAGGGCGTTCTCTACATCAAAGACCTTCTGCCACACCTCAACAAGCCTGCCAACTTCCGCTGGCAGAGCCTCATTCGTCCGCCCTACTTCGTGCCCGAGACGAAGATGATAGATGACCTGCTGCGTGATTTTCAGAGCAACAAGGTGCACATCGCCATCGTGGTGGATGAGTTCGGCGGTACGAGCGGCATCGTGACGATGGAGGATATCATCGAAGAGATAGTGGGTGAGATAAACGACGAGTATGATGAGGACGAGAAAACCTACCAGCGCCTCAATCAGAATACATACATCTTTGAGGGCAAGACGCTTCTGGCCGACTTCCTGAAGATATTCAACCTCCACGACGACTATTTCGACCAGGTGGAGGGAGAGGCCGACACACTGGCCGGACTGCTGCTGGAAATCAAGGGAGACTTCCCCGAACTGCATGAGCGAACCGACTACGGGCGCTTCACCTTTGAGGTGACAGAGATGGACAACCGCCGCATACTCAAAATCAAAGTGATAGACCGCAAGAAGATGGCCGCAACGGCCAAAGCCTGAGTGCGCAATCCATAACCTACAAAGAAGCCCTGGGAGACCAGGGCTTTTGTTTTATCATCACTTATCCGGCAGCATGCCGGGAAAGTCATTCTGCCTTTATCATCATATCCTAAGCAGCATGCTGGAAACGTCATTCGTCATGGAAGTCCAGATGGATGTAGTATAGGAGTTTATACAGATTGAAGAGGAACATCCTGGGCGATGCGCCTGTCAGCCCGGCCTTCAGGTGCAGACTCACGAACGGATAGAGCAGACGCACCAAGGGATACACCACAAGCAGCCGGCGCAGGCGCTCTGCCACAGGTATCAGTCGGGAGCAGGAGGCCAGTTCATGCCTGAAGTAATGCAGCGTGCGCAGGCTTTCCTCGGCTTTCTCTACATACAGCATATTGCTCTCGAAGCGCTCGAAGCTGAGCGGATTGGCCACATGCCTGACCGTCACACCATGCTCCGCGAGCGTCTTTCCCCACAGCACATCCTCGTAACCATAGTGTACGAAGCGCTCGTCAAGCGGGTGCTCCAGCATCACACTGCGGCTCACCAGGAAGTTGGAGGTATGGAAGTCTCCATAGGGATGCTGCTCGCGCAAGTGAGGGTCGGCATTCTGTGGCGAGCGGCATTCAAACAGATAGCGCAGGTTACGCTCAAGCGCCATGTCGGGATTGGCCTCACGGGCATGCCCGATGCTGTATCCGCCATAGAAGACGGGCGGCATTCCCGTTCCCAGAGCCGCCTTGCGGATGACATCCACATAACGTGCCACATAACAGTCATCCCTCACCACCATGTCGCTATCCATGAAGAGCAACCAGTCATACTGCGCCTCCCGGGCCAGGAAATTGCGTATCCTTGCCCGTCCCACATTGGTCTCCCGCTCGATGTAGCGGCAATGCTCCAGTGGGCATATAGCCTCACGGTTGGCCCTCACAGTTGCCCGGTGCGACGACCCGTCGTCGGCCACCAGCACCTCGAATGCCAGTCCTTCCTGTGCCGAAGCCTGATGCTGCAACGCACGCACCAACTCGGCACACACATTATTATATGTGGGAATCAGTATGGAGAGTCCCTTTCTGTCTGTTTCTGATGCCATAACCTCTCTTTTGCGTAAAGTTAAGAAGAAAGACCCAGCCAGCCAAAGTTTTTAGAGAAAAACTGTCCTTTAGGAAACGCAGCCTAACACAAAAGTTGTTTCTGTGAGACACAAATGCCGTTTCAACCAAGCACGAAACCTGTTTCGCCCAAACACCAGGGCAGATTCAGTCATACACAAAAGCCGATGCAACCAAGAGCGGGAATTGCCTCAGCGCGGTGCGATGCCCGATGCAGCGTGCTGCGATGGCCAACGGAGCACGCCGCGTGGGCAGATGCAGCACGCTGCGTTTTTGGGGGCAGATGGATGCACGGATGGCTTTTGTGCTTTCGTCTGGGAATGCCGGGGAAGTTCTTCGGCTCGGAAAACAGCATTTCGAAATCCCATCCACCCCTCTTGTCGGCAAAAAGCACTACTTTTGCAGAAAACATCAGAGCTGATGCCCTGGTGCAAGCAGTATCACCCGGAAAATGTGCCATCGGCATGACGGTTCCCGGCCAACACATTACAAGCATAAGATTATGAGCGACGGAAATTTCAACAGGGCGCTTCTGCCCTCCACACCATACAGAAGCGGTATCAAGATGGGCCAGCAGCAACTGCGCATCAAGGCCGAAGCGGCTTTCCGCGAAGTGGTAAAAGAAAAGTTCCCCACCCTGTCGGATGAGGAACTGGATAATATCTCTGAGGAGTTTCACAAGAAGCTCCTCTGAGCAGCGGGCGCCTGTGCGCCCCTTCTTACTTCACGCTCACCTTGGCTGCCAGCGCCTTGCACTTCTCGCGCAATTGCTCTTGCGAGGCTGTCACATCGTCCCAGCACACCACCACGCCCATGCGTCGGCCCACGTGCGCTTCGGGTTTGCCGAAGATGCGCAGGTAGGTTTGCTTGGCGGCACATGCCTCTTCCATACCCTCGTATTGCGGGTCGGTGGTCTCTACCTCCGAGAGGATTACGGCTGAGCTGCCTTGTCGCTCGAGCGTCACTTCGGGTATGGGCAGCCCAAGGACTGCACGGCAATGCAGCTCAAACTCCGTCAGATTCTGTGTGCCTGCCATAGTGACCATACCTGTATCATGCGGACGTGGACTCAACTCACTAAATATCACACCACGGCTCTCGCTCACGAAGAACTCCACACCCCATATTCCCGCACCTGTAAGAGCGGCTGTCACCTGCGCAGCCATATGCTGTGCATCGGCCAGATGTTCGGGCTTCATGCGTCGGGGCTGGAAGCTCTCGCGGTAGTCGCCGCCCTTTTGTACGTGTCCGATAGGCGCACAGAAGAGCGTGGGACCATTCTTCTGGGTGACGGTGAGCAGGGTGATTTCGTAATCGAAGGGGATAAACTCCTCCACGATAACCTCCATGATATCGCCTCGGCAACCCTCGCAGGCACAATGCCAGGCTTTCTCCAGTCCGTCGGCACTATCCACCTTGCTCTGCCCATGCCCGCTGCTGCTCATGAGCGGCTTGATGATGCAGGGGAAGCCTATCTGCTGTGCAGCCTCCACCAGTTCGTCGTAGGTGTTGGCATAGCGGTAATTGGCGGTGCACAAGCCCAGTTCGGTGTGGGCCAGTTCGCGTATCTCCTTGCGGTTCATGGTGAAGTTGACGGCTCTCGCACTGGGCACCACCTGTATGCCACGGCTCTCGCACTCGTAGAGCTTCTCGGTGCGAATGGCCTCTATCTCGGGTACGATGATGTCGGGATGCACTTCATCCACCACGCGCATCAGTTCGTCGCCGTCCAGCATGTTGAATACGCGGTACTCGTCGGCCACCTGCATGGCTGGCGCACGGTCATATTTGTCGCAAGCCACCACATACTGGCCCAGTCTCTTGCATGCAATAACAAACTCCTTGCCCAGTTCGCCTGAGCCCAGAAGCAGGATTTTCTTTGTCATGAGCTATATATATATAATGTATGCCTAATCTTTGTATCTGTCGCCCCAGCAAGCCACCATCCGCTCCTTGAGCCGGTCCTCCGAGGCGTTTGGCTGTGCATGCCACAGGCGCAGGTGCTCCATGCCGTCGGGCAGGAACTGCTGCTGCACGAAATGACCCTCGTAGTCGTGTGCGTACTTGTAGCCTTGCGAGTAGCCCAACTGCTCCATCAGCTTGGTGGGAGCGTTGCGCAGATGCAGGGGTACAGGCAGATTCCCGGTCTGACGCACAGTCTGGATGGCCTGGTTGATGCCGTTGTAGGCCGAATTGCTCTTGGCGCTTGTGGCCAGATATACCGTTGCCTCGGCCAGAGGAATGCGTCCTTCGGGCCAACCGATCTTCATCACCGCATCAAAGGCAGCGTTGGCCAGCAGGAGTGCATTCGGGTTGGCCAGTCCGATATCCTCGCTTGCACTGATGACCAGACGGCGCGCGATGAAGGCAGGATCCTCGCCTCCCTCTATCATGCGAGCCAGCCAGTAGAGCGCCGCATCGGGGTCGCTGCCCCTTATGCTCTTGATGAAAGCAGAGATGATGTCGTAATGCATCTCCCCCTCTTTGTCGTAAGCCATAGGATTCTGCTGCAAGCGGTCGGTGACGATGCTGTCTTCGATGACCACCGTATCCTCGTCGCCCGCCGATTCATAGAGCAGCTCTATGATGTTGAGCAGTTTGCGTGCATCGCCGCCGCTGTATCTGAGCAGAGCGGCAGTCTCGCGCAGTTCGAACTTCTTCTGGCTGAGCAGACTGTCACGCTCTATCACGCGCTTGACCAGATCGAGCAGATCATCACGGTCGAGCGGTTTGAGCGTATATACCTGGCAGCGTGAGAGCAGCGGACGTATGACTTCAAACGAGGGGTTCTCGGTGGTAGCGCCTATGAGCGTCACCACTCCCTGCTCCACAGCACCCAGCAGCGAATCCTGCTGCGACTTGGAGAAGCGGTGAATCTCATCTATAAAGAGGATGGGGCTGGGCGAATTGAAGAAGCGGCTGTTGCGTGCTCGCTCTATCACCTCACGCACCTCCTTCACCCCACTTGTCACGGCACTCAGGGTGAAGAAGGGGATATCCAGCTGGCGCGCGATGATGGTGGCCAGTGTGGTTTTGCCCACTCCGGGAGGTCCCCAGAGGATAAAACTGCTGATGCGCCTGCCCTCTATCATCCGTCGCAGCACGGCACCCGGACCCACCAGATGCCTCTGCCCCACATAGTCGTCCAGCGTCTGCGGACGCATTCTCTCTGCCAATGGTTGCATATCACTTGCAAAGTTACGAAAAAGCGGCAAGGTAACTGTCCCCTGGAGGCATTTTTTCTCATGAGCCGATTTGTGTTGCTCTACTGATGAAACAGGACTGGCCTGCGGGGCGAATAAGAATATAATTATGCAGGCAAGCCACAGAAACTGGCTCGGCATGGCGTGAGAAATGGAAAAAAAGCGTAACTTTGGCATTCGGAAAATGTAATTCACATCATAAGCCGACAGAATGGAAAACAGAAGTCTGGTTACTATAGCCAAACACACAAAGGAGAGAATCCTGTATCTCATTGAGATGGCACAGGAGTTTGAGCGTCATCCCAACAGGCGCATACTGGAGGGAAAGATAGTGGCAACACTTTTCTTCGAGCCAAGTACACGCACAAGACTGAGTTTCGAGACAGCCGCCAACAGGCTGGGAGCCAAGGTGATCGGATTTGCCGACCCTAAAGTGACCAGCGGCACAAAGGGCGAGACACTCAAGGACACTATCATGATGGTATCCAACTATGCCGACATCATCGTCATGCGCCACTATCTGGAGGGAGCAGCACAGTATGCCAGCGAGGTGTCGCCGGTGCCCATCGTGAATGCCGGCGACGGCGCCAACCAGCATCCCAGCCAGACCATGCTGGACCTTTATTCCATATACAAAACCCAGGGAAGGCTGGACAACCTGGACATCTACCTGGTGGGAGACCTCAAGTATGGCCGCACCGTGCACAGTATGCTCACGGCTATGCGCCACTTCAACCCCACTTTCCACTTCATTGCACCCGATGAACTCGCCATGCCCGACTATTATAAGATGTATTGTCACGAGCATGGCATTCGTTTCATAGAGCATCAGGACTTCGACGCCGACACCATCTCGGGTGCCGACATCCTGTATATGACACGTGTGCAAAGGGAGCGCTTCACCGACCTGGAGGAGTATGAGCGTGTCAAAGACCGCTATCTGCTCAAGGAGGATATGCTCTGCAAGGCCCGTCCGAACATGAAGATACTGCATCCGCTGCCTCGTGTCAACGAGATAGAATACAGCATCGACGACACTCCATACGCCTACTACTTCCAGCAGGCACGCAATGGACTCTACGCCCGACAGGCGCTCATCTGTGATGCCTTGGGCATAACTCTGGAAGATATAAAGAATGACAAAACCATCATCGCATGAAACGGGAGGAACTGCAAGTAGCCGCACTGAGGAACGGCACGGTAATAGACCATATACCCTCAGAGAAGATATTCGAGGTAGTCAATCTGCTGCATCTTGAGCAGGTACACACTTCGGTGACCATCGGATACAACCTCAAGAGCCAGAAGATGGGCAAGAAGAGCATCGTGAAGATAGCCGACATGTTCTTCACACCCGAGAAGCTCAACCAGCTCTCTGTCATCACACCCAACGCCACCCTGTGTGTCATCAAGGACTTTGAGGTGGTGGAGAAGCGTGAAGTGCGCATGCCCGATGAACTGATAGGCATTGTCAAGTGCGACAACCACAAGTGCATCACCAACAACGAGCCCATGAAGACACGTTTCCACGTGCTCGACAAGGAAAAAGGAATCCTGCAGTGCCGCTACTGCAACCGCGAGATCCAGCTCGACAAGGTGAAACTGGTGTAGGCAGGAAGCCGCCACGAGAACCAATATTTCAGGATATATACTCACAACTAACCAACTAAAGAGGGAGAAAGATTATGGAAAGAGACAACACGGTGTTCGCTCTCATTGATGAGGAGAAGCAGAGGCAGATGCGCGGCATTGAGCTCATCGCCTCGGAGAACTTCGTTAGCGATCAGGTCATGCAGGCTATGGGTTCGTGCCTGACCAACAAGTATGCCGAGGGGTATCCCGGCAAACGATACTACGGAGGCTGTCAGGTGGTGGATAAGGTGGAGCAACTGGCTATCGACAGAGTAAAAGCCCTCTTCGGTGCAGAGTATGCCAATGTGCAGCCTCACTCTGGTGCACAGGCCAATGCAGCTGTCTTCCTGGCTGTTCTCAATCCGGGCGACACCTTCATGGGACTCAATCTGGACCACGGCGGGCACCTCAGTCATGGTTCGCTGGTGAATACGAGTGGCATCATCTACAAGCCTGTAGGCTACAACCTCTGCCGTGAGACCGGCCGTGTGGATTATGATGAGATGGAGCGTCTGGCCCACGAGCACAAGCCCAAGATGATAATCGGAGGCGGTTCGGCATACAGCCGCGAGTGGGACTACAAGCGCATGCGTGAGATAGCCGACAGCGTAGGAGCCATACTGATGATAGACATGGCTCATCCTGCCGGACTGATTGCTGCCGGCTTGCTGGACAATCCCGTCAAGTATGCCCACATAGTGACCAGCACCACCCACAAGACTCTGCGCGGTCCGCGAGGCGGCATCATCCTGATGGGCAAGGACTTTGAGAACCCCTGGGGAAAGAAGACTCCCAAGGGAGAAGTGAAGATGATGTCACAGTTGCTCAATAGTGCTGTGTTCCCTGGAATACAGGGAGGTCCGCTGGAGCACGTGATAGCTGCCAAGGCAGTTGCCTTTGGCGAAGCACTCACACCATCCTTCAAGGAGTGGGCAGCTCAGGTACAGAAGAATGCCCGCGTGCTGGCCGAGGAGCTGAAGCGGCGTGGATTTGATATCGTATCGGGTGGAACCGACAACCACTCCATGCTGGTGGATCTGCGCAGCAAGTATCCCGAGCTGACAGGCAAGGTGGCCGAGCGCGTGCTGGTAGCAGCCGACATCACGGTGAACAAGAATATGGTGCCCTTTGATACACGCAGCGCGTTCCAGACCAGCGGCATCCGACTGGGCACACCGGCTATCACCACACGTGGTGCCAAGGAGGATATGATGCTCCTGATAGCTGACTTCATCGAGAGGGTGCTCAATGCTCCCGAGGACGAAAGCGTCATCGCACAGGTTCGCTCCGAGGTGAACGAACTGATGAAGGGTTATCCCCTCTTTGCCTATTAAGGCAGGACGGAAGCCCACAACACATTCACACCATTGACTCAAGGGCTGTGCCTGCTACACGGCACAGCCCTTTCCTTTATTAACAAGAAGCAAACAAGAACTCATGAAGATACTTCACACAAGCGACTGGCACCTTGGGCACAGCCTCTACAACCATGACCGCACCGAGGAGCAGGCTTCCATGCTGGAGCAGATGGCCGACCTGGTGCACAAGGAGAAGCCCGATGCCTTCCTGCTCAGCGGCGATGTGTTCCACACAGACCAACCGTCGGCAGCCGTCCAGCGCATGCTGGCCGACGCATTGGTAGCCATTCACAACGCCCATCCAGCCATGACCATCGTGTGCACAGCGGGCAATCATGACAGCGCCAGCCGCCATGAGGTGTTCAGACTGCCGTGGCTGAGCCTGAACGTACACAGCATAGGCCAACTCAGCAAGGACAATCCCGAGCGCCACATCATCAGTATCCCCGGCAAGGGATTCGTCGTAGCGGTCCCCTACTGCTATGAGCGCAACATCCCCGAAGGCTTCTTCCAGCAACTGCTTGACAGGGTGCAGGAGCTGAACACCCTTCATCTGCCAGTCATCATGATGGCACATACCACCATGGAAAACAGCGACCTGAAGGGACATGACTTCAAGAGGAGCTTCACCACAGGCGGCATCGAAACCATGAGCATCAGTCAGACAGGAAGGGGTTACGACTATCTGGCGCTTGGGCATATCCATCACGCCCAATGGGTGAAGGGAGGAAACCACCGCGTGCGCTATTCCGGTTCGCCCCTGCCTGTGAGTTTCGACGAGGATTATGAGCATAGCGTGAGCATCGTCAGCATCGATTCCCAAGGAGACGAACCCGACTTGCACACCATTTCCATCGAGAATCCGCACCCGCTGGTGAACCTTCCATCAACCGGTTTTGCCTGATGGGAGGAAGCAAAGGAGCTGCTGAAGAACTTCCCCAGCGATATTCCTGCCTACATCCGACTGAACATCAAGCACCAGGATTTCCTGCCCCCAACGGCTCAAGATGAAGCCGTCAAGCTCACCGAAGGCAAGCGCTGCCGTTTCTGTCTCATCAACCTCGAAAAGGTGGAGAGGGAAGATGCAGACGGGGAAACGCTCACCATCCAGCAGTTTCAGGAGGAGTCTCCGCTGGAGATAGCGCGTATGTTTGCCGAGCAGGAGGGCAAAAGCTTTGACGAGGACCTTATCGAATTGTTCAACCAGGCTGTTAACACACTTGACGAAGAATGAAACTGAACCAACTCACCATACACAACATAGCATCCATCAAGGATGCCACCATACGGTTTGACGCCCAACCGCTCTCCAGCAGCGAGGTGTTTCTGATAACGGGAAAGACTGGCGCAGGCAAGTCAACCATCCTGGATGCCATCTGCCTGGCTCTTTATGCCGACACTCCACGCCTGGACAGCACAAACATGCAGGGCAATATGGCCGACCAGGAGAAGGTGGTAAAGGTAGATGATCCGCGCCAACTCATGCGAAGGAACACGGGCGAAGCCTTTGTGCAGCTGACCTTCAAGGGTGCCAATGGGGTTTCGTATGAAGCCACATGGTCGGTGGCAAGGTCAAGGAACAAGCCCGACGGCAATCTGCAGGCCAAGAAGTGGACGCTCAAGAACATGCTCAGCGACATTACTTATAATAGGGACGAGGAGATAAAAGCCGAGATAAGGAAGGCCATCGGACTTGACTTCAAGCAGTTCTGCCGCACCACGATGCTTGCCCAAGGGGAGTTCACACGTTTTCTCAACAGCAAGGACGATGACAAGGCCGACATTCTGGAGAAGATAACAGGTGCCAGCATCTACTCGCGCATAGGCAAGCGCATCTTCGACATGACCAAAGAACACAAGGAGGAATGGCAGAAGGCCGAACAACAGATAGAGGCCAACAAGCCGCTGAGCGACGATGAAGTGGCTGCCAAAAAGGCGGAGATAGTTCGCCTGGACAAGGAGCGCGAGGCCAACAACACCCTTGTGCAGCAGGAGCAAACCAAAGCCGCCTGGCTCACCAAGGAGCAGGAACTGGCACAGAAGACCACAGAAGCGAAAACCTCCCTGGCCCGAATCGAGCAACAGATAGGCGGAGATGAGTTCCGCATGGATGATTTGCTGCTCCAGTTATGGCAGAGTACCACGGAAGCCAGAGGTTGGGCTGTGGATAGACAGGCAGCTCTCAGCAGCAAGGAGAAACTTCTGAAGGAGATGAAGAAGATGCAAGCAGACTATCTACAGCTGCATGCAGCACTTGACTTCTCAGTTCAAGAAGCCGAGCACAACGCGCGTAGAATCAGCGAACTGACTGCGGCATTAAACAAGGAAGCAGGCCGCAAGCCCCTGTATGAGAACATGCAGGGAATCACGAGCCAACTGCAGTTGATGCTGGACAGCAGCAGGAAGGAGCGCGAAACACAGATGCAGATGGAACGCACCACACAGACTCTGAACCAGCAACTGATTCCAAAGCACGAAGAGGCCAAGAAGAAACTGGCCGAGGGCGCTCAGAAACTAGAGGCACAAAGCAAGCGCATCGGTACCGAAGAGGCGGCTCTGGAGCAGTTGCAACTGCCTGCCAAGCGCCAGCAGAGCGAGGAGATGAGTGCGCTCAAGCGGAATATCTGTTCGGCACGAGAGGCTGTCTCCCATTGTGCCGACGAACTGAGGAGAGACAGGGAGCTGAGAAGAAATCTGCAGGAAACCGCCACGCAGATAACGCAGAAGCGGCAAGAAGCAGAAGCCATGAAGCCTAAGGTGCTGGCTGCCGAGCAGGTGGTGCAGACGCTGCAGGAGACATTCCAGATGGAACAGGAGAAGGTGAGCGACTGGGCCAAGCGCATGCGTGTGAAACTTCATGTGGGCGATGTCTGCCCCGTATGCCAGCGCACCATCGAAACAGAGCTGCCTCATGAGCAGGCGCTGGCCGAACTGGTAGCCATCTCGGAGCAGAAACTCAAGCAGGCGATGACGGCGAGAGACACTCTGCTGCAGGCCAGACAAGCGGCCGAGGCCGACATCAAGGCTCTGGAAAACAGCCTCACCATACAGAGAAAAGCGCTGTCCGACTCCGAAGCATTGGTTCGGGCAAAGGAGAGAACCACACAAGCCATAAGCAACTGCATATTTGATAAATATGCACAAATGCTGAACATTGAGATTCAGAGCCTGGAGCAGTCGATTGAGCAATGGAATATCCTTCTGTCCTCGGCCTCCAATGATGAGAAAGCAATGCCAGAGGAAATCAAACGGCATGCTGATTCATTGCTCGGCGAACTTGATTCGTGGGAGGAGAAGACAGAGGTGCGATGCGTAGCTCTACGCCAGGAAATAGCCGCTGCAGAGCGACAGGAACTGGAGGTGAAGAAACTCAGAAAGGAGCAGGAAACGCTTCGTACCACCCAAGACAGGCTGATGGCCGAAATGCAGGAGGCAGAAAAGAGGGTGATAAAGGCACAGAACGATCTGAATGCCACAGGTGCCATCCAGAAGGCGGAGAAGGAGAACTATGGGCGGGCAAAACGTCAGGTTGCTGCACTCATGGGCGAGAGTTTCGATGCCCAGGCATGGAGATGCAACTGGGAAAAGAGTCCGGCCGAGTTCATCAGCGAACTGAGAGGGGCTACGCTTTCTTTCAACAAGAATACCGAGGAACTTCGCAATCGCCAGCAGGAACAGGAGAAGATGAGCGAGAGGCAAGCCAATCTGGAGGCGGTACTCCGCTCCATCGGCCAACTGGTGCCTGAGTGGGAGCAGGGCGAACAGGCAGCACAGCCCTTCACACCACCCTTCCGTTCCACCCTCATCATGCAACAGGCCAACTCGCTGCTCAGCAACGTGTCTTCCACACAAGAGCTCATCAGCCAGAATACTGCCCGCATGAGTGAGACAGAGCAACTTCTGCGCTCGTACATAGAGCAGCATCCCACCGAGATGAGCGGCATCATGCAGGTGTGCGGAGTACCTGCATCAAGCATCCCGCCTGCATTCGACGAACAAATAGCCTGCATCAACCGGCTCGCCAATAAAGACCCAAAGTCAATCGAACTGACAAAGATGCGCGTGGAGAGCGTGAAGCAGCACCACATCAAGCTTATTGCGCTACAGCAAGAGGCTGTGAAACAGCAGGAAAGCCACCTGCTGCTGAAGCCTGAGATGGAGCCAAAGGAAACACTCGAAGCTGTCCTTCTGCACACAAAGGAGCTGACTGCCAAGGGTGAGGAACAGAACAAGCAGAAAGGTGCGGTACTGCGTGACTTGGAACTGGATAACGAGGTGAGAAAGAAGACAATGGAGTTGCGCGAAAAGGCCAACCGGCTCAACCTGCTCTATCAGCGCTGGGATCGCCTCAACCAACTGCTCGGTGATGCCACAGGAGGCAAGTTCAGGAAGATAGCGCAGAGCTATGTGCTGTCCAACCTGCTGCACGCTGCCAACGGCTATCTGCGCTCTCTCACCGACCGCTATACGCTGCATGTGCGCCCGGGAAGCTTTGCCATCTCGCTCTCTGATGCCTATCAGGGGTACACCCTCAGAGCTGCCACCACCCTATCCGGTGGCGAGAGTTTCCTGGTGTCATTGGCATTGGCACTTGCCCTGAGCGACATTGACAGCCATCTGTCAGTAGATACCCTCTTCATCGACGAGGGCTTTGGCACGCTCAGCGGAGAGGCTCTGCAAAATGCCGTCAGCACTCTGCGCTCCCTTCATGCCAAGGCTGGCAGACACGTGGGAATCATCAGCCACGTGAAAGAGCTCAAGGAGTGCATCCCCGTACAGATATGTGTGGAACAGGAAGGATACAACTCCAGCAGCCAAGTGAAGGTGGAAGTCGTCTTATGATGATATAAGTGAAATCAGGAAAAGACAAGAGTGTCAACTGAAGCAGCGCAGTTCCAAAGCAAGTGACAACGGATTCAGTATGGCTTTTACAATACTGACTACTGTTTCAGCATGCGAAAAGAGAACGTGTCAAGCGAGCCAGGAAAAGATACTGGCAGAACTGCCCCGAAAAAGTATCCAAGGATACTTGGCAATGTATCCAAGGATAAACGGCAAAGTATCCAAGGATACTTGCCCAAGTAACCTTGCTTCGTTTTTTCGCCTTGCCTGCCTATAAAAAAATAGCGCCCCACCAACGGGGCGCTAATAATATATAATGGTGTGCCAGCTGAACTATTATTTATCCAGCAGCTCAGCCAATTTATCTCCCAGTTCGTCGCCTCTCAGGTTGGTGGCTATCACCTTGCCATCAGGGCTGAAGAGGATAGTGGAAGGGATAGACCTGATGTAATAGACTTCAGCAGCCTTGCACTGCCAACCCTTCAGGTCGCTCAGCTGAGGCCATGTGATACCAAGCTGTGTGGTAGCATCCTTCCAAGCCTGCAGATCTTGGTCGAATGAGATGCCTACAATAGAGAATCCCTTATCCTTATACTTCTCGTAGCAGGCCTTCACGTTGGGCATTTCGGCACGGCAAGGACCACACCAGCTGGCCCAGAAGTCAACCAAGGTATATTGACCCTTACCAACGAAGTCACTCAGGCGATGGGCCTTTCCGTCCATATCATTCATCTCGAAATCAGCAAGGGGTGCCCCCACGGCCTTATTCTTCTCACCCTGGATTTCGGCATAGATAGGAGCCAGCATGCTGAGGTTCTTGTATGGATAGTTCTCCAGGAAAGACTCCTCGAACTCTACAGAAAGCATTCCACCGCTTTTCATTAGCAGGAAGGCGGCTATCACATTGTCCTTGTTGGCCTCTATATTCTTGGTCAGAAAAGCCTTATAGTCCTCTATGGCCTTGTCGTACCTCGCCTCCAGATTACTCATCAGAGAGTCGGGGATATCGTTGTTGTACTTCTCTGCCAAAGCCCTATACTCTGTGTCCGTAATCGCCTTGATATTCTCTTCTATCTTGGACATCTCCAAATGGACTTCGGTCATAAGCTTGTTGGTCTGCGAACCCTTCACCAGAACGGGAGTCTCACCAGAGAAGTCCAGCTCTACAGGAGTTCCGTCGAGAACTACAGTCCAGTACTCATTATTACCCAAGTCGATGACTCCAACGAGGGTGTCGGCTGCACCTGTGTAGTAAGTGAGGCTGTCGCGTTCCGTGCTCAGAGTGTCGGTGAGGTTCACGCCCATAATGGCAGCAGGAGCCTTCTGCCCGTCCTTCAGTTTCAGAGTCACCTCCGTCTTTCCATCCTGCTGGCAAGCTCCCAGACAAAGGGCCGCTCCAGCCAAAGCAATAGCAATCTTCTTCATTCTTTTATCAATCATTTTGTTATTAGTCTGATAGTCTGGTGCCCCACTTCCCGCCCACATAAAGCGCAACCAGAGCACCATTGGGTCAAAGTTACCACAAGGCCACTTTGCCCGCAATACCCAAATCTATAGTTGCAGACACAACACCAAGAGCCTTGAATACTCTTCGCATGGTTGGGATTGTGATGCTATAACCTCTTTCCAACCGTGAAATCTGCGCTCTTTTCACGCCGATACGCTCGCCGAGCTGTTCCTGTGTCAAGTGCTGCTCAATACGAGCCTTCTTGATGGCTTCTCCCAAACGATAAGCATGCAGAGCCTCGTCCACGTCACTTTCAAAAGCATCACGTTTCGGAGTGCCGACTTTTCCAAAGTGCTTGTCAAGCACATCATCCAATGGAGTAAGGTTTATCTGTGCCATATTTATTTGTTCTTGAAATATTCTTTTCTTATTGCTTCTGCTTTTGCGATTTCCTTACTTGGGGTCTTTTGAGTTTTCTTGATTATGCCGTGAGTAGCAATCACCAAGGTTTCCTGGTCTCTATCCCAAAAGGCAAAAAGCCTGTAGGCAGTTTTATTATATAATGTACGAAATTCCCATATCTCCGAATTCTCCAACTTTTTGAAGAGTTCCTTATTGCGCTCCCCACTTGCAACCCGCTTGATGTTATAGTATATCTTGTAAGATACCGCTTCGGGCAGACTCTCGATAAAGTCTTGCGCCTCGTCTGTCAAGAGCAGTCGGAAGATATGTTGTGCCATACATTCTCATGTTTCTAACTGGCACAAAGATATGCATTATGTTTCACAAACAAGAAACAACAAACACAAAAATGCATTTTTCCACTCTATTTTAACATTTAGGTAGCGACATAGTCACACACGGGCACCCTTATCATGCCGAAAATCCAAGGAAATGTGCTAAATTTGCATCACATTATATATATATAAGGAAGAATGGAGATGAAATACAAGGTGCTGGCATTGGACTTGGACGGCACGCTGACGAATAGCGAGAAGAAGATTACCGACCGTACCCGCCAGACTCTGATACGTGCACAGGAGAAGGGACTGAAGATTGTACTGGCAAGCGGGAGACCTCCCTTCGGCATCAAGCCTATTGCCGAGCAACTGGAACTGAAGCGCTTCGGCGGTTATATACTGGCTTTCAATGGTGGAGCAGTCATCGACTGTGCCACAGGAGAGACCATCATGCAACGTACATTGGACATGAGCCTCTACCCCTATCTGTACTCAAAGGGAAATACAGAGGACTTCAACATCCTGAGTTATCTGGGTGACGACATCGCCTGTGAGGACATCGAGGATGAATATGTGCGTTATGAGGCAAGGCTCAATGGCATGGGACTGCGCAAGGTAGGAAACTTCCTGGAGGAGATAGACTTCCCAGAACCGAAATTCCTCATCGTGGGCAACCCCGAGAAGCTGGCCTTGCTGGAGAAGGAGATAGCCGAACACCTGAAGGGGGTGATGAGCGTGTATCGCAGCGAACCTTTCTTTCTGGAACTGCTGCCACTGGGTATCGACAAGGCCGACTGCCTGGACGCTTTCTTGAAGCAGATAGGCTACAGCCAGGAAGACCTGATGGCATGTGGCGACGGCTATAACGACCTGAGCATGATACGCTATGCCGGGATGGGTGTGGCAATGAAGAACGCCCAGAAGGAGGTGCTGGAGGCTGCCGACTATGTGACTCTGAGCAATGATGAAGACGGAGTGGCCGAAGCCGTAGAGCGTATTCTGCTGCAGGAAGAGGCATAAGGAAGTTCCCCTAAAAGGCAAATACGGAAAAGGACAGATGCGCATGGTTCACAAACAGGACAAGAAAGTGGCACTGGTGCTTTCGAGCGGAGGTGCCAGAGGATATGCGCACATAGGAGCCATCTGCGAACTGGAGCGGCAGGGATTTGAGGTGACTTCGGTGGCGGGAACATCTATGGGTGCACTGGTGGGCGGCATGTATGCAGCCGGACATCTGCAGGAGGTGAGCCGATGGTTGAAGTCTCTCACCATGTGGCAAGTGCTCTCGCTGGCCGACCTCACCTTGAGTCGCACGCATCTGGCAAATCCCGACAGGGTGCTGGAAACATTGAAACAAATAGTACCCGACGTGCGCATAGAGAACCTGCCAATACCCTACTGCGCTGTGGCTGCCGACATCAAGAAACAGAAGGAGGTGGTGTTTGACCACGGAAGTCTGTACGAGGCCATTCGTGCATCTATCTCCCTACCCTCCTTCTTCAAACCCGTAATGGGCAGGGGGAGTATTCTGATGGACGGAGGGCTGGTGAACCCGTTGCCACTCAACAGAGTGAAGAGGTACGAAGGTGACTTGCTGGCTGCGGTGAACGTGAATGCACCGGTGTCGGCACAAGTGGAGGCATTGAGGCAAAGGGCAGAACGGATGTCGATGCAGGAGCACAACAACCTGGTGCAGAGGTATCTGCCCAGCGTGCAAAGTCTGGAAAACAACCACATAAGCCTTCTGTCAGACGCCTTCTCCATGTCCATCGTACGGTTGACCCAACTGGCATTGGAGCGGCAGAAGCCCGACATTCTGGTGGAAGTGCCTGTCAACCGCTTCGATGCAGACTATGACGAAGCCGAGCGCATCATACGCTACGGGCAGAGAAAGGCCCGTGAGGCGCTAACAGCATACCGATTGCTCTCACACGAGATGAGTTTTGCAGGAACAGACACCCCTGCATCGCCCAAAGAACAATAAGAAGAAACTCAAGACAAACAAGCATAAGCCCCTAATGTCCAACCCGGGAGAAACGGAACTGCATCCTGCAACCACACGACAGAGACATGAGGGACAAACAAAAGACATAAGATTATGAACGAGAAAGACACCATTTGTGCTCTGGCCACAGCGCCAGGCGGAGCAATAGCCGTGATACGCGTGAGTGGCGAAAAGGCCATCAGCATAACGGAGTCAATCTTCAGCCGTCCCTTGCACGACAAGCCTTCGCATACGCTTCATTATGGAAGCATAGGCAAGGGAGTGGATGATGTGCTGGTGTCGGTATTCCGCGCACCACATAGCTATACAGGTGAGAACGGCACCGAAATCAGTTGTCATGGAAGTCCATATATCGTGCAGCGCATACTGGAACTGCTCATTGAGAACGGAGCCAGACAAGCTTTGCCGGGCGAGTTTACCCAAAGGGCTTTCCTCAACGGCAAGATGGACCTCTCGCAGGCAGAAGCTGTGGCCGACCTGATAGCCTCTACCAACAAGGCAACCCATCAGATGGCCATGAGCCAGATGCGTGGACAGTTCAGCGGAGAACTGGCCCGACTGAACGACAAACTTCTGCATCTCGCCTCGTTGCTCGAACTGGAACTGGACTTCTCGGACCAGGAAGTGGAGTTTGCCAATCGTGATGAACTTACCAACGTTGCCAACGAAGTGAGAAACCGCATCAAGCTGCTCACCGACTCATTCCAGACAGGCAATGCCCTCAAGAGCGGTGTTCCTGTGGCCATTATAGGTGCTCCCAACGTGGGCAAGAGTACCCTGCTCAACTATCTGTTGGGCGACGACAAGGCGATAGTCTCCAATATACAAGGTACCACACGCGACCTTATAGAAGATGTGGTGCAGATAGGCGGCATTACCTTCCGCTTCATCGATACCGCCGGCATACGCAAAACGCGCGACCAGATAGAGAAGCTGGGCATTGAACGTACACTCAAGGCAGCAGAGCGTGCCAGCATCATCATACTTCTGACCGAGGATGGAGTACCCTTCCCTGATGTCCGTTTCCGTGATGACCAGAAGGTGCTGAGTGTCATCAACAAGTGTGATGCCTCTCTGCCCAGTTCGTCCTTCCTTTACCACAAACGCACGGCTGGCACCCAGTTCCACGTTTCTGCCCTCACAGGCGATGGTCTGCCTCTGCTGAAAGAGGCATTGGTGCGTGAAGCAGCCATCCCCGAGATACAGGAAAACGACACTATCGTCTCCAACGTGCGTCATTACCAGGCTCTCAAGAAAGCCCATGCCTCTATCTCCCGCGTGCTGGAGGGCATCTCCACAGGCATCCCCTCCGACCTGGTAGCCCAAGACCTTCGCGACTGCATCCATCAGCTCTCCGAAATCACAGGCACCACCATAGCCTCTGAGGACGTCCTAAAATCCATATTCTCAAAGTTTTGCGTGGGAAAGTAGCGCACAGCACTACATATTGTTGTAACCGAAACAACAGCAATAGTAATAATGAAGAAGATAGCATCTTCTATTATAATGACATTTATGATATTTACAGGCGAACTTCTGAAGGAGTTCAAGCACAGGAATATTGCCGATAACCATATCAGCAATGGTGAAATGAAGAAAGGCTTTCGCTGCAGGGCGAACTCGGGAGGATTTGTCTGGAAGAAAGGAATTACATTCTACAGATAAGGGAAGGCAGAAATGAAGAAGATAATCTTTATGGATATATCTGATGAATAAAATCGAGTCAATCATATTTGCCATGTAGGCGTAGAAAAGAAAAATGTATATGAAAAGTTTTGCACCAAAACCGTGGGTAGCACCACAGCCTGTGCTGATTATCGGCACATATAATAAGGAAGGAATTGCCAACGCGATGAACGCAGCTTGGGCGGGGCAATGGGACATGAAGGAGATTGTGATATCGATGGGAAAACATGCCACCACAGACAACCTGAAGCGCAATGGCGAGTTTACAGTTGCCTTTGCCACCAAGCAAACCATGGTGGCTTCTGATTTCGTGGGAATCGTTTCTGCCAAGAACGACCCGAAGAAGATGGAGAAGACGGGGTGGAACATCGAGAAGGCAACAATGGTTGACGCTCCCGTGTTTACCGACTTCCCCATGACCCTGGAGTGCCGCATCAAGGAGAAATACGACGAAAGCGAGACAGGATATTATCTCGTTGCCGAAATCGTCAATATCCTTGTGGATGAGAAGTATCTGGCAGAAGATGGAAATCCTGACCTTGAGAAAATGGAGCTGATAGTTTTCTACCCTATTCATCATGGCTATATCCAGTTGGGTGATGAGGTTGGCCAAGCATTCTCCGACGGCAAGGCTTTGAAATAAACTGATGGATACAGAAAGAATTTCACTTCGCCATTGGGCGGAATCAGACGCAGAGGCGCTCTTCAAGTACGCCTCAGACCCTGACGTGGGACCACGGGCAGGATGGCCGGTGCATAAGTCTGTAGAGGAAAGTCGGGAGATAATCCGCACATTCTTCCATAATAACACCACATGGGCGATTGTCTTGAAAGAGACCGACGAGGCTATCGGCTGCATCGGCTACTACACCCATGAAACCAGCAACATCCCAATTGGAGAAAACGACTGCGAGGTGGGCTACTGGGTAGGAAAGCCTTATTGGAACAAAGGAATCTGCACCGAAGCCCTGAAGCTGATGCTCGACTACTGCATCCACGAGAAGCATTTCAAGAACATCTGGGCTGACCATTTCACTGGAAATCCAGCATCAGGAAGAGTCATGAAGAAATGCGGTTTCTCAGACACAGGAATGCTGAACAAATGCAGCCAGCTTGTAGGTGGCGACAAGGATATGGTCAAGGTCTTTAAGTACAACGGATAAAGGACAAAACCAGATGAGTATGAATTTTCCAGAAATATACTCAGCAACGGGCATGATGGAGCTGATTCAGCAGATTGGCTTCCTCCCTCTCCTCGATAGCGGCATTGAAGGTTTCTCTGCCGAAGACATCGTGGCAGAGGATTGCCGATATGTAACATTTCCTGAAGGCGGTTGGGACTGGCCATTGTGGAAATGGAAGGGCGAGATTGTGCAGGAAATGCCGTGTATGTACGGAAAGTTCTTCAACAAGAAAGCAGGATTCATCAGCCAGGAATGGTGGCCTGACTTCTGCAACTACAGAAGAAGCAAGTTTCCTCGCCCGAATGAAGAATCAATAGAAGGAGCCATTCTCAGCACGCTTCAATCATCGGGCAGTCTCATCACAAGAGAACTTCGGGCTGCCTGCGGTTTCACGGGCAACCGACGCACGAAGCAAGAGCAGAGTGAAGCTTGCTTCAACTATGCCTTGCAAGAAGGAGGAAGACCGAAGGTCAAGGGAATGAGAAGCAAGTTTGACGCCTATCTCACCCGACTAGAAATGGCCACTTACATCGTGACCGAGAATTTCATCTATCCTCGTGACAGGCATAATCATGAATATGGCTGGGGATGGTCGCTGCTCAATACTCCCGAAGTGCTGTACGGAAAAGAAGTTTGCCAATGCGAGAGAACTCCCGAAGAATCCCTGCAAAGGATTTTCGAGCATCTGAAAACGATTCTGCCTGAAGCTTCGGACAAACAACTGAGGAAAATGATTGGATAATGATGAGGAAAGAATCAAGAGCTATGGACAGCCAATGGGCATTGGAAGTAATGCACAAGGCTCCGTATATAACTGTCAGTTTTATTGACGAACAAGGCCAACCTTACGGCTTGCCCCTGTCGCTCGCATCAGATGATGATGTGAACTGGTATTTTCATGGCGCTTTGGAAGGCAAGAAACTGGAGGCAATCAAGGCTCATCCCGAGGTCTGCCTTTCAGCCGTAACCCGTTGCACTCCTACTGTTGGTCCGAAGGACGGCAGTTTCACCCTGCAATACAAATCAGCCATCGCTTTCGGCAAGGCAGAAATCGTGACCGAGGATGTAGAGAAGATTCATGGTCTCCGACTGATCTGTGAACGTTTCCTCCCTCAACACATGGATGCTTTCGACCAGAGCATCGCACGTTCCCTTTCACGTACGGCTGTAGTTCGCATCACGCTTACCGAGCCACCGACCGGCAAGCGCAAGCAGTATGATAAGGAAGGTGTGGAAATGAAAAAGTCTATTCCTCAACCATCATAGCGGCGAAACAACCAAGCATTTTATGAAGTGGAAAGCTGTGGTGAGACCTACAGAATAAAGGAAAAGAGCGCATATAGAGAGTTTTTGGCATGGTGTTTGTAGAATATATAGAATACAGACTACCACAACACCCTTATGCCAATATTTCATTATTCAAATTAGAGTTTATGGAAAAGACTGATTTTTTTATTTGCAGATGTTATGACGTCAGTCATCAGATGGTTTTGGAGGCTTTCGAGCCCACGGAGGACGAGGAACGCGTTGTTTGTGGATGTTTCCATATTGTCCATCTCGAGTTTTGGGATAAACTGAAAAGTGCTACAAAATATCTCTTTGGCAGAAAACGCAAGGACGGCGATTTCGATGCCTTGTTGTTGCGTTCCGAGGATGCTGACAGACTGGAATGGTTTGCCAATTTTCTGGACGGAGGCAACTCGGTTGCAGATAAGGCTGTCGCTCCTTTTAATTTCACATTCTCCAGCAACGATAATGTGTATGAAGTTTCTTTCGAGACTTATCAATTCGAGCTCAAAGAAGGAAGCATGCAGACCGAGTACGAAATGTCGGTATGTGTGTCGATGAAGCCCGGCAACGTGTTCTACAGACTCTATCGCACCGTCAAATATCTATCCGGCTACTGCTCCTGTTACGGCGACTTCGACTCTTTCGAATTTACGCAGGCTGATGCAGAGAAGCTTCATCTTATAGCGAGCGGCTTGAGAGCATGTTAGGATACAAATGCACAACAACAATATTTTAGGCTCATCCGATGCTCCTGTAATCTAAAATGCAAGTTTGCAGTGAGCCTATGAGAGGAATAAGCTATAACGAAGAATAGAATGTCGAGCAAAAGGGAAGCACATTTGCTGCTCCTTCTGCTCGATTTCGTTTTTTAAGTTTCGGTAGTTCTTAACTCGCCATTTTATATCTATATAGTTCGCATATACGAGCAAGCTCATCAGTTTCGTTAACCACAACCTCAAACGCTTCTTCATCCGTGGTGTTGAAAACTCTTGTGATGGCAGCAACCAGTTCAAGGATGGCTCCCCATTTCCCATCGCTGATGGTAATTTCGGGACGGCACTTCTGCCTGGCTGCAGCCGAAGAGCTGCGCATGGTGGCAGACAAGATAGGATAGGCCTGGGAGAGGGAAGTGGAGGCTGCAAGCCAGGGAGTCGCGTTACAGCGTTACAGTTATTACAATTGTTACAATTAGGCTACACCAAGACAAAATCCCCTTTTATAGACACTATAACTATTTATATATTAAATAGATATATACAACAAGAAGGGGGATTGTCACTCCTTGAAATTTAATTGTAACAACTGTAACAACTGTAACGCCCCCCTGGCTCCCCTTGCTCCAGTTCTCTCTCAAATGCTGATAATCAATGGTTTAACACACTTACAAACAAGACTGATATGAAGTACAACATCAGCAAATCCACCCCTCCAGGCATGCAAAATCTGGGCTGAGGCAAGAAATATATGCTGTTTTTGCTCTCAAAAGTCTCAAAAGACATGCACCAGTCCATCGTTCCAATACTTTTCTCTCTCCTGGAATCGCACGCAAGTGGAGCCGAATTCATGCGTTCCAACCAAAAATGGAAGGAAATGTACGGCATGATGGGTAATCTGGTGGCAGATAGGCGGCGCAGGGAAGGGCCAGCTGTCATGACAACAGGAAGAGCTCTCAGCCGCAACTTCCGACAGCACGACGAGGAGGAGCCCACGAAACTGGGCGCACGCACCCGGTACCTCAACATGTCCAAGGTGGAGATGGCTGACAGCGTGTGCAGCGGCTACCGAAAGACCGCCAAGTGGTTCATCTCACGCGAGGCATAGCTCACAGCGCCTCACCTGGGCGAATCGCCAGGAAGCCCGGGCTGCCAAATAACATGTGGAATCGTATGGAATCGTATCGTAACGTACGGAATCGTATGATTGCCGCCTGCTCTTGTCGTACCTTTGTCGTGTGATTGGAAAGCGCGCAGAAAATCACTTTCCCAGTAAGAGAAAAATATTTTCCTAACTGGGAAAAAAAACGAATTAAGAATTAGGAATTTTGAATTGAGAATTTCGAGTCGAATTGGGAATTTTGAATCAGGAATTGAGGGAAGGACTCTCCCAAAACCAAGGAAAGAGACAGAAAGGAGGAACAGGAAATGAAGACAGAAAAAACTCACGCCGTCCTGAAGCGTGTCAAGCGTAGCAGGAGATACACGCAGCTATAGCATGACGAATCTGATGGGCTGGCTCATACGTGCTTATACGGTGCCCCCTATCTCTTAGGAATAGGCCAAACAAGCAAAATTCAAAATTGTAGCGAAAATGAACAAATACAGGGATCACCTGCAAAAGTGTGTGGCTGATTCATCCTGGCGATTGATGCAGTACGATTCAATCGCCATTAACGTAATCGTAGAAAATATAAAAGGCGGAATCAATTCTTGCGATATTCCTTATTCTGACGATATTCAGAAGTTTAATGAAGACTATCTTCGCCTGACTTCTGAGGCTGCTGCAGAATGCGAATCATCTTCTTTGGAGAATATGATGGTGGTGGGGACATCAGCGATGATAGGAACGGAGCTTGATAGCATCATGAATCAATACACGGATAAGTTTTGTAATCCTATGCTGATGTGGGGAAGTTATCGTCGTGGCTTATTCAGAACCACGCTTCCCATCTCCTTCCAGTTTCATCATGTTCAGATGGATGGCAGCCATGCAGCGCGATTCTTGGAATTGTTACAAGCAGCAATACATCTTGCGTAATACATTCTTTAGCATATAATCTGCTGATAATTATTATGGAAGTGTAATAAGTCAGCAAACAACTGTTCTCATTTCACTCATAATAGTACAGGTTATTGTAATTGAAGATGGTCAGCTCTGACTTCACGTCGTCCAGGCTTCTCATACGAATGGCTGTCTCGGCCAGTCCAAACCTATTGATGCAGTCGTTCAGGCGACGGGTAAACCTCTCCATTTCCATGTCAATCTCCTCTTTTGTAGCTGGAATATTGCAGTCAATGGCTTCCTGCAATTCAGAGATGATCATCCCTGAAAACAAGCCATGCAACCCATACCGTTCGGCAAACACGTTGGCGTAACACCATATCCCGATACATGTCTTTTCCCGTAGGAACTGCACATGACGGTCTGTTATCAGAAAGCGCTTGAAATCGCCGTTCTTATTGGGCTTTGAGAACAATCCATACTGATTGCCATGCCCCAACATCATAATGGTGTCATCACCACGAATGGCACGTTTGACATCTCCATTGGTGCTTGATTCCGTTACAAATGCGGAAATGTCATGCCGCTGCTCATATAGATACGACAAGACTTTGGTCGTCGGGTCGTTTGCATGTACAATCGTCATATCTATTATTTATTTACCATGGTTTCAACACTTCCTCCTGCGACCGGCAGAGGGGAATCCTGCTTTACTTGCCTGTTACCAGGCGCTTGGTATTTCCTATTATATATAGGCCAGGACGGGAGGCAGAGGGGTATCTGCGGCCATCTGTTCCATATATATCTGCCGGACGGCTGAGAGGACTGTCCTGACCGGGCAACTTTATTGCCGTTGCATCGCAAGAGATGTTCAGCCTGGTTGTGCCGGCATCCGCCTCATACTGCAGGTAGGCTGCGTAACGGGGCAATGTGGAACCCACATCGGCACGGGAGAAGGCTGTTGTCTGCTCCTGGGTATCTATCACGTAGGCATGGTCCTGAGAGGTGACAATATGGTCACCAGCGGTACTTGCACGCAGCAGATTGCCCGTCAAGTCGGCTACGGGAGTTGCCTTCGGAGCCTGCTCGATGTGGAATACATCTGTCATGGAAGCCGATGTGAGGATAATGCCACAGCCCGCTGGAATGGCATAGCCATCGGGAAGGGGCTTCAACTGTACCTTATCGTCCTGCACTTGCTCCACATACCAAGCCTGGGCGCCAGCAGGCACCAAAGCATCAAAAGGCGCACCAAAGGCAGCGATACTCATCACCCCGGGGAGGCTTTCGGCAGGCAGAGCGGCTATATCCACATGGGTAGGCTGGGCTGTATCATAGAGTGTAATCCTGCGGCGAAGGGTGTTGGCATTCCAGCGGTCGAGCCATGTGCCGTCACGCTCCACATCCACATGTATCTCGTAAGTTCCCCGAGGCAGCTCCGTCAGGTCGATGGAATGACTTGTTGAACTGGAAAGGTTGGCCTCGTAATTGCGGGGAAAACTGACGTTATAGCCCTTGCTCGTGTAGGCTGTTTTGCCTGTTGCCACATCCACCAGGCGGTAGCGCATGCGTGTACTGTAGTAGTTCTGGGTGAGATATTTGGCATAGCCAGAGATGCCTAATGTCACCTTGGGTGAGTCTGACAGGCAGAAGTAATGCGAAGGAGCGGAGTTGCCCTCCTCGTCCAGCAGTTTGACCGAAGTGACCGTCACGCGTCCGTTATAGTTGTCGGGCAGCACTTCGAACAGGAAATCCTCAGGAACCGGGATGTCGTAAAAGGCCGGACTGCTGGTTTCTATATTATGATGAAACCTGAGCTTCATGCGATACTTGCCGGCCTGAAGCGCATGGTTGCCGCCGCTTCCCGTATATGATGTCACAAACTTCACTATCCATTGGGTGGTGTCCATGCGCTGGGCCACCATATGTGACAGATAGAGTTTAGGAGCAACGAAGGTTTCGCCCTCCAGGTTGCCCGTTCCCGTCAGTTCCACCTGCAGTTCTCCACGAGCCTGGCAGCGACTCAGATTGGCCACATTCAGCAGGATGCCCGTCGTCTGGCCGCTATGGGCATAGGCAGGCTCCAGCACCTCTGGCATTCCCGCCAGAGCCAGATGCGGCTTGCCATCGTCCTGCACCAGGGTCACTTTTCCCCCGCAGACTATCATGGGCACGCTATTGCCGTTCACCATATAAGTCCAGTTTCCCCATTCGCCCTTATCCTTGTCCAGCAGGCGACGACCCAGAGGACGCAGACAGTAAGTGCCGTCGGCAGGTCCGTCTATCTCGCTCAAGTCCGCAGCCCACCAGTCAAATTCGTAATTGTAGGCAGTATAATAGGTGGCCCAAGTGAACACTCCCGTTTGGCCAAATACGTGCAGGCATGTACCATCCTGGGCAAACAGGCCGATGCCTACCTGTCCTGTATAAGCGCCATTGGCATCCTGAGCCAGATTGCGTGCGCCCACTCCCTTGAGTTGGGCAGGTATCCTCGAGTTGATGGTCATTCCCTCGCTTGCCTGGAACTGCAAGCCTTTGTCGTTATTGATGGATAGCACAACAGGCTTGGGGGCAAGCGGTTCGATGGTTCCGTTGTTGGGATGGATGAAGAGCGCCAATTGCTTCTCGTAGTAACAGCCGTCGCTACCATATCCGCCACCTGTCACCGAGGCCGTATTGATATCGAAATAGCCGTTGTCCAGTCCGGCCCAACCCCAGTTGACATGCACCAGTCCGTTCTCGTCATAACCGTCATATACGAAAGCATGGTCGCCGCCCGTCATAAACACAGGGCAACCCATCGACAGTTCATTATAGATGGCCTGCACGAACTCTCCGCCGGGCAGAAGATCCTTCTCCAGTTGGCGCACGTTGTAGTCGTAATAGTTCTGCAAGGCATTCCACACCTTTCCCTCGTCACTAAGGGTTCCGTTCACCCCATAGGTTGCATGAGCCAACTTGCCCAAATCGCGCATCAGAGCGCCCACAGCCTGAGCCTGAGCATCGTTATAGCCATGGGTATAGTCGTCCAGCATATTGTCCCAGTCATAATGGTCAAGTGCCATAGCGCCCTCACCACGTGTAACTCCCTTGGGCCTCATCGTGGGCCACTTATGGGCAAAGAGCACCTGGGCGGCAGCTGTAATGGTGCATCCTGTGTAGGTAGGCTTTCCGCTCGTGCTGCTGCGTGGAGTGTAATAGTTGTAGGGATACTCCTGGCTCCATTTTGCACTCACCAACGGCTTCACATAAGCCTTTGGCGGGCGGGCATAAGCAGGCGTCACACTCACGCTATCCACCCTCACAGCCTCTACCGCCCGTACATAACCGTCCAGCAGAGCCTTCATGGGCGCAGGCATATTTGCGGTATCCAGCCGTCCCTGGTCGCTGTACCCAAGCACACCACCTACCCTATCGTCGGCCGACACTATCACAAAACCCTCTCCGTTCTGGTTGTTGAACAGATGCAGAGCGGGATTGGCAGCCTTGCTTCTGCGGCCTTTGGAGACAGGCGAAATGATACTCACGGGCTTCTCGATAAACCTCTGGGCCAAAGCCTTTGCCCTGGCTGCATCTACTGGAGCTGCATAAGCATTCACGGCCATCAGAACCGATGCCAATATGGTGCATACAAACTTCTTCATACGTTACGGCTTGGGAGTTACTTTACCATCATTTTCTTGCCATCCACAATATACATGCCAGGCAGGAGTTTGCCCGTCACCTTGCATCCCTGCATGTCATAGATCCCTGCACATTTGGGCTTTGCCAGTTCCCTTGGCTGCTCGATGCCCGATGGGCCGTTGCCTCCTTTGCCCACATGACAGCGGGCGGCATTCTCTATCTTGCCCGTCTGGGTGTTGAAGAGAACAGCCACTATCTCTATCTGGCTGCGGTCGGTTATCACACTATACCTGCTGATGTTGTCGAAGGTGGTGGTATGCCGCTTCACCTCGTTGGCATTATACTCGCCCGTCAAGGAATTTTCCATTCCCCTCTGCATACCCTTCGACTCTATGGCCACATGATTGTACACCACTCCCTTCACCTTGGAGTAGCCCTCCACATAGTTGGCAGCATCGGCATAGAACCGCATCTCCTGCGGAGCATCCTTATATAGGTCGCTGGCATATTCCGAGTAACTGGCCTCCTGAAGCCAGTCCTTGTTGGTCAGTCCGCTTGCTGTAAGCACGTAGCCAACGGCATAGGCACTCCCCTCTTCGGGCGTCATGCAAGGCTCCACCTCTGTGGTAACAAGTATATTGTCGTCTGTCTCGTCCCACTGGGCCTGCACGTCTATGTTCATACAGGTCACTCTGCTCTTCTCTATCTTGTATGAATCGGTCACATCAAAGCCTGCTGCCTTGGTGTCGCGGGCTATCCATACGGCGGGCAGAGTGGATGCATATTGTGCTATCAGTCCGTCATATACCCACGGTGAAACCACCTGGCTGATGGCATCTGCCTTGTGAACCGACACGGGCACCACATCCTGGGGGTACATGCGGGCTATGGCATCAAAGGCCACCAGCCCTACGGGACAATGCCAGCACCACATGGCTGCATAATCCTCCACCAGTACCCGTTTGTAAGGCATCTTGCTCACCGTGCAGCAGGTGATGTGTGTATCGGCCACCGAAGTCTCGTTATACTGGCCGTTCACATGGGTGATGAGGAACACCACCTCGCTCTTGCCCAACTTCTTGCCTGCCTTGATGGGAACATTCACTTCGCGCATTTCTCCGTCAGCCATCGGACTGTCAAAGGTCAAGGTCACTGGTTCGTCGCTCTGTTGTGTATCCATATAATATAATACGTAGGTGATGCTGAATGCCTGCGTATCGCCCCAGTTGGTCAGTTTAATCGGCGCAACTGCATCGGCATCTCCGAGCTTGACGAACACGTTGCCTGCTGTCATGGGAGCAACGGCATTCTTTGCCAAGCAGCCCACAGCAGAGAGCAGGGCCAGAAGGAATAAAGTAAAGTAACGTTTTGCTGTCATAAATTGATGATATTCGTGCTGTTTACATTCTGTTATTCTCTCGTTCCTCGAACCGTCCTATACTCCTGCTCATCCTTCTTCACCTGGCATCTGTCAGACTGTTTGATGCTTGCATGCAGACAGGAAAAAGCGAGCCGCCTCTGGTTCATCGCATAATTTTCGGTCGGCAAAGATAACAAAGAAAATCTGCCTGCACAATAGTGCGGACGCGCAGATATATTCCGAAATGTCATTTCGCATTTTGAAGCATTTTGCCCGACTCGACAGGTTTGTCAAGATAAAGTTCTTCATGAGATGACGAATTTGGGCAAAACAACTGTTGGGGTTGGGTCAAACGGCCATCGAGTTTAGCCCAAACAGATATCATACTACGCTGCATGAGTCAACGCAGCACGCTGCAACTGCCATCGCAGGCCATTGGCTTGGGCTTCGCAGCACGCTACGTCAGGCAAGGCATCTTTCCCTACCGGACTTTGCCCTTCGCTTGTTTCTAAATCAAGATGCTGTTAAGCAAATGTTTTGCACGCCCATCCTTTCGCAAGAAACGAATTGACACAAGACATCCTCGCGCCTATTCTTTCGCAAGAAACGAATTGACGCAAGACTTAAAACAAGCCTTGCGTCTATCCTTGAGCCTCTTGTCGGATTCGAACCAACGACCCCGAGATTACAAATCACGTGCTCTGGCCAACTGAGCTAAAGAGGCGGGGTGGGGAAGCTTACCATATCGCGCCGCTACAACCTCCTGCCCTTGCTGCGATCAAGCCCTGGGGGATTAAGAGGGAGCATGCCGTATGGGACTTCCCCATTTCGGTGTGCAAAGGTAGGCATTTCCTGCTTCCCCACCAAATAATACGGCAACTTTTTGCTAAAAGAACATTTCTCCTGCGCGCGTATTATTTATTGGAGAATAAGCCGTAAATTTGCACAAATAAAGAGATATAATGGAACAAGACAACAAGGAATTGGATATGCCCAAAGGCAGAATCAACTATGCCGGGCGATATGGTTTGCTGGTGGGAGGTATGTGGATAGTGGCATTCATCTGCTCGATGTATTCTATACGCAACCCCTTTATAGGCATCACGGGCAACACGGTGGCTTTGCTCTCGCTATACGTCCTCTTCATCATCGTGGTGCGCTATCGTGCATTCATCGCGCCTCTGAGCTTCTCCGGTTGCTTCACGGTGGCGTGGTTCACCTGCCTCTTTGCCGGACTGATTACCACACTGGGCCAGTACCTTTACTTATGTTTCCTTGATAAAGGCCATTTCATGGGCACGATAACCGAGTTGCTCAACAGCGACCAGTATGCACAGATGATGAAGCAGGCAGCACCAGGCATTGGCCCCAAGGAGATGGCCAAGCTTCTGGACAACATACGCATGGGTGACCTGATCTTAGGAATGTTGCAGTTCAACTTCTTCCTCTCCATTCCCATGGCACTCATAGCTGCCATCTTCGGCCGGCTGAAGAACGTGGAGAAGTTCAACCGCCCCGATGAGAAGAACTGAACAGCACGACAAACAAACAAGAAAACTCTGAATTATGAATATATCCGTTGTAATACCCCTCTTCAATGAGGATGAATCTCTGCCCGAACTCTTTGCATGGATCGAGCGAGTGACCAATGCCCACGGCTTGAGCCACGAAGTGATATTCGTGGATGACGGCAGCACCGACCGTTCATGGGAGGTGATAGAGAAGCTCCGCGCAGAACACCCCGACGTGGTGCGCGGCATCAAGTTCCGCCGCAACTATGGCAAGAGCCCGGCTCTGTATTGCGGCTTTGCCAAGGCCGAAGGCGATGTGGTCATCACCATGGATGCCGACCTGCAGGATTCTCCCGACGAGATTCCCGAACTCTACAGAATGATTTGCGAGGACGGTTACGACCTGGTGAGCGGCTATAAGATGAACCGTAGTAAGGGCGATCCTCTGTCCAAGACCATCCCCACAAAGCTCTTCAACGCCACAGCACGCTGGGTGAGCGGCATTCACAATCTGCATGACTTCAACTGCGGACTCAAGGCCTATCGCCGCGAAGTGATAAAGAACATCGAGGTGTATGGCGAGATGCATCGCTACATCCCCTATCTGGCCAAGAACGCAGGCTTCGCACGCATCGGCGAGAAGCCCGTTCATCACCAGGCCAGAAAGTTCGGCAAGTCGAAGTTTATGGGCTGGAACCGCTTTGTGAACGGCTATCTCGACCTGCTCTCACTCTGGTTCCTCAACAATTTCGGCCTGAAGCCCATGCACGTGTTCGGCTTCATCGGCACGCTCATGTTCCTCTTGGGCTTTGTGGCAGTCATCATCGTAGGAGCAACGAAGCTCTATTACCTCTCTACAGGCGAAGCACATCCGCTGGTGACCGACAACCCCTACTTCTACATCGCTCTCACCATGATGCTGCTTGGCACCCAGCTCTTTGTGGCCGGTTTCCTGGGCGAACTGGTGAGCAGAAACTCTCCCGAGCGCAACAACTATCAGGTGGAGAAGCAATTCTGAATGGATATGAGCAACAGACACATACGACACACTCTGGGGGCGATAGCCGTGGGAGCAGCTGCCCTGGCGGCTTGCGACAGCATCGACTGCACGCTCTACAATACGGTTTCGCTCGCCTGTTCGTTCTATTCCGAGGGTCAGGCGGTGAAGCTGACCGACACCCTCACGGTGAGCGCATTGGGTACCGACTCCATTCTGGTCAACAGCCTGATAGGGGCATCCAAGCTGGAACTGCCCTTGAGCTACTCTCAGGATGCCGACACGCTGGTGCTGCGCATCTACGGAGAGGAGTACGACCTGAGCGACACCCTGTGGGTGGAGAAGACCAACACCCCTCACTTCGAGTCGCCCGACTGCCCCACCACCATGTTTCACCAGATAAAGTCGGTACGCCATACCAGCACCTTCATCGATTCTGTCACCATAACCAGGAACCTCGTAGATTATGACCAGACTGAGAATATACGCATTCACCTGTAGCCTGCTGGCACTCCTGGCTGTACATACAGCCCAAGCCCAGGGGAAACCTGTGCCTGCCCAAGCGCCCAAGGAGGAGAAGGCTCCTGTCTTTGGCGGCATCGCGGTGGGTACCGACCTGGTGGGCTTTGCCATGAAGGGTATGGGACTGAAGTTCGCAAACATGGAAGTCTATGGCCGACTCAATTTCCTGGAGAAATACTACCCCATCGTGGAACTGGGTATAGGCGACTGCACACGCGAAGGTGGCGAGAACAGCAACAAGTTCAGCACCACAGCTCCCTATTACCGAGTGGGAATGGACTACAACTTCAACAAGAAGGTCAACGGCAACAGGTTCTTTGGCGGACTGCGTTATGGCTTCACCGCCTACAAGTTCGACTTCAAGAACCCCGACTTCACAGACCCTGTCTATGGAGTGAACGCTCCCTTGAACTTCAAGGACCTGAAGGCCAAGAAGCAATGGCTGGAGGTATGTGCCGGTGTGGAATGCAAGTTGTGGAGCATCGTGCGCATGGGTTGGAGCCTGAGATATAAGATAAGGCTCAAGAATGATACTCCCGCATACGGCGAACCCTGGTACGCACCGGGATTCGGCAAGAATGGCAACACCACCTGGGGCGGTTCGGTAAACCTGATGTTTGACATCGGCAAGTCGGCACGCCGGAATGGTGGCAAGAAGAAGCAAGCTGCCAGCGAGCCCGCTCCCGCCATACAGCAGGAAACTCCGCAGGCCGAATGAGCACGATAGAAATCTGGCTCATAGGTCTGGCGCTCGCCATCGACTGCTTCACGGTGAGCATAGCCGCAGGACTGCAAGCACGTCAGGTCAGACTCCTGCCCATGACGTTCATGGCACTCTCATTCGGCATCTTCCAGGCGGGAATGACCTGGCTGGGCTATCTGGGACTGTCTCTCTTTGCCCACATGCTCGAGCACATTGACCATTGGATAGCCTTCTCCCTGCTGGCCTACCTGGGTGGGCGCATGATATGGGAAGACCTTCATCCCGGCAGTGAGCCGTCTGGCCCGTCTCCCATGCTCACCACGCGCCGCATTCTGGTGCTGTCCGTTGCCACCAGCATCGACGCTCTGGCCGTAGGCATCTCGCTTGCCTGCCTGCCCGCCGACAGGCTGCTCGGCATGGGCTATATGGTGGGAGTGATAGGCATCTGCTCCACAGCCCTCAGCATAACGGGACTGGCAGCAGGCATCACCATAGGCAGGCGGGTGAACTGGCACGCTGGGGCGATAGGAGGAAGCGTTTTATTGATAATTGGAATTAAAGTACTTATAGAACATCTTACATGAAACAGACAAACAGATTCAGGCTCTGGCACATCCCCGTGCTGGTTGTTCTCACACTGGCTACCATCTATATCATGCGTACCAACGATGCCGCCAAGCTTCCCTACCAGAGTGAAGAGGGGGCCATATTCGGTACCGTATATCATGTCAAATACCAGTACGGCAGCAGTCTGCATGCCGACATCATGGAGCGCCTGCTTGCAGTAGATTCCTCACTCTCCATGTTCAACAAGCAGAGCACGGTGAGCCGCATCAACTCAGGCGAGAGCCTGCAGACCGACTCCCTGCTCGAGATGGTGTTCCAGTTCTCACGCTCCATCAGCGAAGCCACCAACGGAGCCTTCGACGTTACGGTTGCTCCTCTGGTCAACGCCTGGGGCTTTGGCTTCAAGCATGATCAATGGCCCGATACAGCCACGGTCGATAGCCTGCGCCAGTTGGTTGGCTGGCAGAAGGTGAGCATACACAACCACCAGCTGCAGAAGGCCGACCCACGCATGGTGCTCGACTTCGGAGCTGTGGCCAAAGGATTTGGAGTGGATGAGGTAGCCTCGCTCTTCCGCAGCAAAGGCATCAAGAACTTCATGATAGAGATAGGTGGGGAGATAGTGTCAAGCGGACAGAACCCCAAGGGTGCTCCCTGGCGCATAGGCATCAACAAGCCCGATGACGACCCCAACAACCTCTCTTCGGAGATGCAGGATATCATCGAACTGAATAATTGTGCCATTGCCACCAGCGGCAACTACCGCAATTTCTACATACACGAAGGCCGCCGGGTGGCCCACACCATAGACCCTCACAGCGGTTTTCCCGTGCAGCACAGCATACTGAGCAGTACTGTGATGGCTCCCACATGTGCTATGGCCGACGGATTTGCCACGGCATTCATGGTGATGGGACTGGACAGCGCACAGGTGGTGCTGGAGAAGCATCCCGAGCTGCAGGCCTATTTCATCCTCTCCACAGCCGACGGGAAGTATGACACCTGGTGCACACCCGGCATAGGCAAACTGATTTCGGGAGAGAAGTAAGCAGGATGCGGGAAGCGCACACAGACAGTTAGGAAAAGCAATCAGACAGGAAGAATCACGATGGACATCAGCACCAAATACAGGCTACTCACGCGTATGCCCCTCTTGCAGGGGCTAAGCGGACAGGATTTGGCCAGGCTGGAGGATTCGCACGGGCTGGAGATGGAGGTCATTCCACCCAGCCGTGTTCCTCTGCTCAACCAGGGGGATGCCTGCACCCACCTCATTCTGGTGGCCAGCGGAAAGATTCTCAGGAGGCAGACTACGCCTGACGGCAAGCTCACCCTGTCGGCCTGCATGATGCCGCCGGTAGCCATTGAGCCGGAAAACCTCTATGGTCTGCAATGCCACTTCCACAGTTCCTATTATGCCGAGAGCGAACTGCAGATCATCAGCATACGCAAGAATGATGTAGATAAGATACTCATGAGCGCCCCCATCTTCCGCTATAATCTGCTCAACTATCTGTCTGCCATCACCCACAAGCAGACTATGCTCATGATGCCCAGTCCGCCGCGCAGCGTAAGCCAGAAGTTCCTGCATCTGCTGGAGACCGTCTGCCACGAGGATGACAGCAACATCACGCTCGGCATCAAGATGACCGACCTGGCACTTTACATCGAGGAAACCCGCCTCACGGTATCGCGTATGCTCAACGCATTGGCAGTCCAACAGGCCATCAGCATCTCACGCTCCTGCATCAGCATCCCTTCTCTGCGCACGCTGCGGGAGCACATCGGCAGCCACAGTACTGCGCCTGAGTGAGAGCCGGGAAGCCGCTTCACGCGCGCACGCATATTATATATAAGGTATAGAACACACACAACAACAAACATACACAACGCATGACAGACGCAAAAAGACAGAATCCACTCCTCGGCGGAGAGTACGGAACACCGCACAACACCGCACCCTTTGACCAAATCACACTGGCCGACTATGAGGAGGCCATCATGGAGGGAATGCGACAGGAGGAAGCTGCCATCAAGGAAATAACGGAGAATCCCGAGGAACCGACCTTCGAGAACACCATCCTGCCGCCTACTGACGAACTGCTCAATCGCGCCACCACCATATTCTTCAATCTGCTGAGCTGCTGCACCTCTGATGATGCCGACCGCCTGGCGGAGAAGCTCTCGCCGCTGCTCACCGAGCATTCCAACAAGATTCTGCTCAACAAGAAGCTCTTCGAACGCATCCGCCACGTCAAGGAACATGCTACCGGACTCACTCCCGAAGAGCAGAAGGTGCTGGACAATGCCTTCGACGGATTCCAGCGCGGAGGTGCCTGCCTGGGCGACGAAGACAAGGAGAAGCTCACCCGCTTGCGTGTGGAGCTCTCGGGACTGACCCTTCAGTTCAGCCAGAACTGCCTGAAGGAGACCAACGCCTACAGCCTGCACGTGACCGATGAGGCACAGTTGGCCGGTCTGCCCGATACGGCCATCGAGGCAGCAGCATTGGCTGCCAGCCAGAAGAAGTTGGCAGGATGGCTCTTCACACTCCACCAGCCCAGCTATGGTCCCTTTATGACCTATGCCGACAACCGCGAATTGCGCCGCCAGATCTATACGGCCAAGAACACCATCTGCTGCCAAGGCGGCGAGCATGACAACCGCCAGATAGTGAGCCGCATCGTCAATCTGAAGCGTGAGATAGCACAATTACTTGGCAATGACACTTATGCCGACTATGTGCTCAAGCGCCGTATGGCAGAGAACACAGCCAATGTGTATGCTCTCATCGATGAACTGATGGAGGCTTATATGCCTCATGCCCGCGAGGAGGTGGCCGATGTGGAAGCTATGGCCAAGCGTTTCGAGGGTGACGACTTCAAGCTTGAACCGTGGGACTATTCCTACTATGGACAGAAGCTCAAGAAGGAGCGTTTCGATTTGGACTCGGAGATGTTGCGCCCCTACTTCCGTCTCGAGAACGTCAAGGAGGGTATCTTCGGGCTGGCAACCCGTCTGTACGGCATCACATTCCACCGTTGCGAGGATATCCCGGTGTATCACCCCGATGTGGAAGCCTACGAGGTGCGCGATGAGGACGGTTCTTATCTGGCCGTTCTCTACGCCGACTTCTATCCCAGAGAGAACAAGCAGAGCGGTGCCTGGATGACCAGTTATGCCGAGCAGTTCGTTGACCAGGAGGGCGAAGACCATCGCCCGCACGTGAGCATCACCATGAACCTCACCAAGCCTACGGCTGACAAGCCCTCGCTGCTCACTCTGGGCGAGGTGGAAACCTTCCTGCATGAGTTCGGCCATGCACTTCACGGCATCTTCTCACGCGTGCGTTTCATGTCGCTCAGCGGCACCAATGTCTATTGGGATTTTGTGGAACTGCCCTCCCAGTTTATGGAGAACTATGCCACACAGGAGGAGTTCCTGCGCACCTTTGCCTTCCATTATGAGACAGGAGCGCCTATCCCGGGCGAACTCATCGAGCGTGTGCGCCAGAGTGCCAACTTCCAATGTGGCTACCAATGCGTGCGCCAGTTGAGCTTCTGCATGCTTGACATGGCCTATTATGACCGCCGCGAGGAGTTTGCCGAGGATGTTCCAGCCTTCGAGAAGAAAGCATGGCATAGAGCACAACTCCTGCCCGAGTTGCCCCAGGCCTGCATGTCGGTACAGTTCGGACACATCATGAGCGGTGGTTATGCTGCGGGATATTACAGCTACAAGTGGGCCGAAGTGCTCGATGCAGATGCCTTCAGCCTCTTCCTGCAGAACGGTATCTTCGACCGCCAGACGGCTTCGCGCTTCCGTCATGAGGTGCTGGAGCGCGGAGGCACCGAGCAGCCCATGCGCCTCTATGAGCGTTTCCGAGGCCAAAAGCCCACCATCGACGCTCTGCTCAAGCGCAACGGCATAAGCAAAGCATAAGCAGAAGACAGGAGTGGAACAAGGGTGCTCCATCGACCCAACCCCACCGAGGGAGCCGCCACACCACCCTAACCCATAATCTCTAACCCCCTAACCTGTATAGAATCATGGACAAACAGAAGGAACTCGATAGCCGTTACCTGCGTATGGCACGCATCTGGAGCGAGAACAGCTACTGCAAGCGCCGGCAGGTGGGTGCACTCATCGTGAAGGACAAACGCATCATCAGCGACGGGTACAACGGCACCCCATCGGGCTTCGAGAACGTGTGTGAGGATGAGAACAACCAGACAAAGCCCTACGTGCTGCATGCCGAAGCAAATGCCATCACCAAGATAGCACGAAGCAACAACAACAGCGACGGCAGCACACTCTACGTCACCGACTCCCCCTGTGTGGAATGTTCGAAGCTCATCATACAGGCAGGCATCCGCAGGGTGGTCTATGCACGCGACTACAGGCTTACTGACGGAGTAGATCTGCTCCGTAGGGCGGGCATCGAAGTGGAGCAGCTGGACGAAGAATAAAGGCCGGAGGGAACCGATTGGTAATTTAGAATTGTGAATTTTGAATTATGAGTTGGGGGATGGAAGAAGCTTCGATTGCTGGAGCTTCGACCAATGGGTATAGGACAAAGTGAATGTCTTAGGACAATAATATAGGATATAACAAGGAGATGAATATGAACAACAACATCAAGGGACGCATCACTCCGCTGCTCATATCGCTGGGCGTGATAGTGGGCATCCTTATCGGTACATTCTGCACGAGTCATTTCTCGGGCAACCGACTGAGCATCATCAACACAGGTACCAACAAGCTGAGCTACCTGCTGCAGATTATCGACAACAACTATGTGGATACCGTAAACATGTCGCAGCTGGTGGAGGATGCCATGCCAGGCATCCTCAAGGAACTTGATCCGCACAGCAGCTACCTGAGCGTGCAGGATGCCAAGAAGGCCGATGATGACCTCCGTGGTTCGTTCAGCGGTATAGGCGTGAGCTTCGTAATGCAGAAGGATACCGTCAATGTGATGTCCGTCATCCACGGTGGACCGGCCGAGAAGGTAGGTCTGTTGCCTGGCGACCGCATCGTGAGTGCCAACGGCAAGTCTCTCGTCAAGATGGATTCCGATGATGTGATGAAAAGACTCAAGGGTGCAAAGGGCAGCAAGGTCAAACTGGGCGTTGTGCGCCATGGCACCAAGGGAGTTACCCACTTCACCGTAGTGCGTGGCGATATCCCGGTAGTGAGCGTGGATGCATCATATATGCTCAATGACAGCACGGGTTACATACGCGTAAAGAACTTCGGCGAGCAGACTTATGCCGAGATGCTGGTGGCTCTGGCCGAACTGAGCGTCAAGGGTATGAATGGGCTGATAGTGGATTTGCGCGGCAACACAGGCGGCTACATGCACATCGCCATCCAGATGGCCAACGAGTTCCTGCCCAAGGGTAGGCTCATTGTATATACGCAGGGACGCAAGAGTCCGCGTGAAGAGTTCCGCAGCGATGGGCGCGGTACCTTCCAAACCATCCCCCTGGTGGTGCTGGTGGATGAAGGAAGCGCCAGTTCGAGCGAGATATTTGCAGGAGCCATCCAGGACAATGACCGTGGAATGATTGTCGGCCGCCGCTCCTTTGGCAAGGGACTGGTGCAGCAGCCTGTCGAGTTCCGCGACGGCAGCGTAGTACGTCTCACCATCGCACGCTACTATACTCCCAGCGGCCGCTGCATACAGAAACCCTACGAGAAGGGGCATGACGAGGAGTATGAGAACGAGCTGATGGCCCGATACGAGCGTGGTGAGTTCTTCTCTCAGGACAGCATCCATCAGGAAGGTCCGTCCTTCAAGACCCGCATCGGACGTACCGTCTATGGCGGCGGAGGCATTGTCCCCGACGTGTTCATTCCCGAAGACACCACCGCCGTAACCTCCTACTATCGCGAAGCGCTCTTCACAGGACTCATCCGCCAGTTCGCTTTCGCCTACACCGATGCCAACCGCGACAAGCTGTCAAGCTACCCCACAGCGCCCCTGATGGAGAAGTACCTGCGCAGTCAAGGTTTGCTGGAGAAGTTCGCACGCTTCGGTGAGAAGCATTCTCTGCGCCGCCGCAACCTCATGTTGCGCAAGAGCCGTACGCTCTTTGAGCGCGCTATCTATGGCAACATCATCTACAACGCCCTCGAGATGAACGACTACATCCAGTTCCTCAACGAGGATGATCCTGCCGTACTGCGTGCAGCCACCATCCTCCAGAATGGCGAGTCGGTACCTCAGAAGCCCGAAGAACCCGCCAAGGAATAATCCCTCGCACTCCCCCACAAAGCCAAGCCCAAGCCGAGCCACCAGCCCTGCTTGGGCTTGGCATTTTATGGATTCAGGTCAAGGGATAACAAGAAGTACATTATCTCTTGCAGCCTAACCACCATTTTAGTGTTTATCATTTTTTTTGTAGAACTAAGAAATTTGGCTGCCTAATAGATTCGGCGCGAATTGAAGATTTCCCTTCGCGAATTTGGGCACATGTCAGAAATTCATTACCTTTGGGGCAAAATAATAAAATAGAATATCGTGAGTGCACATCGAACACTTATAAAGACTCTGCAGTTTCTTGAGTTTTATGACTCACAACCTGCAAAGGTTCAAGAAAAGATAGACTATGTGCTATTGATGTTAACGAGCCAGAAAATAGTAAGCAGTAAGTTCATTAAAAGATTAGAAAGCACAGAGTTTTACGAAATGCGTGTATCGCTGGGGAACAATGAATATCGTTCCATCCTACTCTCTTTGGACTCCGTAAGTTTCATAGAATGCACACAAGCACTTCTCTTAAACGGATTTGTCAAAAAAGACACTAAGCAATACAAGACAGAGATTGATAAGGCAAGAAATATTATAAAGACTTTGGAGGACTGATTATGTTGAACATGGAGAAATTGAAGGGACTCCCGACTGCCAACGAGATGCTGGACGAAAAATATGGCAAGAAGGGTACAACGTCTCGTGCTGAGTTTGAAGCAAGGGCACAGGCATGGTATTATGCCGAACTATTGCGAGAGGAGCGCAAACGTCGTGGTATCAGCCAAAGCAAACTGGCAAGCCTTGTCGGAAAGAGCAGAACCTATATCACAGCTTTAGAAAAAGGACAGACCGACATGCAACTATCGACATTCATAATGTTATCACGAGCCCTCGGACTGGATTTCTCTCTCGTTGTGGGATGATTACTGAATATCACTCCACACACATAAAGCCAAGCCGAGCCACCAGCCCTGCTTGGGCTTGTTCCTTTTTAGGGAACATCACAGGACGGAATATTTTCCCCCTGGGAATCCTTGCATGAACGGACATGGAATCCATCCTAAAGAGCCTCACCGGCAAATCATGCTTGGAAGAGCGGGAAACTGCCCCGAAGGGTCTAATCCCGTAAAAATTGTCTTATAGGACAATTTGAAATGTCTTATAAGACAATTTGAATTGTCCTATAAGACAATTTAAATTCCCTTATAAGGGAATTTTTCTGTGCCTGTAGCCTGTGTCTTTTCCTCTTCATAGACTGAATCAGTGGACAGTGTTGTAGAAGTCATACTGAATCTGTTGTCACTTGCCTTGGAATTGCACTGCTTCTGTTGACACTCCTGCCCTCTCTGGGGTGAAGGTGTCTTCCGTTTGGCACAGCCAAGATACGCACTGTCTTTTCCGGATTCAGTGAGTTCAGGAAAAGACAGCGTGTCTTATACTGATATAGGTAGACACATTTATCAACCAATAAATGTGTGTTCAA
>SAMEA104315436__coassemble_674_pt1 | contig 189925 bp, 142 predicted proteins | sample SAMEA104315436__metabat2_low_PE_029 | metagenome-assembled genome bin SAMEA104315436 (sample SAMEA104315436) | gut metagenome | biome: Monkey gut; feature: monkey-associated habitat; material: faeces | place: China | collected 2013 | reverse complement strand
TAGCTAAACTCTTTGACGAAGATTTTTGGGTGACACGATGACGAAGTCAGGAGAGATTGGACTTCTTTTTCTCTGCCAGTATCACCTTCAGGCGATTGAGGTCTTTGTTACTTGCCATTGCAATATGTTTATTATTCGCCCACAAAGTTACTCATTTTATCTCAGGCCAAAGGTCTGATTGTCCTTAAAGGTTACTAAAACGAGTGTTTTTAGTGAATTTTGTTCACTTTACAGAGCGATTTGTATCGTTTTTTTATTCAAAAAAAAGGATTTGTTCTATCCCCTAGCAACATGGTCGTATAACTCATGCAAGAGCGGCCATTCACCTTCATCAATATTCTGGATATTCAGTTTAAGAACCTCGTCTGTTTATTCTTCACAGAAGGATGAAAGTATTTTAAAGGTTTACGGTGCTTGCGCTCCATGAACGCCAGTACTTCATTGTATCTTACTAGCCAACATTCTTCCTAATTCTATGTTAGCTATGTTTAAAAGTCACATAATACTGACCCTCTTTTTCTTCCACCTTACTGATATAATGTCTTTTCCCTTTCAGGTAGTCCAACAACGTGAAATTATGTTCGTTTATATCAAAGCTAGCCCAACCACGAGCATAGGTTAGTTTGTGATACTCACCTCCTAATCCTTCTAGAAGTTTGTTTTCTCGTTCAGTATTATACTCCCATGCAGAATTGCACTTATTAATGAGGGTTATCTTTTGTTCCCAACTATCTCCACCTTGATAAATAGTTAATGCAGTTACTACTAAATCCTTGTCAGCCCCGTCAACACCACACTGGTTATAATAGAAGCAAACTAGTTTGGCCAACTCCCATGAGTCCGGACTTTCTTTCGTTATAAACAAACATTCATTTAGGAATCTTTTCTTTTGCTCCTGAGTCAACTTGCTATTAAGGATACGAATACCCATACTATTCCTCATATAATCGTCCCACTCAATAGTTTCATCATCCATGAGTGTATCATAGTGAAGGATGAGATAATCGTCAGCAACTTGATTAAAGCAATTAAGGTTCAAATGCTTAAATATTTCGGGATCCGCATTTACTTTTTTCTGTCTTACAACTTCAGCGATTCTTTCATCATCCATCTCCTCAAGTTCCTCCAGAGTGAAAGGCATGTCAAAACTACGCAACAACTTAACAAATTCATTCATCGGTTGTTTCTCACCAGTAAACAATTGTTTATGCATCAACGTTACCAAGTTCTCATCCCCCGCACACCTTTCTTTTGACAGCACGGCAGCATGTCTTGTCAAATATTCATTCAGAGTATCATCCAGAGTTCCTAACACTTGATAAGCGCCAAGGACACAATGCCATGAAACTGCCAGTTTATCCGCAGCCAGAATCAAGCCCACCGCTCTTTTGTCAAGGTTGCTTACATCATCAAAATTATATAATTGCTGGCTAAGATATTGTGTTAACCATTCATCTTCGCCAACCGCCTCCTTTATCATATACAACAGTGCCGCTCTACTCTCTTCGTTACAACTCGTTTCAAACCTTGTAGCGATATCCTTTTGATTATTTATCAAGTATTTCTTCAACTTGTCATTTGACAGTTCAAGAATTGTTGTCATTGGTTTCTTTATCATGCTATCACCCAAAATAACACCCAGATTCTTCTTACTAATCACGAAACGTTTATTTGTTAAGCAATAATCATACAAATCCTGAGATTCCTTGTTGGGTTTTACAAGTGTTTCAAAACGCAGATTGTACATATTTATAAACTTCTTGAGTTTGGCTAGCTTATAGAACGTAATACTAGAATGCAAGAACTCATATTTGCCCTCAAGGTATTTTATCTCGTCATCACTCAGTTTTATAGTAATAGGCGCCTCTCTAAAGAAGAGTTTCAACAATACATCACTATTCTCAGCCTTTTCTTGTCCTTTGATGACGTTAACACAAGAATCCCAACCATCAAATACACGTGTAAAGAACTGGTCGTTAACTTTTTCCGACATATGGAAATAACTCACGATAAACTCAGGATTCTTTCGAGCGGTTTGAATGAAACTCGTCAGGAAATGTTCTTCCTTATTATCAAGCAAGTAGTTCAGAATATCATAGTTAAGGATACTATTATTCTTAAAATCCTCAACCCTAAACTTGCGAATCACACTTTTGACATTATTTAATTTCTGATCAAATGGTCGCTCTGTACCTTGCAACACTGCATTGGTAAACTGATAATCGCTCTCAGAAGTTGCCCCTTCGTAGAATTTAGAAATATAGAGATAGTAATCTTCAGTGATATACCCGCCATAAATCATGGTTAATAGAGTATCTACCATTTCATAATTCACAGTTTGAGGCTCATTTTCTTTGGCCGGATACTCTTTGACGTATATCTTATTGAAAACCGCACGGGCCTTTTCTCCACCTATTTTTCTTAAGACTTCCCGCAAAGCAGTATTCTCAATTACTTTTATCTCCTTTTCGAGTTTTAGCCTTTCATCGTTGCTCCTATTATATGCTTGTGAATGCTTATCAATGGCCTCATAATAGCCGATGTCCTCCGTGACCTTCTTCTCTATCTCATCAAATACGAAATTATAGGTCGTGCTGCCAGTTTCCTCATGGTTATGGTCAGTGTAAGTATATCTATCAAACTCATCGTTAATAAACAGTTCAAAGAGATCATCTCTACTTGCCACCTGTCCCAAGGTATAATCATACCCATCTTTTATTAGACTCGTCACTTCAACCTCATCGTTTAGTTTTTCAAGGTATTGTTTTCTAATATTGATTATCTTCTCTCGTGCCTCATTCATACTATGAATTGAGGCATTCGCTTTCTCCCTTAATTCCTTTGTCTCGTCTTCACTGAATAATGATTTGTTCTTGAAAATCTTATAAAACAATCCCTTCTTTAAATATGCCCTAGCAAAATCTTGAGGGAATAGATTTTTATAAACAATAACCGCAAGCAGTTTTTGTTCATAGTTTTCGTCATCGCCACTCAAATGCGTCTTTAGGCTCTTCTGGAAAAGCGTATATTCATTAACTATGTTCTTCAACTCACGCAGTCCCGACACCCTGTTCAACAACTGTTCCAACACAGGTGTCTCTACTGTTTTGAACAGACCTTTACTCTTATACTGTTTTATCAGATAGTCGGTCACATTGTAATGATCCACAACAGGGACAACAGCTACAATATAGTCGAAACATTTTGTGCGCAACTCTCTCGTAAACACATCATCCCTGATGGCGTATATGAATCTGACAAGTCTCTTCTGGGACTTGAATGTTTCCGACTCATTAATCAGCATGTTCAGTTCCCTAATTTTTAGGAAAAGCCTGTCTGAGTTGTCCAGTCGATCCAAATCCTCAAATAGAATATAGTCATATTTGTTTGACTGGATGATATAGACTATCTCATCCAGATACCTGTTGAAGACAGAAACTTCAGCATCCTTAGATGCCTCTAGCTTGACACCTTTTGTTTCGACCTTAACACTCCTTATCTGATGTAGTTTAGAGGCCAGCATCTTCCCTACTTCCCACAGATATCGAATCATATAAGCGACAGCCACCGCATCTGCTATCAGATTTATCCACCAACCAACTTCCTTATCAAACAATTTGTGATAAGCATCATAGAAACTGTCTATCTGGAAAATCGCTGGTTCAAAGGCTATGATATAACATACGAATGCAATGAGGGCATATGTAACGTATGAACTGAAATTAACTTCTTTTGGCAGGCGTATCTGTTTAAATCCGGAATGAGGTATCTTTGCCTTGTCACATTTATAGAGAAGATGCTGGACTATCTTGTATTCGATATCATCCGAATACAGATTATCTCCAACGGGTTTAGTATCAGCTGGCAAAGAGAAGGTTGACATGGAGATACGAAGCACTTTATCGCCAATCCCCATCTCGTTGATACAAGTATTGGCGACAGAGCTCTTTCCTGAACCATAGTGCCCCGTCACAGCAATGTTTCTGGAGTCGCTTTGCTCTAAAGCGAACTTTAGGTCATCCACGGCAAGGTGAGATGTGTCACCCGCAGGTATGTTACAAGGGGACAGAAGAGTTCGATATTCCTTAGAAATCTCTTCGACCTGAACCTTATCCACTTCTTGTTTTTTAGTTTCTTGTACCTTCATTCCTTAATCTATAACCTTTAATTAGGTATAAAGTATCGAAAAACAACATATTCTCAAAATTACAATTAGCAAAAATAGAGATTCTTTACAAACTTTCGCCAATTAGTCACACCTTCGTCAGCCACTTCCACACCGGTACCACAGGTATTCCCTCCTCTGTACCCTCCTCATCATACGTAATCAGCAGGCATTTCCAATCCTCGTGAGTTTTGGCATATTTCGTCAGTGGCGGAACCTCCCTGTTGTAAGTGGTCTCATCCTTGATGCTATACGAGACCTGGATGGCCAGTTTCTTGTCAGGTACTATGAAGTCTATCTCCTTGTCAGCATTCAGATAATACACATTCTCCTTGCCGTATCGTCTGAATAATTCCACCGCAACCATATTCTCCAGCAGCGAGGTCTCCGAGTTCATCAAGAACAGATTCAGCAATCCGTTGTCTATAAAATAATACTTCTTTTGCGTCTCCTTTTCAGTCAGCTTACCCACCTCGTTCTCCATGGGCAGTATCAGCCAACTGTCAGCGGCATAACCTGCATAGTCTATTGTAGTAGGCACACTGATGGGCGACCCAGTTGCCACGATTACATTCTTCAGTCTGTTATACGACAGCGGTTGCTTCACGCTCTCTGCCATCTTCTTGATCAGGATGTTCAGCACCCTGTCGTTCTTAATATTGTTTCGGGCACAGATATCACCAAGGTAAATCTTCTGGTACAAGCTTGAAAGCATCGCCCGTTTGTTCTTAAACGACAGGATCTCTGGCAGACCACCGTAATAGAAATACTCATTCAAATGTCGTTTCACTTCGCTCCTTTGAATCGTTTCATACTCCCAATGCTCCTTCAGTTCCACCTGCTGCGCTGCCAGATACTCTTTGAATGAATATGGGTACGCATCATAGATAAAGAACCGTCCGCCCAGCGTAGTTGCCACCTCTTTGCTCAGCATCTTCGCATTGCTGCCCGTCACATACACCCTGTATTTCGCATCAGCCAATCTCCGCACGAACTTATCCCAGTGAGGAATGTTCTGCACCTCGTCCAGAAACACCACCGGCTTCTTACCATACAGTTCCAGATGAGCCTCTAGCAGACTGTTGAAGTCCTCCGTCTGGAATTCCGCCAGACGCTCATCCTCAAAGTCCACAAACAGAATCTCGTCCCATCCCTTTCCTGCTGTCTGCAACTGACGCACACGCTGATACAGCAGGTACGACTTACCCGCATGTCTCACACCAACTATCACATAATTGCCATTCTCTTCAAAGTCTATGGGACGGTTCACAATCACCGCCTCATCCACCTCACGCTGCTTACTAATCAGGCACTGTTTGATGACATCATTACTGATACTCATATAAATTATATTTTATACGAATTACACAATTTTATTAAGTTTGGTTTACAAAGTTAACCATTTTCTATAAAACAGAATTAACAAACCCTGATTTTTTACTATATTTTCACATTTTTTTATCGCAGCCACTGATTTCCTGCTATCTATGTGCCAGATTTTGCCTATTGTATAGCATCAAAGATTTCCACCAGATACGACACAATCCTTCTTCCACGTTGCCACTTTGAGTTCTTGGATGTCATGAACTCCTTTTCATCATGATAGATGACGGAATCAACCCTTTGGGCTGGATCATACTTGTACTCTCTGCCAGAGAAAGTGCAGATGGCACGGATGAATAAGGAAAAGGAAATGTGCGGTTCAAGATGACGAGAACGGATGAGTGCGGCCTTGATGTAGGCGGTTTCGTATTCGCATTCCATGTCATTGAGAGCCATCAGAATCGCCTCCTTCAATGCTTGTTTGTCATCGGCTATAAGAATATCATCAATGCTTTGCTCTTCTTGCTGAAAGGTTCTGCGTCCGTGTTTACCCTTCGTGTTGTTGAGGGTGTCCTTCATGGCTTGCTTCAATTCTGCGTCTTCAACGTCCTTAATCCGTTTAGTCCATTCTGCCTTCTTATCAAGTGCATTCGTTACACTTGTCTCCATTAGCTTTTCAACTACAGCCTTGACGCTCTCACGTATGTAGGAGATTTGTTTGGCACCCAGGCTGACCTTGCTCAATGCCATTGCGCTTCTTGGCATTCCGTGGCCATAGTAGAGATAATACAATGTACACATCAGAAGTGGATTGCTACCAGCATGAATTTGGTCACGGAGCTTGACGAACATCTCCGGTAATGCTTGTATGGCAGACAACATGATTCTCTTTGACAGAGCTGCAAGTTCATCTGCGGAATGTCCCTTTCCGAAAGTGAATACAGCCATCTGAACAAAGGACGGCAATGACTCCCAAAACTCCTGGGCTGTCACGTAGGGGACATAGATGTGTTCGTCATCTTCCTCACTAAGGTCCTCGTCCGATAAGCTAAATTCCCTTATCAGGAACTGCTCTGATTGGCCAGGGGTTTCTTTCTCCCCTACAGTTTCTGTGTACACACCAAATCTCAGATAGCCCTCCAGCGCCATCAGCTCGTCAACGACCCGACTGGCAGCGATAGTTCTTTCATCATCAGACAGTATTTCTTCAGAATCGAGTGCAAGCAATTTGCGGCATTCGGCAAGAACAGATGTCGGCACAAAGCCTGCCGCCATCTCGAATATACGTTCAAGACAACTCAAGTCGTTGCGCTCCACCTTCATCATTTCCACGGAGAAACGTGAGTATTCTTCTGGATGCTCCTGCTTCCAGGAATACACTCTGTCCATTGCCTCTCTCTTGGCATGCTTTTGGAAATCTTCAAAGGGTCTCATCTGAAAAATCTGATCGTGAATAATACAATATCGTGTTACTTATTTGCCAATAGTTTGAGAAGCATTTCGGTTTTCTGCTCCTCTGTCATGTTCTTAATGTCTTCCTCGGTCACCTTTGGCTGCAAGTCTAACAACTTGTTGTTGTACTCGAACATGGTTTCCAACGGATATTGGGCAATGTATCTTTCTGTAATGGTCTTGTCGGTCGCATGCCCCATACTTTGTGGGATATACCTATCCTCCACTTTGGCATGAGTTAAGTTTGTTCCATATGAATGTCTGCACCATGTTCCAGATGGACGGACTTCCCAATGCAAGACATCCTCACAGATTTTAATGACACGGTCTTGCACATTTGAGTTCTCCTGAGAGATACGCTTGCGTTTGTCGGCCTTATGTGTTGCACCTTGCAGAATATCTGGGAACACGAAGCCATTGAGAACGGGTTCTGCCGCTATCTCATCAAGGATTTTCTGTAATGGTTCAATAAACTTCACCGCCACCTTCTGTGCGATTTCTGGTCTTCACTCATTTGAATTTGAACGCTTTCCTACCAGAGTCGAAATAGAATTTCGAATACTTAAGTTCGGCTGCATCGGCCATATTGAAACCGTTACACGGGTATTGGACAAGGAACAATCCCAGTGAGTAATGGGCTTTTTCTGCATAGCCTTTCTTCCATGTGTCAGGATAGCGTTTTCTCGATAAACACCCGATACAATTCTGTCATCTGCTGGACATTCAGGTAGTGATCCTTCCTTGTGTCGCCGACTGGTATTGCTACGAGTTTCTTTTTCTTGACATTAGAAAATGGATATTCTTGGTTGGTAAGATAGCCCCGTGACACACATTCATTCCAAACTGCACGACAGTTTCGGAGATAAAGGCCTCTTGTCGCCTCTCTTATTTGACCGATTAACTCACCATTCTCGTTCAGCACACCATTTTGCATTCCGTTACTCCAATACTCAATATCTTCCTTCCCTACCTTAAAACCAGTAATCGGTCTATCCCAGAGAATCTTTTGGAAGGATTTCATGGCGCACTCGTATGACTCGGCAGTAGTGTATTGCTCTCCGTTGTTGTTAGTCCGAAAGAAATTAATCCTGTCTTGCCACACGCTAAAAAAGGAGGCTTCCTTAGAGGTGTCAACACCCGTGATGGCTGCCTTTATTTTATCGAGCGTCAGACTATTCCCCAGACGCTCAATCAGCTCCACTTGCGCCTCAAAGATGGCATCAAATTCCAATTTCTTTTCGTAGAGTTCTGAGCGGACAGCCTTGGCGCTGAGATTACAAACTTTCGCAAAATCTTCCTCTGTGAACTCTCCAGCCACGAAGTTGTACCACGACTTTCTGTCTATGGTATAGCGAATTACAACAGGAAACGTGTTCTTGTCTTTTTTCGGATGACGCTTGTCAAGGATGAGCGCATAGGTGCAATTTCCGAATCGTGCGCTCTTGTAGGTTGTGTCTAATTTCTTTGCCATTTTTGGTCAATAGTCTGGAGGTCTCAACTTCACTTTTTTCTCTATTTTGGGAAAACAATGGGAAAATAGAGGCGTTTTGATACGGGTTTTATGGGGTATCACAAACTGCTGCGAAGCTAGTAACTATTTGGTAATCAGTCAAGTTTCTGATATTAAAAATTCACAAAATATCATTCTGCCTTACTCATAATCTGGAGGTCCTAGGTTCAAGCCCAGGCTGGTCCACATAGAGAATCAAGCGGTTACGTATTACGTAGCTGCTTTTTCTTTTATAACAAGCATCTTGCAAGCCCTGAATGAATCTAATTCAGGCAATCAACCTCCACGATTTCACCCGGCAGGAAGGAAATGGATGGGCACATCGCTGTTGGTGTAATTGGCAGCGGGAACGTGCTGGAGCTTTCCTATAATGAAGCCAAAGGCCTCTGCATGCGTATGGCCGGCACAGATACCAATGACGTTCAGACTGTTGCGCCTGTCAAACAGCTCAGCCGCATTCGCCCTACCTTAATAATGACATTATCGTGTCGGGCTTCATCTCCAGCCTTGTTATGGCACAAAGGCTTGTACCCATATCCTTTATGCTGGCACCCATGAGATACACCTCATCATCTATAATAAGGAAGCGGTCGTGGGATTTGTGGGGAGTCTGCACAAACCCAATGGGCTCATATTGCCCGTTGTGCTTCTCCAGGTCCAAGAGGAACTGCTGTGTGTAGCGAGAGTGGATGGTTGCCGCTACCCCATCAGCCCTCTTGGTCAACAGCAGGAGCACTCTTTCGTCAACAAAGTTGTCAATGAGGATGATGCGTTGCTTGGCACTACGAACCAGCTGAGACACATAGCTCCAGGCATCCCACACGCAACCTGTGGCGAAGATTTGCTCTGGAGTGATGGCAGGAGCAAGCTCGTCCATACGCTTCAGCACCTGTTCCATCTTCTGGTCGGTCAGCATCTGATGACGCTCCAACCTCTCTATACGCTGAAACATACCGGCATTGGCCGAGAGGAAGCGACGCATGGCTACGAAGGCACGCATGATGCGGATATTCACCTCTATAGCATATTCACTCCTCAAGATACCCGACAATTGGGAGACTCCCTGCTCAGTAAAGACAAAAGGAAGATACTTTGAATGCTGCCCTCTACCGCTCTCCATGGTGCCATTTTGGCACCTTAAAGATTCATACTCTTCTGGTGTCAGTTCAAACATGAAGTCGTCGGGAAAACGCTCTATATTACGCTTCACCTGACGTTTCAACTGTTTGGTTTCCACGCCGTACATGGCAGCAAGGTCAGTATCAACCATTACTTCCGCCCCTCGTATAGTATAAATATGAGAGCGCACATAGTCCATACTGAGCTGGGCACCGTCTGTCACCACCTTCATCACCTTTCCTTGTCCACCCACAGGAGCACTGTTTGTAGCCTTGCGTTCTGTATCGCAGACATCACCATTAGCGACCTCAGCATGAGATGTTATATCTTTCTTTGCCATTACATTCCAACTTTATTGCAAAGATAACACTTTTAATCCACACCTGCCAGCGGGCCGGGAGGATAAAAGCGGGCTGCCGAGGGGAGCCGGGAAGGCGCATACAGGCAGGAATCCATCGGGGTTTGACATTCTTGTGACAGCGGCACATAATAATTGTTAATAAGCCTGCCGATTGTCGTTTGTTTAGTAATTTTGCAGGACGAAAATGGCAGAGGCAGTCTGCCGGTTCCCTCCGCATGGCCGGAAGACCGCGCAAAACTGCCCCTGCAACAGACAACGACACACACATATATCGCAACAAGGAAATATGATCAGAGCACTCTTCTTCGACATCGACGGCACCTTGGTTAGCTTCGAGACGCATTCCATCCCCCACTCCACCGTACAGGCCCTTCAGATTGCCAAGGCCAAGGGCATCAGGATATTCATCTCCACAGGCCGTCCGTATGCGCTCATCAACAATCTGGATGCGATAAAGCACCTGATAGACGGATATATCACAGCCAACGGAGCCTATTGCTTTGTGGGCGAGAAGTCTGTCAGCTGCACGCCCATACCCGCCAATGAGGTGGAATGGATTATCAACCAAGCTGATGCACAGGACTTTGCATGTATAGTGGTAGGGCAAAAGGATTACACCACCATCCACCCCAGCAGCGAGTCGGAACGCATATTCAAGGGTCTGCTCAACGTCCCCGACCTGCGAAGCCATGTCCCCTTGAGCCTGGTGTTGAGCCAGCCCATATTGCAACTCACGCCTTTCATCTCCACTTCGCAAGAGGTTCAGTTCGTCTCCTCATTACAGCATGTGGAGTCCAGCAGATGGCATCCCGACTTTGCCGACTTTACTGCCAAGGGGGTCAACAAGGCCAAAGGGTTGCGCGAGATGGCGGCTTCGCAGCACATCGACATTTCAGAGACCATGGCATTTGGAGACGGTGGAAACGATGTGCCTATACTCCAAGCAGCCGGAATAGGTGTGGCTATGGGCAATGCCAGCATAGATGTGAAGAAGGCAGCAGACTACACCACCTCATCGGTGGATGACGATGGCATCTATAACGCACTGAAATACTGGAGCATCATATAAGCGCACGTACACCCCCGCAGGCAGCCAGCCACCAGGCATCAGCCGCACAAGCGCTGCGCACTATTCAGGTACAAAATCCACGTAGAAGAACTTCGAGCCTGCTCCCTTGCCGGTATCCTCGAAGAGCAAGCGCCCTTCGTCGTCCTTGATGCTGAGCAGGCGCACACAGATGGCATCCTGGCTTCGCAGCGCCATTTTGCCCTGAAGCTCCTGCCGCGAGACTTCGTAGAAACGGCTGGCATTCGAGAAGGCAAAGAAGAGATTGGCAACACGGCCCTCATAAGGGGCTGTGATGTGGAAGCCTTGCGGCTTGATGTACAGGTCCACCGAATTGTCGTTGGGAATGAGGAAAGAGTAATAAGACAAGACCTCCACCGTGGGACGCTCACGCAAAGCTTCTGCAAGCGGCGACTCTTCGCCCACCACCTTGGTTATCAAGTGCAAGGGAAAGTCATTGAAGACCACTGTGCGATGGTCCCAATCCCGCACATCCATACTCACACACCCCACAGAATCCTCCTCCGCAGCGCCTGTACCGAGGTCGCCCCACAGCACTCTGTAGTGCCCCTGATAGTGTCCCTCGATGGCCTGAGCCAACTGCCGGCGCGAGAGCGTCACCTTGTTGGCAGGGTCGTTGTCGCATGAACTGAGCATGAGCATCGCGAGGATGAGCAGGGGAATGATTTTGCGCATAATGGTTCTGTCGTTTGTCACACTTCCTTTAACACATAGAATAACGTGAGCCACAGGGCTTTTATTGCCCGCTAGCCGCATCTTTTCGCCCCACGGAAAAGCGCAGGAAAGCCCAGGGAGCCGGGCAGGAAAAGAAAATAAGTGCCCTGAAATTTGCTTTTGGCCTTCTTGTAATTGTATCTTTGCAGGGCAGAAATCTCCGTTTGCAGGCTTCTGATGGCCGTACAAAGGCTTTGGATGGCCATCAGAAGACTGCGTATGTGCATCCAAAGACTGCAAACGGAGATTTCGGCAGTACTGCAAGGAAAAAACATGCATACTGCAGAAAGAAAATAAGCTGACTGAAACAGAAAACATATACAACCAAAAGACAAGCACTATGGCAAAGTATCTACTACAGGAGATGCCCGACCTGAACAAGGCAGGGCAAAGACGAGTGTATCCCAAGCTGATTGCGAACCGCACGCTGAGCACCAAGGATGTGGTGGAAGGGCTGCACAGCTACAACCGCGCGCTGTCTGAGAGCGTGGTGGAAGCCGTGCTCACCGACCTCTCCGACCACCTGAAGCGCATGCTCGCCATGGGCTACTCGGTGAAGCTCGACGGCATAGGCACCTTCTCGTTGTCGCTTGACTTCGATGACAAGAAGCCCACCGAGATGGCCGATGACGAAGACCGCATGCTCTACCGCAAGGTTGCGGTGAAGGACGTAAACTATAAGGTGGCGCCCGAACTGCTGAAGCAGCTGCGCATGGATACCGAACTGGAGCGCCACTCAGGCGGTGTGCGCAAGCTCAGGAAGCAGAAGTTCACCCAGGAGGAGCGCATTGCCAATGCCCTGAAAGTCATTGACCGAAGCGGATTCATCACGCTCAACGACTACGCCGTCATCAATGAGATGAACCGCACGACAGCCTCGCAGGAACTGCGCAGCCTCTGCTCCGACCCCTCAAGCCCCATCGACAGCACCGGCCGGGGCAGCCACAAGGTGTGGACAAGAAGGGTGAAGGAATGAGGGCAACGAGGACGGCCGGAATCCTTGCGGATATGTATTTGTAAGCAGAAAGGGCTGTTTTTACAGAAGAAACAGAATGAGAGTTGCCATCCGGCAGGAAGTCCTCGGGATGGCAACATCGTCCTCCGTCCTTGCCAACCATATAAAGCAAAGACAGGGGCAGGAAAGAAACTACTCGCTACTCAGAACTTTATCATCACCTCACACACCAACTTGTCGCGCTCACTCTCCTTGGCACCGCCGTGAGGGTACCAGTATTTCTCATAGTTGAAGCGTATGTCGGTGGGGAAATAGCGGTTGCGCACCGCAAGGGTCACGCCCAGGGTCATGCGGTGGCGCTCTGCATCGGTCTGCACCAGGTGCTTGCCGTCCTCGGCCAGCCCGCTCTTGCCCGAGGAGTGAGCCTCTTTGTCATATATATAAAAAGGTATGGTCATTCCCGCGCATCATTTTCACGGGGAGAGCGTTTCACGTTCACGCCGCAAAGATACACCGCCCGTGCAACAACAATATTTCATCACCGACACATTTCTGTCTCACTGCACAGGCACCCGCAGCAGCCCTCTGAGGGAGAATGAGTTATTCTGCAAGAAAAAAAACTGCCCGCTGATGTATGAGGGACAGAAGTTTTCGTTATCTTTGCAAGTAGCAAACCAAAAACACACGAGATATGAAGAAAGCAGCAATCATCATCATGGCCCTTTTGGCCCTAAGCCTTGGCATGAAGGCAAAATCCCACATGGAAAACCCGCAGACACCAGAGACAGACGTGACGGAGACCCCTACCAAGAAGAAGTTGACGGGCATCTGGCAGATGTGCAGGCCAAACCAAGAGGGGAAAATGGAGTTTCTGCCACAGTTCAAGATACTCTGCGCCGACGGAACCTTCCAGAACATGTTGCTCGTGAGCCGCAATTTCCGGTTCGGCATGGGCGCTACCGGCAAGTGGAAGGTGAAGGACAACAAGCTCATCGAAATCATTGACAGCGACAGCGGAAACGACTTTGCCGGCAAGACCAACGCCATGCCGCTCACGCTGAGCGCCCATGGAAACGTCATGCACATCGTATGGACAAGACCGGCAACAGGCGAACCCGTGGGTGAGTACTACATGAGGGTGCCCACACGCAACCTGTATCTGGAGGGCAACTGAGGCACTGGCACATGGGTGGAAGTGGACGGCAAGAAGGGATACTTGGAGGAGATATACCTGCGCCAGAGCTATGCCGAGTCGCTCCTGAAGGGCAAGATCACCCTCAAGTTAGACGGCAAGACGTTTGACAGAAACAGCTTGCCCAAGCTCACCAACAAGGATCTGAGGAAGGTGGAGACCACTCACGACGGCAACGACCTGACCATCAACCTCGTCACCAAGGAGGTGAAGGTGCCCGTGGAGGTAATCGGCAACCTGCCCAGAGCAATGACCATCCTGCTTCCCGGCAAGGGAGATGTGGGGCTGACATACTATAAGGCAAAGGAAGGAAACTGGATGAACTGCAGTTGCACCTCGTGGGGGACAGACGGCAACGACTTCGGACTGCCCCAGGAATTTGAGCGCGTAAAGAAGGTAATCGGCTTCAAAGCATACATCTATGCCAGCCGGGAAGCCGGCCAGGCCGACATCGACCGCGCCAAGAGACTCCTCGAGAAGGTGGGCATAGGGGATGTGACGGTGAAGACAAACCTTCCCATCAGGCATCTCACCGATGCTGAGGTGCTCGAGTGGGCACAGCAGGAGAAGGCCAGAAACACCCCCTACGGCGACCTCTACAACAAGATGGCCGCCAAGCAAATACCCTTGAGCGACGTGCGCAAGCAGTGGCACATAGTGAAGAAGGTGTATGGGAAACGAAGATAAACGGTGTCATCGAGACATATAAAAGTTTTTAGTTAGCAATAAGTAGGTGTCCCCACGTCGCAGCGAGTGCGGTGTGGGGATTTTCTTTATAGCTTCTACATGCAAACAGTAGGTGGTTTGGAGCAAAAGCCATACCTTTGCGAACGACAAACCGGCGGCAGGCATGCGTGCAGGCAATGCATTGCAAAGAAAGCCACACAGTACAGAGTACTAACATATACCTCATATAATATGAACACAGAACCGATGGGCGTCAACGACGCTCTGAGCTTGGGCAAGCCCAAATTCGCCCTCCTGGGTGTGCAGCACCTCTTTGCCATGTTTGGCGCCACCGTACTCGTCCCCATCATCACCGGGCTGAGTGTGAGTGCCACATTGCTCTTCGCCGGCATCGGCACACTCATCTTCCACCTCGTATCCAAGTGTAAGGTTCCCGCTTTCCTGGGCTCCAGCTTCGCTTTCATAGGCGGATACATGTCGGTCAAAGGGCTTGGCATGGCGCAAGGGCTGTCTGAGCAGATGGCCCTCAACTATGCTTGCGTGGGTGTGGGAGCAGCTGCCCTGCTCTATTTCATAATGGCAGCATTGCTCAAGAGCTTCGGTACAGACCGTGTGATGCGCTTCTTCCCGCCTGTAGTCACCGGCCCCATGGTGATAGCCATCGGCCTTACGCTCTCAGGGTCAGCCATACAGAACTGCACAGGCAACTGGCTGCTGGCCGTCACAGCCATAGCCATCGTCATCTGCACAGCCATCTGGGGCAAAGGCATCATACGCATCATACCCATCCTGCTGGGCGTTCTGGGCTCCTACATACTGGCTGCCGTGATGGGAGAAGTGGATTTCTCAAAGCTCTCGGAGGCTGCATGGATAGGTCTGCCGGTTGACCTCAACCGCACGGTATGGGCAGTGGCACAGAATCCCGACTGGCATCTGCTCATCACCGCAGTGATAGGCATCTTCCCCATCGCCTTTGCCACCATCATGGAGCATATAGGTGACATGTGTGCCATACAGAGCACCGTGGGCAAGAACTTCATCAAGGATCCCGGTCTGCACCGCACTCTCTCGGGCGACGGACTGGCCACCCTGCTGGCTGCCATCTTCGGTGCACCTGCCAACACCACCTATGGCGAGAACACCGGAGTGCTCAATCTCACCCGGGTATTCGACCCTCGCGTAATCCGCATGGCGGCTGTACTGGCCATCCTGCTGAGCTTCTGTCCCAAGTTTGCCTGCCTCATCGGCCTGATGCCAGCTGCCACCATAGGCGGTGTGAGCCTCATCCTCTACGGAATGATCAGCGCAGTGGGTGTGCGCAACCTGGTTGAGAGTGCCGTAGATTTCAGCTCCCCCCGCAATGTCTTTGTGGCTGCCCTCATCCTGGTGATAGCCATCGGTGTGAAGTATGGCGCCAACGACGACGTGGCCATAGGCGCTGTGCACATCTCGGGACTGGCTCTCTCTGCCCTCGTAGGCATCATCCTCAACGCCATCCTGCCCGGCGGCTTCGGCAAGACACTGAAGATCTATCCCGACAAGGGCGACAAGGACGAGTTCACTGACGAGGACAGATAAGGAAGAGCTACCTGCCACACGACCCCAAAGGCTGTGCTGCATGAGAGTGCCCAAGAGCATTCCTGCAGCACAGCCTCATCTGTTTCAGAGGCCGAAGGAGCTGCTTCCACCCGTCTGACAACATGTTTTCCAGTCTTTTCCTTTGCCATGTGGAAAATGAAGGTTAGATTTGCATACGAATTCGCAAAATACTGCACCTGCATGAAATATCCTATAGGAATACAGACATTCGACAGAATACGTGAAGACGGATACGTGTATGTTGACAAGACCAGGCTCATCTATTCGATGACCCATGAGGGTACCGTGTATTTCCTAAGCCGTCCGCGACGCTTTGGCAAGAGCCTTCTGCTCTCCACCCTGAAGAACTATTTTCTGGGCAGGAGAGAGCTCTTCGAGGGACTGGAGATAAGCAAACTGGAGAAGGAATGGAAGACCTATCCGGTGTTTCATGTGGACTTCGGACTGGGCAACTACGCCAGGACAGACTCACTGGACAATGTCCTGAACTCATACATATCGGAGTGGGAGAGAACCTACCACGTTGCTCACCCTGCTCCAACCCATGAGTACAGCCTGCGCTTCCACGATGTACTCAAGGCGGCACACGCTGCTACGGGTCTGCGGGCCGTGGTGCTGATAGACGAATACGACAAGCCCTTGCTCGACATACTGGATTCGGGAATCACACTGGAGCGCTCGGGAGAACGCATCACGCTGGAGGAATACAACCGGGAACTGCTTCGCACACTCTACACAACGTTCAAGGCTGCCGATGAATACCTGCAATTCGTGATGCTCACAGGCGTTACCAAATTCTCACAAGTGAGCGTGTTCAGCGGCTTCAACCAGCCCAACGACATCAGTATGGATGCCAGATACGACACTCTGTGCGGCATCACAGAGGAGGAGATAGACCATTACTTCCAGGAGCCAGTGGCCGAAATGGCCCGGATGGACGGATGTACTGAGGAGGAGGAGCGCGAAGCACTGAGGCGCCGATTCAATGGCTATCACTTCAGCAACAGGCTCAGAGGAGTATATAACCCGTTCAGCCTGCTCAACTCACTGCAGAAACTCGACATCCAGGACTACTGGTTCCGCACAGGCACACCCACTTATCTGGTGCGCCTACTGGGCCACTTCAACGAGAACATCAACGAGCTCACGGGCAAATACTATGCCGCGAACCAGTTTATGGACTACCGCGCCGATGTGGAGAAACCGCTTCCCATGATTTTCCAGAGCGGATACCTGACCATTAAAAACTATGACAGGGACACCAACACCTTCCTGATAGATTTCCCCAACGACGAAGTCAAGAGGGGGTTTATCACCCTGCTGACCAGCAGTTATCTGAATGCGAAGGATAACGTGGAGAGCTGGATGGCCACTGCCGTAGTGGCTCTGAAGAGAGGAGAACTGGAACAATTCCGCCAGATGTTGGCCTCCTTCCTGTCCAGCATCCCGTACACCATGCGCCGCAAGGACAATGAGCGGGAAAAGGAACGCTACTTCCACTACACATTCTATCTGCTGCTGCGCCTGATGAGCACCTATCTGGTTTGCACCGAAAAGGCTCAAAGCCAGGGCAGGGTGGATTGCATCATCGAGACCAAGCAGCATATCTACATCTTCGAATTCAAGCTCGACGGTTCCGCCAGCGAAGCTCTGAAGCAGATTGAGGAGAAAGGATATGCCCGCGAATTTGCCTGCGACCAGAGGCAAATACACAAGATAGGGTGCAGCTTCTCCTCTGCAAGCGGGACGATAGAGGAGTGGCAGGTGGAGTAAAAACGCCTCTCCCCCTCCCCCTCTCCCTCATCATTGCAACCCGATTGCATCCTGCCCGCCCTAACTTTGCACGCTGTAAGGACAAAAGAAAGGGACTTTCACATGACACACGACAGGAATACCGAAAGTACGGTGCACAATGCAAGCTGCCAGACAAGCAGCACACAGCACACCCCCACACAGGAAGGATGTTGCACCCAAGGACATCAGCACAGCTGCGGATGCCATCACCACCATCATCATCACCACCATCACGGGCACGGTGAAGAGGGCAACCTGCGCCGGCAGGTGGCTCTTATCGCGCTCACCGTCATCATGCTGGCGGGCGCCCGATGGGCAGAAACCCACTATGCACTGCCCGTCTGGCAAATACTCATCATATATCTGGTGCCCTATCTGACCATTGGACACGGCACTCTACGCGAGGCTGCCGAGGGCATCATGCACGGTGATGTGTTCAACGAGAACCTGCTCATGACCATTGCCACGCTGGGTGCACTCGCCATCGGCTTCCTTCCGGGAGCCGGGACGGAGTTCATGGAAGCTGTGTTCGTCATGCTCTTCTTCCAGGTGGGAGAGCTTTTCGAGCATTACGCAGAGGGGCAGAGCCGCCGCAGCATAAGCCATCTGATGAACTTGCGGCCCGATGTGGCACGCGTGATACGCAACGGCCAGCCCCAGGAAGTGCCGCCCCAAGAGGTGGCCATCGGAGAGACCCTGCTGGTGCAGCCTGGCGAGAAGATAGCGCTGGACGGCATCGTGAGCGAGGGAACATCGTCGCTCGACACCTCGGCACTCACTGGCGAGAGTCTGCCACGCGACGTGAAGGAGGGCGACGAGGTAATCTCGGGCTGCGTGAACCTCAATGGCGTGCTGCAGATAAAGGCCACACGCAGCTTCGGAGAAAGCACCGTGAGCCAGATTATCGGCATGATGGAGAACGAGAACGGGCGCAAGTCGCACAGCGAAGCCTTCATCACCCGCTTCGCACGCATCTACACCCCCATCGTGGTGACTGCCGCACTGGCACTGGCTCTGCTGCCCCCGCTGCTGGTGAGCGAGCCGTTCCTGCAGGCCTTCCCCACCTGGCTCTACCGGGCACTCATCTTCCTGGTGGTATCCTGCCCGTGTGCACTGGTCATCAGCATCCCTCTCACCTTCTTCGGAGGCATAGGCGGAGCCTCGCGCTGCGGCATTCTCATCAAGGGCAGCGGCACTGTAGATAGGCTGGCCAAGGTGCGTAGTGTGGTCTTCGACAAGACCGGCACACTCACCGAAGGACGCTTTGCCGTGGTGGCCATACATCCCGACAAGACCGACGGGCACCAACTGCTGCACATGGCAGCACACGTAGAGCACTTCAGCACCCATCCCATAGCATCGGCCCTGCGCGATGCCTTCCCCCAGGAGGCCACCGACGGCTGCCGCATCAGCCAGGTGGAAGAGGTGGCCGGCGAAGGTGTACAGGCTATGGTGGAGGGACGTAAGGTGTGTGTGGGCAACGCGCGCATGATGGAGCGGCTGGGCATCCGGTGGCACCAATGCCACCGCGTGGGCACCATCATCCACGTAGCCATCAACGGCGAATATGCCGGGCACATCGTCATCAGCGACCAGGTGAAGGACGGGAGCGCCGAAGCGGTGAGGGAGCTGAAGCAGTTGGGCATCCGCCGCACCATGATGCTCACGGGCGACAGGCACGAAGTAGCGGACGATGTAGCTGCCCGACTGGGCATAGAAGAGTATCATGCCGAACTGCTTCCAGCCGACAAGGTGCGGCACATGGAGCAGTTGCAGGCTGAGATGCCCGAGGCTGAAATGCTGGCCTTTGTGGGCGACGGCATCAATGATGCGCCTGTGCTGAAGCATGCCGATGTGGGTATCGCCATGGGTGGAATGGGCAGCGATGCGGCCATCGAGGCTGCCGACGTGGTGCTCATGGACGACAATCCTGCCAAGGTGGCGCTGGCCATACGCCTGGCTCGACGCACTCTGGGCATTGCCCATCAGAACATCATCTTCGCCATCGGCGTGAAGGTGGCCATCCTGCTGCTGGCTGCGGTAGGACTGGGAAGCATGGGACTGGCCGTCTTCGGCGATGTGGGTGTCACCGTGCTGGCGGTTCTCAACGCCACACGAGCTCTCCGAACCAAACAGCACAAAAGCGTGTAATTATGAATTGAGAATTATGAATTTTGAATTGGAGCGAGACAAGGGAAACCACCCACGGCTATCTGATTTTGAATTGAGAATTTTGAATTAGGAATTAAAGGGAGACGAGGGATGCGACACACAGCTATCTAATTCTGAATTGAAAATTCTGGAATAAGAATTGAGGGCAGCTGCCCAAAGGCGGGCATCGGACAGGCGCAGATGAAGCGCCAATGTGGAGCGAAAAACACAATGCGGTGCGATGGCGGATGCAACGCGCTGCATAAAGCAACGCACCGCACTGCAAAAGCGATTGCAGTGCGGTGCGTTTTCAGTACAACCTCTGTATGCCGAGGCAAGAAGTTAGCCTCACCCCTTGCTGCGCGGCTTCCAGCGGGCGATGTTACGCATGAGGCCATCATACTTGGCACGCTTGACAGCCGAGCGACGGAAGAGTTCGCGGTAACGCTCAGGGGAAAGCGTGCGCCAGTCATCCTCGCTCATCTCAAGCAGCGAGGGGGATGGCTGAAAGGAAGGATCGCTGGTGGCATGCGCCTCACGGAACTCCTGACAGGCACGCATGCAGCGGTCACATCCATAGAAAGTGTCGGTGAGACGAAGCTCCTGGGGCAGTTCGCCACGATGCTCAATGGTCCAGTAATTGATGCAAAGGCGCGCATCGAGCCCCTGCGGAGTGAGTGCCGGGCAGAAGTCCTGCCAGCCTTCATCGAGTGCGGGAGACGGCTGCAGGGGAACATCGAAGGCATCACACGGCTCCTCCAGGAAGAGTTCGCCCAAGAACACAGTGGGACCATAACCGGGCACAGCCACCAGTCCGTTGCGGCACAGAGTACCTACCCCACTACGCCAAGCCCAATAGCGCTCCATCACGGGAGCCGTATCCACAAAGCAGCGGCCATGTGCATCAAGCCGTTCCATGAGCATGCGCAAGCGCCCACGCATCACATCGTGGTAATCCTCACCCTGTGCATAAAGGCAGAGGGCGGGCTGGCGGCGGGCAGGCATATAGTTGAGCGCCAGGCTGACAATAGTCTGCACACCTGGGTGGAGAAGCGCTGGCTGGAGCCTCATCTCCACATGGCGGGTCATATAGTCCATGCCTGCAAAGTGCCCCAACTGCACCCGCCTGAGATAGTGAGCGGCAAAAGGTTCCTCCACGGGTGCGGCCTGCACCACCCCACATGCAACAAAGCCCAGGCTCGCAGCCTGGGCTTTTATCTCTTGCTTAGTCAAACACCTTGAACTCATATCCTTCTTGTGCCAACCACTGAAGCGCCTCGGGCAAGGCGTGCTTCAGCTTGTCGATGCTCTTGAGCGAGTCATGGAACGTGATGATACTGCCCGGGCGGGTGTAGCGCTTCACATTGTGCAGCACATCGTCGGCCGTCAGGCAGCGGCTGTAATCGCGCGTGACCACATCCCACATCACCACCCGGAACCCGCAGTGGCGCAGCACTCTGTACTGCATAATCTTCATCCAGCCGTGAGGCGGGCGGAAGAGGTCGGTCTTGAGAATCTTATTCGCCTTCACCACATTGGCCAGGTAGAGCCAGCTCCACCAGCGTAACCCGCCTATGTGATTATAGGTGTGATTGCCTATGCGGTGTCCCCTGGCCTTCACCTCGGCCAACAGATGGGGGTACTTCTGCGCATTGTCGCCCACCATGAAGAAGGTGGCCTTGGCACCGAAGCGCTCCAGCGTGTCGAGTATGAACGGAGTGGCTTCGGGAATGGGGCCGTCATCAAAGGTAAGATAGACGGCCTTTTCCCGCTTGTCCATCCGCCAAAGGGCGTGGGGGTATATCCATCGGAGGAATACCGCAGGCTGCTCTATGATCATTCTTCGTCCTCTCCAGCCTCATCGGCAGCCTGCACTGCCATGTTGGTGTCATCGCTTCCGGGCTGGCCGAACATGCCTGAACCGCCATAGAGACGTGTCTGAAGCACGCGGTTATAGGAGTCGAGCTTCTTCATCATCTCGCCGGCCTTCACGCTGCCTGCAGCCTGCAGCACCTCGGCAGAGCGGTGAAGCTGGTAGAGATAGTACATGCAGTCCTGCTCCTCGCGCACCAGCATGCGGTCGGGCATGGACATATACCACTCCACATACTCGCAGGCAGTCTGTGCCACAGGCAATGCGATGGCCTCGGACTGCTTCTTGTCACCCAACTGAGCCCACACGCGGGCCAGGTCGAGTGAGCCTCCGGCAAAGGAGTGAGGCAGCGTGGTGGGAGGCAGAGCCTGCTCGGCCTTGTGCACCAGCTTGTTTGCCTTGTCGGTCTTGCCCTCAGCCATAAGCTGTGTGGCAAGCTGTGCAAACATGCGGCGGTGTGTGTAGCACATGCGTGAAACGGTCTCGTCGAGGTAGAAGTTGGGGTTGTCCAGTCCACCATAGCGGAATCGGTTCATCATGTTGTCATACATCTTCTCAGTATCCACCGTGCGTCCGCTCTTCTTGGTATTGAATGGCGTGATGCGGTCAGCCAGTCCCTCGCGCACGAAGTAGTCGCCCAGGTTGGCATAGTTGTCCTTTCCTACGGTGATGGCAATGTACATGGGGCGCTCCCAGTTGCACTGAGCCAGCATCTCATACATCATCATCTCGCTCTTATATACAGCCCTCTTGCCCTTGAGATTGATATACATCACATCGGGGATGCTGTCGGCCGCTATCATCACACCGCTACGCTTCACGGCTTCCTTGTCGATGGTGACTACCACCGAGTCGGTAGGAATGATACGCAGGTCGGGGTTGGGATTGAGCACCCAGTGGTCTATGATGTTCTTCAGTTCGTAGGGATTGTCACCCACCATCTGCCTGAGCGTCTCGGGGTCATCCTTATAATACTCCATCACTTGCTCCAGAGTGCCGGGACGCACACTGGTCCCCTCGCGTGTGCCAGCCACATATTGCAGCCTGCTCCAGTGTATGGGCACTGCCGGACTGTCGTAGGCGGGGCGCTTCATCTGGTCGATATACCAGTCGGTCTGCAGATAAGAGAGGTTGCAAACGCGCGCATCGGTGCGTATGCCCTCGGTCTCCTGGCAGTACCAGAGGGGGAAGGTGTCGTTGTCACCATTGGTAAAGATGATGGGTGCGCGCGTCTGGTCGAGCGAGTTGAGGTAGTTCATGCCGAAATCACGGCAGGTGTAACGCCCGCTGCGGTCGTGATCGTCCCACGTCTGACTGGCCATCTGCACAGGCACCAGCAGACACAGGCAACTCACGATGGCGCATGCCACATCATGCTTGAGCACCCTGCGGAGCCATTCGGCCACAGCTGCCACGCCCATGCCGGCCCAGATGGCGAAGGCATAGAACGAGCCGGCGTAGGCGTAATCACGCTCTCGGGGCTGCATGGGAGTCTGGTTCAGATAGATTACAATGGCCAGACCGGTCATGAAGAAGAGGAAGAAGACGATGCCGAACTGCTTTTCTCCCTCGCGGCTATTCTTCTCGTCGTTTCGGAAGAGCTGCCATACGAGACCCATCAGACCCAGTATGAGGGGCAAGCAATAGAATACGTTGTGTCCCTTATTGTTGCGAAGCTCAGAGGGCAACTTGCTTTGGTCACCCAGCCTCATATTGTCGAGGAAGGGAATACCCGTTATCCAGTTGCCGTGCTCCCACTCTCCGTTGCCCTGCAGATCGTTCTGACGACCCGCGAAGTTCCACATGAAGTAGCGCCAGTACATGAAGTTCACCTGGTAACTCAGGAAGAAGCGCAGGTTCTCGAGCATGGTTGGGGTCTTCACCTGAACCATGTCGCCACAGTGCTCATACGTCTTGGTGGTACCCTTCACACCGCCCATCCAGCTCTCATAAGCCTTGCTGTGCGCCTCACTGTACATACGTGGGAAGAGCATGTTCTGCTGATACACGTATGACACATTGTACCTCTGTATCTCATAGCGGTCGGGCTCATCGGCACTGGCCTTCTCCTTGCGCTGATACACGGGTGCGCCCTTCTTGCTCACAGGCACGCAGTAGTTGCCATCCACGCGCAGCTTCACCTGGCTGGTGTAGGCCTGTCCGTAGAAGAGAGGACGGTCGCCATACTGCTCACGTCCCAGGTAGGTACCCAGGGTGAAGATGTCCTCGGGTGAGTTCTGATCCATGGGTGTATTGGCCGCACTGCGTATTACAATGACAGCATAAGAGCTATAGCCAATCATGATCATCAGCATGCAAAGCAGACTGGTGTTCATCAGACGGGCCGACACCACGTAGGCAAGTTTCTTGCGCCACTGCAGTGCGGCATAGAGTGCCAGCAGTACCAGCACGCCTATCACGCCGCTTGTCCAGCCATATCCATAGAATGGGATGCCCAGCATGCCCACACTAAGCAGGAAGGAAACGCTCATGAGCATGCGGCTCTTCTGCCTTGTGGTCTCATACAAAGCCCACAGCACCACTGCCACCAATACAAAGATGTAGATGATGAGACCCGTGTTGAAGGGGCAGTTGAGATGGTTGACAAAGAGGAGCTCAAACCATCCGCCCACCTTCACAATGCCCGGCACGATACCATAGAGCACAGCGGCCACCAGACCGAAACTGCCCACCAGAGCCAGAGAAGCGCCCTTCATGGTGGCATTCTTGCACTTCTTGTAATAGAAGACAAGCACCAGAGCAGGCAGACAAAGGAGGTTCAGCAGGTGGACACCGATGCTCAAGCCTGTGAGATAGGCAATGAGTATGAGCCAGCGGTCGCTGTGCGACTCGTCGGCATGGTCCTCCCACTTGAGCATCAACCAGAATACAATGGCCGTGAAGAGGCTGCTGTAGGCATACACCTCACCCTCGACAGCACTGAACCAGAAGGTGTCAGAGAACGTATAGACGAGTGCACCGGTCATGGCGCTGGCCTCCACGATGATGGCCTGCGACAATGTGGTCACCTGTCCACCTTGCCCCACCAGCTTGCGCACCAGATGGCTGGTGCTCCAGAAGAGGAACATGATGCAGGCAGCACTGAACAGCGCGCTCATCGTGTTCACCATCTTGGCCACCAAGGCAGGGTCGCTCACAAACTGTGTGAAGAGATTGGCCGTAAGCATGAAGAAAGGTGCCCCAGGGGGATGACCGACCTCCAACTTATAGCCTGTAGTGATAAACTCCGGGCAGTCCCAGAAACTGGCGGTAGGCTCAATAGTGCTGCAGTAAGTGAATGCAGCAATGGCAAAAGCCACCCACCCCATTACGGTATCCACCGTCTTGAAATTCTTCATAATATGTACTATTATTCTTCGTTTGCTTGAGTTGCTTGGCAAAGTTACGACAATTTGCTGCGATGGCAGGGCTTTGCGCGTGTTAATTATGCGTAAGTGTCTCGTTCAGACTGCCAGACTGGCCAACGCAAGCACAGCCAGCCATCCCACCAGGGATACCATCAGCACTATCCAGCCCACACGACCTCTCGTCATGGCCCAGTAATGAGCCATGAGCGGACTGGTGGAGACGGCCATCATGGCCAACAGTTCCATACGCTGGCCGGGCAGCAGCAGAAAGGCCACATGCAGGAAGACCGTCACGCAGACATACACATAGAGCATCATGCGGGTACGTATCTTGTCGTCATAGCGCTTGCGCATATAATGGATGATGCCCGTCAGTCCGAAGAAGACGAGCAGACACCACACGGGCAACAGCCGCACAGCGGGCAGCAGCGAGAGTCCATCCCAGTCGAGAACCCAGAGCCAGAGTGCCAGCACATGGTCGGCCACGCGCATCACATCGCCCACACATGCCTCCCATGCCACCCAGCACCAGTAAGGCGTGAGCAGTCCCACGATGCCAGCCCAAAGCCCCTTCCACGAGAAGGCGCGCATCAGAAAGGCCAGACAGAAGTAGAAGAGCAGGGCGAGGGGAATCATGACAGGCGACAGGAGGCTGCCTGCACCCAGGAAGAGAAAGCTGTGAAAGACGAGCAACACGGCATTCCTGTTCTGATAACAGCAGAGCAGCAGTCCCATGCCCGCAGCCAGGCAGAAAGCACACACGGCAGGAGCACCCAGACCATAGAGGAAGGGCATGGCAGCAGCCAGAAGCAGCCAAAGGCTCTCACCGAGACGGGAACGTACACGCAGAATCTGAAGCGCAACGTTGGTCTCCAGCATCACAGCGGCTGTGCTGAGACAAAGGAGCGCTGCGGCAGCAGCCGTGAAGCTCACTCCCACGCCTTGGAAAAGGCGCACGACGATGAAGAGAGCCACACTGACGGGAAGCGTCAGCCGGCTCTCTGCCACCTTGTTCTGCAACCAGCGTCGTCCCATCATAGGTCTGCGCCGATGTCTTTACGGAAATATTTCTTGTTGAACTTTATCTTGTCGGCCTCGGTGAAGCTCTTGACGAGCGCCTCCTTACGGTCGCTGCCATAACTGCTCACGGCTATCACTCGTCCGCCACTGGTCACCAGCTGGCCGTCCTTCATCTTGGTGCCGGCATGGAACACCACGCTGCCCTGCACATCCTCGATGCCCGTGATGGGGTATCCTTTCTCATAAGCTTGAGGATAACCGCCGCTCACCAGCATGACGCACACGGCTGCACGAGGGTCTGTCTCCACCTTCTTGGTACCCAGAGTCTGTGTGGCCACGCCCTGGAAGAGTTCTACGATGTCGGACTTAAGCCTCAGCATCACGGTTTCTGTCTCGGGATCACCCATGCGCACATTGTATTCGATGACCATCGGATTGCCCTGCACATTGATCAGACCAAAGAAGATAAAGCCCTTGTAGTCTATTCCCTCTTCGGCCAGACCATTCACAGTGGGACGGATGATACGGTCTTCCACCTTGGCCATCCACTCTGCATCGGCAAAGGGAACCGGGCTCACGCTGCCCATGCCGCCGGTGTTCAGGCCGGTATCGCCCTCTCCGATGCGCTTGTAGTCCTTTGCCTCGGGCAGGATGACATAGTCCTTACCATCGGTAAGCACAAACACGCTGCACTCGATGCCGCTCAGGAACTCCTCGATGACCACCTTGCTGCTGGCATCACCGAACATTCCGGCAAGCATCTCCTGCAACTCCTTCTTGGCCTCATCCAGCGTGGGCAGGATGAGCACACCCTTTCCTGCACACAGGCCATCGGCCTTGAGCACATAGGGAGGCTGCAGAGTCTCCAGAAAACGAAGGCCTGCATCGAGGCTGGAATGGTCAAAGGTGGCGTATGCAGCCGTAGGGATGCCGTGACGCAGCATGAAGCCCTTGGCAAATTCCTTGCTTCCTTCGAGCGTAGCACCCTGCCGACTGGGACCAATCACGGGGATGGCAGCCAACTTCTCATTGCCCTTGAAGTAGTCATAAATACCCTTTACCAATGGATCCTCGGGGCCTACCACCACCATATCCACCTGGTGCTGGAGGCAGAAGTTGCCTATACCCTCGAAGTCATCAGCAGCCAAATCCACATTGACACCCACACTGGCTGTACCAGGATTGCCCGGTGCCACATAGAGTTGTCCGCACTGCTTGCTCTGTGCAATCTTCCATGCCAAGGCGTGCTCACGCCCTCCGCTTCCCAACAAGAGAATGTTCATGTCTTATATCGCTTTTATGGTTTCTTACTTCAAATAGTCCTCAAAATACTGTGTGATGCGCTCATGCAGGTGCACGCTCTTGTGACCAGCCATGTTGTGGCCTTCTCCGGGATAAGCGAAGAAGTCTGGCTGGGTGCCGGCCTCGGCACAGGCATTGAGGAACTGCAGCGAATGCTGAGGCACACAAGTGGGGTCGTTCATGCCTATGATAACTTGCAGTTTGCCCTTGAGGTTGCCTGCCTTGTTGATCAGACTGGTCTGTGCGTAGCCCTCAGGATTGCTCCCGGGAGTATCCATGTAGCGCTCGCCGTACATCACCTCGTACCACTTCCAGTCTATCACCGGACCTCCAGCCACCCCGACCTTGAATACTTCGGGATAGTTAGTCATAAGTGAGATGGTCATGAAGCCGCCGAAACTCCACCCGTGAACGCCTATGCGGTCGGCATCCACGTAGGAGAGCGACTGCAGATAGCGCACTCCGCACATCTGGTCTTTCATCTCCTCTTGTCCCAGATGACGGAAAGTAACCTGCTCGAAGTCCCTTCCGCGGTTCTCACTTCCACGATTGTCGAGGACGAACACGATGTAGCCCTTCTGTGCCATGTAGGTTTCCCACGAGCGGGACATCCAATGCCAGGATGCCTCCACATTATGGGCATGAGGACCGCCATACACATACACCACGGTGGGATACTTCTTCGCAGGGTCGAAGTCCATGGGTTTCACCATGCGCCAGTAGAGCTCGGTCTTGCCGTCAGCGGCTTTCACCGACCCCTGCTCGAATATAGGCTTATACCAACCGTCCCATGGGTCGGGAGCCGTAGCCAGCATCACGCGCTTGCCCGTCTTGGTGTCGGTCACTGCGCAGCAGCGTGGCACATCGGGCTCTTGCCATGTGTCGAGCACATAACGTCCGCTGGCCGAGAGACGTGCCTGGTGTACACCCTTGCCGTTGTCGAGCAGCGTGCGCTTGCCCGAGGGAATATCCAGGCGATAGATATTCTTTTGCAGGTCGTTGGCCTCCTTGCTTGTGATGATGGCACTGCGTGTGGCAGGACAGAAGCCCACCAGTTCGGTCACCACCCAAGCTCCCTTGGTGAGCTGGGCCAACTGCTTGCCATTGACATCCATCAGGTAAAGATGGTAGAAGCCATCGCGCTGGCTCCACATGATGAACTTGCTGCTGTCCCAGGGGAGGAACGTAATGGGATGCTGAGGTTCCACATACTTGTCCGAATCCTCGGTATAGAGCGTGCGCAGTTTCTTGCCTGTCAGGGCATCATAAGCATCGAGCGTGCAATGGTTCTGGTCTCTGTTGAGCTCAAAGAGATAGATTGTCTTGCCATCAGGAGCCCATGAGATATTGGTGAAGTAGCGGTTCTCAGGATTGCCCGTAGCCAGATAGATGGTATTGCGCGACTGCAAATCGTAGATACCCACCTGCACCTGGTGCGAGGTCATACCCGCCATGGGATACTTGTCGGGCTCCACTTGAGCCTCACGTGTGAACGTATTGACTTGGGGATAATCAGCCACCATGCTCTGGTCCATACGGTAGAAGGCCAGCTTCTGACCATCCTTGCTCCAGAAGGTTCCCTTGGTTATGCCGAACTCGTCACGGTGCACACTGCGTCCATAGACTATCTCGCGTGACCCGTCATGCGATATCTGCACCTCCTGCCCATCGGCATAGCGCACCCACAGGTTCTGGTCTTTGAGGAATGCATCGGCACGTGACTCGGCATTCCACTCCAGCGAACCTTCGCTACTCTGGCTCCATGTGACCTTCCAGTCAGAAAAATCCACCAGCGAGCGCTGAGTGCCAGTCTGGGTGAGCACAAGCGGCTGGGCGGCATAGGGCATTCCCTTGCGCTGCACGCGCTGCTTGCTGTCACCGCTGTCCCAACCATAAGCCGAATACACTCCATCCTCGCTCACGCTGCCCATCTTGAGGGGCTTGCCTGTGGCAGGATTAAGCATACTGTAGTCCGAGGAATTGGCATCCACGAGACGGTCACCCCACCACATATAATAATAGTATTGGGGGACAGACTGTCTGAAGTTGCGTCCGCCGAAATTCAGTTCCTCAAGCGTGAATAGTCTCTGTGCCATGCTGCAAGTGACGGTGAGGGCTGCCACAGCCGCAGCCATACATATTCTCTTAATCTTCATCATGGTCAAATCCCTTGTGAGCACTCCTGTTCCACCCGCCTTTGCCTTCTCCGCGGCCAAAAGACTTGCGGCGGTCGTCACCTCCCTTGCGGAAGCCATCGCGCTGGCGACGGTCATCACGACCAAAGGGACGTGACTTGCGCTCTCCACGCTCATCGCCGTCATCGCTGCGGAATCCACGTGAAGGACGACGGTCATCGCGGTCAAACTGACGTGGTTTGCGGCCGTAACCATCCTCACGGTCGTCTCTGCGGAAGCCACGAGCGGGCTTGCGGTCATCACGGTCACCGAACCGGCGGCCGCCGTCACGACGCTCGTCGCGTCCGTAAGGCTTGCGCTCAGGACGACGCATGCGCTCTTCGGGATCATCCTCCAGGCGGTCGCGGAAATCGCGGTTCTGCTTGAAGCGACGCTTCTGAGCCATCAGCCGGCGCTCCTCATCGGTCTTGATATCGCCTCCCTGGGCTCTCATCTCGTCAAACTTTCCGCTGAATATCTGGTACTTTCGCAATTCGCACTCCAACGAACCGTTGAAGAGCGGTGTACGCAGCGAGGGCTTCAGGCCTATCTGGTCGAAACATTCCTCGCGGTAACTGAGCACCCACGCGTCATTGTCCACGAACTGATGCTTGAGTCTCTCGCCTAAAGTCTTGTACAGACCCAGCAAATCAGGGGCAGAGATACGCTCGCCATAGGGAGGATTGGTCACCATGATGCACTTCTCCTCGGGCTGGGTGAAGTCCTTGATATCCCTCTGCTGCAGGGTGATATACTTAGAAAGACCAGCCGCACGCACATTCTCGGTGGCCACCGCTATGGTGTTGTGGTTGATGTCATAGCCATAGATGTGATGCTCAAAGGGCTTCTCGGCCGAATCATCATCGTAGATACGGTCGAAGAGATCCTGGTCAAAGTCGGGCCACTTCTCGAAGGCATACTCCCTGCGATACACTCCGGGGGCAATGCCACAGGCTATCATGGCAGCCTCTATCAGGAAGGTGCCGCTTCCGCACATGGGATCCACCAGGTCGCATTCGCCCTTCCATCCCGTCTGCAGGATGATGCCGGCAGCCAGCACCTCGTTGATGGGAGCCTCCACAGTGGCCTGACGCCATCCACGCTTGTGCAGGCTCTCGCCCGAAGAATCCAATGAGAGGGTGCAGTCATACTCTGCCACATGGATGTGGAGCTGCATGTCGGGGTTGGTGATGCGTATATTGGGTCGGTTGCCGGTCTTCTCGCGGAACTGATCTACAATGGCATCCTTCACCTTGTAAGCCACAAACTTGCTGTGCCTGAACTCATTGCTATATACCACGCTATCTACTGCAAACGTAGTGTCATTGCCCAGATACTGGCTCCAGTCTATCTCCTTCACGGCATCATACACCTCATCGGCCGTCTTGGCACGGAAGTGCTTGATGGGTTTGAGCACACGCACTGCGGTACGCAAAGCGAAGTTGGCCCGGTAGAGCATTTCCTTGTCGCCGGTAAACGACACCATTCGGCGTCCCTTCTGTATATTGTTTGCACCCAGGGCGGTCAGCTCTTCAGCCAGCACTCCTTCCAGCCCCTGGAAGGTCTTGGCTATCATTTCAAATTCCATTGTATGTGTTATGATGTTTCTGATAGTGTATTTACTTGTTTCTTTGCTCTCGATAAGTCAGAGCCCCCCATAGTCTTCGGGCCTCACTACACAGTCCTTGGCGGCATTCTTCCTGCGCTTGGCCTGCACGATGCGGTCGCCTGGTTTGGTGCTTTCAGTCACCCACAGGTTGCCACCGATGATGGTTCCTGCGGCTATGGTAATGCGCCCCAGCACAGTGGCATTGCTATATACAATGACATTGTCCTCCAGTATGGGATGACGTGGAATGCCCTTGATGGGGTTGCCGTTCTCGTCCAAAGGGAAACTCTTGGCACCAAGCGTCACCCCCTGATACAGCTTCACATTATTGCCGATGATGCATGTGGCACCTATCACCACACCCGTACCATGGTCGATGGTGAAGTGATGGCCGATGGTGGCGGCGGGGTGAATGTCGATGCCCGTCTCGCTGTGAGCCATCTCGGTAATGATTCGTGGAATGAGGGGAACTCCCAACACCAGCAGTTCGTGCGCTACGCGATAGTTGGTGAGAGCGCGTATTACGGGGTAGCAACTGATAATCTCGCCATAGGAATCGGCGGCAGGGTCGCCATTGTAGGCTGCCTCCACGTCGGTGGCCAGGATATCCCTCAATGCGGGGAGCCTCTGTATGAAATCCACGGCTATCTGCTCGGCACGCTCACGCCGCTCGCAAGTGTCCTCATGGCACTGCGCTTTATGGTCATCGGCATCCTGTTCCTCCTCTACGGGCAGAGTGGTACACAGACCCGCCAATATCTGTTCGGTGAGCAATGTATGCAGGCGTTCCATGCTCACACCCAGGTGATAAGTCTGCATGCGGGCGCTGATGGCCGGCTGTCCGAAGTAACCGGGAAAAAAGACAGAGCGGCACAGGTCAACCACCTCGGCCAATGCCTGCTGGCTGGGCAGTGGGTCTCCGTCTCTGTGCTCAAGTGATAAACCATGCAGCGGGCTGTTCTCGCTCAATTGGGAGATAGTCTGCTGAAGCTGGTTGTTCAGTCTTGTTGGGCTCATCGCTGCTTGTATGATGTCAAAGGAATACGTATTCTGTGTGCAAAAGTACTAAAACACTTCCTCTTGTACAAGCCTTTTGGGGAAAAACGCAAATCATCTGCCTCAGATAGTCCGTTTGCCTGCTACGCGAAGGCTCACATCCTGTGGCTCCCACGCCACCCGCCTGGCACGTGCTGCCGACCGCCGCATGCCGCATGCCCACATGCTTGCCCAAGCAAAAGCCACTGCACCGGGCACCTGCGTCAGTACCTACCGCCTCACCTTCCCACAATGATTCCTCCCTCATCGCAAACGCCCTCTATGCTCACGGCAGGCTCACAGTCACGGCTGTTTCCCCACAGGGTAATCTCTGCCTCCCCATTGCCATCCAACTTCAAGTCTGGATTCCAATAGAGTGTACGGCGATGATCGGCATGGGCAGGCAGAGGCCGTTGCTCATAATGAGGGCGATAGAAGTCTTCGCAAGTGTTGTATCCCGACACCACATACATGCGGTCACGGCTGGTGGGCCTCACCAAATGGTCGGGCAAAGCCACCAGATTGACCGTCACACTGGGCTGGTCGGCAGCCTGGTAGCGCTTGTCACCCTCCAGACGGGGAGAATAGTCGGTATAGATGAGCACCTTCTCGAGATTACACAGATGATTGTAGCGCAACTGGTCTGATATTGAGGTAAAGAACGAAGCGGAATGCCCGTTCCATCTGCGCTCCAGATCATAACTGCGGTAGATGCCCATATCGCCTATGTAGAGGCGGCCCAAACTGAGTGAGAAATAAAGTGATCCGCACAGCCAGGCGGGCATGAGACCGGCATCCACCACTTGGTTGAAGGCTTCATAGGCATCCACCACCAACGCCGGTTTGTTCAGATCCAGCGCACGCAACCCGCCCCTACGGGCTCCCACCGTCACCATGGCCAGCGTGGTAGTGCTGTCATCATCCTCTTCCAGTCCATATTCCAGATAGTCGGGAAGCCGTGTCTGGTAAAACGAATAGGGCTTTACAAATCGCGGATAAGGCTGGCTAAGACGAACGCTGTAGTCAGGATATTCATCAGCATCGGCCACCATGCGTACTTCCTGCCCGCTCTTGATGGTCGTAAGATGCAGATAGTAAGGCGTGTCAGAATGTGGAGCTTGCAGCGTGAACTGTCCCTGGCGCGTCATGGCTGCCGTCTCGGCACTGGTGTTGGAGGCCATACTGGAGAGAACAGCAAACTGTGCATACACCTCCACCTCCTTCTTTATCTTGTTCAGATACTGTTTGCCTACGGAGTCACTGAACTTATCCTCCATCTCAGTGGAATAGAATCCGGCCTGCAATGCCTTTGCCCTGTCGGCCTGCATCCTTGCGTTCGTCCCCTTGGAATACCACTCCGGCTTGGCATCAACGGTGGGAGCAGAGGCGATGCCCACCTCTGTGTTCTTGTCGGTATTCTCCACGCGCTTGCGTACCTCCTCTATCTTCGGCCCGCATGTCCCCGCCGTGGGATACAGACTCTTATAGGCAGAAAGGTCCTGCACGGGCAAAGTGTAATAGAGGTCCTCTGGGTCTCTGGCTGTATATTTATACACATCCCCACGCAGTATGGGTGCCATCTCAAAGGGTTCCTTCACCAGAAAAGGTCTGGTCATCTCCTGCCACGCATGTCTCCGCCATCCTTGCACCATCAGCAGGAGGTCAAGATGACGGCGGTGCAGAGAGTCGTCTGCCTCAAAATAATAGCCCGGACTCTCCACGAATCCTTTTATCTGACTGCAGAGCAATGCTTCGGTGAGCAGATTGCCATTGTCGAAAGTTTCACCGGAGCGGCCTTTGTCCCTTACGGCCACCGATACGGTTCCCTGCATGGGTGCTTTTACCTTCAGTGTGGCCTTGTCGTAGGCTTTCAGCACGGCAGGCATCCCGCTCACAATGGCCTTGCCGGTCATCACTTTATCCTGACAGCAGAACAGCAACCTGTCTGCCCACACCTTTCCGCTTCTGTCAAAGACCGTCACTTGCGCCACTCCTGCATCCAGACACGTCTTGGGAACACTCACGCTTCCTGCTTCTATTGTGCACTGGCACCTTACCGAACCGTTCTGCATGACAGTCATTCCCAACGGAACATCCCGTAGCCCTGCCCGCGCAATGCCTACTTCAAGTGCCTGTTTGCCTTCGTGAGGGCGGACACTTACGCCCACATCCTCTCTCTTGGGCAAATCCACCTTCGCCACCCTTCCTTTTCCCCAAAGGAACTCTGCCCGGTACTTCTCCCCCGGCAAAGCCGTGATGAGAAGTGCGCCTTTTCCTCGGTGCTCCGTCTGTGCCTCTGCCACCACTTGTCCCTTGCTGTCTTTCACGACCAGACGTCCGTCTCTGTGCTCGCCTTTCTCGCTCACAGCCTCAAAGGCAAGCCTCTGCTCCACCCCGTTCACCCAGTTTCCGCCCTCGGGATAGACAGTCACCTCGGCATCAGGCTCTTCCTGCCTCAACTTGTAATAGCGTCTCAGCGGGCGCAGGGTCATCACCTGACTGTAGTCTCCAGCCTCCTTGGGCTTGTCATACACGGGGAACACACGGCTGTAGAGCTTGTCATAATCACGATAGAACTCCCTTGCCATCTCCTTTCGCAGGAACCACGCATTGGTCCCCTTCTGCCTTGGATGCTCATGCTCTCCCCAGTTGAGCTGCCAGCGCGTATAGGCTCTCAGTTCATAATAGCCGGCATAGGCCGTATCGGGAAGGCAGAAAGAGCCGCTGCCCATGCCGTTTCGCAGGCGCAGCGACTGCCTTTCCACCAAATAGCCATCCTGGTTGAAGAGTTCGGCATAAAGCACACAACTGATGTCAGAGGGCGTCATCTTGCCGTCTCTGAGCACATACGCCTTGTACCAGATGGTGTCGCCCAGGAAGTAGCAGTTGTTGTCCATGTGTACCGACACTATCTCCTGCGGTGTGTTCCTTGCGTATGCAACCACCTGGCTGGCCAGCGTCCGCAGCGAATCATCGGCCAATTCGCCTTGCACGGCAGGGAACTGGCCCGAGAGGCTGACTGTCTGTCCAAGGCATTGCCCTGCGCATACAAACAGCAGAAAAAGCAGTACACACGTCGTCATCATTCATCTACACTTTATCCCACAATCCGTCTCCAGCAAGCCTCCATCACCATCTCCCCAATCCTCCTTGAGGCATTCCTGCATATCCCAAAGGGCATCAAGAGGGCTTCATTTGTTTCGCAATCAGATGTTTGACGGTTGTTACAGGGCAAAGATAGCTCTTTTGGCGACAAGTCAAAAGTCCAGAGCCGCTTTTTATTCCTTTTTCTTTCCACAAAGGGAGCCACTGCCCTGCGGGCGGCAGCAGGCCAATAGTCAGCACAGAACCGCCTGCCGAGGGGATCGGAAGGGTCTCGAGCTGTCTAAAAGACAGTTAATCAGGGAAAGAAGGGGCTGTATGAGGAAAAATCCGTACCTTTGTGTCCACAAAACAACTTAACACCACTACTGCATGAAGAAACTACTGTGCCTCGCGGCGATGTTCGTATCGGCTTTACTGCCGGCATTTTCCCAAGAGACATACATCACACCATCGCCCAAGAGCATCTCGTATGGGACGGGCCACTTCACCCTACCCCGCAAGTATTCGGTGTCGCTTGCCGACTTCACCGATGGGGAGATGAAGAAGGAGGCCACACAATTTGTGGGCTCGCTGGACCGCACCACCGGCTACAAGGGCAAACTGAAGAAGGGCACCAAGGGCACCTTTGTACTCCTGAAGGACAGCACCATAGAGAGCGAGGGATACCAGATGGACATCACCCCACGACGTGTGACCATCAAGGTGAGCACCACTGCAGGACTGTTCTATGCCTTCCAGTCGGTGCGCCAGATGCTGCCCCCTCATGTGATGGCAGGCCTGGCGTGCGACACAGTGGCCGCCTACCGGCTGCCCGTAGCGAGCATCGACGATGCACCGCGATTCAGTTACCGTGGGTTCATGCTCGACTGCGGCAGGCACTTCTTCACCGTGCAGGACATCAAGCACGTGCTCGACGGAATGGCCATGTACAAGCTCAACTACTTCCACTGGCACCTCACCGAGGACCAGGGATGGCGCTTCGAGGTGAAGAAATACCCCCGCCTCACCGAGATAGGCAGTGTGGCAAGCGACTGCCGCTGGAATGACATGGAGAAGGGATACTACTGGCTGGGACACCAATACGGCCCTTACTTCTACACACAGGACCAGTGCCGCGAGATAGTACGCTATGCCGACTCGCTGCACATACAGGTGATACCCGAGATAGACATGCCCGGCCACATCTGCGCAGCACTGGCTTCGTACCCCGAATTCAGTTGTGACCCCAAGGCCGAACACAAGGTGCAGACCAACCAAGGCGGTGTGTATAGCGATGTGCTCAACGTTGGCAACCCCGCAGCAGTACAGTTCGCACGCGATGTGCTTACCGAAGTGATGGACGTGTTCCCCTGCGAATATGTGCACATAGGCGGCGATGAGTGCCCCAGCACAGCATGGGAGCACAACCAGCAATGCCAGCAGCTGCTGCAGAGCCTCATCGCCAAGGGCATCACGCCAGCACAGGAGAAGCCCAACTACAGACCTCTGCAAAGCTATTTCATCACACAGATGGCCGAACACCTGAAGCAAAGGGGACGCAAGATGGCACTCTGGAACGAGAGCGTGACGGCACATGGAGCCGACCTCAACCTGATAAAGCAGACGGGGGCAACCATCTTCTGCTGGCATCCATGCCAACAGGGAGCACGCACAGCGGCATCGCTGGGACTGGACTGCATCATCACTGAATATGGCGCAGGCTGCTATTACATCAACCGCAAGCAGAGTGATGCTCCCGGCGAACCCGGTGCAGCAGGCAGCGGAAAGGACAATCTGGAGATGACCTTCAGGTATGTGCCTGTACCCGAGAGCGTACCCGCCAACCAGCGGCACCACTACAAGGGTGTGCAGGGAACCTTCTGGACCGAGCACGTGTGCGACATCAGCTATGTGGATTACCTGGCTTACCCACGTCTGATAGCCATTGCCGAGACGGGATGGAGCCCACTGGAGAAGCCCGGATTCGATGACTTCCTGCGCCGCTTCAGGCACGAGGCCGGCATCCTGCAGATGCGCGGCTTCAACTTCGGAAAGCATTATCTGCCCCAGGAGAGCAAGTAGCACGAGGAGAGCAAACAGGCAAACCTCCCCCAAGGAAGGCAACACACGCCTGAGGAAAAGCAAGCGCATGGAAATGAGAACGCCGCAGCACAGCGGGCACTCATTTCCATGCGCTTGCCTTTCTAATGCCATCTATATCACACGGGCAGAAACCTCCGTAACATCAGTTTCTCCAACATGGGCAATATGACCATTTACCTCTGTTTGGCATGACTCCAGCCAAAGCCGCAATTTTGTATGTAGGACGCTTAGGTCTGTCGTTTCTTTCATCTTCACCTGTTTTTATAAAATTCTAATTCACTACCCTTCCTGTCTCGTACATGACTTCAGACTGTCTGGACGTCCAATTTCTCAATTTGGACAATCTCGCGGACTTATGCTCGACAAATTGATGCCATCATAAAACAGCTGGTGAGCCATATCATAAATCTCTGCCATCCTGGGATAATGCCCAACTATATAAGCCCTGTGGAAATCCCGCTTTCCCCCGTCATCAACATCTACAATGGCTGACCACACAAAACTCCAGAACTGCATCTGATGCCCCCGCCTAAGCAGTGCCACCCTGTCAATGAGGCGTTCTGCCTCCCTGCCACGCCTGGTGAGGATGTCCAACAAATGGCCATGCCATTGACTTTGGGCATCAGCCTCGTACCTCAAGCCACAGGTGATGGCCACGACCTTGTCATAGAATACCGAGTCGGGAATGGCACGAAGTGCCCAAAAGTCATCTATCATCTCTACATAACTGTCATACAAAGACGAGTCACCCACACAGGGATGATAACCAAACAGCACATCAAAGTCCTCGCCTGTAGAAGGGAAGGCTGCAAAGAACCGCTTCTGACTTTCCTGGCCATTACTTTCTGCAACTGATTCGTATGAAGCTTTCAGCATTTGGGTACTGCAAGCCTCCTGTGCATTAAGTTCCATGCACAGGAGAAGCATCAGCAGCACAAAACCACCTTTTCCACACATTTTATATTTATATGTACACCACATCTTTTACTTCCCATTCTATCTAAGACGTTTTCTACTCCTCATTTGCATGCAATCCATCTTCCTGCGTCAAGCATTCATACTGACAAGAGTCAAACATGCTGACCATCTCATTCAAGAAAGTCTGACGGTCTGGATATTCCACAAAGAAATTCCGTGCTATGCTTTTCTCTGGCTCTGCCATCTTATCCATAACCTCCATTGCTGCCTCCTTTCCCTTTAATATATACGCAACGGGAAGAAGGTCATTGTATAGCCCAGGAGATGGTTCCACATCTATCAGACTATCAATATGATGTTCTGCACGCCGAAACCATTGATAAGCCAGTTCCTTATCTCCCAGTTTATAATAAGCAGTTCCTATGGCCACCAAGATAGTCCTGTCAATATGATAGGTTTCCCAAAGTGAGTCCAATATGGCTATTCCTTCCATAATGCTGTCATTGGCTATCAGATTATATGCATAGTACTTGCTTTTGCAGATACTGCCTCTCAGTTCCGCATCGCCCGTTTTTGTGGTTGCCATCTCCCGCCGTCCTTTTCCACAAGACGTAAACAACGAAAACGCAAGTAAAAGCACATCAATTAAAAACTGCTTTCTGAAAATTGCATGCATAATTTTTATTTTCTATCAGTTTATTTTCTTTGAGTAAGAAGTATTTCTTGCAAATCGTCCACTTCCGTCCTCATATAAAGCACCCATGGTTATAGTTACTGTAACACTTCCTGTTTTTGGTAATGCCACTTCACATTGTCCTACAGGCACATGTCCTTTTGCATATATCATGTCTCTTGGCAGGCCATTACTAGAGATTGGAATACTACAAAACAATTTGTCATTTTGATAAATGCCGTATCCACACTCCAAAGGGTCGTAGCCTCCGCTCCAGAAGGTCTGTATGATGCGCATATCTTTATTTTCCTTCATCTTTGCTTGTTTTGATAAAAACGAATTACCACCCTTCCAGTCTCGTACATGACTTCAGACTATGGGGACGACTGAAGCCAACAACCATATAAAGTGCGTCCATATTCCTTTCTGAATCCTTCCTGTCAAATGGAGGAAACTTTGTTTTTCTCAGCAAACGAACAAGTTTGCGCATTCTTTTCACCTCACTGCTTGTTTCCGGTGCTCTGGTTGTGCGTAATCTGAGTCTTAGCAGATTACCCTGGGAATCTGCATGTATCATTATCAATTGCATTCTCAGCACATCATTGGGAGATTCATCTGTATATCCCAATACATCCGCACAGGTTTTCCACATAGAATACATTGTCTCTGAAAATACCCCATGAATTGTAGAGTCCTCATATATCTCATAACTAGACAGTGCCACACTACCAGGCGGAGATATAGATGTGCCGTACCCCCATGTACGGCCATCCGAAATCAACTGTCCTTTTACTGACACGCTAAATGCCAAAAGCACCAACAGAACATATATTGATTTCAATCGTAACATTTCTTCAAGTTATTAAATAAATTTATTGTACTCCATCCCTTTGAGCACCATCAGTAATATCTCCACAATCCGTAGCATTCGCATCATCATGCTTTTCATCTCCTTCCCTGTTCGCCAACAAGGATTACGATGGCAAATATACACCTTTTTTATTTCCGGCAAAAGCCTACTCATGTAAGATGTGTGTATTCCTCAAAAAAACGGCACTACTTCAAACTAATCTTCCTCGTTGACAACACATGATTCCATTCATCTTTGACCCGCACCACATATATTCCTTTAGGAAGAGCAATATACGCAGTTCTTACCTTGTCCGAACAATACAAGAGACTGCCTTTCAAGTCATATATACAAGCCACAAAGGGAGTTTTGTTGTCTATATGAACATTATGCCCCTTTACTTCCAACCGGCATCCGTCACATTCGGCATCCAGTCTGCCAACCTCTGTCGGCTTGGATATTTTGAGTGTAGCACTCTTATATACACCATATTCATTATATACATAACAATATATGTTGTTTCCCCATCCCCCTGGCTCTATAATATACTCAAGTCCAAAATCCTTGGAAAACACAGTATCTTGAAATGTTTCAAACCTGTTTGGATTTTCCTGAATAACATATATTGACACATACTCGTATCTCTCAGTATCTATCCTTAGTCTGGTGATAGGCCATTCGTCATCGCCAGGCTCTGTCCAAGTCGCCATTTCCCTAAGAACAGGGCACTTGGGAAGCACATCGAAAGAATAGCTCCCAGATACGACACTTGCGTATTCGGGATCACCATATTTATGAGCATACACACTACACGTAAAACGGCAGAAATCTGGATTCAACAAGTCTCCACCTTCTATCCCAATTGCCCCTTCCAGGCCAAACCGGGCAGATGCTGCCTTGCCGAAACTGCGGCCAAACAGACGAGGAGCAACCCGAATGGAAAAGCTACTGTCCCTTGAAACATCAAACGATTCTCTTCCACCACTGACATTAGTGAGCCAAGCCTTCCACACGATACTGTCTATCTCCAGATCCTTGTCATGTACAAGCAAGGATAAAGAGATGCTGTCTCCATCCAAAAAGGTTCTATCAACGGCACCGCCATTTGCCTGCACGAGCATATCAACCTGCCAGGTACTTCCTTTGAATATACTACCAGCAGCAGGTACACCCTTTACCGATGACCGCACCTGCTCTCCACTGCATGCTCTTTCCAAGTAAGACAGCAAAACACAATCAGTCTTTCCGTTCTCAGCATATGCTTCCATTGGAAATACAACAAGATAAACGGACAGCACTACAAGTGAGACAAACAGTACTCCAGTTTTCTTCAGGAAATTCTTTTTAGGCATATCTTCTGCATTTGCATGGTTTTGCAGCAAAGTTAACATACATTCCCCCTTTTCTCCAAACTTTCTCCATTTTATTTTGTTCCGCACTCTCAAAATGGAACAAAGTCACTCTATCAATGTACCCTTCCTGCTGCGATGGTGAGGCCAGCGGAAAGCCTTGGGCTCTTCATTGGGACCATCTCCGATGCTGTCCCACACATAATTGTATCTGTCATAAGGCACATACAACCTCATGGGACGCGGAATGCCCAGTCTGCCCATCCGCGCCTTCAGTTCCCTCTTGGTAAAGGGGCCGTACAGGTTGGGCGTGTGCTGGCTGGCTATCCAGTAGTCAACGATGGGGCTCTCAAACACCTTCTCCTGACCCTTGTAGGTACAATCCATCATACTTACACCAAGCGGGCCATACTGATTCAGTGGTTTCACATTGTACAAGTCATCACGCCCCACTATCTTGCCTGGTTTTTTGCATTCCAGCACCAGCCATTCCCCACACTTCTTGCCACCACTGACATAGCCAAGTCCCATAATGGAGGAACTACAGTTTCTATAGGCTGGACTATAAAGTGTATCCACCCGACCGGATGCCCGATGGAGAAAAAACAGTTTATACCATTTCTGTGATTTGTCCTCATCTGATATTGTATCACCGAGTAGCCCGCTCTCCTCCCTGCAGAACACGTTGTGCATCGTATATGGGTAGCACCTGGAAGAGTCAGGCAGCCCATGCGAGAAAAGGGAGTCGTCATAGTGACACATCACATGACGGCCATCTTCCCATTCCTCCTCCTCCCACACATAGAACACAACATCCTTTGGCTCAAAGTCACAGGATACCAACTGCAGCAGCAGGACTGTCAGTCCTGCCACTGCAACAAACAAACTCTTTCTACTCCTCATTTCTTCTCAGTATTGAATGCCCACATTCTCCATCAACTGCCATAATACATGTGCATTATACTTCCTGACGACAAACTTTTTACCGACCTCCGATGTTCCAGGTACATAAAGCCAGTCCCCTACACGAGCGAAAATCGTTGCAGGCATCACATGCCCCCATATCTGTTCGCACGCAGATGTCACAGCGGTCACTGGCGGTCCTCCATAGAGCCGTACCTCACCAAGAGTATCCAACGAGGCATTCCTTACATAAAACGGGAGACATTCCAAATCAAAACCTTGCAGTACATCACCGTCTTTGCCTCCTCCATACATACGCATCCGCAAGTCTTGCGAAAATTCCATCTCGCGCTCGTCTATTCGCTTGGTCGCACCGTCAAAGAACACATCCAGTGTGAGCAGACGTGCGGTGAAGCTGCCTTCATTCCCCATACTCTGCTTTCTGCCTACTTGCAGGCGGAACCTGTCTGCATACACACATCCCCATGCCAAAGAATCATTGGCTGAGATATCTATACGGTCACTCGCTATCTTTCCATGGCCATCCTTGTGTATGCGCATCAAGCAAAACCTCTCTTCATCAAAGAAATACAAGGAGTCTCCCTTCACTTTCATCAGAGCATAGAGTGAATGAGCAAGCGAAATCCCCACATCCCGCTTCCACATCTGCCGTTCTCCCTCATAGCAGGCAATACTCACTGTAGGAAATCCTCCCATGATATAGAAATGCTCTTTCTCGTCCACGGTAAACCCCTTCACAACACATTCGTTTTCCATACAGTCATCAGAATACAACTCGCAAGGAAAACTCTTGTCAAAATACCGAATGCTCCATGTCCTCACTGGCCACAATGTGTCTGTCCGTGCTACAGACACATTATCACCGTTGATTACAGCAGAAGCATTTACAGCATTTCCCGTGCCAACAATTACAATTATAAGCAGCAACTTTATATACGTTTTCATTTTCTATAAACCTTAGGGTCTTTCTTTTTACTAATCCACCACCTCAAGTCGTCTGTATAGCCAGTAGGTGTACCAGCTTTCCCATGTGCATGGAATATACGATTGCCCTCCGCTCCAGAAGGTCTGTATGATGCGTATGTTTTTATTATTGTTCATATTCATATACTTTTTATTTATTGACAGGATTACATGCATTATTAACCTTATTTTTTCTATTCTGTCCCTCCATCTCTGCAGGCATACTGCGGTCTATTCGCCTTATGGAATCCTCATTCATCCTCACAAACTTGCGGCTCCACTTGTTCTTGGTCTCGTCCAGGTACAGGGTATCCCCACGGATGACTCCTCTGTACTGGATAGAATCAGCAAAGAACTCTGACTCTTGTATCCATTCGTGGCATCCCTGCCTGCCTGCCTCCTTGTCTGAACTTATGTCCAGGCACAGAGGAGCACTGAAGAACTTATGCAAATGAGAGTCAAGCAGGAAACTGATGCTGTCACCCGCCAACACCAAATTCTGCATGCCGAGCACCGTGAATCCTGGCAGATATCCCTCTCGCCCTGATACGAATTCATCACTTGTCACCCAGAAGCTACCTCTCAGTTTGTCACCTGTGCGCTCCAGTTTTATTATCTCATCCTCACTATGATCTTTCTCTACAGCAGACACTTCGTCTGCCTCATAATAGAAGAAGACACTGACAGTGTCACATTTTTTACTTTCTTCTTTCTTGGGTTCATTTTCGCCAACATCCATCAAGGCTTGATTCAAACAAGAGTCACATGCCCTCACTCTCTTTTTTGCACATGAGAGCAGCAGTATACATCCCCAAAGGAGAAACAATACATATTTATTTTTGTGGTATCTCCACATGTACACATCCATTTCGCGGTTCGTCTATGAAATATATATTGGCATTTTTCAATGCACCAATGAATGACTCCACACCATTAAGTTTTGAGCGAGATACATCAAAAACATTCATTACTTTTGGGTCGGCACAATGTTTTGATACTTTAGATGGTCCTACACGATTTATTTCAGCCAGCATTTCTCTTATGTTTTCCTCATCATTTCTGTCGCTTCTATACTTGTCTATCACCATATCACCTGGCGAAGCATACAATTTCTTTTGGGCTTCTACTGAGGTTTTCTTAATGTTATCAAGCATAGCGCGAGCCTGTGATTCTGGAGTCCTGGCAGTCGATGTCACATAGACAGTTCCTGTATATCCCTTCAAATTTTTAATTATAGACTTTGTGTATGCAGACAAGGACGAAAACCTTCCTGCAAATATAACTTGGGAACTTATGTTTCCTCCACCACCTGCGCCACCACCAGCATTTCCACCAGTGTCTGTGCCACCGCCTTCATTGCCAGAGGGAGTACCCTTGCCTTCCTCGTCACAACCCTTTTTGTCCGTATCAGGCTCATGCCACTCATAGGAGCCTGAACAGAACTCAAAGTCTGAGCCATGCCAGTTGCTGCCCGACCCACTGCCACTGTAACCCTGTACCGTCACAGACTTCATCACATAACTCACCTAACCAGCATCGTCCTTCACATAGCCTCCTGGCCATGTGCCAGCGTCGAGCATCTTCTCGCACTCACTCATTGAATAGGGATTGTCTATAGTCCCCTTTGCTGCTGTCTTTGCCATAAAAATCCTTGTTTTATATTAGGCGTGTTGCCAGTACCACTTTTGAGACATAAATATATCAAATCTCGCTCAAGAGTATTAAAGGAACTGGCACACTGCTTTAGAATTCTACTTCCGCTTCAAACCCAAAATCTCCACGTATAATCAGAAGTTGATAGATTCCTTTTATATTATCCTCCAACTCTAAGGTCTCTGTCCCGTCTGAGACTGAACACACATAAACCTTGTCTCCCTTCTCGTCAACAAGAACGAGTGTCGCGTTTGCACATCCATCATATAAATATAATGTACGACCACAGACACCCACACTGGGACACTTGACAATGGAATGGGGAAAAGGATGTCCTGTATTATCATCTATTGTTCGCTTAGGCTTGAATTTCACAGGAATGATTTCACCGTCATCGGGAACCTGCCTGACTGTTCCCGACATCGTACTCAATCCCAAAGAAAGGATTAGTACCAAAAGAAAGATTCTACGTTTAATCATATTGAGTAGTTTTTGTGACTGTTCATCGCAAAGTTACCATTCAAGAATGTATTCCTGCAAGTACTTAAAGAAATAAATTATTTCACTTCACATGTGAAATAATTCGCATTGTACTGCATTACAGCATAGTAAACGGTTTTTTCACTTCTCATGTGAAAAGATTCTGCAATACTTTTTATCCATACCAGGAAGATATGTGAACTTATTTGCCGAACTTTGTCTCAACCAAGACACTAACACAAGAGATGAAGCAAGCACTATTCCACACAATAGCATGTATTCTGTTCTGTTTCTGCCCCTCATGCAGTACCGACGAGAAAGTCCTGACCACCCAGAAAGAGATAACCAGAGCAGAAATGATAATGGAGAGCAATCCCGACTCAGCCCTATCCATTATGCTTGGCATTAACACAGCCACGCTCAGAAGCTCCCGCAGGATGCACATGGAATACATCATGCTGCTGGCCAATGCACAGAACCGGTCAGACAACCCGATGATGTCACTGGAGGAGCTTTTGCCCGCTATGAAATATTTCGATAAAGAAGGTTCCTGTGACCAGAGAGCCCTGTGTCTTTATCTTGCTGGAAGAATCTGTGTGCTCCACCACGATAGTCCAATGGCAATGGAATATTTCCAAAGGGTTTTGCTTCTAAGCGAAAGTGCCAAGGGCAAAATCGGCTACAAGACTCTATATCGCACGCATAGCCAAATGGCAGAAACATACCATGAGCAGAAACTGTTTGCAAAGGCCGCAGAAGAATGTATGATTGCCGCAGAAATTGCACTTCATAACGATGACACATTATCCTACCTTTTTGCAAAAGAGATAGCCATAAGACCTTTGAGCATGGCTGGACGCTACAAGGAAGTAGTAGCCCTTGCACGGGAATGTACGCCAGAATTCACAAAAAGGAAACTGTATATCGAATCGGCTCAGACTCAAAGAGATGCCCTGAATGCATACATCCAATGTCACCAATATACAGAAGCCAGACAAGCTATGCAAGACTACGAGAAGCATTCGGGACATTTCGACAGTATGGGACGTATCAACAAAGGAAAGGAAATGTATTATTACATCCGGGGACTATACTATCTGAAAACGGGTGACGCCATACTGGCAGAGAAAAACTTCCGACTGTTGCTCGAGGGACATCCCGACATAAACCAGAAAGAAGGAGCCTACAGCGGACTACTCCAATTATACACAAGACAGGGGGACAAGGACTCACTGGGGAAATATGCCAAACTGTATTGTGAAACCCACGATACAGTATATAAACGGATGTCAACACAGGATGTCATACAAATTGAGAGTATGTACAACTATGAACGCAACAAACTCCGGGCCGAAGAGAAAAGCCAGGAAGTTGTACATCTGCACATATACCTCGTCATCATCGCCTTTTTAGGGGCAATCAGCCTTTTCCTGGCGGCAGTTCTCATGCATCGACGCAAATCGATACATATACTGGAGAAAGAAGCTATTCTGCAATCTTACGAGAACGAGAAAATGAAACTAGGAACTCAATTGGAAAAGCAGAAGAAGTTGGCCAAATCTTACGCCGAGCAAATCGACCAACTTCAGAAACAGATACAGAAAGACATCAACATGGCAGAATAGAAGGACAGAATGATAAAAGCCATGGAAAGTGAGGGAGGAGTAATTGAAAGCATCCGTCACAGGGGAAAAACTGTAGTCTCCTTAGAACAAGGCATCTCTCATGAGGAATGCGAAAACTTACTCGAATATGCTAAATTCAAATTCCCTGTTCTATGGGACAAAATGAACATGGTGCAGCTGGGCAAGATTGAGATGCTGACAGCCATCCTGCTTAGACTCAAGCTTAGCGATTCTGAAATACGCATGTGCACCAACACTTCCGCTTCTGCCTATACCAACAGGAAAAACAGGATCAACAGGAAGCTGTTCCCCGAAAGCAACATGAAACTCCTTAATGAGAACATCTGCACACTCAACTGACAACCACATGACACCCAATGTGTAAGCTATCCTCTGTGTAGAAATTCAGGCAGCACAGAAACTCCACTCTTGTTTCATACACTTCTACAACTACGCCTATCGCAAAGGCCAACTATAGACTTGCACATGGGAAACAGATATCTTATGTGCATGCTTCAATCAGCCTTCAGGGGTGGGTATGCAGTACACATCCACCGTCCAACCCAAGGCTGGACGGTCAGAGAATATATATTACTTTGCAAAGTAAGCTTGCTTCCGTCACCGTCCAGCCTTGGGTTGGACGGTGACGGAACATTTCTTCCCCGACATGAAAACAAAGGTACGAGAGAGACTGCACAAGGGTGCGGGGAAGACGGAATGAAGATGTGAGCGGAACGGCAAAAGGCCAGGGATAAAAGGAACCGCCTTGCATCACCCTTTTGGTGCGGATGATGCAAGGCGGGAATGGGGGTGAGGGACTTTGCCCACCGTTCTTACCCTACGAGGGGAAGGAAGTGAAGGCAAAGGGGGACGACGTCGAAGCAGATGTCCCTATTTATTTGCCACTGAGCTTCTTGAGTGTTGCCTTGGCGGCATTGACAGCCTGGGCAGCATCGAGAGTGGTGTCATAAACCACAGGACGGAAGGGCTCGAGAGCCTTGTCGAGCTGCTTCAGCTGGGCGGCATTGAGGGTGGGACGCAGGATGCGCAACTTCTCATAAGCCTGAATACCCTCTGTCAGGCGCTCCATGCGGATGCTGCTGCCGGTGGGGTAAGCCAGATAGCAGTCGCCGGATGCCCATGTGATGAAGCGGCTGTCCTGGCATGGACGGGCAGTCCAACTATTGTATGCCCAACGCAGAAAGCCGTCGAAACCGAGGGTGGAAGCATGCCAACCCAGGTAAGCAGACTCGGCAGGATCGGAGAAGGTGAAGGTATTGGGGCGGTCGGGACCACAGCAGGTATAGAAGGTGGTCTTCTGTCCGTTGGCACGACGAGCGTTCAGATAATCCACGGGCACGTGGGCATCATCATAGGAGATGCTGATATCGTGCATCTGGTCAATGAGCCCCGTCTCGCCCACCTTATAGTTCATAGCGCCCTCGATGCGGTATCCGGGATCGGCCTCACGCACCACTTCCCATGCTGCCTGCAGCTGGTCCATAGGACGTTCGTCCATTGCGATGCAGGTACGATCGAACCATCCCTTGGCCTTGAGGTGGGCTGCAAAGTCCTTCAGGAAAGGCAGGATGAGCTCGCGATATGCCTGCTGCTTGGGCTCGCACTTCACCTGCTTGGTGCTGTTGGTAGCGCAGTCGTAGTAGTCGAACACGTAGTGCCAGGGTACGAGAGTATAGCAGTCGATCTGCTTGTCAATGCCGAGGTCCATCATGAACTGCACCCAGCGGTCAAACACGGTGTAGTCATACTTCCAGGTACCGTCGATCTGACGCATCTTGGCAATCATGCTCTCAAAGGGGTCATAGGTCTGGCTGTTCCAGGGATGCTGGATGATGGAGCAGGTGATGACCTTCTCGCCGGCGTCGGCCAGCAGCTTCATGATGGGACGCATGCGGTCAAAGTGCTCTTGGCTCCACAGAGGCACGTTGAAGTAACGGGCCACTGCATAGGGGTTCTGCCAGAGGTCGAGGTGGAAGGACCACTCTGAGGGAGCGGGCAGAACACGTGAGCACACCTGCAGGGAGAGAGGCAGAGAGAGTGTCTGACCATCGAAGGTGACAGAGAGCATTCCCTTGTAGGTGCCGGGCTTGGCATCCTGAGGCACACGGATATCCAGCCACATGGGGCGGGTGGTGTGGGCTGCCACCTTCATCTCGGCATCAGGCGAGAGGTGGTCGGGCAGCAGGAAGGAGTCGGCCTTGTTGTTGTGCCAGTCGGTCATCACGTAGCGCACGAAATACTTGCGCACGCTGGCTGCGGGGATGATGCTCTTTCCGCACTTGAGGTCACTCACCTCCATAGTCACACGCGAGAGGTCAACGGGTGTGGAGAGCACAGCCTGTGCCGACACACGTTCGCCCCTCCAGGCGTCGAGCACCAGTGCCTTGGCGCCTGTGGCAGGCTGGCTGCGCGAGTAGCGCACATCGGTGCTACCCCATGCCAGAGTAGTCTTCTTCACCGCGTTCCAAGTCTCCTGAGCGCCTGGCTTCGGGTCTGCCAGTTCGGGTTCCACCTGCTGCGCCTGTACTGAGAAGGCAGCAAGGAGGGCCAGTGCCCACGTCATCATTTTCTTCATATCAGATAGTTTTCGTTAGATAATGTTGTTGTTTCCATCTAAATAAAATGCTCACTTGACAGCCGCACTCACCTGACGCGCTATGGCCTGCATGCCAGCCGCGTCGGGATGACCGGACTTCTTGCTTATGTCCTTGAGGGTGATGAGCTTGGCACCCCAGCGCTCACAAGCCTCCTGAGTGGCCTGCCCTATCTCGGGCTTCAGTTCGGTATTGAGGATGAAATACACATCCGTGTTGGGGTAACGCTTCACCAGATAGCGTGCCAGGTAGCTCACGGCCGGACGGAAGGAGAAGAGATCCTGAGCGGTATAGCCCTCGTGCTTCATCTCTCCCAGGGGTACATTGGCCCAAGAGTCGTTTGTGCCGCCGAAGACAAGGATGATGTCGGGGCAACCCAACTGGCTGGCGCGTGTGATGAAGGAGCGGTCGGTGAAGTCCTTGCCGCCATAGCCGGTGTTGCAGATAGTGGCTCCGCTGTAGGAATTGTTGGTATCGAGCTTGAACCCACGCTTCTGGCAGAGCAGGTGCCACCAGGTCTGTGTGACATCGGTCACATCTGTCCTCTCGGGCTGATACGGCTCGTGGTACCACACCGCATAGCCGGCAGGGATGTAGCACTCGTATGTACTGTAGGAGTCGCCCAGTACAGAGATGGAGCGACGCTTGGCCTGTGCGCCCACGAAGAGCGTAAGGCACATGAAGAGCAATAGAATTCGGTCTCGCATATGCAATTGTCGATTTGATACAGAAATATGCAAACAAAGTTAACGATATTTGCTGAAACCAGCAAGGAAAGTGGTTGTCACTTGTACTTTTCTCTACTTCCACCATCCACCAGACTGCCTGCATTGCCATCCACACATGGCAAACTGCCTCGATGAAACGGGATTTCGCGCATCAGAGAGACGCAACGGTGCACCTACAGAAACCATCACCAGCACCCCCAAAAACAAGAAAAGCGCCCTACCGAGCGCTTTTACCTATTATATATATACGGGCAAAGATGCTGAACCGGAGTTCCTGCCCCGCCACTCGAACCGCACGAAGCGGCCGAGCCATAACATCTCACCACTCTATTCCCTTCATTCCGTGCTCCTGCAGATACTCGTTGCACTGGCGGAAATGACCATTGCCGAAGAAGCCGCGATAGGCACTGAGCGGACTGGGATGCGGACTGCGGAGCACCAGATGGCGGCTGGAGTCGATGAAGGATGCCTTTCGGCCGGCCGGTGCACCCCACAGCAGGAACACCAGATGCTCTCTGTGCTGGCTGAGCAGACGGATGACCTCGTCGGTGAAAGTCTCCCAGCCATGCCCGCTATGGCTGAATGCCTGATGGGCGCGCACAGTGAGACAGGTGTTGAGAAGGAATACACCCTGGCTGGCCCAGCGGCTCAGATTGCCGCTCTGCGGGATAGGCGCGCCCGTCTCGGCCTGTATCTCCTGGAAGATATTGCGGAGCGAGGGCGGGAAATCGACCCCATCATTGACGCTGAAACAGAGTCCGTGGGCCTGGCCCACACCGTGATAAGGGTCCTGACCCAGTATGACCACCTTGACCTGGTCGAATGGGGTGCTGTTGAAAGCATTGAAGATGAGGTGGCCAGGCGGGAAGCATGTACCCGAGGAGTACTCTGTATGAACAAAGCGGACGAGTTCGCCAAAGTAAGGTTTGGCAAACTCGTCGCTCAGTACAGCTTTCCAGGATGGCTCGATATTCACATCTGCCATACCGCCGGATTAGTCTTCAATCAGGCACTTGCCGGTCATCTCGGCAGGCTGCTCCAGACCCATGATGTGCAGGATGCTGGGTGCCACGTCGGCCAGAACGCCGTTCTCCACCTTGGCAGCCTTGTTCTGTGTCACATAGATGAAGGGCACAGGATTCAATGAATGCGCGGTGTTGGGGGTACCATCGGGGTTGATGGCATTGTCGGCATTACCGTGGTCGGCAATGATGATAGTCTCGTAGTCGGTGGCGTTGGCAGCCTCGATGACCTCCTTGACACACTGGTCAACGGCCTTCACCGCTGTCTCGATGGCCTCATAGATGCCTGTGTGGCCCACCATATCACCGTTGGCAAAGTTGACCACGATGAAGTCAAACTTGTTCTCCTTGATTGCAGCCACCAGTTTATCCTTCACCTCGAAGGCACTCATCTCGGGCTTGAGGTCATAGGTAGCCACCTTGGGGCTGGCCACCAGGATACGCTCCTCACCATCGAAGGGAGCTTCGCGGCCTCCGTTGAAGAAGAAAGTCACGTGAGCATACTTCTCTGTCTCGGCTGTGTGGAGCTGTCGCAGACCCTTGCTGGCCAGATACTCGCCCAGAGTATTGCGCACGTTCTCCTTGGGGAAGAGGACATGCACGCCCTTGAAACTGGCATCATAGGGGGTCATGCAGTAGTACTGCAGGCCGGGGATGGTGTGCATACCCTGCTCGGGCATATCCTGCTGTGTGAGCACGATGGTGAGCTCCTTGGCACGGTCATTGCGGTAGTTGAAGAAGATGACTACATCGCCTTCCTTGATGGTGCCATCCACAGTGCTGTTGTTGATGGGCTTCACGAACTCGTCGGTCACGCCCTCATCGTAACTCTCCTGCATAGCCTGCACCATGTCGGCAGCCTGCTTGCCCTCTGCACCCACGAGCAGATCGTAGGCAATCTTCACTCGCTCCCAGCGCTTATCGCGGTCCATGGCGTAGAAACGGCCTATCACACTGGCGATAGCTGCACCGGGCACCTGTGCGCAGTGGTCTGTCACCTGCTGGATAAAGTCCTTGCCGCTCTTGGGGTCGGTGTCGCGGCCGTCCATGAAGCAGTGTACATAGGTGTGCTGAATGCCGTGAGTCTTGCTGATGTCGAGCAATGTGAACAGGTGGTCAAGTGATGAATGCACGCCGCCATTGCTGGTGAGACCCATCAGATGCACGCTCTTGCCGTTGGCCTTGGCATACTCGTAGGCCGACACTATCTCGGGGTTTTCCAGGATGCTGCCGTCTGCACAGGCGCGGTTAATCTTCACCAAATCCTGATATACGATGCGACCGGCACCGATATTGAGGTGTCCTACCTCAGAGTTACCCATCTGTCCGTCGGGCAGACCTACACTCTCTCCGCTTGCCAAGAGCTGGCTGTGAGGGTATGTAGCATTAAGGTGGTCCATGAAGGGTGTAGGTGTATTGAAGATCACATCACCCTTGCCATGATTGCCGATGCCCCATCCGTCGAGGATCATCAGAAGTGCTTTCTTTGCCATAATATTTCTTCGTTATGTTTCTTACTTGTTTCTATTTCGCTGCAAAATTACCTAATTCCGCGCTCACAGCCAAGCGCTCACTCACCGAAATCCAGCATCATCTGCTCGGGCGGCAGCAACTGAAAGGTGAGGCGGTGATATGGCGTGGGGCCGCAGGAGCGTATGGCCTGGCGGTGTGCAGGGGCTGGATAGCCCTTGTTGGAGTCCCAATGATACTGGGGAAACTCGCTGTGCAGCCTGAGCATGCACTCATCGCGGTGCGTCTTGGCCAATATGCTGGCAGCGGCTATGCTCATGTATCGCGCATCGCCCTTCACTATGGTGGTGTGGGGAAGGTCTCTGTAGGGCTTGAAGCGATTGCCGTCCACGATGATTTCCTGCGGCCGTACCTGCAGTTGGTCCAGCGCGCGGTGCATGGCCAGGATGCTTGCATTGAGGATGTTTATCTGGTCTATCTCGTGATTGTCCACGATGCCCACCGCCCATGCCAATGCTTCGCGCTCGATGACGGCACGCAGTTCGTTGCGGCGCTTCTCGCTCAGTTGCTTCGAGTCATTGAGCAAGTCGTTGTGATAATCGGGCGGGAGGATGACTGCCGCGGCATAGACCGGCCCGGCCAGACAGCCTCTGCCGGCCTCGTCACAACCAGCCTCTACGACTCCTTCCTTATAATATGGTAGCAGCATACGTTCTCTCTACTTCCCTTTGACACGCCAGCCCCATTGGCACGAACCATTGGGGCTGATTGTGAATTACTGCTGCGATACTGCCTGACCGCTGTACTTGACGTTCACAGCCGCAGGATAAGCACCATTGCTGTTTGCTGTGCCGAAATAGAGAGTCAGCTGCATGGTGATGACACCGCTGGTGGCACTGGCACTGGTCACGTACAGGTTGGAGAGGCTATAGCTCTGATTGCCAAAAGTAATCGTGCCCTCACCATTGATGCCATCGGCAGGTACCGACAGGGTGGTCGTATTGCCTGTGCTCTGCATGAAGAGTCCCGAGAGTGTGACAGCAGACATGCTCACGCCATTCTGCGAAGCTGCGGGCAGCACCACAGTAGCCTCAGTTTCATTGACCGATGTGGTGGTGAGAGACACCTGACTGCTCTGCTGGCTGAAGTTTGCCAGCGTCTTGGTGTAAGCACCAGCGCTGTTGGGCTCTGCCAGACACTGGTAGGAGGCAGTGCCTGTATAGGTGTAAGTGGTGTTGGTGCCCAGCAGGTTCTTTATGATTTGGAGCCAAGGGCTGTTCTCATCGCAGCTGCTCAGCGTGATGCTGCTGCAAAGGACGGCCGCTGCGAGGCACATCCTGAACAAAATCTTCTTCATATCTTTCTCATTTAATCGTTGTGTTTGTTTCAATAAAAGCAAGTCCGCTCTCTGCTCCACCAAGGAGGAGTGACAGGTACGGTAGCCTGTACCCCAAAGCACAGCGCGCTGCGATGTGCGATGCAGTGCACTGCGACAACCGATGCAGCGCGCTGCATTTTCCGCCCCTCTCCTCTGAGGGGGCCGGAAGAAGCTTTCCGCTCACTCCAGCATGCCTCGTACACGCTCGATGCCACGCACCAGAGCATCCACCTCGGCACGGGTGTTGTAGAGCGCGAAGCTGGCCCGGCAGGTGCCCTCAACTCCCAAGCGGTGCATGAGAGGTTCGGCACAATGGTGCCCGGTGCGCACAGCGATGCCCAAGCGGTCGAGCAGCGTGCCCATATCCAGGTGGTGGATATTGCCCACCTGGAAACTTACCACGGCATCGTGATGCTCTGTGTCTGTAGGACCAAAGATGTGCATACCCCTCACCTGCGACATCTGTTCCATAGCGTAGCGGGTAAGATCGCGCTCGTGAGCCTCTATCTGCTCCATTCCCAAGGAATTGATATAGTCGATAGCCCGCGCCAGACCAGTGGATGCCACATAGTCGGGCGTGCCTGCCTCGAATTTGTAGGGAAGTTCGTTGAAGGTTGTATGCTCGAAGCTTACGTTCTTGATCATCTCGCCTCCGCCCATGTAAGGAGGCATGCGGTCAAGCCATTTCTCCTTGCCATAGAGCACTCCTATGCCCGTGGGGCCGTACATCTTGTGCCCGCTGAAGGCATAGAAATCACAGTCCATCAGGCTCACGTCGATGGGCATGTGCGGTGCGCTCTGTGCACCATCCACCAGCACCGGCACATCATGGGCATGTGCCATGCGTATGATGTCGGCCACGGGATTGACCGCTCCCAGCACATTGCTCACATGGGCAACGCTCACCAGGCGCGTGCGGCTGCTGAAGAGCTGCTCCAGAGCCTCGAGCGAGAGCCTGCCTTCATCGGTCATGGGTATCACGCGGATGCGTATGCCCAGCCTCTCCTGCAGGAGCTGCCAGGGAACGATGTTGCTGTGATGCTCCATCTGGCTCACTATCACCTCGTCGCCCTCGCGCATGAATGCCTGGCCGAAACAGCTGGCCACCAGATTGATGCTCTCTGTGGTGCCGCGCGTGAAGAGTATCTCACGGGTGCTGCCTGCGCCTATGAAGCGGCGCACAGTCTCGCGTGCCTGCTCGTGCAGGTCGGTAGCCTGCTGCGAGAGGAAGTGCACACCGCGATGCACATTGGCATTCACATTATAATATTCGTCCACCATCGACTCCACCACGAGGCGTGGCTTCTGGGTGGTGGCGGCATTGTCAAGATAGACAAGCGGATACTTGTCATACACCTTCCTGCCCAGGATGGGGAAGTCGGCGCGTATCTGCTCTATGTCAAACGGTCTTACTGGCATAACTTACATCCCTCACACTTTGACAACTCGCCGCGAAGGCGCTTATCGACCTGCACTTGCAGACGGTCGCGGAGCGTCTCCTGCGGGATGGCATCTATCACTTCGGTGATAAAGGCAGACTTGAGCAGCAGGCGTGCCTCCTGCTCGGAGATGCCACGCTGACGCATATAGAAGAGCGCAGCATCGTCTATCTGCCCCACCGTGCTGCCGTGGCTGCACTTCACGTCATCGGCATAGATCTCCAGCATGGGCTGGGTGTACATGCGGGCGGTGCGTGCCGAACAGAGGTTGGCATTGGTCTCCTGGCTCACGGTCTTCTGCGCTCCCGGGCGCACCAGGATGCGTCCGGCAAAGGCTCCCACGGCACTGTCGTCGAGCACATACTTGTACAGCTCGCGGCTGGTGCAGTGGCCCACCTGATGGTCGATGAGCGTATTGTTGTCCACGCGCTGCATCTTGTCGGCTATCACACAGCCGTTGAGTGTCACCTCGCTGCCCTCTCCCTGCAGGCTCACATCGGTACGGTTACGCGTGTGACCATTGAAGAGGGTGAGGCTGGTGTGGCTTACACGGCTGTCGCGACCCTGCCTGATGAACAGGCTGGAGTAGCGTGTGCAGAGCAGATGAGTCTCCTCCACCTCGTAGAGATTGAGGTTGCTGCCGTCGGCGGCCACCACTTCGATGACCTGGTTGGTGAGGAAGCGGTGCTGGTCATGGGCACGCTCGGTGATGACCACATCGGCCTGGGCGCACTCATCAAGCACGATGAGCAGGCGGCGGTTGACCATCACGTCATCCACATTGCTGCGCAAGAGATGGCTTATCTGTATGGGATGCTGGGGGCAGGCATTGCGCGGAATGTGTACCACAAGGGTGTCAACGGCGAGCATGGTATTGAGTGCCACCACACTGTCGGCCCCATCGGCCACCTGGCCATAGAAGGCTGCCACACGGGCATCGGCCTGTGCCAGGGTGCTGCAATAAGGCATGTCGGCTACCTGCAGCGGAGCCAGACTGATGCCGTAGTTGGGTGCAAAGTCGGCCTGCACGTCGGTGTATTTATAACGCTCCACCTTGCGCGATGGAAATCCCTGCGCACAGAAGTTCTGGAAGGCGGCCTCGCGTGCCGCATTCATCACAGGCAGGCTGCGCTGGGAGATGACTCCGGCCGCCTCGCGATAGAAGTCAATGTATTGCTGCTCGGCACTCACACTCCCACCTCCTCCTTGATCCAGTCGAAACCTCGCTCCTCTATCTCGAGCGCGAGCTCCGGTCCGGCGGTCTTGACAATGCGTCCGCCGATGAGCACATGCACGATGTCGGGCTTCAGGTAATCCAGCAAACGCTGGTAATGAGTGATGACGATGGCACTCGACTGCGGCGTGCGGAGCTTGTTGAAGCCCTCGGCCACAATGCGCAGAGCATCCACATCGAGGCCAGAGTCAGTCTCGTCAAGGATGCTGAGCAGAGGCTCGAGCATGGCCATCTGGAATATCTCGTTGCGCTTCTTCTCGCCTCCCGAGAAGCCCTCGTTGACGCTGCGGCTGGTGAGCTTGCTGTCCAGCTCCACTATCTTGCGCTTCTCACGCATGAGCTTGAGGAAGTCGGCAGCCGCCAGAGGCTCCTCTCCGCGATACTTGCGCTTGGCGTTCAGAGCTGCGCGCATGAAGTTGACCATGCTCACTCCAGGTATCTCCACGGGCTGCTGGAAACTGAGGAAGATGCCCTCGTGGGCTCGTTCCTCGGGCTTGAGAGCCAGCAGATCCTTGCCGTTGAAGGTGATGCTTCCGGCAGTGACCTCGTAGGCGGGATGACCCACGATGACATTGCTGAGCGTGCTCTTGCCCGCTCCGTTGAGTCCCATGATGGCATGCACTTCCCCGTCCCTGACGGTGAGGTTCACGCCCTTCAGTATTTCCTTGCCATTGATGCTGGCATGCAGGTTTTCTATCTTTAGCATAGTTGTTTACTTTCGTCCTTTTGCATAGCCTCTCACTCCCCTCTTCTCTGTGCGACAGAAGGGAGATGGCCGGTCTGTCCTCAACCTACCGATCCCTCGAGCGACACGCCCAGAAGCTTCTGGGCCTCTACCGCGAACTCCATGGGAAGCTTCTTGATGACCTCCTTGGCATAGCCGTTGACAATGAGGCTCACAGCCTCCTCGGTGTCGATGCCGCGCTGGTTGCAGTAGAAGAGCTGGTCCTCGGATATCTTGCTGGTGGTAGCCTCGTGCTCCACGATGGCTGTCTCATTGTGCACATCCATATAGGGGAAGGTGTGTGCACCGCACTTGTCGCCCAGAAGAAGCGAGTCGCAACTGCTGTAGTTGCGTGCGTTCTCGGCAGTGCTGGCCACCTTGACCAGTCCGCGATAGGCGTTTTGGCTGCACCCTGCACTGATGCCCTTGCTGATGATGGTGCTCTTGGTATTGCGCCCGATGTGTATCATCTTGGTACCCGTATCGGCCTGCTGGTAGTTGTTGGTGACGGCCACGCTGTAGAACTCAGCCTGGGAGTCATCGCCCTGAAGCACACAGCTGGGATATTTCCAGGTGATGGCACTGCCCGTCTCCACCTGTGTCCAGGAGAGTCGGCTTCGGGCTCCGCGCAGTTGTCCGCGCTTGGTGACCAGGTTAAGCACGCCGCCCTGCCCGTTGGCATCACCCGGATACCAGTTCTGCACAGTGCTGTACTTCACCTCGGCATCCTGCATGACCACTATCTCCACGATGGCTGCATGAAGCTGGTTCTCATCGCGCATGGGAGCCGTACAGCCTTCGAGGTAACTGACGTAGGCATTGTCGTCGCACACGATGAGCGTGCGCTCAAACTGTCCCGTGCCACGGGCATTGATACGGAAATAGGTGCTCAGTTCCATGGGACAGCGCACGCCCTTGGGGATATACACAAAGGAACCGTCGCTGAACACAGCTGAATTGAGCGCTGCAAAGAAGTTGTCCTTGTAGGAGACCACCGAGCCCAGGTACTGGCGCACCAGTTCGGGATGCTCCCTGACAGCCTCGCTGATGGAGCAGAAGATGATGCCCCGCTCCTTCAACTTGTCTCTGAACGTGGTCTTGACGCTCACCGAGTCCATCACGGCATCCACTGCCATGCCACTCAGAGCCAGGCGCTCCTCAAGGGGAATGCCCAACTTGTCGAAGGTCTTCACCAGTTCGGGGTCCATCTCCTTAGGACCGTCCGAGTCATTCTTCTGCGTCGGGTCGGCATAATAAGAGATGTCCTGGTAATCTATCTTGGGCATCCGCAGGTGCCCCCATGTGGGTTCTTCCAGCGTCTGCCAGTATCGGAATGCCTTCAGACGGAAGTCAAGCAACCAGTCGGGCTCGCCCTTCTTTGCGGAGATAAGGCGAACCACGTCCTCTGACAAACCTTTATCTATAATATCCGTCTGCACGTCAGTGGTGAAGCCATAAGCGTACTTCTTGGCTGCCACCTCACGCACAAAACTGTTCTTATCCTCCATCTAAACCTTTCTACTTAAGAGGCTTCGTCATCAGAAGCCAATATCTTATAGACGTCAACAGGTATCTCACGCAACGGGGCGCAGAAGCGCGACCGCTGCATGGTGGCCTCGCTGATGATGCCCACCGATGAGAGCACCCACACCAGTGCGCCAAGCACGAATGCGTACTTGAGGAAACCTATCAAGGCTCCGCACACCTTGTTGAGCGCGCCCAGGATGCACAGCTTGTCGAGCACCGTTGACATGAGTTCGCCAACGAGCCCCAGCGCAATGGGAACCCCCAACCAGATGAGCACAAAGCAGGCTCCGCTGACCAGCGAGGGATGTTCCGACTCGGGAGCCAGTGTGGTCCCGAGTACCGAGCAAAACGCCTTGGCCAACAGGAAACCGAGGATAATGCCCACGATGGACACGGCCTGACGCACCATGCCGCGCGCCCACCCCTTGAGTGTGCCCAGCACCCACAGCACTATCAATATCCAGTCTATCGTCAGCATAACGGCTCCTGTGACTTTATCTTTTCCTTAGAGCTTGGCCTTCACCTCAATCTCCTGGAAGGTCTCAATGATATCTCCCTCACGCAGATCGTTGTAGTTCACCAGCGACAGGCCGCACTCGAAGTTGGTGGTCACCTCCTTCACATCGTCCTTGAAGCGCTTCAGCGCATTGATGGCGCCTGTGAACACCACGATGCCATCGCGAATGACACGTGCCTTATTGGAGCGGCTCACCTTACCCTCTATAACGTATGCACCTGCCACAGTGCCCACCTTGCTGATGTGATATACCTGGCGAACCTCCACCTGGGCGGTTACCTCCTCCTTGATTTCGGGAGAGAGCATGCCCTCCATAGCATCGGTCACCTCCTCGATAGCGTCATAGATCACACTATAGAGACGGATGTCAACACCCATCTGGTCGGCCAGCTTGCGTGCGGCAGCCGAAGGACGCACCTGGAAGCCCACGATGAAGCAGTTGTCGGCAGCGGCTGCCATGTTCACATCACTCTCGCTGATCTGGCCCACCGCCTTGTAGATGACGTTGACCTGAATCTTTTCGGTAGAGAGTTTAATGAGTGAGTCGCTCAATGCCTCGATAGAGCCATCCACGTCGCCCTTTATTATGAGGTTCATCTCCTTGAAGTCTCCAAGGGCGATACGGCGGCCCAGCTCGTTGAGGTCGAAGCGCTTCATGGTGCGCAGACCCTGCTCGCGTGCCAGCTGCTCGCGCTTGCTGGCTATCTCGCGTGCCTCCTGATCGGTGTCCATCACATGGAAGGCGTCACCGGCCTGCGGCGCGCCATTGAGGCCGAGCACCGTTGCAGCCTGTGCCGGACCAATCTCCTTGACGCGCTGTCCACGCTCGTTGAGCATGGCCTTCACACGTCCGTAGTTGGTGCCAGCCAGCATGATGTCGCCCACATGCAGGGTACCGTTGCTCACGAGCACCGTTGCCACATAGCCGCGACCCTTGTCCAGACTTGATTCGATGATGGAGCCAGTGGCCTTGCGGTTTGGATTGGCCTTCAGGTCAAGCATCTCTGCCTCCAGAAGCACCTTTTCCAAAAGTTCATCCACACCGATGCCCTTCTTGGCACTGATGTCCTGGCTCTGGTACTTACCGCCCCACTCCTCCACAAGGAAGTTCATGGCAGCCAGTCCCTCCTTGATTTTGTCGGGATTGGCAGCGGGCTTATCCACCTTGTTGATGGCGAAGACGATGGGTACGTTGGCCGCAGTGGCGTGCGCGATAGCCTCCTTGGTCTGAGGCATGATGTCGTCGTCGGCTGCGATGATGATGATTGCGATATCGGTCACCTGTGCACCGCGGGCACGCATGGCAGTAAATGCCTCGTGGCCAGGAGTGTCGAGGAAGGTCACATGACGGCCGTCCTTCAGGGTCACGTTATAGGCTCCGATGTGCTGCGTAATGCCACCTGCCTCACCGGCGATGACGTTGGTCTGACGAATATAGTCGAGCAGAGAGGTCTTACCATGATCGACATGTCCCATCACCGTCACGATGGGAGCACGGGGCACCAGGTCTTCCTCGTCGTCCTCAATCTCTGTCACGGCCTCGCTCACCTCGGCGCTCACATACTCGGTGGTGAATCCGAACTCCTCGGCAACCAAGTTGATGGTCTCGGCATCCATGCGCTGATTGATGCTGACCATGATTCCGATGCTCATGCAAGTGGCGATGACCTGAGTCACGGGCACATTCATCATGGTAGCGAGCTCGTTTGCGGTCACAAACTCAGTCAGCTTGAGCACCTTGCTCTCTGCTGCCTGTGCCTCCATCTCGTTCTCCACGCCCTGACGTATAGCGTCGCGCTTCTCACGGCGATACTTGGCACCCTTGCCCACCTTATTGTTCTTGTTGGTCAGGCGAGCCAGTGTCTCGCGTACCTGCTTTGCCACTTCCTCGTCGCTCACTTCGGGCTGCACGGGCAATGGCTTGCGCTGGTTCTTCTGCTTGTTCTTGGTCTTTCCGCCGTTGTTCTGCTGGTTGGAACCGTTGTTGTTGCCGCCCTTGCGCTGTCCGTTCTGGTCTTGTGTCTGGCTGGCAACGGCATTCACATCCACACGCTCCTTGCCAACACGCAGACGCTTCTTGCGATCGCCGCCTCCTGCAGCGTTCTGTGCGTTCCCACCTGTGTGGTTGCGCTCGTCGCGTTCGCGGCGTTTCTCCTCGCGGCTTTTCTTGCGCGGGCGGGTACTTGAATTGATGGATGAAAGATCTATCTTGCCTAACACCTTAGGCGCAGACAGCGTGGCGGAGTTCAGACGATAGGCACCATTGACCTCGGAGCCCATTGCTGCTGCCCTCTCTTCGGTAGAGGGAGCCTGGGGAACAGGCTTGGGAGCCACCACCTGTGTGGGCTGGGGGGCAGGAGCAGGAGCAGGCTTTTCCGCTACCGGTGCAGGGGCAGGGGCCTCGGGCTTCACTGCCGTGGGGGCAGGAGCGGCCTGGGGAGCCTGAGGCTCAGCCTTCTTCTCCACGGGCTTTGCCTCTGGAGCCGGCTTTGGAGCCTTCTCCTCGGCCTTAGGCTGTACGGCGGGAGCCTCCTTGGGCTCCTCCTTCTTCACGGGCATGCCGTGCTTGTCCAACTCAATGTGACCCACTACCTTGTAACTTGCCTTAGGCTTGGCTGACGCCATCTCCTCGGCCTGACGCTTCTGCTTGGAGGCTTCCTTGCGCTCCTTAGACTTCTCCTGACGATTCTGTATCAGTTGGGTAGCCTCGGAACGGAGTCCTTTGTCAGAACTGAATTCCTTCTGCAAAAGTTCATACTGCTGGTCGGTAATCTTGCAGTTGGGGCTTGCCTCCACATCGTCATAGCCCTTCTTCTTCAAGAAGTCCACGGCAGTCTGCAGACCGATATTGAATTCCTTTGTTACTTTATTTAATCTAACGCTCATTCTTACTACTTTGTTCTACGTTGCTTGCTTGTTCTCTCGTGCTCTGCTGCCTTATTCAAACTCGGATGCCAGCACCTTCAGCACGTCATCCACAGTCTCCTCCTCCAGATCTGCACGCTGGATAATCATCTCACGAGGCGCACCAAGCACGTCACGCGCAGTGACAAACCCTATCTTCTTAAGCTCGTCGATAACCCAAGGCTCGATATCGTCCTTGAACTCATCCAGGCTTACGTCGTCGGCATCAGCGTTGTCCACCTCACGGAACACATCGATGGTGTAGCCGGTGAGCATGCTTGCCAACTTGATATTCATACCGCCCTTACCGATGGCGAGTGACACTTGGTCGGGGTCGAGATAGACCTCAGCCTTGTGCTCCTCCTCATTGAGAACCACGCTGTTGACCGTTGCAGGACCCAACGCACGGGTAATCATCAGCTGAGGATTGGCTGTCCAGCACACCACATCAATGTTCTCACCGTGCAACTCACGCACGATGCCATGCACGCGGCTACCTCTTACACCCACACATGCACCCACGGGGTCGATGCGGTCATCATAGCTCTCCACGGCCACCTTGGCACGCTCGCCGGGGATACGTGCCACCTTGTGGATGGTAATCAGGCCGTCCTGGATCTCAGGCACTTCAGCCTCCAGCATGCGCTGCAGGAAGGCTGGGTCGGTACGGCTCAGTATGATACGGGGCGTGCCATTGGAGTTATCTACACGGGAGATGACGGCACGTGCTGTCTCGCCCTTGCGGAAGAAGTCACCGGGAATCTGCTCTGTGCGGGGCAGCAGCAGCTCATTGTTCTCATCGTCAACCAGCAGCGTCTCACGTTTCCACGTCTGATACACCTCTGCGGTCACCACTTCGCCGATACGGTCTTTGTACTGATTGTACAGAGTATCGTGCTCGAGCTCGAGGATGCGGCTTGCCAGCGTCTGACGCAGAGTGAGGATGGCGCGGCGTCCGAAGTCGGAAAACTTCACCAGCTGGCTCACTTCCTCGCCCACCTCATAGTCGTCCTCCACGGCGCGTGCCTCACTGAGGGAAATCTCCAAGTTAGGATCCTTCACCTCTCCATCGGGCACCACCTTGCGGTTGCGGTATATCTCGAAGTCGCCCTTATCGGGATTCACAATCACATCATAGTTCTCGTCAGAACCATATATCTTGGCTATCACGCTGCGGAAGCATTCCTCCAGCACGCTCACCAGTGTGGCTCTGTCGATGTTCTTGGTCTCTTTGAACTCTGAGAAAGAGTCAATGAGATTCACTGTCTCGGTAGTCTTTGTTGCCATTATGTGTTTATTTTATCTTTATCAGGTATTTTGTGTAGGCCACCTCATCGAAGTTGAAGTGCCGGGTCACCAGCTTGCTCACGGGTCTCTTGCGCCCTTCCTCCTTCACCTTCTCCATAGCCTCGATGCTGAAGCCGCTGTCGTCCACCGAGGTCAGAGTGCCCTTGTACTTGTGTCCGTCCAGCGTCTGCGTCTCCACGTCGTGCCCTACATGTATCTCGTATTGGCGCTTCACACGGAAGGGTTGCCCCAGTCCGGCGCTGCCTACTTCCAGTTCATAGTCCTCTTCCTCCCTGCTGATTTTCGACTCGATAAAGCGGCTCAAGTCCGCACAATCCTCAATCCACACGCCCTCGGCATGGTCTATCTCCACGGAGATTCTGTCGTCCGCACTGATTTCCACGTCCACGAGGAAGTAGTCCTTACCCTCCAGCCATTCTTCCACGGCCTGCTGAACTGCTGCTTTGTTAATCATGTATGTTTAGTTAAAAGCCTTGTATAAAGAAAAGTGAGGAACCTGTCGAGCCCCTCACATTCATCTTTCAACGGCAAAGGTACGCATTTCCCTCGAACGCACAAAGCTTTACTGGGAAAAGTTGCAGATAATGAGGCAAAAGCGCCTGTTCTCTGCCTCGTTTGCCTCACGCGCATGCACATTATTATATATACGCACGCGCGACCGCCCCCATCGTCCTGCCTGCTTATGGGACAGGCGTGGCAGGTGTGACAGGCAGGCACAGATAGAGGAACATGCCTGCAGCCAGCAGCACCAGCAGTGCCATGGCCAGCACGCTCCACATGAAATTGCGGTTGAAGCGACCTATATTCCTATGTCTCATTTGCCCAATATCTTATTGTATTCATCCTTGTTCTTCAATATCTCCACAGCCCTCTTCACATCGCGGTCATTGCCCACGATGCGCTTGATGGCACCTTTCTGCATGCAGGCATCGAGCACTATCTCGCTCTCCAAGTCCCTCTTCACCAGGTCGCGGAAATGCTCCAGGTCAGCAGCCACGCCCTTTGAGAACACCTCCTGCAGGGCATCCAACTGTGCCTGTGCCTCCTCGGCATAGCCCTCGCTCTTGGCCACGCGGCGCAACAGACTCAGCACCTCGGTACTGCGACGGCTGAACTTCAGGTCGGTGCTCTGTATATAGCGGACAAACTCGGCATACTCCTCATCGGTGAGCGAGAAACTGACGGGGTCGATGCTGCCCGCATGCTCACGTGCATAACGCGTGGTGTAGGTGAAGAACTCGTCACTGGAGGTCAGGTCGAAGAGCATTGAGGGCAGACTGTCGGGCTGCACCTTCACGTCGGGCATGACGCCTCCGCCATCCCTCACCTCGCGTCCGCCAGCCGTATGGAACACGTGCGTGAGGCTGTCGGGCAGCGTCTTGGCCGACCCGTCGGCATTCAGGTGACGGTAGTCATAAGCCTGTATGCAGCGGCCCGATGGGATATAATACTTGCAGGTGGTCATCTTGAGCTGTCCGCCAAAGGACATGTCACGTACGCTCTGCACAAGGCCCTTGCCGTAGGTGCGCTCACCGATGAGCACAGCACGGTCGAGATCCTGCATGCCTCCTGCCAGTATCTCGGAACACGAGGCCGACCCTCCATCTACCATCAGCACGAGTGGCATCAGTGTATCTACTGGTTCCAGAGCCGTGCGATAGTCGTAGTTGGTGCTGGGCACCTTGCCCTTGGTACTCATCAGATGCTGTCCGCGGGGGAGAAACAGGCTGGCGATGTTGACACACTCATCCACCGCACCGCCTCCGTTGCCGCGCAGGTCTATGATGAGCCTGCATGCTCCCTGTTCACGCAGACCGGCCAGCGCATCCCGAACCTCGCGGAAGGCCCCCTCGCGGAAGGCGTCCAGATAGATGTAGCCAACACTGTCGGGCAACATGCCGCTGTAGCTCACACTGGGTGTCTGGATGGTCTGGCGTGTCAGGCGGAAGGTCTTCTCCTCGTCACCTCTGCGCACTTTCACCTCGAGTGAAGTGCCGGCATCGCCGCGCAGCATCTCGCTCACCTTATCTACCGGCACATTGTAAGTGTCCTGCCCATCCACGCTCAGCAATATGTCGCCAGGCAGCAGTCCGGCCTTCTGGCTGGGTGTGCCTTCATAGGGCTCGCCTATCATCGTGCGCTTCTCCTTGCGGTTGTAGCGCACCACGCTGCCTATTCCTGCATACTTGCCCGTGGACATCTGCCTAAGCTCGTTGTCGTCTTCGGGATAATAGTCAGTGAAGGGATCCACCTGCCTGAGCATGGAGCGAATGCCCCAGCCTATGACCGTATCGGCATTCAGAGTATCCACATAGAAGAGGTCGAGCTGCTTGTAGATGTCACTGAAGAGGTTCAGGTTGCGCATGGTCACCGCATTGTGGTTCTCCTGCCCCTGCACTGTACCGGCCAATGCCACCAACATCGTTATTATTACATAATGTATCTTTCTCATTGTTCCATGATTTTTCTTACCCTTTCACGGCATGCTTCCCATGCCTCGGCATCCAGGTCGGTACCCACCACCTGTATGGCTTGTTCGCCCAATGCAGCGCCGCACTGCAGACTCTGTTCCAGACTGCCCCCATGAGTGTAGGCATAGAGGAAACCCGCGGCAAAGAAGTCGCCCGCCCCTGTGGTGTCGGCCACCTGTACACGCCTGGCGGCCACCCGCGCCTCATGCCCGCCGCTCCGTGCAACGGCTCCGTCGGCTCCCATCTTCACCACGGCCAGCCGGCACATGCCGGCCATCTCGCGCAGCGCCTCCAAGGGAGCCTTGCCCGAGGTGAACACACGACTTTCGTCTTCGTTGGCAAACACCACATCCACATAGTCGGTCACCAGATGGCGGGCGAAAGCCACATCCTCGGCCAGCACATTGTAGCTGGCCAGATCCATACTGGTGGTCACGCCCATCTGGCGTGCCAACTGCCCTATGCGCTCTATCAGAGCGTGGTCCTGCACCAGATAGCCCTCGATGTGGAGCCACCCGACACCATCAAGCAACCGCTCGTCCACTTCACCGGCACTCAGGGTAGAGGCTGCTCCCAGGCAAGTGCCAAAGGTGCGCTCGCCCGTGGGCGAGATGAATGTGCAGGCCACTCCGGTGTGCAACGGTGACCTGAGCAGGCGCACCTGGGCTCCCTGCCTGCGGTACGACTCGGCCAGCAGAGCCGCATCGTCATCGGCTCCCACCTTGCCCACAAACAGACAGTCGGCACCCAAGGCTGCCAGAGCCTTGACGGTGTTTCCCGCACTGCCGCCTGCCGACTTGCTGGGGTTCAAGGGCTGCATCAGCCGGGCCAATGCGTCCCGACGGGCATCATCTATCAGCTGCATGCCGCCAGGAGGCAAACCGGCCTCGCGAAGCAAATTATCGTCCTCTAATTGTACCAAGACATCGACTAATGCGTTGCCTATACCTGCTATTTTCACTTTATGCGCGTATTTTTCTGCAAAGATATTGCATATTTACAAAAAAACCCCTACTTTTGCACCGCATTTGAGGCACAAACTTCACTCTGCAACCTTTACTGCTTCAGTAGCTCAGTTGGTTAGAGCACATGACTGTTAATCATGGGGTCGTTGGTTCAAGCCCATCCTGAAGCGCAAGCACGAGCAAGTGGCAACTTGAGAGCCGGCAAGGCAAGCGCCGAGAAGGAGCGAAAGACGCCAAGTGCCAGAGAATGCATCTTACTGCTTCAGTAGCTCAGTTGGTTAGAGCACATGACTGTTAATCATGGGGTCGTTGGTTCAAGCCCATCCTGAAGCGCAGCAGACAAGCCCTGCAAGACAACCGTCTTGTGGGGCTTTCTCGTTTCCGCGGCCCGGAGAAGGTTCATGCTGGAATTTGCCCTGTAGGGGGAAGGAGCGATTTCATTGTGAACGGGGCGGGACACTGGTCATTGTGTGTCACTGCCCACTATGATTATTTTTGCAAAACGGCTATAATTGGGAAAAGTCTGTCTTAGGACATCAAAAACGGGGCTATAAGCCAAGAAAAATTGTCTTATAAGACAATTTAAATTCTCTTATAAGACATTTTGAATTGTCCTATAAGAGAATTTTTTCAGGGTCTGCAGGGCCTTTTTCGGGGATTCTGCGGCCTCGCGTCGTGGGACTCGTGACTTTGCGTTTTTTTGCAAAACGGCTTTTTTTGCGTGACTTGTGGTCCGGCCTTTATTCCTGCCTGATTGCCGTCAGCCTACTGCCCAGGCACTATGGGAGGTGCTTCTTGACCACGTAGGAGCCTGCCGTGTAGTTCCTCGATTCGCTTTCTCCGGGCAGAGTGACCTGTGCCGTACAGCCCTCGGGGATGGTGAACTTCCACGTCCACTGGTCTTCCACATACTTCCACTCGCTCTTGATGAGTCCGGCAGCCGACTTGTACTCCGCCTTGAGGAAGCCCAGCCCGCGGTCGGGTACGGGCTTCATGATGATGTGGCGGAAGCCCGGACTGGCAGGGTCAGACTGGATGCCGGCACACGTCTGCCATATCCACTGGCACACGCAGCCGTAGGCATAGTGGTTGAAACTGTTCATGCCGCGCGGCCCCATGCCCTTGTCCTTCATATAGCTGTTCCATCGCTCCCAGATGGTGGTGGCTCCGTTGTCGATACTGTAGAGCCAGCTGGGGTTCTTGCGCTGGTACAGGAGAGCGTAGGCAATGTCGCTCATGCCGTTCTCGGTGAGGGTGGGCATGAGGATGGAGGTGCCCAGGAAGCCCGTCTGCAGGCAGTTGCCATGCTCCTCGAAGTTCTTTCTCAGGCGCGCCTTCATGCTCTCCCTGGCCTGCCCCTCCACCAAGTCGTTCTTGAGGGCAAATAGTGCAGGAGTCTGCATAGTGTTGAGGATGTCGGTCTTGAAGGTGCCGTCGGCATTGAGGAACGTGTCCTTGAGATACTGGCGGGCGGTCTGCTGCATGGCCTCATACTTGGCGGCATCACGGCCGGTGGCACGTGCCATGTCGCGCATCATGCCTGCATCCATGGCCCAATAGCACGCACTCAGGTAGTTCCAATAGACGTAGGTCTCGGGGCGGCGCACCCTGCGTCCCTGCCCGTCGGTCATATCTATGCCTCCGCCACAGCTCTCCAGAGGCTCATAGCTCAGCCAGTCGGCCCACTGGTAGTCGCTGTTCTCCTTGCTCAGAGCCTTATGGTCATACTTGGTATCGTTGATGTGGCCCACAAACTTCTCCATGGCTTCCCAGTTCTCGTCCACTATCTGCCTGTCGGCAAACTGCTTCCACACCACCCACGGCACTATGACTCCGGCATCGGCCCAGCCCAGACGCATCATGTCACCGTTTGTGCTGCCATACTGTCCCATGGGAGCCACGCCCGGGAAGCCGCCCTGGGGACTCTGGGTATCGCGCATGTCACGCATCCACTTGTGGAAGAACTGGCGGGTGGAGGCGAAGAAAGTGCCTGTCTCAGCGAACACCTGCGTGTCGGCCGTCCAGCCCAGTCGCTCGTTGCGCTGCGGACAGTCGGTGGGGACAGACAGATAATTGGACCGCTGTCCCCAGATGGTATTGGATATCAAGCGGTTTACAAGTGGGTTGCCCGTGGTGATGACACCTGTCTCCTGCTCCTTTGCAATGGAGGTCACCGGCACAGAGCGCAGGCTACGGATGCGCACCTCGTCGGTGGCGGTGATGGACACCAGGCGGTAACCGAAGAAGGTGTTCTGGGGGCGGAAGGACTCTGTCTTGCCCGTGCCGGCGAAGGTGTAGGTGAGGCGCATGCCGGTGTCGGGAGTGCGCAGGTTCAGTCGGTGCACGCTGCCTTCGGGTCCGTCCATGCCACGAAGCTTGGCGCCATTGCCGTCGTTGAGCAGTTCGGAGGGCAGGCAAGTGAGCACCGTGCCGGCTTTGGCCTGGAACTCAAAGGCAGGAACCGCGGCGCAGTTCTGCCCGAAATCCACCACCAGGGTCTCGCCAGGGCGCACCACCATGGCGGAGCCCTTGCTGAAGCGCTGCTTCACAACCACCCGTCCATACTGGTCCTGGCTCTCGCCTGTGACTCCCTGCCACGTATATGCCTCCACAGGAGCAAGGGCGAGGTCCTCACGCAGGTATATCTCGGCACCGGCCGTAGGCAGTATCTCGCCCTGGAACTCGTGGCTCACCTCGGGAGCGGAAAGTTTGTCGGGGTTGTCGAAGCCCTGTGGCACACGTGCGTCATACTCCTCGCCGTCGAAGATGGCCGCATGGGTCACGGGACCGGCCACGCCTGACCGCCAGCTGGCAGTATCGGTGCCATAGAGGCGCTTGCTGCCGTCGGCATAGGTGAGCTCCACCACACCACGGAACGCAGGCTTCCGCCCCACCATTCCGTCGTGCCCGCCGGGGGTGATTATCTTGTCGGCCCACCATCCGGGAGTGGCTTGCACCGAGAGCACATTCTCGCTGCCGGCAGCGGTGAGCAGCATGCCGGTGATGTCGTAGGTAAACGAGCGCTTGGTCTTGGCATAATGAGTAAAGCCGGGCTTCAGTATCTCCCGTCCCACGGGGCGGCCATTGACATAGAGGTCATACACGCCCAGGCCGGCCGTCATCCATCTGGCCTTCACCACACGCTGCTCATTCTTGAGCGTAGAGACAAACCAACTGGCACCGTCGGCCGCCCTCTCATTGGCTCCGTGCACCGCTCCTGTGACCACGGGGGCGTTCTTAGCCGATATCCACTGCGACGTGCTCCACGCCGAATTGTCTAATGCATCGGTCAACGAACCGCAGTTGCTCTTGCCTGTAGAGCAACCGGCGAGGGCCAGGGCCAATGCTCCCAGCATGGGCAGACAGCACCTGAATAGTCTTTTCTCCTTCATACAGATTGGTTTTCGTTAGTGTAAAATACTGAAACCAGCACGGCTTCTCCCTACAAAGTTACGCAAATAATGGGACAACGGATGCTATGCAAGGGCCTCAATATCGCCCCCGCATGCAAAAAAGAGCGTTTTTCCACATCCAGCAGAGCGCCACCGGCAACGAGCACCATGCCGCTCTATACATTATTATATATACATGAGCAAGACTCTTCAGCCCCAAGGCATGGCCTCTGGGGCATTCCCGACTACTCGCTCCAGAGCAGTGTGCCGTCGGGCGACTGGCCTTGGGCACTGGCACTGGGCTCGGTGGTGCGGCCGCAGTTGTAGAATATAACGGTGGCCTCGCCCTGCTGGTCAAGCGTGAGATGAGGATTCCAATAGAGCGTACGGCGGTAGTCGGCAGGCATGTCGGTGAGCTGTCGCTTGCTGTAGTCGGGGCTGTAGAACTCGGCGGGATAGGCAAAGCCCTGCAGCACATAGTGGCGGTCGCGGTACTCGACGCGCAAGTCATTCTCATCGCGGGGATACATGACGGTGGTGGTGACGGGCAGGTCGGTACCCTGGTAGCGGCGGTCGCCCGCCTTGCGACGGTCATAGTCGGTGTAGATAAACAACCTGTCGATGCCGCGGTAGAACTCCCGCGCCTCCTCGGGAGAGTGCAGACTCATGAAGGAGAGCAGGCGGTCGGAGCGGTAGAGCGAGTCACTGGGGATGCCTCCATAGCGGTCGATATACTGCGGCAGAGCCCTGCGCGAGGGCGAGATACCGTATCTCACCTCCATGTGTTCAGGGTCGCCCATCCCGTCGCCCATGGCTGCAAGATTGTTCATGCCGCCCACGAAGGGGTGCACCAGCCCGTAGTCGGCCACCACGTAGCGTGCCAAGCTGAACATGCCGGCATCGAACACCATATTGTCGGCCTCCTCGGCATCATAGGAGACACAGGGCTGCGAGTCGTCAAACGCCCGCATGCCATTGTGCTTGGCGCGCACCGATATCTCGGGCATATTGTGGACATTGCCTGCATCCAGCACGAAGAGGGAGCCCGCGGAGTCTCTTTCGGGACGCTGCGAGAGCGTGCTCTGATAGTGGCTGTAGCCCGACACGAAGCGCGGATAAGGCCACTGCACGCGCGCCTTGTAGTCGGCACGCTTGATGTCGAAGCGTATCTTCTTGAACTTGTTAATGGGCGAGCGCGGGTCGAAATCCACGTCATACTCCTTGCCCTGCACCCATTTGTAGTTCTTTCGTTCGCGCCGGCTCCACTTGGTCGTATCGGCGGCACTGAGGAAGAAGTGGGCCTGGCCGTAGAAGGGAGGCAGCTGCATCTGGAACCGCCCGTTCTTGGTGACGCGCTCGTTGGCGGCCATCTTCTGCCCGTCAGCCGATACCAGTTCGGCATGCAGCTTCACATCCTTGTCACTCTTGAGGTACTGGCGCGACATGATATAGTCCCTGTCGCGGCCGGCCGAGCGGTCTTCCTTCTGCCCGCCAGCCTGACCGTCGGTGCCTGACGACTGGCCGTCGGGACGGATGGCAGCGGGGTCAACGGCCTTGCGGTCGGTTGCTCCGCCCACCACCGACGGCTCGGCGGGCTGCGGGGAATGGTTTCCGCCGGCCAAGAGGGCGCTGAGGTTGGGGTGCAGCACGCTCTCGCCATCGCCCAGATAGTCCCAGTTGTACTTATACACACCGCCGCGTATGACCGGTGCCTGCTCGGCGGGCTGGCTCAGGTCCCACGTTCCGCTGATGGCCATATCCTGCCAGCGGAAGCGCCTCCAGCCCTGTGTGAGCATGAGCAGGTCGAGCCCCGTGCGATGCTCCTCGTCATTGCGCTCAAAGTACCAGCCGGGCTGGGGCACAAAGCCACGTATCTCGCTGGCCAGGAGCATCTCGGTGAGGATGGTGCCGTTGTCGTTCAGGAAGTCGCGCCTGCTGTCGTCCCTCACGGCGAGCGACACGCTGCGGGCTCCCTGTGGTGCCTTCAGCTTCAGGCTCACAGGCTCATAGGGGGCATAGGTCTCCTTGAGCCCCTGCATGGTGAGGCTGGGCTGCAGGTCGCGGTCACGGCGCACAAAGAAGAGGCGGTCGGCATAGACACGTCCGTGGGAGTCGAATACGGTGAGCTGGAAGACGCCCGACGAGGACAAGGCCGATGCATCGAAGGTGGCCACGCGCTCGCCTGCCCCACCAGCGAGACGCGCCAGCGGCTGGAAGGAGAGCAGGCGCCCCTCGTGCATGAGGGTGAGTGCCAGACTGTCGGCAGGGAGCTGGGACGATGTGCGTATGGCGGCCCTCCAGCCGGCGCCCTGCTGCTGGAGGTGCAGCGCCCCGCCCTGCGGGTCGGCATCGGGCAGGCGGCATTCGGCCCCCGAGCCGTCAGCGGCCACGAAGCGCACCTTCTGTGCCTTGCCAGCCACGGGGGTGACCATGAAGGTGCCGCGCCCACGGTTCTGCACCCGGGCAGAGTCCTGGCCACAATAGAGCCAGCCATCGGTCCACTCGCCATCGCTCCAGGCGGCCTCGAAAGCCACGCGGCAGGGCAGACCCGCCACCAAGCCTCCGCCCTCGGGGAAGACCGAGAGGGTGAGTGTGCGACGGTCCATGTCCTTGCGGAAGTAGCGGCGCTTGCCCCTGAGCGTCATATCGCGGGTGAAGACGCCGGGCTCCTGAGGACGATCATACACGGGGAAGACGCGGCTGTAGAGCTTCTCGTAGTCGCGGAAATAGGCTTTCTCAAACTCCCGCGAGTCGAACCACCGTATGGCGAAGGGCGAATGCTCGCGCTCATAACCGCCCCAGTTGAGCTGCCAGCGCGTATAGGCCCGCAACTCGTAGAAGCCTGCGTAGGGGGCCTTGTCGGCAAGCGCGAAGTAGCCGCTGCCCTCGCCCTGGGTCATCTGCACCAGTTTGCGCTCCACCAGATAGCCGTCCTGATTATAGAGCTCGGCATAGAGCACGCCGCTCACGCCCGACGGACGGTCGGTGTCGGTACGGCGGGTGTAGGCCGAAAACCAGATGGTGTCGCCCAGCTGGTAGCTTGTATTGTCCATATGAACGAATATCTTCTCCTGCGGAATGGTGCGCCCGAAGGCCCGCAGGCGCTCCACCAGGGGGCGGAAGGGTCCCGAGAGTGCCAGCGAGTCGGGCTGAAGATGCCTTGGGGCGGCGCCGGGCACCGCCTGGGCCTGCAGCGAGTCGCCCGCAGCAGCCTGCCGGCCGGCAATGCGCTCCTCGTGAGCCGTGCGCTGGATGAGCGTCTGTTCCCACAGGGCAGGGTCGTAGCCCGCCTGCGCAATGGTGTGGAGCATGTCATCGCCCAGCTCTACCTTCTGCCGTCGGGTGGCCTTGAGCTCCCTGGCACCCAAGTTGTATGCGATGGAGCGGCACTTCATCTGTGCGGCCTCCATGACGCACGACACGTACTCCACCTCGGTGAAGCCGCGGCGGTGGGTGTATCCTATGCGGATGACAGGCTCGGTCTCACTGGTCTGCAGCCAGAAGTCTTTAGCGGCATCAAGCACCACGCCCGACATGCGACCCTCGAAGCCCAGCACGCGGAACCCCTTGGACTGCACATACAGGGTGCCTGTCACCAGAGGATGATTGACCATGCGCTCGCGGCGGGTGAAGTGTATCTTGTAGTAGCCATCGTCACCGGGCAGCTCCTCCACGCGGATGTCATAACTGGAGGAGACCAGCTTGCGGGTGTCGCTGCGCGACGGGGCATCGCCGAGCGTGACCGTCCCGCTAATGGGCATATGCTGCGACACCTGCAGGTATGCGGGATGGCTGCTGCCCAGGGGCACATACACCTGGTCCCAGAAGGGGTTGTCATAGACACGCGGAGCGAAGTCGAAGAGATGCTGGAGGTTGGATGAAGAGAAGAGGGCAGCCAGCTCGATGTAGTCGGCCAGCTGGTAGTGACGGCCGCTGACGAAGGCTGTGTGGCGGAGGTTGACGGCACAGTCGGAGGTCATGAACGCCTCTACCATCTCGCTGCGGCCGCTCTTCAGTTCGAAGGTCTGGCGCAGGAAGTAGTCGGCCGACTTGCCTTCGCGGGTACGGTATTCCTTGTCGAGCCTCTTGACCACCTTGTTGAGGATGCTTGCGGGCGACACTACCGTCACCTCCCGCATCTGCGTGGCTGCCGACTCGAGACGCACCACGCGGGGAAGGTCGCGCGCCAGGAAGCGGCGCCTGGTATAGCCGAGAAAGGACACGGTGACGCTGTCGGCGGGCTCCAGAGTGAGCTGGAAACGGCCTTCCTCGTTGGTGAGCGTGCCGTTGCTCTGCGATACATACACCGTGGCATAGGGGACAGGCTCGCCCGTGCGGTCATCTACCACACGTCCCGTGACGGACTGCTGGGCCCAGACCGGGACACCGGCAAGGAAGAGGGAGAGGCAAAGGAGGCACACACAGCTGATACTGCCTGCCGGGCGCAGGCAGGCTCTCTGCAGCCACACACGTGCTTGGGTCATGGAGTCAGGCTTGGTATTCATAGTCGCATAAGGTTTTCCCTCACAAAGAGGATGTTAGTTGCCACGAAGTTACAACTTTCTGCCGAAACGGCAAGGGGCGGTCGAACTTTTTTGGGGAAAAGGCTTCCTTAGGAAAGGGAAAGGGGCTCACTGCGGGCAGAGGGGCAGAGAAGGAGCCCGCCTGCGGCTCCGGATGCGGGCAGATACGGCTGTAGGGAGACGGGCGGAAGACACGGAAAAATGCCAAGGACTACTGTAGATGCAAAAACGCAGCACGCTGCACTGGCCATCGCAGCGCGCTGCGACAGGCGATGCAGGGCGCTGCGATGGCCGATGCACCGCACTGCATCGCACAGGCCAGCAACACAAGGGGTTGCGGGCGGGACTCTGTGCGGCACCGGGGAAAGGGCGCGGGGAGAGTCCGTAAGGGCAAGGAGGGGAGGTGCCCAAGGCCGTGCACCAGGCATGCTGCTGCAGGAGGCGCTGCCCCACGGCAGGCAAGGCATCAGAAAGAAAACCCTCGCGAGGGAGCACCATGAGGGCTGCCAGGCGAGGGAGAATGGGGCAAAGGCACGAAGCCAAGGCTCAGGCGTTGCCTGCCGATGGGGGCAAGGGCATCTCTGAGGCAGGCTTCTGGCGGGGGAAACGCAGGTTTTCGCGCACAATCTGGCGGGGATCCATCAGAGGCAGAATGAGGCGGGGCAGGCCGGCCTCCTCACTCTTGAGGGCAAGCATGCCACGTGCGGCACCCAGAGTGACATCGGCCAGATGGCAGGCCAACTCGGCAGGCACTATCCACTGATCACCCTGCAACTGGTAGAGGGCGCTCCAGCTCTCGCGAGAGAACTCTATTACGCACTGCGCACCAAAGATGAGCTGGGTGAGGTCGTTCTTCTTGTACTCCACGTTCATATTGCACATCACCATGCGCTGAGCGGTGTCGGCGTTGAACTGAATCTGGTTGCCAATCTGCATGTCACCCTCTGGCCAACCGTTGGAAAGGTTGACGAACTGCAGCAGACGCACGTCCTTCAGACGAAACTGCAGCTGTATCTGTTTCTTTTGTTCCATATGATATAATGTTGTTAAGATGTTGTCTTCTGTAAACGGGCGGCTTTGCCGGAGCGCCCCAGGGCACACCGCATCAGTGGGCACGCACGATGACGGCATTGAGATAATAGAAGCGGTGGGCGGTGGAGTTGCGTGTACCCGGCATCACACACAGCACGATGCGACCGTCGGCCGTGGGACGTACGCCCTTGATGCGCACCACGTCGGATGTGTTGTTGGCTGCCTCGACCGACTCGGCATAGCTCCCCTGCCCCTGCAGCACGAAGGTAGTCTGGCGGAAGTCGGTACAGTCCTGCCGCGAAGCGAAGATGGTGAAGTCATACTTCAGGTCGGGATTGAGGTGGCCCAGCGTATATTCGGCCAGAGGACGCGCCTGGGCATTGCCAAACTTGCCGGCGGCATAGCCCCACAAGGCCGTCATGCTCACCCGGGCAGGCATGAGCATGCGGGTGATGGTGTAGGTGGCTCCGTTCTGGTTGGAGCCTGCCATGGGCTGCGAGGCGGTGAGCGTGATGCCCGTAGGGTGCATGTACTCGTCGGTAATCCACGTATGGGTGCGCAGGTCAGTGCCTATGTCGTTCCAACTGGCAATGCCTGACGAGGCATCACCAAAGTTGAGCCTGATCTTCCCGGTGGGCTTGATGTCATTGACCAGGGCATAGCCGGCCTCGCTCATATCGGCCACCTCGTAGGGCGAAGCGCATGCCCTGTGGGCTGCCAGCTGGCAGGTGAGTGCGGTGACAGCATCCACACCGGCGGGGCGATAGTGGAGACCCACCGAGGATATGCCCGTGAGACGCTCGAGCCAGGTGCACGCGGCGGTGTAACGACCGAACTTGAGGTCGAGGTGGTAGCCGTCGCGGTTGAGGTTGTCGCCCAGCCATGAGGCCCGCGCATTCTGTATGGCAGTGCCGCTGGGCACAAGGAAAGTAATCTCGGGATGCTCTGCCAAGGCCAGCTGTACGGAACTACGGATACTGTCGTACATGGCTTGCTGGCTACTGCCATAGTTGGCAAAGCCGCCATGAGTGGAGTCGTGGGAGTAGGCCCACGTCATGTGGAAGCCCAGCTGGACGTTTGGGTTGGGGCAGAGAGCGGTGGCATACTGGAGAAGCTCGCTCATGCATGGTTCATAGGTACCATACAGACCCGACTCCGGACTGGCCTGCTGCACGGTGATGTAGTCCCATGGCTCGTCCTGCACAAGGGTACGGAGCGCCGTGTGCCGCCTGTTGGTGCGCACGCCACGTACCACCTTGCGGTACTCAAAAGTGTTGTTCTCCTCGGTCACATCGCGCCAGTGGGAAGCAAAGCCCTGCCCTCCGCGATAACCGTTACCGATGACCATCTCCACGCCCACCTCACGTCCCAACTCATAGAGGTACTGTTCAATGGCATCCTGAGAGAAGCTGTTGCCAATGGCCAGCACGCGGATGGTGTCGCTCTGCGCACTTACCAACAGCACGCAAAGCCACGCCAGAATTATCAAACCAATTCGTCTCATCATATCCATCCTTTCATCTTATCCTTTGTCTCTCTTTGATTCAAGCGAAGAAATCCCTTGCCAAGCCCCTTCACTCCAGGCCGTACTGGCGGAGCAAACCCTTCGCACGAAGCCTCTTGACGGTTCGCGATGGCGGGATAAGCTTCTTGCCAAGCGCCTCACCTCAGGCCATGCTGGTGGAGCGAACCTTGCGCACGAAGATTCATACCGAAACTTGTTGGCGCGAGAATGCATTTACCCAGACCTTTTCATTTACCAACGTCCATAGGGCGAACTTTCTCCCCAAACCTCCCTGCCATGCCAAGAGTGCCCAGCCTCGAGGCCGTCTGTACCCAAGCAACTGTTCGCAATGGTCTTTTCTGCGATTCACCTCGGGCATTTCACCATATCATTGCGGCCAACTCAGCGAATCGCGGCGGTCATTTCAACAAAACGCTTCGACCTTTTCAGCGAAACGCTCCTGCCTTTTCAGCGAAACGCTCCTGCCTTTCCAGCAAAACGCTCCTGCCTTTCCAGCAAAACGCTCCAGCCTTTCCAGCAAAACGCTCCGGCCATTCCTGCAAAACGCTCCTGCCTTTTCTGCGCAACAACTCGGCCTTTTCACCAAAAAGAGACACCGGACGGAGCAGGGTTTCTCCCTGTGCCCCGCCCGGTGCCTGGATGTCCAGACTATAGTCCGGTGTTTACTTCTTGCTGATCTTGCGCATCGTCAAGTAGGCTGTGGGAGCAGCCACAAAGATTGACGACAGGGTACCAAAGATTACACCCAGTATCATCGCGAAGGCAAAGCTGCGGATGCTAGCGCCTCCGAGGCAGAAGATAACTGCCAGCACGATGAAGGTTGACACAGAGGTGTTGATGGTACGGTTCAATGTGTTGTTCAGCGAGGTGTTGAACAACTCCTTGCGGTCATGGTTGGGGTACAGGCCAATATACTCGCGGATACGGTCGAACACCACCACCTTATCGTTGATAGAATAACCTATGGCGGTCAGCACAGCGCCGATGAACGTCTGGTCAATCTCCAATGAGAAGGGCATCCAGCCCCAGCACATCGAGTACATACCCAGGATGAGCAGGGTGTCGCTGGTGAGTGCAACGATAGAGCCAACAGAGAAGGCTACGTTGCGGAAGCGCACAAGGATATAGACGAAGATGGCTGCCAGGGCCAGGATAACGCTGATGATGGCACCATACGTGATGTCTTCGGCCACCGAGGGACCCACCTTCTGGCTGCTGATGATAGAGCCGCCGGCACGCTCGTCGCGGTTGATGAAGTTCTCCAGAGTGAGGTCGTCAGCCAGAAGCTTGCCGTCCTTGAGCACGGTGAAGAGCTTCTGCTCAATCTCGCTATCTACTGCAGTACCGTCCTCATTGATGCGGTAGTTGGTGGAGATACGGATGGTCTTGCCGTCGGTACCCAGTGCGATGGCGCTGGTGTTGCTTTCGGGGAATGCCTCAGCCAGCAGCTCACGTACGGTCTCAGGCTCTACCTGCTTCTCGAAGAGCACCACGAAGTTGCGACCACCAGTGAAGTCAATACTCTTGCTGAAGCCTCTTGTGAACATGAAACCAAGGCTCAATACAGCCAGCACGCCGAAGACTGTGAAGCTCTTGCGGTATGCGCTCATGATCCTGAAGGTAGGATTCTGGAAAGATATCTTGTTGCCGATGGCTGTCTGGAAGGTCAGGTTCTTCCACTTGTCGCGGTTCATCATCTCGGTGTAGAGCACACGGGTGAGGAACACAGCTGTAAAGAAGCTCACGCAGATACCGATGAACAGGGTGGTAGCAAAGCCACGGATAGGTCCTGTACCGAAGTTGTAGAGGATGACTGCCGTAATAAGGCTGGTGAGGTTAGAGTCAAAGATGGCGCTGAAAGCGTTGTTGTAACCTGCCTCGAGTGCCTCGCGAACAGGCTTGCCTGCACGCATCTCCTCCTTGGTACGCTCGTAGATAAGCACATTGGCGTCCACTGCCATACCCAGGGTAAGCACCATACCGGCAATACCACTCATGGTGAGGGCTGCCTGGAAGCTGGTCAGGATGCCCACTGTGAAGAAGAGGTTCAGCACGAGGGCTGCATTGGCCACCATACCGGGAATCACTCCGTACATGGTCACCATGTAGAGCATCAGGATGACAAAGGCGATGACACAACTCCACACACCCTGCTGGATAGACTCGGCACCCAGCGAAGGACCTACGATTTCCTCGCTCACGATCTTGGCAGGAGCAGGCATCTTACCACTCTTCAGCACATTGGCCAGGTCGCGGGTCTCCTCTGCTGTGAATGAGCCAGTGATAGACGAGCTACCGCCCGTAATCTCGCTCTGTACAGTGGGAGCGCTATACACGTTGTCATCGAGCACGATGGCCACGCTGCGCTTCAGGTTTGCCTTGGTGAGGGCAGCCCAACGGCGGGCACCATCTACATTCATCTTCATGCTCACGGCAGGACGTCCGTGCTCATCATAAGTGTCGCTTGCGTCGGTCACCACGTCGCCCTCCAGGGGAGCACGGCCGTTACGCTCGGTCACCTTGATGGCATAGAGCTCATATACATTAGCATTGGCACCCTCGCCAATACCCTTCACGCCCCACTTCAGACGCAGGTCGGCAGGCAGAACCTCCTTGGCCTCGGGGCTCTCGAGGAGTTCGCTGATAGCCTCCATATCGCGCTTGGTAGCAAAACCCACCACGCAGCCGTATGCGCCCTGAGCCAGCTGAAGGCGGCTCAGAAGGGGGTGCTGCTTGTGTGCCTTCTCGATGTCGGCGGCAGAGAGAGCGTTGCTTGCCTTCTCCTCCTTGTTTCCGCCTACTGCAGTAGCCAGGTCGCCCTTGGCAGCCTTCACAGTATCAGCGGCAACCTTCTCCTCTGCCACGAGTGCAGAGTCGGCCTGTGTGGTATCAGCCTTGGCTTCCTCCTTGACACCGCTCAGCGCTGCAGCCAGCTTGCCATCCAGTGTCACCAGGAAAGGAGTCACCTCGGTAGTGTTATAGGTCTCCCAGAACTCCAGGTTGGCACTGCCCTGCAAGAGCTTGCGCACACGCTCGGGCTCCTTCACACCAGGCATCTCCACCATGATGCGACCCTCCTGGCCCTCGAGAGCCTGGATATTGGGCTGCACCACTCCAAAGCGGTCGATACGGGTGCGGAGCACGTTGTAAGAGTTGGCGATGGCGCTTTTCACTTCGGCACGAAGCACGCGCTCCACCTCCTTGTCGGTGCTCTTGGTGGTCACCTTGTCGCGCAGCTGCTGCGTGGCAAAGAGCTCCGCCAAAGACTTCTCCGGGGCGAGAGCCTTATAGTCCTTGATAAACAAGGTGATGAAATCACTCTGGCTGTTGGCTGCCTCTGTAGTGGCCTGCTCAACGGCACGGCGGAAGTTCTCGTCGGTCTCCTCCTTGTGGTCGGCCAGCGCCTTCACCACATCGGGCACGCTTACCTCCAGGATGACGTTCATACCGCCCTTGAGATCCAGTCCCAGACCGATGCCCATCTCACGGCATTCCTTCAGTGTCCATACGTTACAGTACACCTTGTTGTTGAGCACTGAGTCAAGATAGTGGTTGGCAGCCTCCTCTCCCTCAGTCTGCGCAATCGTCTCTGCCTTACTCTCAAAGTGGCTCGTGACCACAGAGAAGCTCAGGTAGAAGATGCAGACAAGGGCGAGCAGAAGCGCGAAGACCTTTACAAATCCTTTGTTTTGCATTTTCAGTTATATTTATTGTTTTTTATCTTTTCTTTAGCAGTGTATAACACGCGATATAGCGCAAAGGTACATATTTTTTTGTGACTTAATGCACCATGCCACGAATTTCTGTCGAAAAGTCGTCTTTATTGGCTTCTCAGACGCAGATATGTGACTATAGGATAGTGGTCAGAGAGGTAAATATGACGGTCGATGAGCGTTTTGGTGCTCTCGAAGTGCCTTGAGAAGAACACATGGTCGATTCGCACGAAGAACTCATCCTGGTTGAATGAGAAACCCATGCCCGTGCCGCTCTGCCTGAAGGCCGATGTGAGGACCTTCGAAAGGCGCTGGTAGGTGTAGGAGATGGGGGTGTCATTGAAATCGCCGCACACCAGCAGGGGATAGCGGGCATAGTCGGTGGCCAGAGCACATAGACTATCCACCTGCGGGCCACGCAACCGTGAGGCGCGGGCCAGCTTGCCTGCCAGGGCCCTGCCTTCGTGCCTCACCACATCGCCGTTGGGGTTGTGTATTATCTGGTGATACTCATCCTTGTCTGCGCTAGAGAGGCGGTTGCTCTCCAGATGGTTGCTCACCACCAGGATGCTGTCCTGTCCGTGGAGCGCCCAACAGGCAAAACTGCCATTGCCCTTCGTCTCGTACTGGAACTTGACGCCTGCCTTGCACAAGGGCATACGGCTGAGCACATACACACCCTTCTCGCCCATACAGTTGAAGTGCAGCCTTTTCATGTCGGCCTTGGCCTCCTCGTTGTCAAACCACGTGGGACTCGCTTCCTGCACGCACACTATATCGGGATTCATCCTATCAAGGTAGCTCCAGAAGGAGTCGCGGCCCTCGGCACCCTGCACAGCGCCTGCATTGTAGGAGATGACGCAGAGCGTGCTGTCGGGCACCTCGCCGCGTCCGTTCAGAGGGCAGTAGTCGAGGACGAAGCCGCCCACTGCAAGGAGTCCGGCAAGGGGCAGCCACACCATCCGCGCACGGCAGAGCAGCCACACGAAGACGAATACGACATCGGCCGTAAGGAACACAGGGAAGGCCAGCCCCAGCAAGGAAAGGCGGGGGAAGCGGTCTGGCGGGAGGTAGGTGCTGAGCACCGTGGCCCACAGGAGCACGATGGTGACCAGATTGGCCCCCACAAGCACGCCCCCGAGAACACGTAACAGGGAATTCTGCGGCTTCTTAGACATGATGTGCCGAAGCTATATTATATATAATGTATATAGGTGTCATCTATGGCGGTTGCTGATGTCGAAGAGCTTGCGCTTCTCTTCATCGCTCAGGGCCTGGTAGCCGCTCTTGCGTATCTTGTCCAATATGCGGTCCATCTCTTCCTCGTCCTTGCGCTCAGCCTCGCGGTAGTCCATGTCCTGCCCGAACTTTCCTCCGCGCGTCACATGCATCTTGGGGCGCTGCATCCGCTTCTTGAGTTTGCCGAACCATTGGTTCATTCCGCTGCCCTGACCGCGGTCGTAATGCCCGTCCTGGTCATACCAGCGGCTGTTGTTGTTGCTTCGTCCGCCTCCGTTGCGCCAGTAGAGCAGCAGGAGCAGACCGAAGAGCATGCCGCCCAGGTGGGCAAAGTGGGCCACGCCATCGTTGGACGACCCGAAACCCGACAGCAGTTCGATGACCGCATAGCCCGCCACGAAGTACTTGGCCTTGATAGGAACAGGCAGGGGGAAGATGAATATCCTGTTGTCGGGAAAGGTCATGCCGAAGGCCAGCAGGATGCCATACACGGCACCCGAAGCGCCTACGGTGGTCCACAGATTGAGGTAGTCGCCCATGGCCATCACGGCACCCGCCGTGCGTATCTGCTCATAGGCGTCCAGCCCATTATAGGCATACTGGACAAACTGCACCACCTCCTGGGTCATCGCAGCACCCAGTCCGCAGGTGAGATAATAGAGGAGATAGCGGCGCGAGCCCATCGCGTTCTCAATGGCAACGCCGAACATCCACACGGCGAACATATTGAAGAAGATGTGCGCCCAGCTGGCATGCATGAACATATAGGTGAACACCTGGTAGAGGTGGAAGTGTGATGCAAGCACGAAATGCAGGCCCAGCACATCATCGAGATCGATGCCATATAGCGAGGCAACGTAACGGCCCAAAAAGAAGAGCACGTTGATGATAAGCAGGTTCTTGGTAACAGGTGGCATGTAATGCATAGTCAATCTGATATAAAACGTATTCCAAGGTGCAAAGGTAATACTTTTATGGCGGAATTATAGCGCAAAAACGACCCTTGAGGCACTTTGTACGTCATATTGCACTATTTTTTCACGAAATCTCTTGGCTATCAGGCCAACTATACCTATATTTGCCATCAGGAAACGGAATATTCTACAACAACACTTAATTGAAATCGCTATGAACAAAACAGAACTTATCGCTAAGGTGGCCGAAACGGCAGGCCTGAGCAAGGTAGATGCAAAGAAGGCTGTAGAAGCTACTCTCTCAGCTATCGCTACTGCTGTCAAGGCAGAGGATAAGGTGGCTCTCATCGGCTTCGGTACATTCTCAGTGACCACACGTGCCGCTCATCAGGGCGTCAACCCAGCCACTGGCGCTGCCATCACCATCCCCGAGAAGAAGGTGGTGAAGTTCAAGGCAGGAGCCGAGATGGCTCTGTAAGCCACTCCGGGCAAACACTTGCTGAGACAAGACTAAAGGGGGTGCACCCGTTGCCATAGCCGGCAGCGAGGTGTGCCCCTTGCACATTTTCTGCCACAGGGCAGCACGCTGCAACAGCCCACGCAGCGCGCTGCAACGGTCATCGCAACGTGCTGCACCGCCCTTCGCAGCGCGCTGCGTTTTTCCACTCCTCCTTATCCTTCCTTTTGCGAAGCGAAACAGACTGACCGTCGCAGCACCTGCCACTCTCCCATGGAAAGCATCATCTCATAACATCAAGAGCTGATTGGGAACAAGACCACGAGACTCCCCTTTGCCCCGGAAGGCAAAAGGCGGCAATCACAAGGGCGATGGGAGGTGCCTGCCCACCGGCGGAACTCACCTCTGGAACGCACGCTAAAATTACCCAAAAGACACACAGAAATCATTCGAGAAACACGCAGAAATCGCTTTGGAAGCACGCAGAAATCGCCCAGGAAGCACGCAGAAATCGCCCAGGAAGCACGCCGAAATCACTCGCGGAAGAAGTGGCGCATCACACCGTCGGCGGTTCGCCCGGCCAGGAGTTCCTGCCGCATGTAGTCCATATACGGCGCCACATGCTGGAAGTACTGCTTATAACCGGCACACAGATAGTTGAGCCCCGGTTCGCCATCGGCCGTGCGTGTGAAGCGGAGGCGCGGACACTCACCATGACAAGCCTTGAGCCACGGGCACTGGCGGCACTGTGCAGGCAGGGCGTCACGCTTGAGGCGGCTGAAGGCATTCTGCTTGGCGCCATATGCCATCTGCGGCAGACCTTCCCGCAGAAGGTTGCCAAGCCGGTACTCGGGGAACACAAAGTGGTCACAGGGATACAGGTCGCCATTGTGCTCCATCACCATGGCATGCCCGCACTCCTCGGCATAGGCGCATACGCCAGGCTGCACGCCCATCCATCCTGCCAGGGTGGCATCGAAAATCTGCACAAACATCTCGCCCACGTCATGCCGCACCCACTCATCGAAGAGCGTACATAGGAAACTGCCCCACTCGGCCGGCTTCACACTGTAGGAGGCCAGCGGACAGTCCTCATCCAGCATCTGGGCCAGATGACGGCCGTCAGCATGACGGGTCTCACGCTCCACCACAGGGGTGAACTGCAGGAAGCGGCAGCCGACGCTGTCGCGAAAGAAGCGGTAGAAAGCCAGTGGCTCATGCACATTGGCCTGGTTGACTGTGGCCATAGCATTCCATTCCACACCATGCTCATCAAGCATCTCTATGGCACGCATCACACGTTCCCAGGTGCCACGGCCGGCTGCATCGAGCCGGTAGGCATCATGCATGGCCTGGATACCGTCGATGCTAAGGCCCACCAGCCAATGTTCCTGGGCCAGGAAACGGCACCACTCGGGAGTGAGCAGCAGTCCGTTGGTCTGCAGACAGTTGCCTATGCGCTTGCCACGACCGTAATAACGCTGGAACCTGACTGCATCACGATAGAAGGAGAGGGGGCGCAGGAGGGGTTCTCCACCGTGCCAGGTAAACTGGATGTCAGGCATTTGCTGCACCTCTATATAACGCTGGACGAACTGCTCCAGCATCTCGCGCGACATGCCGCATGACCCTTTGGAAAAGAGGTTCTGCTTCTCGGTATAGTAACAATACTGGCAGCGCAGGTTGCATTGGGGGCCTGCGGCCTTTGCCATCACGTACAGAGGGCGGGCGAAGGGATAGATGTCGGCCATGGTACTACAGCAAGCGGCGCGAGAGGTAGCGCACTGGCCACCACACAGCAGCCCAGCCCACCACCAGCACAGTGAGGAATACAATTACGAGGTCGCCCACATGCACGCTCACAGGATAGGCTTCCACAATGAAACTGCCTGCGCTGCTGCCCATGCTGATAAGCCCAAACTCCTGCTGAAGCCAGCACAGCGCCAGTCCCAGCAGCAGGCCTACGGCTGCTCCTGCCAGGCTTATCATGCGTCCCTCAAGCATGAAGATGTCACACACCTGCCCGTCGGTGGCACCCAGGCTGCGCAGTGTGCGCACGTCCTGACGCTTGTCTATCATCAGCATCGACAGGGAGCCGATGATGTTGAAGCAGGCTATGAGGAGAATAAAAGTGAGGAACACAAAGGAGATGAGCTTCTCGATGCGCATGATGCGGAACACATCGGCCTGCTGCTCAAAGCGGTCCTGCACCTGGAAGCGTGCGCCCAGCAGTTGCCTCAGTTCACGCTTGGCCGACGAGAGCGACACGCCGTCGCGCAGCCTGAGCTCCACCGAGGTGATGCGTCCACGCTGGTCGAAGAGCCTTTGAGCGAAGCCCAGACTGGTGATGATGTAGTTGTCATCGTATCGCGATTGCTGCACATTGAACACTACACCCGGGCTCTGCAGCTCGTCGTGGTTGAATGAACTGAGTGGGTTTGCCATATTGACCCGCTCGCCGCGCTTGGGTGCATAGACCTGCAGAGGGTCGGGGAAACTGGCGGGCAGCCCCAGACGGGCAGCCAGACGCAGGCCCAGCACGCCATATTCGAGCACGTCGGCATGCAGGCAGAACGAGCCGTCACCGTAGAGGATATTGTTTATGCTGGCCTGCTCGGGGAAGTTGTCGGCCACACCCATCACGGTGACCACCTGCTGGCGGCGGTCCTGCACCACCAGCGCCTGGCCCTCCATGACAGGTGTATATACCTTCACGTCGGGGTGCCGGCGCAGCCGCTGCAGCGCCTCATCGTCCTGGCTCACGCTGGTCCCCTCGGTGAGGGTGACGCGCAACTGCGGGTCGAAGGCTGTGAAAAGGCCGGCCACCAGGTCGCGGAAGCCGTTGAAGACGCTCAGGGTGCACACCATGGCCATAGTGGCAATGGCCACCCCGGCCACCGATATGCCGCTGATGATGTTGATGGCATGGTGGCTCTTGCGGCTGAAGAGGTAGCGTCGGGCTATGAACAGGCGGTAGTTCATCGGTGTTTCAGTGTGCCTCGATTATTTCTTCAGCAGGTCGTCGATGTGCTGGGCATAGTCCAGCGAGTCATCCACAAAGAACTTCAGCTCGGGTATGATGCGCAACTGCTTGCCCAGGCGCGTGCCCAGCTCATAGCGCACTTGGCGCTGGTTGGTGTTGATGTTCTCCACGATTTCCTCTGCCTTCCCGCTTGGGAAGACGCTCAGATAGGCGCGGCAGATGCTCATGTCGGGGCTGATGCGGCACGCGCTCACGCTTACGAGCACTCCGCGCATGTGCATGGTCTGCTTCTGGAATATGTCGCTCAGCTCCTTCTGTATCAGTCGGGCTATCTTGTTTTGCCTTGTCGTTTCCATTTGTTCTGTATTGGTTAGATGGTTTCACTTTTATGGGTCATAGGGTGCAGGGCGGTGCACCGGCAGATGCAGCGTGCTGCGATGGCCGATGCAATGCGCTGCGATGACCAGTGCAGCGCACTGCCCTTGCACATGGCAGCCGCATGCGCGTCATCTGCCAGACAGCCGGGCCATAGGGCGAACCCCTCAGCCCGGCATCCCTGCGCCTTGTGACCTGGTTGTTGCAGGCCGCTGGGGCCTTTGTCCTGTTGCACTCTTATTCCTCGCCCATGAACATGGGATCCCATGCGGGGAGCCTCACGGGCTTCTTCTTGAGCAGTTCGAGCACCTGGGGAGTGCAGTACTTGCGGTTGACCACCACGCGGAACATGTACTCGTCAAACCACTCGTCGGTCATGATGAGGTAGCCGTCGGCGCCTGCCGAGCGTCCCCAGCTGTTCTCCACCTTCCACTTCACTGGCTTGCCCTGCGCGTCCTCATCCACAGCCATGAGCGTCATGGCATGCGAGCTGCCACTGTCGAAGCTCTGTATGCGCTGCTTCTTGTTCATCCCGAAGGTGGTTCCGAAGAGGTTGCCATAGTCGAAGTTGTTCACGTCCAGGAAGCCGCTCTGCCTGTCGAGGAACTTCCCCACGTCGCATGAGAAGTACATCTGGCACGAATCCTTCAGCGAGGCAATGGCCAAGGGCTTCAGTTCGTCCATCGGCAGATTGACGTAGAGCCAGTTGTGACCGTCGTAGAGGTGACGGTCGTAGTCTATCTCATACACCTGGTGATAGGGGCGGCTGGGGTCGTTCATCAGCATCACATAGTCGGCATAGAGGTCTTCGGTGCCTGCGCAAACCTTCTTGTAGAACTCCAGTGGAGTATATGTCTGTGGCTCGCCAACGCACTTCCCACCCTTCTTGGGTGCCCATGTGAAGGACTTGGGGGGCTGTCCGTAGGCCATCACCAGCATGTGGTACACGGTCTTGAGCTGATCTACCTTGATGGCCTCAAGCTGCTTCAGGCTGGCTCCCTCCTGGCTCTTCTCGCGCAGCAGGATGCCTGCCTCGCGCAGCTTACGCTTGAGATGTCCGTTGAACTCCGAGGTGAGGTTGCTCACATAGGTCTCCGGCATCACGTCCTGAGGCACGAGTCCGTACTTGGTCACCAGGTCGGCCACACCCGTGTAGGTGCCTCCGTCGGAGAGAGGATTCTGGAAGAGCCATCGCACCATCTGGCTGTCGATGTCCTCCTTGCGCGTATCTATCACTCCCTGAAGGAAGAGGTTGCTCTTCTCCAGCTGGTCGTAGAAGAAGAGATACACCTGACTGAAGAAGAAGTCACTCACTCCCAGAGTGCGCATGGCGCGGTTGCGCAGCACGTTGGTGCCCGTAAAGAGCCAGCATCTGCCGCTGCTCTGCTGGTCGCTGATGCCCGTGTTCTTCACCTCGGTACTGAAGTGCGTGTCCTTGGTCTGGCGGTTGTCCTGGTTGAGTGTCAGCTTCTGTATGCTGGTTCCACCCATGGCATTCCTCAATGCCTTCTCGGTGGGAGAGGTGCTGTAGCTGCCTTCGAGGGTCTTCAGTACGTCTCCGGTAATGCCTGACTGTGCATGGGCCAGGGTGCCGCATGCGAGTGCGATAGCGCACAGGATGGTCTTTCTCATATCTTATATATGCTTTCTTTGGTGCAAAATTAGTTCTTTCCCTGCTCTTGCGCAAGGTTTTTGTCAATGGTCTGCCTCTCTGGGTGGTGATTAGTGCACTGGTTCGAGACGGAAGCGGGTGCCCTCGGGGGCATTGACGATGCGGTCGCCCTCTATCTTCCAGAAGCCCTTGCCGGCACGTCCGCCGCACTGGATGGTGTAAGTTCCGTCGTCCTGCTTGGTGAGGATGAAGGTATGCCATTCGGGGTCATAGGGGTTCAGACTCTTGCTTGCCCAGAAGGCTCCCCTCTCGTTGACGTATCGGCTGTCCTGCACATTGCTTATCTTGTAGCGTCCCGTGGTGATGTCGAGCTCCACGTTCCACTGCTGTCGCTGCGGGTTGATGCTGTCGCGCGATGCCTGCAGCACAGGATGGTCGCCTGTACGGTCGGTAGCGGCCTGTGCGTCAGTCAGGTAGCGGCCATCGGCCAGAATGGTATATTGTCCGTCCTCGATGGCCTGTGCGGGGAACACCTCGCGGCCATAGGTGTGATGGCGCTTGTATGCCTTGACGCTCTCAGCCAGTGTGCGGTCTATCCAAGGCGCGATGACTGTGCCTCCCACCACGGGCTTGGCCTTCACCACACTGCCCTCCCAGTTGCGGCTGATGATGGCTTTCTGGGCCTGCTCAATGGCCTGCTGGGTGCGGTAGAGCCCGATGAACTGTATGCTGTCGCCGGCCTCCTGGGCCTTTGCCAGGCGGGTCACCGTGAGTCCGCGCAAGCCTTGCAGGCGCATGCTCTCTGCCCAGGGCTTTATCTCGCCCAGCATTTCGGGGCTGTTCACACTGTCGGCCAGCAGCAGGGCTGCCTCGCCGGCCAACTTCTGGAAGAACACCTCGTATTCTGTCCAAGCGGCCTTGCCTGCCTGGGGGAAGCGTGGGCTCTCGCCCTCGCGGCGCAGTCCGTGACCCGTCTTGCCCAGGTCGATATTGTTTTCACAGAACCAGCGGAAAGGCTCCGATGCGGTGGGCATAAGTTCTGCAATAGCCTGCTGCCAGCTGCGCACGGCATCATACTGCGGCATGTTCCACGTATAGTCGGCTATGCTATAGAGGCTCACCTTGGATGCCTCGGCATATTCCATGGGGTTGGAGCAGAATCCGCTCACCATCTCATTGATGTCGAGTCCGTTGCCATACGTCTTGCCCATGAGCATGCGGCTCTGACAGTAGTCGTTCACAGGGTAGTTGAGCCATATGAACGCCTTGCGTCCCAACTGCTTGTTAATCCACTCCATGTCATCGCGCTCTATCATATCCACCACGCTGTTGCCCGTCCACATGACCCTCACTTCGGGGTACATGCGTGTGCCCAGAGTGCTCAGATAGTCGCCGCCGCTCCATGCCTTGTTGTACTGAGTGGGGCACATGATGAGCGGCTGCACGTCGCTGTGCTTGCGCACGAAGTTGTCGGTGACGTAGTTGAGCAGTCCTGCCTGCTTGTCAGCCTTGCTGCCCTCGCCCCAGATGTCGTCGAAGAAGACGGCGAAGGTGCGTACACCCAGCTCGTACATCCACTCCAACTTCTGACACACGGCCATCGAGTCCTTCAGGTTCCACTGTATGTCACCTCCGGGATGCACCGCCCACACAAACTGCACCTTGTTGCGATGAGCCTCCTGCACCAGTTCCTTCAGCCTCTCAGCCTCGTCCTGTGGGTAGGGGTCGCGCCAGTGGGCACGGTGGTAAGGGTCGTCCTTGGGGCCATACACATAGATGTTCAGCTTGTTGCAGCCGTAGAACTCAAACTGGCGCAGGCGGTCCTTGTGGCTCCAGGGGTTGCCGTAGAAGCCTTCGATGACGCCTCGGCAATCTACGCTGGGCCAGTCCTCGATGCGGCACTGCATGACGTTCTGCTGCTCCCACAGCCTGAGGAAGGTCTGCACACCATAGTAGGTGCCGGCACCGTCCCTGCCTGCGATGACCACGCGGTCCGGCTCCACGCTCAGCAGATAGCCCTCGGCATGGGCAGGCACCTGCTTGCGGTATGCCTTCACAGCCTTGTCGCCCACCTCACCGATGAGCAGGCGCACGGCACCCTGGGGCGATGGGGTGAGACAGCCGTCGAGCTTCTCGCACAGGAGAGCCACGGCGTCGGCATCGGCCTTGTCGGCTCCTTCGATATATACAGGGGTGCCGTGGGCAAAGGCCACCTCGCTCCACGTGGCCTTCTGAGGCAGTGGCGACAGGGTGGGCTGCTGGGCACGTACACCGGAGAGGGCCGCTGTGAGGGCGGCCGCAACCAATAGGATAGTTTTCTTCATATCTTTGTCTTATTTCTTGTTCTTGGGTTTACGGGATACCAGATCGCACATATGCTTCACCAGGAGCGCGCTCTGATTGTGGTCCGACATCATATACCGGTGCCTGCCACGGCTGTCGGCCTGGTAGTGCGTGCAGCCCTTGTCGGTCACGGTGATGGTTCCGGGACGCGAGAGAGTGAAGTAGCCTGCACATCCCTCCACGGCATACACCACGGCGGTCATGTCCCATGTGGGGTAGTCGGCATACTGGCCGCGTGCTGCCATGACAGCGTCGAGTGCCGGATGGTGGTCTGTCCACCCGAAGTCATTCTTGAGGCAGGAGGCGGGCAACTTGGCGGCCAACCCCAGCTCAAAGGGTGTGACCACTATCTCACCGGGCCACTTGGCAAAGACCTCCTGGCAGGAAGGGATATCGTTCTCCACATTGTACTCCACATAATCGGGGTTCTCGATGTGACCTGCCATAATCACCAGACTCGCCACCTTGCGTGCCACGAGCTCGCTACCCGACAGCGGGGAGTAACGGTCGGCGCCGGTATGCAGCAGTGCAGCCAGGTTGCCGCTGAAGCCCACGCTCACGATGGTCACCGAGTGGTCCTTCTGCTTGGCCAGCAGACGGCGGTAGAGGGTCACGGCATCGGGGCAGTCAGCAAGCTTGCTTATCGTATGGGGATAGAGGGGAGTGCCGTCGGCGGCCTTCATGTCGGGCACGATATTGGTGAAGTTGGGCATTCCCTCGTTGCTCGGAAACTCCCTCAGGGCACGTCCCACGGGGATGCGGGGTCGGCCATACCAGGTGTTCATCGCTTCCACAAAGCGGCAGGGCCCCAGGCCCTCCTTGTTGAGCATCACGGCCAGGATGCGTGCCTGGCCCCTGTCGGCATACTTGTGCAGCATGTCCAGCGCCCATGCGTCATCTACGTCATTACCCATGTCGGTCTCGAAGATGATGTTCCTGCCTGCCTGCACAGCTGTTGCCAGACAGAGGAAAAGCAGAAGAAAGGTCTTTCTCATTGTTCTTATCGTTCCTTTTTATGATGGTTGTCAGCGCCCGAAGGGGCTTTCGCGGCACACCCCTGCAGGGCTGCCGGCATACACCCAGCGCAAAGATAGCGCGAAAAATCCGTAACAGAAAGGAGATGAGAGAGAAATGTGTTAACTTTGCAACATGTATGAAGAGATTTCCGTATTGAGCATCAACGGTTCCGACAGCACAGCGCGTGCCGGACTGCAGGCCGATGCGCGCACCATCACAGCGCTGGGCGGCTTTGCGCTCACCGCCGTCACGTCGGTCACCACACAGGGCCGCCAGGGCATAAGCAGCGTGCACGACCTGCCTGCCGGAATGGTTGCGGGACAGGTGAGAGCCATCCTGCAGGAGAGCCGCCCGCAGGCTGTGAAGGTGGGACTGCTGCGCCATGCCGACACGGTGAGGGCGCTGGCCGACGAACTGCAGGGGCATCCTCGGCTGGTGATGGCGCCCGGACTGATAGCCTCATCGGGCAAGCCGCTGGTAGATGACGATGTGATGCGGCAATGGGAAAGCACCCTCTTTCCCCATGCCACCCTGCTGCTCATGCGTGTGGCAGAGACTGAGGCGATGCTGGGGATGCGCATACGCACCGACAGCGACATGGAGCGAGCTGCCCGCCTGCTGGCTTCCACGGGCGCCGGAGCGGTATTGCTGCGCGGCGGACGCCTGGCCGAGGACCGCCTGACTGCCTATCTGCTCAACGCAGGAGAGGGCCGCTTCTTCTCCTCGGCCAATATGGACGGATGGCAGAAGCACGGAGTGAGCAGCGCCCTATCAGCCGCCATCGCCACCCGAATGGCCATGGGCGACACAGTGCAACAGGCTGTGACAGCGGCACACGCCTACATGCACAACCGTGTGGTGTATGCTGTGGAGAGCGAGCCAAGCGCCATGCGTCCCGCCGACATCTACAATGAGTTCATGTCGCTCATCGCTGCCCACTATGCCACAGACCACCACGTGGCCGACTACGCCCGCCGTCTGGCCGTGAGCACGCGCTATCTGTCGATGGTCACAGCGCGTGTGGTGGACAGGACACCCAAGCAGATACTGAGCAGCTGCCTCGTTGAGAAGGCCTCGGCACTGCTGCTCTCCTCGCACCTCACCGTGCAGGAGGTGTCCCAGCGACTGGGCTTCTCGTCGCAAGTGGCCTTTGCAACTTTCTTCACCAAGCAGACCGGCCTCAGCCCCTCGGCCTACCGCAACCGCAGCCGCAATGCCTCATCGCAAGCGGAGCCGGACGGTTCCACACCAGGATGAGTGCCTTGCACGGGCGGCCACAGGCGGCCTTCACAGGCTGGGGGATGCAGATGCGCTGACATCCCTTATATACTGTCCGCCATTCTATAGTATTTTCGGGCAAATGACGCAGTGCGGTGCACCGGCCATCGCAGCACGCTGCATCGGTCATCGCAGCACGCTGCGTGGACACATGCAGCGCACTGCGTTTTCCGTGCGTCCCCTCCACCCCATTCTCTGCATCCGCCTCCCCAGGGAAATCCACTTCGCTCCTTTATCCCCATCAGAATACTTCGAGACCAAGCAAGATGCGCCGGGCGGCAGCGCGCACAAGGGTCACTTCTGCCTCAGGGCATCTATCTGTTCCTGGAACTTACGCACGAGTTTGGGATGGCGGTCGGCCACATTGGTCTGCTCACCCTGGTCCTGCGTGATGCGGAACAGTTGGGGCGTGGGCTTGTAGCCCGTTTCTATCTTCGGTCCCCAGGGTATCATGGGGCCTCCCTTCGAGGGTTCTATGTACTTCCAGTCCTTTGTGCGGAGCACCAGAGCGTGGTTGGCGGCCATCTTCACGGCATAACTGCGTGAGGCGCGGCTCTTTCCGAGCCAACTCTTCACCATGCTCTGGCTGTGGGGAGCGGCACCGTCGGGCACCCTGGCACCCACTATGTCGGCCAGCGTACCGATGGCATCCACCTGGCTCAGCATGGCATGACTCTCACATGCACGTGCATGGCCGGGCCAGCGCAGTATGAAGGGAACCACACTGCCAGCCTCAAAGGCGCTGTACTTGCCGCCCCTCCAGGCTCCTCCCGGCACATGGCTGCCGGCCAGCTGCTCTGCCTGGTCGTCATACCCATCGTCCAGCACGGGGCCGTTGTCGCTGGTGATGACCAGGATGGTGTTGCCTGCGATGCCCAGACGGTCGAGCTCGGCGGTGATGGCACCCACCGTCTCATCGAGCGAGAGGATGGCTTCACCGCGCAGACCCATCGGGCTCCGCCCGCGGAAGCGCTCGTGTGGCATGCGCGGCACATGGATATCATTGGTGCAGAGATACATGAAGAATGGCTCACCCGACGTGCTGCACTCGTTCATGAAGCGCACGGCATGGGCCGTGATACTGTCGGCAATGTCCTCGTCGCGCCACAGTGCCTTGCCCCCTCCTTTCATATAGCCGATGCGGCTGATGCCGTTGACGATGCTCATGTCATGCCCGTGGCTGGGGCGTAGCTTGGTCAAGAGCTCGGGATGGGTGCGGCCTGTGGGTTCGCCCTCGAAGTTCTTCCTGTAGCTCACCTGCACGGGTGCCGAGGGGTCGTAGTTGGCTATGCGGCCCTGCTCAATGAACACGCACGGCACGCGGTCAGAGGTGGCAGCCATGATGTAGCTGTAATCGAAGCCCAGGCTATCGAGCCCCACGTCCAGTTTACCGTTCCAGTCCTGCTCCCCCGTGCGGCTTCCCAGGCCCAGGTGCCACTTGCCGAAGGCGCCTGTGCGGTAGCCTGCACTGCGCATCATATCGGCCATCGTGTACTTCTGCGGCCAAATGATGGTGCCCGCGTTGCCGGCTGCCACATCGGTGCCAGGATGGCAAAACGGGTATTCACCCGTAAGGATACCGTATCGGCTGGGCGTGCTGGTGCTGGCGCAAGCGTGCATGTCGGTGAAGCGTACGCCCTGGCTTGCCACGCGGTCTATGTTGGGTGTCTGCACGCGGGTGGCTCCATAGCATGAGATGTCGCCGTAACCCAGGTCGTCTGCCATAAGCCAGATGACGTTGGGCTTCTCTTGTGCCCACGCAGCAGCGGGCAGCAGGGTCAGAAGGAATCGTTTCATATCGGGTAGGTTATATCTTGTCATATATATAAGAACGTGCGCGACGGGTGGCTTATTGCCCATGCCCGCCGGTTTGCAGGCCACAGGGCAGCATGCGGCAGCAGATTTCCAGGGGCAGAAAAGGGGTTTCGGGCGCCCGAAAGACGGCGTCAGACGGGGGCCGGACAGGGCGGTGACAACTTTTCGGCATTATTCTTGGCACGCTTATGATTCTATTTCCTACCTTTGCAGGAGCAAACTCAACAGGAAAGAGAAAACTATGACCATAGGCATTATCAACGCCATGCAGAAGGAGCATGAGCAACTGGCAGCCCTGCTCGAAGACAGGCAAGTGGAGACGCACGGACGCTTCTCCTTCACCACAGGCACTTATGGCGGACGACGCCTGGTGCTCATGCAGAGCGGAATAGGCAAGGTGAACGCTGCGGTGGGAGCCGTGGAACTCATCCATCACTACGCACCGACAGTGCTGGTGAACACAGGTGTGGCAGGCGGCATAGACGCATCGCTGGGTGTGATGGACGTGGTGGCAGGGGCCACTGTGGCCTATCACGATGTGGATTGCGGCCCTGAGAACAAGCCGGGACAGGTGCAAGGACTGCCCCCCGCATTCGCTGCCGATGAGCGGCTGCTCGGCATTGCCTCGTCGCTCACAACCAGCACACGCATCGTACCCGGCCTCATCTGCAGCGGCGACCAGTTCATCACCGACCGCGACCAACTGGCACGCATCAAGCAGCGCTTCCCGCTGGCACTGGCTGTGGATATGGAAAGCGGAGCGCTGGCACAGGTGTGCCACCTCTATGGAGTGCCGTTCCTGAGCTTCCGCATCATCAGTGACACACCGGGAGCAGAGGGCCACTTCGACCAGTACACCAACTTCTGGGACACGATGGCCGACCGCTCGTTTGCCGTCACACGCTCCCTGCTGGACGCACTCACCAGCCAATTGTAACCCACTCAGAACTATCTATAAGACAATGGACAAGATACCAAGCTTCACCATCGACCACTGCCGCCTGCAGCGCGGCATATACGTATCGCGCCAGGACCAGGTTGGCGGCGAGACCGTAACGACCTTCGACATCCGTATGAAACTGCCCAACCGCGAACCGGCACTGGGTCAGGGAGCCATCCACACCATTGAGCATCTGGCTGCCACCTACCTGCGCAACCACCCACAGTGGCGTGACCGCATCGTCTATTGGGGTCCCATGGGATGCCTCACCGGCAACTACCTGCTCATGAAGGGCAATCTCACAAGCCGCGATATACTGCCCCTGATGATAGAGACCTTTGAGTTCGTGGCCAACTACGAGGGTGTGGTGCCCGGAACAGAGCCTCGCGACTGCGGCAACTACCTGCTGCACGACCTGCCCATGGCTCGCTGGGAATCCCGCAAATACGTGGAGGAGACGCTGAAGAAGGCCACTGAGGAAAACCTCACATATCCCCAGTAAGGCTACCGCAGCAGACCAGCAAGCTCCGGCAGGCAAGCCAGCAAGGCATGAGCGACACTCTATATATCGACTTCCACACGCATCACCCCTCACGCGAAGGGGAATGCGTGGTGCAGGACGGTGTGCATACTTGGGGCATCCACCCCTGGCAGGCACACCTTCCACGCTTTTGCTCCAAGGACGAAAGAGGCTTTGACACCTGCCCGAATGATGATGCCACAAATCCCGAAGAATTCTTCAGCGATAAAGCAAGAGCCCTTGGCGCCTGTCCGAATGATGATGCCATGCACTTCCCGGCCTTTTTCCCCAAAGACCGCGGGCAGCTGCTGGCCATCGGGGAGTGCGGACTGGACGTGAATGCAGAGGCTTCGCTGGAGGTGCAAAGCAGGCAGCTGAGGGCACAACTGCGGTTGGCCATGCACTGGCAACTGCCTGTCATCCTGCACTGTGTGAAGCAGTTGGACCCGCTCATCGCGCTGCGCAAGGATATGAAGCCGCATGAGGCATGGATCATGCACGGCTTCAGAGGCAAACCACAACAGCTGAAGTCGCTCCTGCAGGCAGGCTTCCACGTATCCTTTGGCTTCCGCTTCAACCCCCACAGCCTGCTGGCCTGCCCCATCGAACGGCTCCTGCTGGAAACCGACGACGATGAGCGGCCCGTGAGAGCACTATACGAGGAAGTGGCAAACCTGAAGGGGATGAGCAAGGAAAACCTTGCAGAAAACATGAGAAACAACTTCGAAACCATCTTCAGACGACTCCCCCAACCCGCAAAATCGGCCAAAACAGCCAGCGCAAGCGACTTCGGGAACACAAAAGAACGCCTGAGAGGAGAAAAGTATGGGCGTGAGTAGGAACTTTTGACAGAAAAAGAGTAACTTTGTAGAGGCGTAAGCCAACTGGCAGACAATGGACAATAAGAACATACAAAAAGCATAAGACCATCATGGAATTCAGAAAGATGACCGCCGAAGAGGCTGCCGCATTGATTCAGAACGGGCAGACCATCGGCTTGAGCGGCTTCACACCCGCCGGAGCACCCAAGTGCACACCCGCCGAGATTGCAAAGAGAGCTGAGGCAGAGCACGCTGCCGGCCGCCCCTTTAAGATTAGCGTTTTCACAGGAGCCAGCACAGGACAGAGCTGCGACGGCATGCTCTCCAACGCGCAAGCCATTGACTTCCGCGCTCCATACACCACCAACCCCGACTTCAGGAAGAATGTCAACCGCAACGAGCTCAATTACTCAGACCTCAATCTGAGCAACATGGCCACTCAGATACGCCAGGGTTACCTGGGACAGGTCAATTGGGCCATCATCGAAGCCTGCGCCGTGGAGAAGGTCGGCACCAAGGCTCACATCTACCTTACCGCTGCAGGTGGCATCAGTCCCACTGTGTGCCGCCTGGCCACCGAGGGTATCATCATCGAGCTGAACGCTTTCCACAGCCCCAAAAGCAAGGGAATCCACGATGTATATGAGATAGAAGACCACCCGCACCGCACTCCCATCATGATCACCAAGGCAAGCGACCGCATAGGCAAGCCGTATGTGGAGGTGGATGCAAGCCGCATCGTGGGTGTGATAGACTGCAATGTGCCCGACGAGGCACGTTCCTTCAAGGATCCCGACCCCATTACATCACAGATAGGACAGAACGTTGCCGACTTCCTGCTGGCCAACATGCGGCAGGGACTCATACCGCCCACATTCCTCAACCTGCAGAGTGGAGTGGGCAGCGGAGCCAATGCCGTGCTGGGTGCATTAGGCCAGTGCCAGGAGGTGCCCAACTTTAACATCTACACCGAAGTGCTCCAGGATGCTCCCGTACAGCTGATGCGCGAGGGACGCGTGCTGAGTGCGAGCGCCTGCTCACTCACTGTCACCAACGATTGTCTGCGTGGCATCTACGATGACATGGACTTCTTCAAGGACAAGCTGGTGCTTCGCCCCTCTGAGATAAGCAACTGCCCCGAGGTGATAGCCCGCATCGGCGTGTGCTCGCTCAACACTGCCATCGAGTGCGATATCTATGGCCACGTGAACAGCACCAAGATATGCGGCACGAAGATGATGAATGGCATAGGCGGCTCAGCCGACTTCACCAACAATGCCTACCTGAGCATCTTCACCTGCGGCTCCACTACCAAGGGCGGCGCAATATCCAGCATCGTTCCCTTTGCCAGCCACATCGACCACACCAACCACTTCATCGACGCCGTGATAACGGAGTACGGAGTGGCCGACCTGCGCCACAAGAGCGACATGCAGAAGGCTGAGGCACTCATCCAGGTGGCTCATCCCGACTACCAGCCCCTGCTGCGCGACTACCTGAAGCACGCCGAGAAGTTCGGTGGACACACTCACCACGTGCTCTCAGCTGCATTCGGCATGCACGACACCTTCATCCGCAAGGGCGATATGCGCCTCACCGACTGGGCCGAATACCTGAAGTAAACCGCCCGCAGCCTACTCCCGCAGGAGAGGCAGTTACGCAAAGATACCACGCCAACCGCCCAGAGGCAAGCCTCCAAGGCACTGGCCGAGAATATAAAATGAATAGGGATGCACCTGGCAAGTGCATCCCTATTTTGTTTGAGATGGTCAGAAGGGGCTTGGAACGGCTCTGCAATGATATGCCTGCCACACTCCTCGCCACATGACGGTATCTTGGGGCAGATGACGCACTGCGGTGCATCGGCCATCGCAGCACGCTGCATCAGCCATCGCAGCGCGGTGCGACGGGCTTCGCAGTGCACTGCATTTTCCACATGAGCATTCTGTCCTGCCTCCGGCTTTCGCCTCCCACAAGAATGTCAGCCTCATCGGCTTGGCCAAAGAGCATTCTCTTCTCTCCCTCGGAATCAGCCAAGAGAAGCCGAAGAGCATTCTGCCCTCTCCTTTTTAATCCATGAAGAGAGCCAAAAGAGCATTCTGCCCTCTCCCTCGGAATCTACAAAGAAAGTCTGAGGAGCAGACCCACAGCCCTTACAGAATCTCGCAGAACTCTATCTTCTCGTCGTTGGGACCCTGGATGAAGAAGTACTTCGCACCATTGTCCCAGAAGTCTATCTGGTTGACGCTATCGCTCAGCATCGTGTAGCCAGCCTGCTTCAACTGTTCGTAGAGTGCGTCAATCTGCTTCACATCCAGGCACAGGTGATCCACAGCACCATCCCGCATGGCGGGTTCCTCCGTGGGAATAACCTCGATGAGCAGGTTGCCCAGCTTCATGAAGGCGAAATCGCGGTCGCCTGTGACGGTGCGGCGCATGACTTCCTCGAAGCCAAGTGTCTTGTAGAACTCCACTGTCCCCTGCACGTTGGCAGTAGGCACACCTATGTGCTGCACGCCTCCCGAGAAGGCGTTCACATCCACCCCCTGCTTGGGAAAGTGCTGGGCGTTGAAAGTTGTCTTGTTAGCATCATTCTCACAAGCCTTCTCATCGGCCTTGGGAGCGTTTGTGCAAGCCACTGCTGCCATAATTGCTGTTGCCATAATCAGTAGTCTTTTCATTTGAACATATTTATGGATTAGTAATCGGATAACTCTACTTGTCAATAGTGAAACACCAGCGTACCGCCGCGCACCAGGGTGCTGTGGGCTATGCGTGGTTCCTTGAGCCTGCGCCCGTTCCATGTGATGCGCCTGAGAGGCCGGCTGCCATCGGCCTTTCCCTCCACTCTGATGACCACCGCTGGTTTCTGCCTGCCACCGGGATAGAGGGTGATGCGGCTGAAGAGAGGCGGAAAGAGTTCGTAGGTAGCCTCACCCACCACCACGGGATAGAGGCCTATGCTGGCAAACACATACCATGCGCTCATGGCTCCATCGTCCTCGTCCATCTCGGGGCAGTAGCCTCGGGGCTGGTTGTCAAAAGCCTTCCCCACGAAGGGCTGCGGATAGGCATCGTTGCCGCCATAGCGATGGGTGACCACTCCAGTGGCCAGACTGCGCACGACGGGCGCTGTGAGCTGGGGTGCTCCAAGGCGTCCGAAGAGGAAGGGAACATGTATGTCGGGCTCGTTTCCCTGGTTGTACAGCTCATCGCGGAAGAATTGCTCCAACTGCGCCAGCAGCTCCTGCCTGCCCACCAGCCGCTCCATGCGGCTGAGATACATGGGTGCTCCCCATCGGTATTGCCATCTGGTACCCTGATAGAGTCCGTTGCCACGCATACGGGTATAGGTGCTGTCGATGTGCTGGAACTCCTTGGTCCACACAGAGTCGAACACTTGCTCGCCTCTCAGAGTCCACTTCCCGGCCTCCTGCTTCCTGCCTGTCAGGCCGGCCAACTGCCCCAGCGCCCAGTAGTCAGCAGCTGCCTCCAGGCATTGGTCGGGCGAGTGCAGGGGCAGATGGGCAGCCTCGTGCACCATGCCGGCCCATGCCTCATCCAGATTGGGGATGCTGATACCCTGACGGTAAGCGTCGAGCAGAGTGGCTATAGCATGCTCGGTGCGCACGGTAGGCACACATTCATGGTCGGTGCTCCAGTCCTGCTTGCCCGTCACATACAGGCTGGCCAGCGACTGCATGATGCTGGACGAGCGCTCGGGATCGAGCAGGGTGATGAGGGGAAACTTGGTGCGGTAGGTGTCCCACAGCGACCACGAACTGTAGTAGTCTCCCTGCCCGGCCTCGTGGGGCTGGCCGTCGGTACCCAGATAGCGGCGCATGATGCTGTCGGTAACCTGGAAGGGGCTGTGGAAAGTGCGGTAGAGCGAGGTGTAGAAGACAGTCTGCCGGTCGGCATCACCACCCTCCACCTCTATCCTTCCCAGCAAATCCTGCCACTGGGAGGCGGCTTCGCGTGCCAGCGTGGGCAAATCCTTCTGCCACACCACAGCGGCAGGCACGCGCGCCAGTTCGTCCTTCAGCCCCGTACCCACCAGTATGCGCACCTCCACGCGGCCGTCCTTGGCCTCGGGGAAAACGAGTCTCGCACGGCCACCATCCACAGAGTCGATGCGGAAGGGGCTGCTTGCCAGCAGTCTGTAATAGAGATGATAATGCCCGCGCCCGCAGGTGTTCCGGCTCACCACCAGCCCTTCGCCCTCCTGCGGAGCAGTCTGGCAGAAGCGTGCTTCGCGGACGTGCTCGAAGGAGGAGGCTGTATGCAGCTCCAGCCGAGGCTGCCTGCCACGGGGAAAGGTGAACTCCTCTACGGCCAGATGGCTGGTGGCAGTGGCGCGGAAGGCCGTTCCGTCCTCGAGTGTGACGGCATAGAAGCCCGGACGAGCCTGCTCGGTGGATTTCACCAGGCGTGCTGCACCGCCCGTAGCACAAGGCAAGAGCGACACATTGCCGCCGCATCCGCTGCCGCCCACACCCGACAGGCGGTTGATGCTGAAGCCGCTGATGTCGGCCACCTCATAGTCATAACCGGGATGCTGACGCGGCTTGCTGTCGGGCGACACCTGTATCATGCCGTAGGGGACAGCGGCTCCGGGCGACATCTGACCATAGTCGCCGGCCGTACCGATAAAGGGATTGACGTCCCCTGTATGGTCCTTCACCAGGGGAACTGATGCACTGGCCCACAGGGGGAGGAGTGCAAGCAGAAGGGTTGCGCAATTTCTCATTAGGATTCCGAATGCTTATATATCTCCCACAAAGTTACGCATAATCCTTATAAAAGGGGGCTTCCGGTGGCAGAGAAATGCCTCCCCTGCCACCGGACAGCCCCGCGCAGATAGGTTTCCTACTTGAATAATATCTTGTGATAGAGCTTTGCGAGCCGTGCATAACCACGCTCGTTGGGGTGCAGGCGGTCGGGCAGGAAGCACGAAGGATCGACCTTGCCTGAGCCGTCGGGCAGCGTGAGGGCGCTCGACACATCGTGATAGAAGGTCATGCCGTCGGCCTTGATGCTCTGCTGGAGCAGCTTGTTGAGCTCGCGCATCTTCTCTTCCTGGCCTCCCTTAGGATAGATGCCTATGATGTGCAGGCGTGCCTGCGGCTGGTGGCGGCGTATGAGGGCAGCTATGTCCAGTATGCCCGACACTATCTGGGCGTGCGGTTCGCCGTTGTTGGTACCTATCATCAGGCAGATGTCCTTGGGGCTGCAACCCTCGAGCTCGCCGTGTGCGAGGCGCCAGAAGGTGTTCTCCACGCGGTCCCATCCCATGCCCATATTGGTTGCGCGGTGGCCTTTGAAGAGTTTGTCCCACGTCTTCCCGCCATTGAGCACCGTGCTGGCAGGCTCACCGCCCCAGAAGTGCGTGATGGAGTTTCCTATCATGAGTACCTCGGGGTCAGTCTCATGGTTGCGGCGTATGATGCTGTTGTGGCGCTCTATCCAGTCGTATCCGTCGCGCCGCTGTGTGCATGGAGTGTAATGGCGCATAGTATCGGCACCCACCATAGCCTGGTCCAGCACGCGTGCATAAGCGCGCTCATACTTGAGCATACCTATATCGTTGAGGTGGTCGCCCTCTATAAAGTCGTCGGCCTCAAAGCCCAGGTCGGCACGGGTCACATAGTAGAGTCCTTCCACGCCCTTGGCTTGCAGTTCCTTCACAACACGCTGCTGCACGCTGTCCTTCTCCATCTGCCCACGGTAGCCAGCCGAATGCACCAGTGCCGAAGGATGGTCGATGAACTGGTTCTCGGCGAATATGATGGGAGCTTTGCCAGCCTTGCGCAGGCGGTCGATGCCGTAGCGCAGGCGTTCCTCAAACTCTTGGCAGGTGAGTGCGGCACAGTTGGGCACACAATCTATAATGTACGCACGCGCGTCTATCTCTGCCAGAGCGTCGAACATGACGTGCTCCATCTTGCCGCTGCCCGAGAATCCGAGGTTGACCACAGGGCATTCGTAGCGCCTCTTCAGTCGTGTGCTCCAGATGAGTCCAGGCCTGCTGGCCGATGCTCCATGGGCTATGCTGGTGCCATATACCACGATGGGGCGCTCCTGGGAGCCTTCTACAAACCTGAAGGAGGCCGATGCGTCGGTGCCCACAGCCAGCCACTTCACGCCGTTATATACGGGAAGATAGAGTTCGTAGGTCATTCCCTGGCCCCTGAAGTCGGGCAGCTCGTGGGTGTCAAAGTAGAACTCCACGGTATCCGACTTGTTGACCGACATGTTGTAGCGCATCATGTTGGGCACCCAGGTGGTGTGTCCGTTCACATCAGTGGCATAGAGGTCGATGCCCGAGTGGCACAGAGTGACCACGTTGGGGTAGTTCTTGCCCTGATAATAGTTGATGTATCTCACCCACAGCTTCTTGGCATTGGACTGGAAGCGCAGCGATACGCCCGGTGTGTGCCTTGAGAGATACCACACAGAGGAGGGAACCTCCTTCTGCATCCTGTCTGGCAGGCGGCAGTAATTGCTGTTGCCCGTCTCGTGGTTCCAGCCTCGTCCGTTGAGCAGGCACTTTGGCTCCTGCATGGGATCGTGCCATACGGTTTGTGCATACAGGCTCACCGTCAGCAGGAGGAGCAGCGAGCCAATCAGGGAAATGCGCTTCATATCAGTTTGTTTTTAGTCTTTCCGCAAATATACAAAGAATTCCGCACACAGGCGCAACGCCCTGCCCGCTTTCTTTCAGCCACCTGGGAAAAGGCAGGGGAAAGGCTGAAAGTCTTCGTAAAGCAATACTGAAATCTCCGTTTGCAGGCTTCTGATGGCCGTACAAAGCCTTTGGATGGCCATCCAAAGACTGCGTATGTGCATCCAAAGCCTGCAAACGGAGATTTTCTGCTTGCTGCGCAGGAAATATAAGCCTATTGTACAGGCGATATCTGCATACTGCCTGTGGAACCGAACTGCGCTTCGTGAAACTGCCCACGCTTTTAGGGCGAAGAAAAAAGCACATTCCGTTGCATCATCCACGAAGATTCTCTATCTTTGCAACGTTCATACAATTAAAACTACTTGCAACCATGAGAATAATACCTACTTTTTGGACAGCCAAGGGCAGCCCCCATCTCTCCCCCACGGATGAATGTATCCGAAGCAGAAGGCCATGCTGTGGACACCAAGTTGCTTCGGTCTGACCCAGCAGAGAATGGGACGACGACATCATACATGCATATAAGGTAAATCTGAGGAAATGACTAAAACAACGTTTTCACTACGCCTCCACCTCCTGCTCCTACTGCTCCTCCCGCCACTCTACGCCAGCGCCCAGGAGTGGACAACACGGGTGGGAGAGGTCAGGAAGGAGCAAGCGACCACCAGCAGAATAGGGCGAAACCATGCCGAAGAAGGGTTGTCGGACGAGGAACTGGCGGCCAGCGGACGAGGCTATTCAGTAAACGGCATGTTCATAGGCATGGTGCCTGTGGGACTGGACCGAGATCAGGCAGGAGTCACTCCACACACACCCGAGTTCCCCTTCACGCTCACGGGAGTGGGCCAGGAACCCATCATAGTGAACGGACTGCCCCTGGATACCGTCGTCAACGGACACCGGCTGCACCTGACATCGCTTACTGACTACCGGACAGAGAGGAACATCAGGTGGGTGACGCTGGAGGAGTTGAGGCAGCACTGCTTCCCCAACCTCGACGGAGCCTGCGTGTTCACTATCAACAAGTTCATCATCCCCAACAGCGAAGGGCTCTACAGGATAGACCGCGACTTCATCTACCGGGTGGAGAGACTGTCATCGGCAGACATCGAAGGCTTCCGCGACTTCCCGGCATTCAACCTCGTGAGGATATTCACCCGCACTCCACACAACGTTTACCGTGGTCCTGGACTGAAACCATACGACTGGGACAAAAACAACACACGCCCATGAGACGCCTACACATTATTATATATATGCTGGCCATACTGGTACAAGGTGCCATGGCACAGAAGATGACATTCCCCTATGAGCCGGACCTACAGGCATCCAAGGGGCGTAACCATGTGGAAGAAGATATGTCCGACCGAGGAATAGGGCGCCGAGACATCGCCTACATGGCAGGAAAGGTGCTGGTGGGACCCATTGACGTGGGAGTGGATAGGGATGTTCTGGGAGACAGATGGTGGGATGGAATAGCCAAGACTATGCACCACCCCTTTATGATGAAGGGAGTAGGGGCCGGAAACGACAGCATTCTGGTCAACGAACGGATAGACACCGTGATAGACGGATCGCACGTGCACTTCGAGATATTCAACGATTACACCGACTACAAGGTGGGCGAGCATGTGCGCTGGATGACACTGGAGGAGATAAGGCAGACCTATTACCCGCATGTGACAGGGCGCGTGCTGTACAGCGTCAACAAGTTCTTCATCTCGGGCCAGCGGAGTGTGATCAGGATAGACTCCTCGTTCATCTACCGTCTGGAGAAACTGGAGTCAAGACAGATAGACGCCTTGAGGGAGCTGCCACCCTTTACCATCATACGTATATTCACAAAGACTGCCGACAACTATCTGGCCATGAGCGGCGACACAAAGCCGCAGCCCGCACCGCAGAATGAGGAAAGTCGCGAAGAGGGAGAGTTTGAGGAACACAGTTCAAGCGGGAGAGACCTGTATCACTCCTCCATTTACTCTGGCAAGGAAAGGAACTGCCAGATGCTTTACTTCCCCGACTACAAGACACTCTATGAAGGTGAAGCACGAACCGCATTCCGCTCCCTGTGCAAGGGCATGGAGGCAAGGGTGCAGTCCTATCTGGGTGAAGAGGGCATGAGCCAGCTGTTCAACTGGACAATGAAGGTGGACAGCCAGGGAGAAGTGCTGGGAGTGACCTACAGCACAACCTGCCCCATGATGGAAATCCTGCCCATGGAGCGGTTTGTGCAACTGGACAGCATGCTGAAGTCCATCCGCTTCCCCGCCTTCAACAGCCGGCATAACCCCTACAGCACAGCCAACACCTATGTGGGTATCGGCTTTGGTCCCACACGCCAGTATTACCATAGTATCATGCAGCAACACCAATAACACAGCACTATAAAGCCCATGAGCCTGGGAGCGCAGCTGCATCAATGCAGGCTTCCACCTCATGCAAATGCCCATCACAACAGGGTGCAAGACCCCACGACAGCGGATATGATTCATGTATGGATTCAAATTAAATCAGAGATAAACAGATGATGAAATGCATCAAAGCCCTTGCACCCCTATTTGGGATGCTCCTCGCCGCCCCGTGCATGGCACAGCCGAGGTGGGAGATACTCATGGGAGAAGACTATGGGCCCCAGCAGACCCTGCCTGTGGCAGACCCCTGGAAGACGGACAGGTCGCTTGCCTGCGCCCAGTGCACCGACCACGGCTTCATTGTCAACGGCACGTTCATAGGCATGGTACCCGTGGGGCTCGACCCCGACAAGATACCCGAGAATGGCTGGAGGCAGCACTACCTGGACTCCAGACCCGTCCCCCGAGATGGCTCTAGCCGACCGCTCTGGGAGAGGCAGCCCATGGACACCATCGTCAATGGGCAGCGGGTGAGCCTCCTGGGCGTGTGGGAGGCACGCACGGAGCAACCCGTCCTGTGGCTCACGCTGGAGCAGGTGCGCGCCAAGTACCTGCCGCAGGTCAAGGGCAAGTGCGCCTACACCATAGATAAGTTCATCATCCCGGGCAACGACAGCCTGTACCGCATTGACGCGGACTACATCTACCGTGTGGAGGCGATGAAGTCCACCTGCATCCACGCACTGGCCGACCAGCCACCCTTCACCTTCGTGCGCATCTTCACCCGGGCGTTTGACCGCAGGCTGGCCTGCATGGGCGAGCCAGGCAGGACACATCCCCGGCAGGAGCCCATCGAGGAGCGGAGAAACTGGAACGCCAGCCTGTTTGTCTGCACAATACCCAACAGGATGATGAAGTACTACACCTCGCTCTCCTGCCCACCGCCCGGCGAACTCTACCAGGGGCAGAACCTGCAGGACTTCCTGAGCCTGTGCGAGGGCATGGACAAGCGGGTCACAGGTTTTCTGAGCAAGCAGGAGCGCAGGCGGCTGGCACGCACAGGGGAGACCCGCCCCTATCTGGAACTGTGCGTGAGCAGCGAGGGGGAGGTGCTACAGGCAAGGCTAAGCAGTCCGCGCTCCATCCTGCAGGTCATGTCACAAAGCCGCTTCCGCGCGTTGGACAGCACAATCAAGTCTATCCACTTCCCCGCCTTCAACCGCCAGCACAGCCCCTGGGAGTGGGACGGCCGCTGCATCAACGTGGGCTTCCGCCTCATGGAATAGCGACCCGAACCAGCCTGAAGCACATCACCTACAGGGCATCCGCCACCAGGCCGTGGCAGATGCCCGGCCCCCACAGGAAGGCATGGGGCAAGAATAAAAATACGCCCACAGATCTACAGTATTCCGCTGAAACTTCGTACCTTTGCAGCCGAAACGAGAAATGTGGATAGATTTGGGCTGATTGCAACCACAGTAAAAAATGCTAAAAAGGACAAGGCAAACGCCTTGCCACGCATTTATGCCTACATCTTTTCCCCATCTTGTTGATTGTTCAACCTTAATGATTCAATTGACTATGGGTTATCTATTTACTTCAGAATCTGTGTCAGAAGGACATCCCGACAAGGTGGCCGACCAGATTAGTGACGCTGTGCTTGACAAGTTGCTGGCCTTCGACCCGCAGTCCCATGTGGCCTGCGAGACGATGGTAACCACCGGACAGGTGTTCCTGTCGGGCGAGGTGACGAGCGAGGCATACATTGACCTGCAGCGCGTAGCACGCGAGGTGATCAACCGCATCGGCTATACCAAGGCCGAATACATGTTTGACGGCAACAGTTGTGGCGTGCTGAGCGCCATACATGAGCAGAGTCCCGACATCCACCGAGGCGTAAGCAGGCAGGCTCCCGAGGAACAAGGTGCCGGCGACCAGGGTATGATGTTCGGCTACGCAACCAACGAGACCGACAACTACATGCCTCTTGGACTCGACCTGGCACACCGTCTGCTGGTGGTGCTGGCAGAGATACGGCGCGAAGGCAAGGTGATGACTTACCTGCGTCCCGACGCCAAGAGCCAGGTGACAGTGGAGTACTCCGACGAGGGAAAGCCACAGCGCATAGACACCATCGTGCTCTCCACACAGCACGATGAGTTCGACACCGACGAGGCCATGCAGCAGCAGATAGCCAAGGACGTGCGTGAGATACTGATACCACGCACCCTCGAGGGAATACAGAAGCCCGAGGTGCTGGCACTCTTCGACGATGACATCAAGTATTATGTGAACCCCACCGGCAAGTTCGTCATTGGTGGACCGCACGGAGATACGGGCCTGACCGGACGCAAGATCATCGTGGATACCTACGGTGGCAAGGGTGCTCACGGCGGCGGAGCCTTCAGCGGCAAGGACCCCTCGAAGGTGGACCGCTCGGCAGCCTACGCTGCACGTCACATTGCCAAGAACATGGTGGCGGCAGGTGTGGCCGATGAGATGCTGGTGCAACTGAGCTACGCCATCGGAGTGGCCGAGCCTGTGAGCGTATATGTCAACACTTACGGACGCAGCCATGTGCAGATGAGTGACAGCGAGATAGCACAGCGCATCAGGGAGATGTTCCCTCTCACACCCTATGCCATCGAGCAGCGTCTGAAGTTGCGCAACCCTATCTACGAGGAGACAGCAGCCTACGGACACATGGGACGCGAACCACGCATCGTGACCAAGCGCTTTGAGTCGCTCTACCACGAAACCAAGGAGGTGACCGTAGAGCTCTTCACCTGGGAGAAGCTCGACTATGTGGAGCAGATAAAGGAGGCTTTCGGCCTCTGAACCAATACAGACGTGCCTGGCAGGAACAGCGCCCGGCAGCCACGCGGAGCCGGCCTGACAGGCACGCCTATAATATAATAAGGTACAAGGGAAATGGATATCAAGAGCATATGTGTGTATTGCGCCAGCAGTTCACAGATAGACCGCAAGTACTTTGATGCGGCTTATGAACTGGGCAAAGGGATGGCGCAGCGCGGCATCATGCTGGTCAACGGAGCCGGCAACCAAGGTCTGATGCGCGCTTCAGCCGACGGCTGCCTGCAGAACGGCGGACTGGCCACCGGCATCATACCCACCTTCATGATAGAGGAAGGCTGGAACCACCAGGGAATGACGCAGCTGGTGGAGACAACCGACATGCACACACGCCAGCAGCAGATGGCCGAGATGAGCGACGCAGCCATCTTCCTGCCCGGAGGATGCGGCACTCTGGCCGAGATGAGCGAACTCATCACATGGAAGCAACTGGGCCTGTATCTGAAACCCATCGTCATCCTCAATACCGACGGCTACTATGACTCGCTGCTCGAATTCCTGCAGCAGTCGGCCGACGCCCACTTCATGCGCCAGCAGCACACGGCCATCTGGCGTGTGGCAGCCACTCCCGCCCAGGCTCTTGACCTGGTGCAGGATACCCCGCTGTGGGATACATCCATCCGCCGATTTGCTGCCCTATGAGCATCTGGCTGACTCACACCCCTCCCCTGGCACAGACACCCGACAGCCTCAGCCGCACCGACACGCCGCAGGAGCCTGACACACAGGCCGTGCAGCATGCCGATACGGCAGGAACCGATGTGCCTCATAGGGAGGCGGAGACAGCCGACACGGCACATGCTGCCCTCAGCCCACGGCCAGCCGCCCTGCAACAGGCACCCGCACAGGCCGATACCATACAGACACCTGCTGCATACGCCCCGGCCGACAGTCTGCAGGCACCCATTCCGCTGCCTGCTGATGCCCACAGCACAGCCGGCAACGACAGCATCATCAGCGCCATGCTCCACTTCCAGGAGCCCGATGGAGGCTACTTTGCCGACAGCCCTTACTGGCATCCCGAACTGCCTGCACGCCAGGTGGGATTCCGCTGCCAGGCACTGCCCTACAGGGTGAGCAGCGACAGCCATCTGGCCTGCACAGCACTCCTCTGCCTCGTCATGCTGGTATATATGCTGCAGCGCTACGGCTCCGAAATGCGCTCCAAGATGCACGACTTCTTCCTGCCCGCCCGCATCAGGCAGAGTCACCAGCAGGGGCTGAGCACCGCACAAGGACTGCTCAGCATGCCTTACGTGTGCCTGATGCTCAGTATGATGGGCTGCATGGGCGTAAGCGTGCTCGAGGAGGACAGTCTGGGATTGCTGCCCAATGCCGCCGACCGGCTCGCCGTACAAGGCTTCTACATGGCCTCGTGGCTGGTTTACTTCTTCATCAAAGTAAACTCCTACGCCTTCATCAATTGGATTTTTTTTGACAAGCAGGCTCGTCATGAGTGGCACGACACCCTCTTCCTCATCCTCACCCTCGAAGCTGTACTTGTATTCCCAATTGTACTGCTCATGGCGTTCCAGCCTGCTTGGACACAAATAGCTATATGGTGCGCACTTTCAGTCATTACGCTCACCAGACTCCTCCTATTGTACAAGACAGGAAATGTTTTTTCGGTCAAAATATATGGTACATTGCATTTAATTGTGTACTTTTGCACCCTCGAAGTGGCTCCTCTGTGGGTTACATTGAAATTATTGACACGCTTAACGGACTTACTATAAGCAAAAATCTATACAGAAATGACTATTAAGAAGGTACTCGTATCGCAGCCCCAACCCACCTCGGAGAAGTCTCCATACTATGACATTGCCAGCAGCATGAACGTGGACATCGTGTTCCGCCCCTTCATCAAGGTAGAATCTCTGACCCCGAGAGAGTTCAGACAGCAGAAAATCAACATACTGGACTACACCGCGATAGTGTTTACCTCACGCCACGCAGTGGACCATTTCTTCAATCTCTGCCGCGAGCTTCGCGTCACCATCCCCGAAGACATGAAGTATTTCTGCGTTACCGAGATGGTCGCACTCTATATACAGAAGTACGTGCAGTACCGCAAGCGCAAGGTCTTCTTCGGCACCACAGGCAAGAACGACGGCCTGCTGACCGTCATCTACAAGCATAAGAACGAGAAGTACTTCATTCCCCTGAGCGATGTACACAAGGATGAAATCTCGGAGCAACTGGCTGCCAAGAACATCTGTCACGCATGTGGCGTGATGTACCGCACGGTGAGCAATGACTTCAAGGCCGATGAGCCATTCGACTATGACATGCTCATCTTCTTCAGCCCCAGCGGTGTGCAGGCTCTGCTGAAGAACTTCCCCGACTTCAAGCAAGGCGATATGGCCATCGGCTGCTTCGGTCCTGCCACAGCCAAAGCCGTACGCGATGCCGGACTGAGGCTCGACCTGGAGGCTCCGTCGCCCGAATACCCCAGCATAACAGCCGCACTGAAGGCTTATATCGAAAAGGTGAATGGCTGAACGACACCTGCACACGTTGCCCAAGAGCGAGCGTCTGTGTAGCCAGAAGGCTCTGCAGAAGCTCTTTGGCGGCGAGCGCCGCTCGGTGAGCGTATATCCCATACGTGCCGTCTATGCCGACAGCGAAGAGCCGGGCATACGCATCATGGTGAGCGTGGGCAAGCGTCATTTCAAGCGCGCAGTGAAGCGCAACCGCGTGAAAAGGCAGTTGCGCGAGGCGTACCGACTGAACAAACAGATACTGCAAAGCATGGAGGGTGGACTGGACATCGCTTTTCTGTGGAACACCGCAGAACTGCTCCCCACCCGCTCCATCATGCAGAAAATGCAGCACTTGCTGCACCGAATCCATGAAGACATCGAGAAAACCAAGCTGGCTTAGCCGCATGGCAGTATGGGTGCTCACGCTTCCCATCCTGTTCTACCGCAGCTGCATTTCTCCCCTCACCCCACCTTCCTGCCGCTTTACCCCCACCTGCAGCCAGTATGCACTGGAGGCTCTGCGACGTCATGGCGCCATCAAGGGTTCATGGCTTGCTATCAAACGGCTCCTCAGATGCCACCCCTGGGGCGGAAGCGGCTACGACCCTGTACCTTAGAAGCAAAACTCATCCTGATTAGGAATGCAGAACAAGGGAATTAAGAATGTTGAATTTTGAATTAAGAATTGGGCTGCAAGGGAATTAAGAATGCAGAATTTTGAATTAGGAATTGGGCTGCAAGGGAATTAAGAATGCAGAATTTTGAATTAGGAATTGGGCTGGCAAGATGGAGGCTTCGCAATCATTCTCAATTAAGAACGTTGAGCGAGGTAATTTGGAATGCAGAATTTTGAATTAAGAATTGGGCTGGCGCGATGAGGACAAAGCTCCTGAATGAATGACGGACTGTGATGCTTCGGTAGGGGCATTGCAGTCCGCTGTTTTGTTTGGGCTGATGGACATTGCTGCGGTGGACTTTGTATTGGGAGGGGAAAGGATTTCCTTTCGGGCGCTTGATGACTTGTGTCTGTTGACAGATTGGGCTGCTTTATTTTCCGAAAGGAGTTCCACACTATCCCGTTCTGCTATGGAGCGGAAAACGGAGGGCGGTGCGATGGGCAACGCAGCGCGCTGCGATGGCTGATGCAACGCGCTGCGCAGGACGATGCAGCGCACTGCGTATTCTGAGCCGGCCTACAGAAACAGCCACAGGATGTCCTCATGCGGGAACTTCCTGTGGCTGTTGTCGTGTGCAGAAACGTGCTGACGGGATATCAGCGGAGTACCTCGGCGCTTACCTTATTGAAGTAGTCGATGCACTTCACAATGTCGGGAACGGAATTGTCCCAGTTGTTCTCATACTCGATGGCGAAGTAACCCTTGAAGCGCTGTGCCTTGAGTTCCTCCAGCATCTCCTTTATGCCCAGACATCCAGTGCCCCAGATGACATCCTCCTGCCAGCTGACACCCTCCTGTTTGGGAGCTATATCCTTGAAATGAAGGGAGATGATGCGTCCCTTGAGCTGGCGCAGACAGTCGATGTGCTGCAGTCCCTCACGGTTCCAATGCCCCACATCGGAGCAAGAACCCAGGTTGGTGCTGCGCCCGCTGATGGCTGCCAGCAGGTTGGAAGGCTGCCAGTAGTCGGATGGCTTGGGGTGGTTGTGCACCGACACCTTGATTCCGTACTTCTTCGAAAGCGCCTCCACCTGGTCCCAAAGTGCCAAAGGAGGCTCGCAGGTGATGTATTCCATCTTCATGTCACGCGCAAGCTGGAACATGGGCTCCCAGTCTTGGGCGTTGTCGCTCACGAATACACCGGTGCCCACAAAGCGCACACCACGGCGGGCAGCCTCGGCCTGCAGTTCGCGACGGTCGGCTGCCGAGAGCTGTGGACCGAACACCTTGTCGCCCCACTTGCCGCCTATCTTGTGCCCGGGATATGCCTCGATGTACTTCACACCCAGCACACTGGTCTTGTCGAGCGCCTCGAGGAGGGTGAACTTGTGGAATGTGTATGACTGCACAGCCAGTTTCCAACCGGCCTTCTCCGCCGCAGTCTTCTTGGCCTGGGCGGGCAGTGACCATGCGGCACACAGGAGTGCCAACAGGGTCACCAGGAAAAGTCTTCTTTTCATATCTGTCCTTTTTGTCCCGCAGAGCCTCACTTGGGCATTTCGGGCAGTGAGAATCCGTTGTGATAAGTGTGCTTGATCCACTCCTCGGCAGCCTCCTTGGCGTTCATCTCCACGAAGCGGCGGTCGAAGCGGGGGTCTCCGTCGATGACCCGGAAGTCGTCATAGTTGACTATCTTCACCTTGTCGTTGGCCGAGATGTTGGTAAAGCGCATGTTCTCTCCGTCCCACTTCAACTCGCGGTGCAGGCCATAGACACCTGCCAGGCGCACAGCCAGCACGCCCATATCGACCATCTCGGTGAAGGGACCGCTGAACTGGAAGTTGGACGAGGGCTCTACGCGGTTCTCGGGAGACTCCTTGCAGGCACGTATCCAGTCCTGCTCGTGGGTATCGCTTTCCCATATGCTGATGACATCCGAGTGGCCGCCCTTGACGCGCGGAATCACTGGCTTGGGCTCCTTGTAGTCCTTCATGCGGGATTTAGGCAGCAAGGTGGGGTTGAAGCCGTAGCATCCCACCATGATCTTACCCTTGGTACCCACAAAGATTACGCCGCCGTTCTCGTCGCCCATCATCTCTCCGTCCTCGAGCTCTTCGGGGCGGGGAGGCATGAGTCCGCCGTCGTACCAGTGTACCTTCACCTCTGGCATCTTCACCTTGCCCTTCTTGGGGCGTGCGGGGAAGGTGTAGGTGATCATCTCGGCATGTGGTGGCGAGTAGAGGTTGCTCAGGGTGGAGCTGGCTATCACGCTGGTGGGGTACTTGATGCCCAACGCCCACACGACGGGGTCCATGATATGGCATGCCATATCGCCCAGCGCTCCTGTGCCGAAGTCATACCATCCGCGCCAGTTCCAAGGGGTGTAGGAGGGATGGTAAGGCCTCATCTCGGCCGGGCCGATAAAGCCTGCCCAGTCCAGGTCGGCGGGCACGGGCGGTGTGTCGGTGGGCTTCATGAGTCCCTGAGGCCAGATGGGGCGGTCGGTCCAGCAGTGCACTTCGGTCACCTCACCGATGGCTCCGTCCCAAATCCACTCGGCCACCCGGCGGCACCAGTCGAATGAGTTGCCCTGGTTGCCCATCTGTGTAGCCACGCGGTACTTCTTGGCCAATGCGGCCAGCAGTCGTGACTCATACACGGTATGCGTAAGAGGCTTCTGGCAATACACGTGTTTGCCCAGCGTCATAGCGTGTGCAGCAATGGTGGCATGAGTGTGGTCGGGGGTGGCAATGAGCACACCATCGATGCTGTCCTTCATTTCGTCGAACATCACACGCCAGTCCTTGAAGCGCTTTGCTTTGGGGAAGTCACCAAAGGTCTTGGCTGCATAGTTCCAGTCAACGTCGCACAGCGCCACGATGTTCTCGGTCTTCATGAATCCGAGGTTGCGTCGTCCCACGCCGCCTACGCCGATACCGGCGATGTTCATCTTGTCGCTCGGAGCCACGTGGCCGAATCTCTTGCCCAGCACAGTGTTCGGCACCACCACAAGCGCCGCCGCTCCCACGCCGCCGCGCTTCAGAAAGTCTCGTCTCGAAATCTTCTCCATTTGTTCTTAGTCTTAGTTTCTTTTTATGCCCCAGCCGGCTGTCCAGCCCCTTCTGAGGGTCAATTCTTCCCAAAGTTAACCCTTTTAATCCATATACCACTCCTTTTTGTCGAAAAAAACTCCCAATTGCCTCATTTTCCCCATACTTCTTCCCCAGAAATGCCAGTTGCCTAAAATAAGTGGCACAAATTGATGTTTTATAATAATAAAGCGTTAACTTTGCACTCTGAAACACGGATGCTCCTGTAGTTCAATGGATAGAACAACGGTTTCCTAAACCGTCGATCCGGGTTCGATTCCCGGCGGGAGTACAGAGGCTTCAGGTTTGACGTCCAAGTTGATTCAAGAGAGAGGAAAACCCGTGCGCTCTGTCAGTTCAGGCATACCGGTTCGTGACCTGCAGGCTTTCCGCTCAGACACGCTCCCACACAGCACGAGGCCGATTCTCTCATTATTATATTATGGTTATGGCAGAAGCTATAGAAATCAAAGAGAGAGAGTCTGTAGTAGTGAGATTCTCAGGTGACTCAGGCGATGGCATGCAGTTGGCAGGTAACATCTTCTCCACTGTATCAGCCACCGTAGGCAACAGCATCAGCACATTCCCCGACTATCCGGCCGACATCCGAGCCCCGCAAGGCTCCCTCACAGGCGTATCAGGATTCCAGGTGCATGTGGGTGCAGGGCAGGTTTATACACCAGGCGACCAGTGCGACGTGCTGGTGGCCATGAACGCGGCCGCGCTTAAGACCCAGTACCGATACGCCAAGCCAGGCGCTGCCATCATCATCGACACCGACAGTTTCGGCCCCAAAGACCTTCAGAAAGCCGCCTTCCAGAGCGAAGACTACCTGGGAGAGATGGGCATCGACCCCGATAGGGTGATTGCCTGTCCGCTCACCACCATGGTCAAGGACTGCCTCAAGGACAGCGGCATGGACGTCAAGAGCATCCTCAAATGCCGCAACATGTTTGCACTCGGACTCGTGTGCTGGCTCTTCGACCGCGATCTGGACATCGCCTTCAACTTCTTGCGTGAGAAGTTCGCCAAGAAGCCCGGAGTGGCCGAGGCCAATATCAAGGTCATTCAGGCAGGCTACGACTACGGACACAACACGCACAGCAGCGTGGCCAATGTGTATCGCATAGAGACACGCAATAAGGTGCCCGGACGCTACATGGACATCACGGGCAACAAGGCAACGGCCTATGGCTTCATAGCCGCCGCCGAGAAAGCCGGACTGAAGCTCTATCTGGGCTCCTACCCCATCACGCCTGCCACCGATGTGCTGCACGAACTGTCGAAGCACAAATCGCTGGGAGTAGTGACGGTGCAGTGCGAAGACGAGATAGCCGGATGCGCCTCCTCGCTGGGAGCCTCCTTTGCGGGAGCACTGGCAGTGACCAGTACCTCGGGACCGGGAATGTGCCTCAAGAGCGAAGCCATGAACCTGGCCGTCATCATGGAGCTGCCTCTGGTGGTGCTCGACGTGCAGCGCGGAGGCCCAGCCACCGGCCTGCCCACCAAGTCGGAGCAGACTGACCTGCTGCAGGCACTCTTTGGCCGCAACGGCGAGAGCCCCATGCCCGTGATAGCCGCAACCAGCCCCACCGACTGCTTCGACGCGGCGTTCCAGGCCTGCAAGATGGCTCTGGAGCACATGACACCCGTCATCCTGATGACCGATGCCTATGTGGCCAACGGTTCGGGAGCCTTCCGCCTGCCCAAGATGGCGGACTTCCCCACCATCACCCCACCCTATGTACCTCAGGAGATGAAGGGCAGCTGGACTCCCTACATGCGCAAGGAAGACGGCACCCGCTACTGGGCAGTGCCCGGACGAGAGGGTTTCGAGCACATCCTGGGCGGACTGGAGAAGGACGACAAGACTGGTGCCATCAGCACCAATCCCGAGAACCACGACCTGATGACGCGCAAGCGCCAGGCCAAGATAGACGCTATCCCCGTACCCGACTTGGAGGTGCTTGGCGACAAGGACGACGCTGACCTGCTCATCGTAGGCTTCGGAGGCACCTATGGCCACCTGCATGCTGCCATGGACGAGATGCGCTCTGCCGGCCACAAGGTGGCGCTGGCTCACTTCAAGTACCTTAATCCCCTGCCCAAGAACACTGCCGAGGTGATGCGCAAGTATCCTCGTGTGGTAGTGGCCGAGCAGAACATGGGACAACTGGCAGGCTGGCTCCGCATGAAGGTGGACGGCTTTGTGCCCGCCCAGTACAACGAGGTGAAGGGACAGCCCTTCAAGGTGAGCGAACTGGTGAAGGCCTTCACGCCGATGCTGCAGAAGTAATGGCACAGACCGCACAATACGCTTCTATATATATAATAAGGTAGAGAATCATCAAGCTAAAGACTATCATGTTTACAGCAAACGATTATAAAAAGGGACAGCCAAGGTGGTGTCCCGGATGTGGTGACCACTTCTTCCTGGCATCGCTGCACAAGGCAATGGCAGAGATAGGCGTTGAGCCATGGAACACAGCAGTCATCTCAGGCATTGGCTGCTCGAGCCGACTGCCTCACTATATGGCTACCTATGGCATGAATACCATCCACGGACGTGCGGCAGCCATAGCAACAGGATGCAAGGTGGCCAATCCCGAGCTCACCGTATGGCAGGTGAGCGGCGACGGCGACGGCCTGGCCATCGGCGGCAACCACTTCATACATGCCAACCGACGCAACATCAACCTCAACATGATACTGCTCAACAACCGCATCTACGGCCTTACCAAGGGCCAGTACAGCCCCACCAGTCCACGCGGTTTCGTGAGCAAGAGCAGCCCCTACGGCACGGTGGAGGACCCCTTCAGGCCCGCCGAGCTGTGCTTCGGAGCACGCGGACACTTCTTCGCACGCGCCGTGGCCACCGATGCGCCCGGCACTGTGGAAATCCTCAAGGCTGCCTACGAGCACAAGGGAGCCAGCGTGTGTGAGATACTGCAGAACTGCGTCATCTTCAACAACGGCACCCACGATGCCGTATATACCAAGGAGGGACGCGCCAAGAACGCCATCTACGTGCGCCACGGAGAGCCGCTCATCTTCGGCGAGAACCGCGAGTACGGACTCGTGCAGCAGGGGTTCGGACTCAAGATAGTGAAGATAGGCGAAGACGGCATCACCGAGAAGGACATCCTGGTGCACGATGCACACTGCCAGGATGACACCCTGCAGCTCAAGCTCGCCCTCATGGGCAACGGCGACGGGTTCCCTGTGGCACTGGGTGTCATCAGGGATGTGGAGGCTCCCACCTACGATGACTGCGTGACCGCACAGCTGGAGGAGGTGAAGGCCAAGAAGCCCTACCACACCTTTGAGGAGCTTCTGGAGACCAACGATATATGGGAGGTGAAGTAAGACACCTGACTCGCCAGACAAACTTAACACATAACATACGAACAAGCAAGACATGAACTTCATAGAAGAACTGACCTGGAGAGGCATGATCCACCAGATGATGCCCGGCACCGAAGAGTTACTCAACCGCGAGACCGTGACGGCCTATGTAGGCATCGACCCCACTGCCGACAGTCTCCACATCGGCCACCTCTGCGGAGTGATGATGCTCCGCCACTTCCAGCGCTGCGGACACAAGCCACTGGCACTGGTGGGCGGCGCCACAGGCATGATAGGTGATCCCAGCGGCAAGAGCCAAGAGCGCAACCTGCTCAACGAGGAGACTCTGCGTCACAACGTGGCGTGCATCAAGGGACAGCTGGCTCGCTTCCTCGATTTCGAGAGTGAGGCGCCCAACAAAGCCGAGCTGGTGAACAACTACGACTGGATGAAGGACTACAGCTTCCTCGATTTCGCACGCGAGATAGGCAAGTGCATCACCGTCAACTATATGATGGCCAAGGACAGCGTAAAGCGCAGACTCAACGGAGAATTCCAGGACGGAATGTCATTCACCGAGTTCACCTACCAGCTGCTGCAGGGTTACGACTTCCTGCATCTGTACCAGACCAAGAACTGCAAGCTGCAGATGGGCGGCAGCGACCAGTGGGGAAACATCACCACAGGCGCAGAGCTCATACGCCGCAAGCTCGGTTCGGAGAATGAGGCATTCGCACTCACATGCCCCCTCATCACCAAGGCCGACGGCAGGAAGTTCGGCAAGACCGAGAACGGAAACATCTGGCTCGACCGCAACCGCACATCGCCCTATGCCTTCTACCAGTTCTGGCTCAATGTGGCAGACGAGGACGCCGAGCGCTACATCAAGATCTTCACCTCACTGGACCGCCCGACGGTGGAGGACCTGGTGGCACAGCACCGTCAGGACCCCGGCCTCAGACTGCTGCAGAAGCGCCTTGCCGAGGAGGTGACCGTGATGGTGCACAGCCGCGAGGACTACGAGGCTGCCGTGGAGGCAAGCAGCATCCTCTTTGGCAAAAGCACCAAGGACAGCCTGGTGAAGCTCGATGAGCAGACACTGCTCGACGTCTTCGCAGGCGTACCACAGTTCACCTTCGACCGTTCCTTGCTCGAAGGCGAGGGCGTGAAGGCCGTTGACCTCACCGTGGAGCACACACAGTGCTTCGCCAGCAAGGGCGAGATGCGCAAGCTCACACAGGGTGGCGGCGTGAGCCTCAACAAGGAGAAGCTCACCGCAGCCGACCGTGCTGTCACCTCCGCAGACCTCCTCGACGGCAAGTATCTGCTTGTGCAGCAGGGCAAGAAGAAGTATTTCCTGCTCATCGCAAAGTAAAAAGACAGCACAATATTTGCGGGATAGAGCGGAAAGGTCTATCTTTGCACCCGCAATCCACTCAGATGGATTGGGTAGGATTGGGCTATGGTGTAATGGTAGCACAAGACATTTTGGTCGTCTTAGTTCTGGTTCGAAACCGGATAGCCCAACCTAAGAGAAGCATGGCAGCGCCCCAAGGCGTATGCCATGCTTTCTTTTTCGGGCATTCCAAGAGCAGCGGCAGCACCCCGCCGGCCCTCCCCTGCAGTCGGCACACGGCATGGCGAAAGAGGCTGGAGCCGCCCAGACCGATATTCCGAGGGGCAAAAGCCGGGATGCCGGCAGCGTTGGGCGACCAGTAGAGAAGCGCCCCGTGCCTGACTGGCAGGCGGGGGCACGCCCCCACCTTCAGCAATACCCGCCACAAGGCTGCATTCCTGGTCAAATGCCGCAGTGCGCTGCAAGTGCCGTCGCAGCACGCTGCATCGCCCAACGCAGCGCGCTGCGTTGCCCATCGCACCGCCCTCCGTTTTCCGCCCCATAGCAGAGCAGGACAGCGTGGACCCTCTTTCGGGGGAAAAAGCAGTCCAGTCTGTAAGCATACAGAAGCCGCAAAGAAATTCAAAAGAAAGCCCTTTCCATCCCAATCCTAAGCCCACCGCAGCAATGACCACCAGCCCAAACAAGACAGCGGACTACGATGCCACAACCGAAGCATCACAGTCCGCCATTCATTCAGGAGCCTTGCCCCCACCGCGCCAGCCGAATTCTTAATTCAGAATTCTGCATTCTAAATTACCTCGCTCAACGTTCTTAATTGAGAATAAGTGAGAAGCCTTCACCGCGCCAGCCCAATTCTTAACTCAAAATTCTGCATTCTTAATTGATACAAAGCCTAATTCTCAATTCAAAATTCTGCATTCTAAATTACCTCGTTAAGCATTCTTAATTACCTCGTTTTGCATTCCCAACCACTTCCCAGTCTTTTTCTCTGGAAAAAGCACCGCCATTCACACAGTTTTTCAGTAACTTTGTAGGATATTGTTGACCATTTAACCATTCAGAAGCATGCATATCCACAGGATACTCGGCGCGGCTTTCCTGGCCGCCACAGCACTTTGCACACAGGCACAGGGCACGTACAAGAACCCCGTCTTCAACCAAGACACACCCGACCCAACGGTGGAGCGGGCCCCCGACGGCACATTCTATGCCTATGGCACAGGCGGCACCTGCCGCAAGAGCACCGACCTGGTGCACTGGACCAACGTGGGCAACGCGCTGGCACGACCCACGTGGAACGACACCACCTATGTGGGTGCCAACGGGCAGAAGAAGACCGACTACTACAGCCTGTGGGCCTTGGACGTGAGTCGCACCATCGACGACAAGTATCTGGTATATTATGCATGCGCTCTGTGGGGCAATGGCACACGCACTGGCATAGGCGTGGCTACAGGCTACTCACCCACCAAGTTCACCGACAGGGGCAAGCTCTTCCGCAGCACGGAGATAGGTGTGCACAACAGCATAGACCCCTGCTACGTGGAAGAGTTCGATAAGAAATACCTCGTGTGGGGCAGTTTCCACGACCTTTATATAAGCGAGCTCACCGAAGACGGCCTTGCCATCAAGGACATGAAGCGGAAGACGAAGCTGGCAGGAGGAGCCTTCGAGGGCGTGATGATATACAAGCGCGGCACATACTACTACCTCTTCGCCAGCGTGGGGTCATGCTGCGAGGGCGTGAACAGCACCTACCGCACCGTGGTGGGGCGCTCCACCAGACTCACAGGACCCTATGTGAACAAGCAGGGCGGACGCATGATCGACAACAACTACACCACCATCATACAGGGCAATGCCAGCTGGAAGGGCCCGGGACACAACAGCGAAATCATCACCGACGACGCCGGACAGGACTGGCTGCTCTATCACGCCTACAGCACCACCACACCCGATTACGGACGCGTGCTCATGCTGGACAAGATCACATGGAGCCGCGACGGATGGCCCACCGTGGGCAACGGCACACCGAGCAACACCGAACAGCCCGCACCTGTGTTCTACAAGGGCAACGGAGCCAATGTGACCTATAAGTTCAAGAACACAGACCTGGCCAAGAGCAACTGGCGGGGATGGCAGATGAAGAGCACAGGCACATCGGAGCCGGCCTCGGGCAAGGGAAGCGCCTACATGCCGCTGGGACTGGCCCAAGAAGGTGCCCACTTCGACGCAAGCCAGACCGTGGACAAACTTGCCAATGGTATCTACGAACTGCACTTCAATGGCTTTGCCACCGCAGGGAGCGCCGACTGCTACCTCAACAGTCTCAGCACCCCCCTCTACAACCCCACCACCGACGGCAAAACGCCTGCCACAGCAGAGTCGTTGCTGTCAAACCAGATTCTGCGCGACTATTACGCACAGAGCGCATACGGCATCGTGACCAACGGCAAGCTGACCATCGGAGTGAACACACGCAATGCGCTGGCACAGGACGAACGCTTCTGCATGTCGAACATCAAGGTCATCTTCCGCGACAAGGACACCAGGGCACAGCAGGCAGTGTGGCAGGGCATCGACCGCAAGGCCGACCTGCTGACAGCCGCAGGGCGCACCCTCTACAAAGGCTACCTCACACGACTGGCCACCTACCGCACCGAGGCCGAGGCCACACAGGACTCGGTGGCCAGCTACAGCAGGCTGCTGAAGGGCTATCTCACGCTTGACAGCATACAGGCCAGCATCTCGCTCTACGACTCGCTGCGCACAGCAGCCACAGGCATGCAGGCACAGGTGGATGCCGCCACCGCACAGGGCTATGCCACCGACGAGGCACGGCACACACTGGCCGAGGCACTGCAGGTACTGGCCGAGGGCAGCATGGACAACAAGGCGATGGAGCTGCTTCTCGCCCGCATGGCACAGGTGCTGCACGACATGGAGTATGCCTACCAGCAGGGAGACGGCTCAAGCGACAACCCCTATGTCATCATGCGCCCCGCACAGCTCGACCACATGCACGACGTACTGGTCAAGGAGCAGATGATCTACTTCGTGCTCGGGGCCGACATCGATATGGCGGGATACAACTGGAAGCAGCTCAACACCCAGGAGAACAACTATAAGTACCGCATCAACCTCGATGGGCGGGGCCACATAATAAGCAACCTCACGCCCGACGGCACTAAGTACAACCCCAGCTTCTTCGGTGTGCTCTGCGGAGAATGCCGCAACGTGGGCTTCCTCAATGCCCGTGTGGAGAGCAGCACAAGCACGTCGGCCATCCTGTGCGGCTACATGGGACACAGCACCTACAAGGATGCCGAGGGCAACCTTATGCCCGTCATCGTGGAGAACTGCTACTTTGAGGGGACCATCACAGGCAAGAGCTATATGGGTGCCATAGGCGGTACGCTCAACTATTCACCCGTCATCATACGCAACTGCTACACCAACGTGCAGGTGCAGGGAACGGGTGCAGTGGGCAACTATGGCGGTGGCATGGTCGGCCGCGTGCGCACGGCTCTCACCATCGAGCGCAGTTACACAGCCGGAGAAGTGTCGGCCTACACAGCGGGCGGCATCGTGGCAGGCGGACAGCTTTCCTCTACGGCAGGCGCCACATACAACAAGGTATTGGCATGGAACAGCGCCGTGGAGGGCAACACAGCCAGCCCCTTGGGCAACATCACCGATAAGGACCAGCTGGAGGGAGTGCTCCTGGCTGCCAAGATGAAGGTGAACGGAGAGCCGGCAGAGGACGGTCAGACGGATGACGCACTGCGCCAGGCAGCTGCCACATGGGGCGCTCCGTGGCACTCCAACCCCGCTGCAGGCAATGGCTATCCCATACTGGAATGGCAGTACAAGCGTGGCGACTACCGCGAGAAATGCGGCTTCCCCATCCCCAGCGGCATCATAGCCACACCCTCGGCAGAGCACCCCAATACCCAAGCCACCTACGACCTGCAGGGGCGCCAGGTGCATCACCCCACCCGCGGACTCTATATCCGTAACGGAAAGACGGTGCTGGTCAAATAGCAGCACCACACCCATACACCCCCTGAGGGGCGGCTGCCCACAACAGGCAGCCGCCCCCGTAACAAGGGACAGCGTGCCACCCGCCTGAGGCACAAGCTACCGGCACACAGCCAGAAGCACACATGCATATCCTACCTAATGATATATATGAAAAAAAGCAACATCATCTCTCACTGCCCGCGGCGGCTTCTGCTGGCGGGCGCATTGGCTCTGGGCGCCCTGCACAGCACGGCGCAGGACAGCAAGCCAACGCTCTTCCTCATCTCGAACAGCCACCTGGACACCCAATGGAACTGGGATGTGAAGACCACCATCAACGACTACGTGCACAAGACCATGACGGAGAACATGGCGCTGATGGACAAATACCCGGCCTTTGCACTCAACTACGAGGGTGCCATCAAGTACATGTGGATGAAGGAGTACTACCCCACGGAATTTGACAAGCTGCGCTCCTACGTGTCCAGCGGCCGCTGGCACGTGAGCGGCATGTCGGTTGATGCCAGCGATGTAATGGTCTCCTCGGCCGAGAGCATCCTGCACAGCATGCTCTATGCCAACCGCTTCTACCGCCAGGAGTTCGGCGTGCGGGGCGGATACGACATCATGTTGCCCGACTGCTTTGGCTTCTCCTATGCCCTACCCACGCTGGCACGCCATGCCGGCATCAGGGGTTTCCACACGGCCAAACTGGCATGGGGTGCCGCCTCCTACGACCGTCTGGCACCCTTCGGAGTGTGGCAGGGGGTGGACGGCAGCCAAATTTATGCCATCTACAAGCCCGGTGCCTATGACTCCCATGAGGAGTTCAACAAGGACATGACCACCGACCAGAGTACGCTGGAGAAGGCCAGGGCAAATGCCGCAGCCTATGGCGTGCCCGCCGTCTTCCGCTATGTGGGGCCGCGCAGCGACCATGGCGGAGGTCTGCAGGACAAAGCGGGAAGCACAGGAGAGAACACGCCCTACTGGCTCAACCTCAGTGCGCAGAAGCAGGATGGCGACTTGCGGGTGGTGCTTGCCACGCCCGACCAGTGCTTCGACTACCTCGACAGCCTGCGCAATGAGCGCTTCCAGGTGTGGGACGGCGAACTCCCCATGCGCTCCCACGGCGTAGGCAGCTACACCAGTTGGGGCTTGCTGAAGCGATGGAACAGGAAGACCGAGCTGCTGGCCGACGCTGCCGAAAAGGCTTCGGCACTCTCCCACTGGCTGGGCGCCCGGCCTTATCCTGCCACTCAGCTGCGTGAAGCATGGGTGAGAATGCTCTGGCAGCAGCATCACGACGGCATCACCGGCACCTCCACCCTCGCTGCCAACGACATCTCATACAATGAATATTACTTGGCCAACAAGCAGTTCGCCCAAGAGCTGCGTGCCTCGGTAGGTGTCGTCACCGCCCTGATGGATACCCGGGCAGAGGGCCAACCCATGGTGGTATATAACCCTCTGTCGCAGGAGCGCACCGATGTGGTGGAGGCCGAGATGGAATGCGCCACACAGCCCGACGGTCTGCGCGTCATAGCGCCCGACGGCAGGGAGGTGCTCTCACAGGTACTCTCCTATGACCCCAAAGCCCACCGCCTGCGCTTCCTCTTCGCTGCTACGGTGCCCTCGCTGGGCTGCGCCGTGTATGACATCCGACTGGGCGAACCCTCACAGCTCACTTCCACCCTCACCGCAGATGCCTCCACACGTCAGATGAACAACGGCCGCTACCGCGTGATAGTGAGCAGCCAAGGCGATGTGGGGCAGGTGTACGACCTGCAGAACAAGCGTGCCGTGCTCAACACAGTGCACCAGCAGATGATATACGACCACGAAGACACATGGCCCGCATGGGAGGTGAGCTACACCGACGTGTGCCGTGCGCCGTCGGCCACACTGGGCAGCGGTGCCCAGGTGACGCTGGTGGAGGACGGACCGCTGCGCAAGTCGTTCCGTGTGGAACGCAGCCAGGCGGGCAGTACTTTCGTGCAATACATACGCATGACAGCGCTCTCCGACCGCATCGACTGCGTCAATGAAGTGGACTGGCAAACGCAGGAGCGCATGCTCAAGGTGCAGTTCCCCTTCCCCTTCAGCACCAGCCAGGACACCTACGACATCTCTCTGGGCACCATCACACGCGGCATACGCAACGCCGACTGCTACGAGGTGCAGGGCCACCAGTGGGCCGACCACACCGCTGCCAGCGGGCTCTATGGTGTGTCGATACTGAATGACTGCAAGTACGGATGGGACAAGCCCGATGCCCGCACCCTGCGCCTGACCCTGCTGCACACCCCTTCGTGCGGCGGATACAAGCACCAGGCCAACATGGACATGGGACCCAATCAGTTTACCTATGCCATCCTGCCGCATGACGGAGGGTGGAACCAGCTGACGCAGACCGAGGCGGCACGGCTCAACCAGCCCCTCATGGCCTTCACCGCACCCGCCCACCCCGGCACGCTGGGGCGCACCGTATCGCTGGCAGCAGTGAGCACCGACAGCGTGAGCATCAAGGCGCTCAAGCGGGCCGAAGACTCTGACGAACTCATCGTGCGCCTGTATGAATGGACAGGGAGCGAGCTGCACGACGTGCGCGTCACCTTCCCAGCGCCCATAGAGCACGCCCGCGAGGTGAACGCACTGGAGGAGAAAGTGGGCGATGCCGCCTTCCACGACAGCACGCTCACCTTCAGCATGAGCCGCTACCAGCCCCGCACCTTTGCCGTCAGGCTGAAGAGTCCCGCCCTGCAGCCCGACACCACTGCCCTGTGGGGCACACCGGTGAACCTCCCATACAACATCGACGTGATGAGCTATGACCGGTCGAGAGGCAATGCCGCCACCATCATCCCCTATGCCTACCCTGCCGAGCAGGTACCCGACACGCTCCAGAGTGGCGGAGTAACCTTTGTGATGGGCGACAGGAAAGACGGTGCACGCAATGCCGTGCGCTGCAGCGGACAGGACATCACGCTCAAGCCGGGAGCCGGGGAGAGCAAACTGTGCCTGCTGATGGCCAGTGGCAACGAGCAAGGCAGCACCGCCCGCGTGGTGGTGGGCAACGATACCACTACCCTGCAAGTGCCCTTCTACACAGGCCGGGTGGGGCAGCCCCTCACCTGCACCAACCTGGAGGCACACTACACACGCGACAATGTGGCACTAACCATCTCGCACGCCCACTCGGTGAGCGGCAAGAGCAACGTGACCATGCAGCACATGATGGCCTATCGCTATAGCGTGCCCCTGCCCCAGGGAGCCTCATCGGTGCGCATCCTGAGCAGCGATGCACACCTGCTGCTGCTGGCTGCCACCACCTCGTCATCGCCCATGGACGACCTGCAGGATGCCACTCCCATCACCACCGAGATAGACTACCGCGAACTGGGCAGCGCACGTGACGGCGGCGAGGACGGCCGTCTCATACCGCGCACGGTGACCTGCTCGCACCAGAACGGCACCAAGGAAGCCGCCGCCATGGCCAATGACCAGGACACAGGCACCAAGTGGTGCGTGACCTCGGGGCAGAGTCAGACACCATGGCTGGAGTACACCTTTGACCGCCCCATGGTCATCACACGATGGATGATGCTGGGTGCGGCCGCCGAGAACGGCAACTACGTGCCCCGCGCCTTCACACTGCAATACCAGGACGAGAGCGGCACATGGGTGGATGCCGATGCCGTGACCGGAAACGCGCTCAACAAATGCCTGCGCCCCGTGAGCGCCATCACCACCCAGGCCGTGCGCCTGCAGATGGTGCAGGGCGAGCAAGAGGGCTACACCACACGCATCTATGAGTTTGCCGTCTATGGCCACCCCAAGGACGAGACTGCCATAGGCAGCATCGCGGCAGGGCACAAGCCCACAGGACGCATCTACGACCTGCAGGGCCGGCAGGTGCTCAACCCCACACGCGGAATCTATATCAGAGACGGGAAAAAGGTGCTGATGAAGTGAGCACGGCTTACTGACCAAGCCCGAGCCATGCCGAAGGAGCATCTGCCCATGCTGCTTCGCTATGGTCCACAGACCGGTGGCTGACACTGGGAGACCTCCTCCACAGTGTCAGCCACCACTTTTTTTGCACCGAAAGATAAGGTTTCTGATAAGGAGACAGCCCACTGGCCATCAGTATCTCAATATAAATGATTAACTTTGCCGCCTGTTTGGCACCCTCGTGACACCGCTATGGGTCAGGAGGCGCTGCACACACGGGCGGCACACACGCCGCATGGTCATCAATCACAGAATACACCCCAACCAATGGAAAAGAAATCTCCCAACCGCGACGCGCTGGATTTCGCACACGAACCCGTAGGGCGGCTCTTCCGCCAGATGTTCTTTCCCACGCTGCTCGGACTGGTTTCCATGGTGGTGCTCAACATCACCGACGGAGCCTTCGTAGGGCATGGAGTGGGCAGTGACGCGCTGGCAGCAGTCAACATAGTAGCGCCCCTCTTCCTGCTGAGCGGAGGCGTGGGCCTGATGATGGGCATCGGTTGCAGCGTGGTGGCAAGCATCCACCTCTCGCATGACAACCGCCATGCCGCCGACCTGAACGTCACTCAGGGCATACTGGCCAGCCTGGTGGCAGGCGTCATACTCTCGGCCGTGGTGCTCTCGGCACAGGAGTGGGTGTGCCGCCTCTTCGGCTGCACCGAGCGACTGATGCCGCTTGCCTGCTCCTATCTCAGGTGGATAGCCTTGTTCATGCCCCTCAATATGTTTGGCACCACAGCCATGTTCATGGTGCGCCTCGATGGGTCGCCACGCTTCGCCATGGCTGTCAACTGCACCGCCGCAGGCCTCAACATCCTGCTCGACTGGCTCTTCGTCTTCCCCCTGCAGATGGGTCTGGAGGGCGCGGCAATAGCCACCTCGCTCTCCTTCGGTGTGTGCACCCTGCCCGTCCTCTATTATGTGGCACGCCTCTCACGCAGTGTGCGCCTGTGCCGCATCAAGCTGTCGGCCACCAGCCGCCGCCTCACGCTGCGCAACCTGGGCTACCAGTGCCAGATAGGCTTCTCGGCGCTGCTGGGCGACCTGGCCATAGCATCGGTGCTGATAGTGGGCAACTACAACTTTGTGAAGTACCTGGGCGAGGATGGCGTGGCCGCTTACTCGGTGGCCTGCTACTGCTTGCCCATCGCCTTCATGATGGGCAATGCCATCGTGCAGAGTGTACAGCCCATCGTGAGTTTCGCCTACGGGCATGGCGACAGCGTGCGCATGCGCGCCGCCACACGCCTGGCCGTGGGCACCGCAGTGGGCATGGGTCTGCTGGGCATGACATTCCTGGGATTCGAGGGCGGCATCGTCTCATCCACCTTCCTGCCTGTCAGTTCGCATGCCTTCACGCTCTGCCGCCACGGCCTGCCGCTTTTCTCGCTCGCCTTTCTGTTCATCACCGTCAATATCGTGCTCATAGGTTACATGCAGAGCACCGAACAGAGCACCTCGGCCACGCTCTTCACACTCCTGCGCGGCTTCGTGCTGTGCATCCCCAGCTTCATTCTTCTGCCCATGGTGATAGGCAACGACGGCCTGTGGATGGCATTGCCCCTGGCCGAGGCACTCACCACGGTGTGCATCGTGGCGGCATGGCGCATGGGGCTCATGCACAAGAAGAAGTAGCACCAGCCCGATTCACCCACTCTTCCCACACCACTCCCCACCGTCCTGCCCCACAGCGGGACGGAGGGCGCAGTGCGCTGCAACAGCCAACGCACCGCGCTGCGATGCCCGATGCAGTGCGCTGCGATGCCCGATGCACCGCACTGCGTCATTTGGGACGGAATGATGAGGGAAAAGGAGGAATACCGCGCAAGCCAAAAGACGGCCCGCCAGACGAGGCCGTGAAATGCGGCCATAGGACAGAGATACAGCATGATGACAGGATGCCTGAGGCAAACACCCATCAGCATGACAAGTTCGCCCCATCCCCTTCAACCCAATGCCAGACAAATGGAGAGAGGCTGCATTGCCCGAAGCGGAGCAATGCAGCCTCTCTCACAATATGTGTCCAAAGCCCGTCAGCAGCCTCTTGCCACTGGCTGACAGGCCATAAAACCCTGTCCTACTCCACCGTGGTAGCAGCCACCACAACGGCATTGACGGTGCCTCCACGCTTGGTGTAGGTGCCGTTCACCTTGATGCCACGGGCCTTGCTGCCCGTATTGATCACGGTGGTGGTGCCGCCCGTCACCAGGAGATTCTTCTCAACCTTGATGCCCATACAGCGGTGCGGGTCATGGCCAACCGCGGTGTTGGTGCACTTGGCGCCGTTTGCCTCGATGTAGATTTGCGGCTCGCCATTGTCGGCACTGATGGTCATATTGCCATCGGTCTGTATTCCGCGCGACCCGTTACCGTTGGCCAGGATGCGTATGTTGCCGCCGGAGATGAACACGTCGCCTGCATCGTTCTTGATGCCCTTGTAGTCCTCGTGGGCGATGACGGCGTTGATGGTGCCTCCCTTAATGAATATCTTGCCGTTCTCTTCCTTGTCGGGGTCGGGAGTAAGGTTGTTGGCAAGCAGCATGGTCTCCACCTGTATGCCGTCGCAGGCAGTGTTCTCGTCGATGGTGATATTGCCGCCGCTCATGAGCAGGTACTGTCCCACGTGGATGGCATCGGCAGCCGCCTTCTTGATGATGATGCTTCCTGTGGATTTCTTAAGCTGCAGATACTCCTTGCATGCGAAGGCGTGTCGGGTGTTGCCGCTCACTGTGAGAGTGCCTGCACCCTCCATCTCCACGTGTCCCTTGCAGTAGAAGGCGCCCTTGTGGAGCCCTCCGGCCGCATCGGTGAGCGTGTTCTGGGTGCCTGGAGCCAGGATGAGTGCCACGCGCTTGCCGCACTGGATGTCGATGGCAGGCCCCTGGGTGGATGTGAGGTCGAGGCCGTTGAGGGTGAACTTGCACTTCAGCGGGCCTGTGTAAGTGAGGGAGCCGTTGCTGCTCTGGCCCTGTAGCACGGTCTCCAGTTCCTGCTTCACATTGGTGCTCACGATGCTCACATTGGCACCGTTCACGCTGTAGGTCACGCCCGGAGCGTTTCCTGCATCCACAGTGGCCTGCTCACCCTGGAAGTTCACGGTGATGACATGCACCATGGTGATGCTGTCGATGCCTGCGGTGCTGTACTGCTTGCCGCCCACCTGCAGCGTGGAGCCGTCGGCCGAGTAGGTGATGTCCTGCAGGGCCACGCACTCACTGTTTCCCGCCTGCCAGATGCGCATGTACTGCTGCGCGCTGGCAGCGGTGGCGGCAACGAGGCAGAGCAGGGCTATGAATGTCCTTTTCATAATCATTCCTCCTTAGTGTATCAAGCCAGATGACGGTTTCTTATTTCTTTATCTTGATGGTCTGCTCGCCCATGCTGGCCACATAGACACCCTTGGGAAGCGACTCCAGGCTGATGCGGGCGCCGTCCTTCACTTGTGCCATCTGCACCAGCACGCCCGCAGCATTGTAGATGTAGAGCATGCCCGAGCCTGTCACACTGAGTGTGTTACCCTTGCAGGTGAGGTTCTTCTCCTGGGTGGGCAGAGCCTTGATGGCGGTCGGGTTGGCCGTGAAGGTCATCTTCTGCAACCCGGCGAGGGGGTAGGTGAAGGTCTGTCCGTCGGTTGTGGTCACCATGGCATTGCCTCCGGCGAAACTGATTTTCTGCACTGTGGGCAGTGAGATGCTCTGCTCGGAACCCGTGGATGTCACCGTGAGGTAGTTGTACTCGTCGGCTGCTACTGGTGCCACACCGAGCAGGGCGGCTACAGCCATTATCATAATCCTTTTCATTGTCAATCCTCCTTTTTACATGGATATGTTATACTGAATCTTTCATTCTGTAGTGAGATGGGACGAGGATGGCGGCGAGGCTCAGAATTCAAACTGATAACCTATGCTGGCCGCATGGATGCGCTCGTGCAGGCGCTGGTGATTGTCCTCGTCGTCATGGATGTGTGCCGTGAAGATGTATGCGAAGGACACGCTGTGCTGCTTGTTTATCTTGTACTCGCAACCGATGCCCGTGCGCACTTTCTCCAGGTTCATCTTCTGCCCGCTATTGAGACTGTTGTGCGTCTCAACGGACAGGTAAGGACCCCACGGGCAGTGTTTCTTGTCATACTCCAGCTTTAACCTGCTGCGCAGAACGTGGTCGCTCTCGGCAGGCTTGGTGCGTTCCTTGGTCTCGGGGTCGTCCCATTCGTACACCGGACCGTTGTGGGTGTACTTCTCCTCGCAGCGGTACTTGGTGCGGTTATAGGTTACCTCGGTACGGCGGGTGAACTGGTAACGCTCGCGCAGCGAGATGCGCAGCCATCCGCCCAGCTTCACGGTACCCGTGGCATCGAAGCTCAGGCGGTGGCGGGGCGACCAGAACTTCTCGTCGTGGTTGTATCCGTCATATTTGCCATCGTCCTTGTCATAGTGGGGCTTGTCCTCTGCAGGGCTCTTGCGATAGAGGAAGTTGTAGCCGGCTCCCAGCTTGAAGTACTTGACGGGCTTGTATGTGGCGTTTGCCCCAATGGACCAGCGTGTCTCCTTCTGTGCACGCATCTCGGTCTCGAGGCCCACATTCCATTGCTTGTTGACGGACTTCTGGATGCCTATCTCCGTCCACAAGGCGCCGTTGTCATCGCCCTCGGCCTGTACGGCGAGGGGCATGAGTGCCATCAGGGGCAGTATCAGCAAGGACTTTCTCATATTATATATATATAAGGTGAATACGTTGGAATATCTCTGATTTTACATTGGAGTGCAGCAGATTTTACGTTGGAGTGACACTCCCGGCTTATCGCGGCATGCGTGTTATCTGCTCGATGCTGTTGCCGCGATCCTTTGGGTCATCGTAGTAGATGCGTATCAGGCAGCTGTCCTTAAGGAAGTCTATCATGCCGACCTCCACTTTGAGGATCTTCAGACCGGTGCGCTTCTCCAGGTCTGCCTTCAATTCCTCGCGCTTGTCGGGCGCTATGAGGGCCACGTTATCGTACTTGATGTACTTGCTGCAGTTGCTACTGACGAGCTTGCTACTCTCAAAGAGCCACGCCAGCATGATGAACATCAGATTGGCGAAGACTATTGTCAGCAGTCCTACACCCGACCAGTAGTCGCTCTTGGGGTGGTACTCGGCACGTGCCATGGCATTGACCACACTCACAGCAACCAGCATGAAGAGATAGGTCATCTCTCTGATGGGCACAGCCTCGGTGCGGTAGCGTATGATGCCGAAGATGGCAAACAGGCCCAGCGCTGCGCCTGTGTTCATCACGTCACCCTCCATCAGGGTCACCAGCATGAAGATGCTGATGGACATGATGATGAATACGAACATGTAGTCACGGCGGTTGCTCTTGGGGAAATAGAAGTAGCGTGCGATGACGGCCACCACTATGAAGTTGATGACAAAGCGAATGACGAGTGACACGAACTGCTTGGGATCAAAGAAGGTTATCCCTATCAGCTCGGCCATACGGTAGTTGATGTCGGAAAAGAAGTCCATTTCTGTCTTGTATGTTAATAGTTGGTTTTAATTCGAACAAGGTTGCTAAGCATGCTTCTGCGCGCTTTCAGCCAGACACAGGTGCGCTCCCGAGAGTTTGTTGAGCACGGTCATCTTGGGTCGGAACAGGTTGTTCTTGAGCTTGCTGTTGGTCATCACGCTCCCTATGCAGTACTTGCTGAAGCCCGACGGCTTGACGCGCAGCTCCCGCAAGATGTCCAGCACGGGGCTGAAGACGTTGCCGTCACGCTTGAGCTCTATGATGACCAGGTTGCCGGTCGCGGCATCGCAGCCTGTCTCCATATTGTGGAACTGCACATCGAAGTCGATGGTAAGCCTCTCGGTCTTGCCATAGTTGACCAGCGTAATGCGCTTGAACTGGTTGCGCACCGTGGGGTGCATGTCTTCCACGCCCCTGTGCACGAGCCCCTGGAGGAATTCCTCATTGCCTCCAGCCGCCTCTATCTGCTGGCACGGCACTTCCACGCGCTTCTTCTTGGTGCGTCCGTGGTTGTTCTTGGTCTTCACCTCGAGGAAGGTGATGTCGCTGTCCATATAGGTCCTCACGCGTACCTTCTGCCTGGGAGCGTGCCCGTTGTGGTGCTCCAGGTAGAAGAGATGGTCGGGAGTATCCCAATAAGTGGTCATGTAACGGGCTATCATGCTTCCGTCAATGCACTGGGCATAGTATTTGCCCTGCGCCATGGCGAGCAGCCTGACGAGGTTCTCCTTGCTGGTCACGAACTTCGTGTCGGTCCTGTTCATCAGTCGGATGCCAGACATCTGCTCCAGCGTGATGGGCTTCAGTCTGCTCAGCAATTCCAGTATCCTTTTTTCTGTCTCCATCGCAAAACGGCACTATTCTATGGCAAATGTACACATAAAAAACTGCATTTGTGCTCCTTCGCCTTGTTTTTTTGCATGGAAAGGGCTACTTTTGCTCATAAATTATAGTTCACAGAGGTATAAACATTAAAACCCGACCTATTTATGATAGACGTAAAAGAGACTTTGGCGCAGGCCGAGGAGCGTATGGAAGAGGCTGTGATGTACCTGGAGGAGGCACTGGCGCACATTCGTGCCGGCAAGGCAAACATCCGAATCCTGGACGGCATCAAGGTGGATAGCTACGGAAGCATGGTTCCCCTCAACAACGTAGCGGCCATCAACACCCCCGATGCACGCACCATCGCCATCAAGCCATGGGACAAGAGCATGTTCCGAATCATAGAGAAAGCCATCATGGACAGCGATCTGGGCATCACCCCAGACAACAACGGCGAGATCATCAGGCTGGCTATCCCCCCATTGACAGAGGAGAGGCGCAAGCAGCTGGCCAAGCAGTGCGGCAAGGAAGAAGAGCAGGCTAAGATAAGCGTGCGCAATGCTCGACGCGACACAATCGACCGCTTGAAGAAGGCCATCAAGGACGGACTGGCCGAGGATGCCGAGAAGGACGGCGAGGCAAAGCTTCAGAAGGTGCACGACAAGTACATCCGCATGATAGACGAGCTGCTTGCCGCCAAGACCAAAGAGATAATGACCGTCTGAGCCAGATGACTCAGGAAGGTCTCGTAATAAGGAACACCGGAAGCTGGTACGTGGTCCTCACGGACTGCGGCCGTGCTTTCGAGTGCAAGGTGAAGGGCAACTTCCGCCTCAAGGGCATACGTAGCACAAACCCCGTGGCGGTGGGCGACCGTGTGCGCATCACACCGGGGGCCGATGGAGAGACGGCTCTCATCACCGAGATAACAGACCGCCGCAACTATATCATACGGCGGGCATCGAACCTCTCCAAGCAAAGCCACATCATCGCAGCCAACATCGACCAGGCGGCCTTGCTGGTGACCGTCTCGCATCCCGAGGTGAGCACCACGTTCATAGACCGCTTCCTGGCCAGCGCCGAAGCATACCGCGTGCCTGTGCTGCTGCTTTTCAACAAGGTAGATCTGTGCTCCAGTGACGAGCTCAGCTACATGGACGCCGTGTGCCGGCTCTATTCCTCGCTCGACTATACCTGCCTGAGGCTCAGTGCCAAGGAGGGCGCAGGACTCGACGAGGTGCGCTCGCACCTGCAGGGCAAGACCACGCTGCTGAGCGGCAACAGCGGTGTAGGCAAGAGCACTCTGCTTAATGCCCTGCTGCCCGATGCGCAGGCCCGCACCGCGGAAATCAGCGAGGCACACCAGACAGGCATGCACACCACCACCTTCTCGCAGATGTTCTTCCTGCCCCAGGGCGGCGCGCTCATCGACACACCGGGCATCAAGGGCTTTGGCACCTTCGACATGGAGCGCACCGAGGTGGCTCACTATTTCCGCGAGATATTCCAGGTGGGACAGGAATGCCGCTTCGACGACTGCACCCACACCCACGAGCCGGGCTGCGCAGTGCTCCAGGCCGTGGAGGAGCACCGCATAGCACAGAGCCGCTACACCAGTTACCTCTCCATGCTGGAGGACAAGGACGAGGACCGCTACCGCAAGGCCTTCTGACCGAACCTGCCTCATCCATTCGCCCAAGAGCAGAGAGAGAAGACTCGAGACAGCCTCATCCATTTGCCCGAGAGCCGCAACAACGGGCCGACAGCATCCTGATGGGGACAACTGGGCGAGGTGAACCTCCCCAGGAGAGGCGATGCGATGGACGAAGCAGAAGGGAGATGCGAAAAACGCAGTGCGCTGCATGTGACTGCGCAGCACGCTGTGATGGCCATTGCAGCGCGCTGCAATGGCTGATGCACCGCACTGTTGCATCCTGCCCTGCATATATCCGCATGACAAGGAACGCAGAAAGCAGGCTTCCACACCATGCTCCTGCAGGCGAAGCAGGCCCTTACTCCAGCCCTCACAATGCCGTCAGCATCTCCACCCGTGCCGCCTGGGAATACCCCACCGGGCCATTGACGCGATGCCCGCACCTGTCTCACCAACCGAATCCGAAACAATGAAGTATCACAGCAGACACCCCCAGGAGGCTGCCCCACGCCCATCGGGCATGGCACGCCTCCTTGTTCTTTTACTCATGCTTGCAGTCGTAATGCCAGCCGGAGCACGACTGCGGCATGCCTCCTCCACCCTGCTCCTGGGCTGCGAGCGCGACTCGCTCTATCTGCCACTGCTCAGCGGCAGGCGCGTGGCGCTCTTCAGCAACCAGACGGGAGTAGATAGCCACGGCCTGCACACGCTGGACCGCCTGCTTGCCAGTGGCGTGAAGGTGACCACGCTGTTTGGTCCCGAACACGGTTTCCGCGGTACCGCCGACGCCGGAGAGCATGTGAGCAGTTCGGTGGACGGGCCCACAGGCATCCCCATACGCTCGCTCTACGATGGAGGCAGCACGGGGCCGGGCGATGCCATCATGCATGACTTCGACGTGCTGGTGGTTGACATACAGGATGTAGGGCTGCGCTTCTATACCTATTATATAAGTATGTTGCGGCTGATGAACCGCTGCGGACAGACGGGCAGGCAGGTGGTGGTGCTCGACCGCCCCAATCCCACGGGCCACTATGCCGATGGTCCCATCCTGGAAGATAGTCTGCACAGCGGTGTGGGTGCGCTGCCCATCCCCGTGGTGCATGGCCTCACGCTGGGCGAACTGGCCCTCATGGCTCAGGGCGAGGGCTGGGTGGAGCATCCGTGCAGCCTCACCGTCATCCCATGCAGGGGCTACACCCACAGCACGCTCTACACTCTGCCCGTGGCTCCAAGCCCCAATCTGCCCGACATGCGCAGCATCTACCTCTATGCCAGCATCTGTCCCTTCGAGGGCACTACGCTCTCGCTGGGCCGGGGCACCGACCACCCCTTCCAGATGTACGGCCATCCCGAGCTCCGGGGATGTTCCTTCTCCTTCACTCCGCGTAGCATGCCCGGTGCCAAGAACCCGCCCCTGCTGAACCAAGAGTGCCGTGGAGTGGATCTGTCAGCGCTCCCAATGGACAAACTGGAGCGCTGGGACAGGATTCATCTGGAGTATGTGATAGATGCCTATGAGCGTATGGAGGACAAGGACAACTTCTTCGGTCCACGCGCACATTTCTTTGACCTTTTGATGGGAACGTCCCGCGTACGACAAATGATTGTGGAGGGAGCCTCCGAGAAGGATATCAGGCGCACCTGGAAAAGCGGTCTCAAGCGCTTCCTGCGCCAGCGCAAACCCTATCTGCTGTACCCCTAAACAGGGAAAAGGACAAGCATTTGCAATACAGACGTGACATTCTGCCAAAATAGAGGAAACATTTTGGCAGAATGCCTCTGCCTTTCTATATAAATATGTACATTTGCCTTCGAGAAAGCCCCAAACGGGCTCTTTCCCCGGTGGCAAAGCATTACCGCACCCATACGACAATAATTTATAACTCTATAAAAACTGTTCAATTATGAGAAAAGCTACACTAAGTTCGACCCTACAGGTCTTTCTGATGTTCCTCGTGGCGCTATTCGCCAGTGGAGCCAATGCGCTTGCAGAGGAAACGCTGTACAAGACGTTGACATTCTCAAAGGAAACAAACGGGAAAAGCATCAGTTCATACACAGAAACCTGGACTGCCACCATTGATGAGTTTACCTGGAGCATTGCCAATTTCAACAACAACAAAAACGGATGGCAATACATTAAATGTGGAAGAAAGGATAACCCCTCTATCGCTTCCATTACCAATACCACAGCCTTTGACCAGCCTGTGTCCAGAGTTGCAGTCACAATAGATAAAGTTACTACCGCAAACGTCAACTCCATCAAGCTGATTGTACATGCAGGAGATGTGTCCAGCAAGGCCACAGAAACCATTGTGGCTCCGGAAATAAAGAAAGGAACACTGGAGTTTGATATTGCCCACCCCGATGCAGCTAACGTGCTCCAACTGGTATTTGACTGTAAAAAAGGAAGCGCTAACGGCATAGTGCAAGTATCAAAGGTAGAGTATTATGCAACCACAGGAGGAGGTGGCGAGGTGACTGCCAAGGCCGCAGCTCCAGAGCTGACTGCCGATTTCTCATTCGAGGAAGCAAGCAGCGAGGTGACCATCACCAATAAGGAAGAGGGCGGCACGGTGTATTACACCACCGACGGAAGCGACCCCACCACCGAGAGCGAGCACTTCACCGAGGCCAGCAAGACCCTTGTCATCACTGCCACAACCACAGTCAAGGCCATGGCCACTGCTACAGGCAAGGACAACAGCCGCATCGTATCGGCCACCTATACCAAGAAGGAGCCCGCTCCCACCTATAAGACTGTGGCAGAGTTCATCGCTGCCAGACCCGAGACAGAGGCCAGGCTCCAGCTCACCGATGCACTCGTGTATGGCAACAAGGGCAATATGAACATCTTCCTGCACGATGGCACAGGCATGATACAGCTCTTTGACGGAGGCAAGGGCTTGCCTGCCGGCATCAAGTACGGCACTCGCGTGACCGCCACATTCGCAGGCACCTACCTTCTCTATAGCGGACAGCACGAGATGAAGGACGCCAAGCTGGTGGGCGAAGCCACCATCACCGAGGCTGACACTCCGTATGGAATGAAGGAAGTGACCGCTGCCGAGGTGACCGAAGAGATGGTAGGACAGCTGGTGACCGTGAAGGGAGTGACCTTCCAGGCCGACAAGATGGACAAGGGCAAGGTCATCGTAAAGGACGGCGAGACCGCTCTCACCATCTACAACTCACTGCGCATTACCGTCCCCACTACGCTGAACACCATCCAGAAGGCCAATGTGTCGGGCTTCGTGCTGCAATATGTCAAAAATGAGAACGAGAAGGAACTGCAGATCGTGCCCGTCACGACAGACTTCGTAACCTACACCCCCAAGGAGAACACCCTGCAGAACATAGCCGAGTTCCTCGCTGCCAAGCCCACAGAACCGACCAAGGTGCAGCTGGCCAACGCGCTCGTATATGGAAACGTAGAGAACAAAAACATCTACGTATATGATGGCACAGGCATGGTACAGCTCTACAACAGCACCGACAAGCTGCCTGCCGACATCGTGTACGGCACTCGCCTGACCGCTGTAGTAGAGGGAACATACGGTTGCAGCAGAGGGCAAGACCTGCTGAAAGACGCCAAGCTGACAGGTGAATATGCTGTCACCAAGACTACCACTCCGTATGAGGCCAAGGAGGTAAAGGCTGCTGACGTGACCGCAGAGATGACCGGACAGATGGTGACCGTAATGGGAGTGACCTTCCAGAGTGATAAACTGGATGCGCAGAAAGTGGAGATAAAGGACGGAGAGGCCGCTCTCACTGTTCACAATGCGCTGGACATCGCTCTCCCCGAAACCTTCGTCACAGACCAGAAGGCCAATGTGAGGGGCTTCGTAATGCAGGACGACGACAACGGCCAGCAGACTCTGCAGATCATTCCAGTGTCCTATGAATTCGTGACCTACGAGGAGAAGACCCGTCCCGAACTCTCCTTCGAGAAGGCGCTCATCGAGCTGCCCATGGGCGAGACAGCCGTTTCAGCCAATGCACTCACCTGCAATTCCGACGGTGCCGTGACCTACTCCAGCAGCGATGAGAACGTGGCCACTGTGGCCCAGGACGGCACTGTGACTTTCGTAGGATGCGGCTTGGCCACCATCACAGCCACCGCTGCCGCCACCGGCTCATACGCTGAGGGCACCGCATCATACAAGGTTCTCTTCCTGAGCGGAGACGGCACATGGGAGCACCCCTACAGCCCCGTGGATGTAATCAACAGCACTTCCATCAAGGACGGAGATGATATTACCGTCGCCGGCTACTACGTGGGTTATCCCGGCCAGGGCGATGCACCCACAGCCGACAAGTTTGAGAACAGCGCCATGGCACTCTCTTCTGTCACTGAAGGCGTGTCGGCCGAGAACACCATCCCCGCTGCTGTGCACAAGAACCTGCGTGAGGGAATCACCACAGAGGACAATATCGGCCAGTGGGTAGTGATTACAGCCAAGAAGAATAAGTACTTCGGCAAGCCCGGCATCAATCAGCCTAACACCAATCAGCGCATTGCCATCGGCAAGATAGAGATGGACGCCGAGGGTTACGCCACATTCTACAGTGCCGTACCTGCCATTGTGCCCGAAGGCTTACAGGCCGGACTGGTGACTGTGAACGAGCAGCAGCGCCTGCTCATCAACTATTGCTATGGTGCAGGAGAGGTCATCCCCGCCAAGACCGGCGTGCTGCTCAAGGGTGCCGAGGGCTCTTACCCACAGGTGTTCCAGGCTGCCACCACCACCGTACCCGCCGAGAACCTGCTCCACGGCACCATCACCGACCAGGAGACAGCCGCTCCCGAAGCCGGTAAAGACTACCGCTTCTACAAACTCTCACTGGACAATGACAACCAGAACCTGGGTTTCTACTGGGGTGCAGAGGATGGCGCAGCCTTCCTCAACAAGGCAGGACGTGCCTATCTGGCCATCGAGAAGACAGAAGCAGCCGTGAAGGGCTTCTCCATCACCGACCTCGAGACCGGCATCGGCCAGGTTAGCGGCAACGAGACAATGAGCAACGGAGCCGTGTATGACCTGCAGGGCCGTCGCGTGGAGAAGGCTGTGCGTGGCATGTATATACAGAACGGACGCAAGTTCATGGTCAAATAAGGTAATCCCCATCCCCGCATAGCCGCCCCCGGGCGACTGTGACCGGAGCAAGCAAGCCCGCTGTGGAAAGTTCCGCAGCGGGCTTTTGCATCTCCCCCATAGCACCCCTCGCCATCCCGCTCTGTTGTGGGCGAGAAAACGCAGTGCGGTGCGATGGCCTGTGCAGCGTGCTCCATTGGCCGATGCAGCGCGCTGCGATGACCGATGCAGCGCGCTGCGATATTTGTCCCACCCCAATTAGGGAAACTCCCCACAGCTTTCTGCATTTTCCTCGGGCGGTGTCGTGGAAAAGGAATACCTTTGTGGCAGAACAATAAAAAAGGAATGGATTATGAAGAAGATAAGCACACTCTGTATAGCACTCTGCGCTGTGATGGCCACCACCGTGCTCTCGTCCTGCGACGACGATATGTCACGCGCCATGACCCTCTCGGGTGAATGGAGGGGGGACTTCGGCATGTTCTACGAATATGAGTACTATGGCCGCATCTACACATTCAACTCCTACGACACACGCCTGGTGTTCTATCCCGACTATGACTATGCCACACATGGATACGGCAAGCAGGTGGATTACTATGACCAGGGGCCTTACGTGTATCAGTATTACTACTTCAACTGGTATATCGACCGCGGCGATCTGGTGCTGGACTATCCCTACGACCCCAACCTCAATACGGTGATCCACGACTACCACATGTCCAGCAGCACCTTCTATGGCTACTTCGGCAACTCAAACAACAAGTTCTATCTGCGCAAGACAGCCGACTACTACGACTGGGGAGGCTTCACCGGCAATTACTACTACGGGCCGCGCGACAACTGGTACTACGGTTACCGCAACTACGTGAAGCGACAGCAGGCTCCTGCCGACTCGCTCAGCCCCATCGCGCCACTGCCCTCCGACAGCACCGCCGCCCCGCAGGGACACATCGTGCGCCGCGGCAACCGGTTCGGCGGGATGCAGTAGGCGGTTACAGCCAAAGCATGACACAACGAGGGGACGTGCCCATGACAGGCGCGTCCCCTCGCTATGTATCGGGGCGGGCAATGCTCAGAGTTTGTTCTGCTTGAGCTTCTCCACGAACTCATCGATGCGCTGCAGCTGCACGGGGATGTCTATCTGCTGCGGACAGTGCGGCACACAGGCGCGGCACTGTATGCAATGGTCGGCCTGGCGCAGGCGCGGCACGCTGCGGTCATAGCTCACCAGGAAGGCCCTGCGTGCCTGCTGGTAGTTCTTGGCCTGCTGGCTCTCAGGCACCTGCCCGCGGTTGACACAGCGGTTGTAGTGCGTCAGGATGGCCGGGATATCCAGCCCGTAGGGGCAGGGCATGCAGTACTTGCAGTCGTTGCAGTCTATCGTGGGGTAACTCTTGATGAGACTCGCCGTCTCTCCCTCGAGCCATTCCTGCTCCTCGGAGGTGAGTGGCTCCAGGGGCGAATAGGAGCGTATGTTGTCCTGCAGGTGCTCCATGTAGGTCATGCCGCTCAGTACGGTGAGCACGTCAGGCTTGCTGGCGATGTAGCGGAACGCCCAGCTGGCCACGCTGTTCTCCGGTTTGCGCTGCTTGAGATGCGCCACCACGTGGTCGGGCACCTTGCTCAGGCGTCCCCCGAGGAGCGGTTCCATGATGACAGCCGGTATGCTGCGCTTCACCAGCTGGCCGTACAGGTACTCTCCGCTACGCGAGCGGTCGGCATCGTTATGCCAGTCGCAGTAGTTGGCCTGTATCTGTACGAAGTCCCAGTGATACTGCTCGTGGTGCTCGAGCAGCCAGTCGAAGACAGCCACGTCACCGTGGAACGAGAAGCCCAGATTCCTGATGCGTCCTGCCTCGCGCTGCTCCATGAGCCACTGCAGCAGGCCGTTGTCGAGGTAGCGCTCGTGCAGTGTCTTCATGCCTCCACCGCCCACGGCATGCAGCAGGAGGTAATCTACATAGTCGGTCTGCAGGTATCTGAGGCTGTTCTCAAACATCTTCTGCCCCTCCTCCAGCGGGTATTGCTGGGGGCTGAAGTTGCTTAGCTTGGTGGCTATGAAGTACTTGTCACGGGTATAGCCACTGGCCTTCAGCGCCTCTCCCAGCGATGCTTCACTGCGTCCCTGGCAGTATGCGGGCGAGGTGTCGTAGTAGTTCACGCCATGGTCGAGTGCATAGCGGCACAGGCGGTTTATCTCTTCCTGGTCCAACTCTTCGCGGCTCACCTTCTCGTCCTTGCCCCTGCCATCGCCCTTGATGGTGGGCAGGCGCATCCATCCATAGCCCAGGATGCTCACCCGCTCGCCCGTCTTGGGGTTGGTGCGGTAGGTCATCTTATCCACCGGTACGGGGTCGGTGTGGTGTCCTGCGGGGTCGAGGTTGTCATGGCGGCTGCCTGTACCCATGCCGCATCCCGCCAGCACGGTGCCTGCCGCAGCGGCTCCCGTGGTCTTGAGAAAGCCTCTTCTGTCTATCTTACTGCTCATGATGATATGTCTTAATGGTGAATGAAAGGTCAGATTTCACGGTGCACCTCATGTCCCTCCACGTGGATGGCGCTGAGGGGACGGCTTGGGCAGAGGTTCTCACAGGCCCCGCAGCCTATGCACACCTCCTCGTTGACCACGGGGATGAGCAGTGCCTGCTCACGCGGAATGGGCTGGTTGTCGGCATCGAGCCAGCGCCGGCCGTCGAAGTGGACCCCTTGCACGAGCGGCACCATCTGTATGGCCTGTGCCGGACACTTGCGTGCACACAGTCCGCAAGTCTTGCCGTCGCGCACAGGGATGCAGAGGTCGCGTGTCCACACTGCGTGTCCCACCTGTATGGCAGTGCGCTCCTCCACGGTCACGGGCTGTATGGCACCGGTGGGGCAAACCTGGCTGCAGCGGTTGCACTCCGGCCTGCAATAACCACGTTCATAGCTCACCTCGGGCTGCATCAGGCGGTCGGCCTTGCTGCTGGGGCGCAGTACGTCATTGGGGCAAGCGTCGATGCACAGCTGGCATGCGATGCAGTGCTGGCGCATGTTGCGTGCCGAGAGTGACCCGGGAGGCGTTATCAACGTCTGTCGCTTGGGCTTCTGCTTCCTCTCTATCAGTGCCAGACCGCCGTCGGTGGTCTTGTCCTCGGCATGGAGCAGGGCTGTGGATGCCAGCACGGCCACCGATGTGAGCACTGCCCTGCGCCCGTTGTCCACCCCCTCCTGCGCAGCGGGGTTGTCGTGGGCTGGCGCTGCATCGGCAGGTGCAGCCGTCGGGGCGGCATTGCCGACAGGCTTGAGTGTGCCTATCCTGATGGCTCCACGGGTGCAGGCATCCTCGCAGTCGCCGCACATCACGCAGCGGCTCATATCTACCGAGTGGCTCTTGCTGTCGATGCAGGCGCTCTTGCAACTGCGGGCACACAGGCCGCAACCGTTGCAGCGGCTGGTATCTATCACCGGGCGATACAGCGGGCGTCGGGCTATCAGGCCGAGCAGCGTACCCACGGGACACACCGTATTGCACCAGGTGCGGCCGCCCCTCCATGCCAGCTGCCCTATGACCACCAGCATGACGAGCGATACCACCAGCGCCGGAAGGCTCTTCACCCACACATCCACGCTGTAGAAGGCATAGCTGTCATAGTGCTCAGCCAGGCCGGCCAGGGCATTGTTGCCCATCTTGTAGAGCGGTGCCACCAGACTTCCCACTATCCTGCCATAGGTGCCATAGGGCATCAGCAGCGACGCCGCCCAGCCGAGGTTGAGCATCAGCATCAGGCCGGCAAATGCCAGGCATGCGTAGCGCAGGATGTTCCGCGCCTCGCTGTATCTGTACTTGAAGCGCTTCCGGCGGAGCTGTGCGATGGCATCCTGCATCACACCCAGGGGGCAGATGACCGAACAATAGATGCGCCCCAGCAGCAGGGTGAGCGCTACGATGAAGAGCAGCGCCCCCACATTGAGGGCCAGCACAGCGGGCATGAACTGTATGCGGGCCATCCATCCCAGATAGGTGTGAGCCGCCCCTGTGAAGTCGAGCAGCAGCCAGGTGATGAGTACCCAGAACACCACGGCAAGCGTTGTACGGATTTTGCGAAACATGATGATAGCGTTTGGATAAATGTTACATGGGGGCGTGCCGTGCCGCGCAGTAGTCATGGATATTGGTGACGATGTGCTGCCGCGAACGCGCTATCCCTATGCAAAAATACCTGTTTCCCATTAGATTACAATGGGCAAGGCACCGGTTATTTGCGCAGAGAGGGGCAGATTCGGCAAAAGAGGGCATTCGAGCGGGAAAATCGGTAAGGTGCAGAGTAGCCTGCAGGGGGCTCCTTGCCAAGGGGGCAGTATTCCGGGGCAAATGGCGCAGTGCGGTGCATCCGTCATCGCAGCGCGCTGCATCGGCTGTCGCAGCGCACTGCATCGGCACACGCAGCGCGCTGCGTTTTCTGCATGTCCCCTTTGCCACTTCCCACGCATCCGCTTCCCTAAATCTTCACACGCAGCTGGAAGGCCAGGTCATTGCGCCAGGGGCTGTAGATGGTCTGCAGTCCCGACCCCTGAGTGGCGGCATCCAGCACACGGCGCACGCTGTAGCGGGCCTCCAGTCGCCAGTGTCCGCCGCGGCTCGTCCAGCGCCCCAGGAGGGTGCCGTGGAGCGTCTCACCATAGAGGAAAGTCTGCCCCATCGCCCCTGAGAGCGTGGGCAGGTACTCGCTCATGCCGCTTCGGCTTCCGCCCGGACGGGCATACCCCACCACCGCCGAGAGGGCCAGCGAGGGCGTGGGAAGGTCGAGGCGGACTGCCTGGAGCAGGGAGAAGCCTGTACCACTGAGCGTATGCAGCAGGCTGGCTGTGCTCTGCAGCCGCCAGTTGGACGAGGGTAGGCAGATGTACTGAAGGCGCATGCGATGGCGCACATTGCGCTTGTCATCCACCGTGTGACGCAGCACATAGCGGCCCGAGAGCGTGTTGCGCCTGTTGAAGGGGTGCACCAGCTGGTACTGGAATTCCTGCCCCGTGCGGCTGGTCTTGCAGCCATAGGGAGGCCATGAATGGTGGAAGAAATCGACGTAGGAGAGCATCTGCCAACTGTCCCATGGCTCTGCCCGAAGGTGCACAAGCAGGCCGTTCTCGTTCTGCACACGGCTGCTGCGCGACACCGAAGCCGCCTGCAGGGAGTGGTAGGCAGGGGCATAATAGCGCTGCACGGCACTGAGGGTGTAACGCGCTGTGGGCCGCCAGGTGAAGCGGTGCAGGGTGCCCAGCGCACAGGAGCCGCCCCGCCGCTCGTCACCGGCCTGCCCCACGGGCAGTCCCTGCTCGGTGCTGACGGCCGTCTCGCCCGCCACCACGAAGCGATAGACAGACTTGCCATAGTGGAGACCCGCACTGCCGAAGCGCTTGCCGCGCGGATAATAGCGCCGGTAGGCTTCGTTGCCGGGAGCCAGCAGGCGCGTGAACTGCTGGCAGTAGCCCGTGGCGCCCAGGTGCCAACCGCCATGCCGCCAGGTGAGGTTGCCGCCATAGAGATAGCTGTCAACGTCGTGCCGACGCTCGCGCTCGCTGCCGGTACGGTGCAGTCCAGAGGTAAGGAGGGTGCGCACGTGCCCGTTGTCATCCAGGGTGGCATCGAGCCGGCGTGCCGAAGCAAAGGCGGTGAGTTCCACCTCGCGTCCCAATGCCAGGGTGGCAGCAGCGCCGCGCAGGAAGCGCACCTCATCGGTGCCTGTGCTGGCCCGGATGCCTGTCTGCACCCTGGCTGCCGGCGTGCTGCGGGCAAACCACGAGGTTCCGCCGGCCACCAGACCCTCGCCGAAGCCCATGCGGAAGTCGCCCACCACAGCCTTGCGCAGCGGTCCCGTCTGCCGCACTTCGGCATAGGCACCCCAGGAATCCACCCAGCGCTCGCCCGCGTCCTTCTCTACATGACCTCCCACACGCAAGTGACGGCCAGCCTTCAGTTGATAGAGGGTGCGATGATAGAGCGCATCGCCGGCATAGCCATCGCTCACCTGGTAGCCACGACGGTAATAGAGCGGCACATCGAGGCGCGTGGTGAGGGTATGGACTACGGGCTGCAGGGGCTTGGTGCGGCGCGCCGTGGCGGCTGTGGCTTCACCATAGGTGACAAAGAGGGACAGGAAGCGGCGGGTGCGGCTATCGAGCTGCGGCACCAAACGAAGCTCGCCCTGGGTCTGCAGAGGGCCGTGCAGATAGATGTAGGCATGTATCTCCTCGACCTGCTGCTCGTCGATGAAGGGCAGGCGCAGAAGCTCCTCGCGGGTGGCGGCATTGATGTTCATGGGCTGGTCGTGCAGCATGCGCAACTCCTGCAACTGTGCATCCCACTCATGCAGGGTGCCGTCGGAGGAGGGGTCATAGCCCTCGTGCGAGTCATCGTCGCTGGTGAGCAGGCCCTCGGTATATTCCTGCACGAAGTTGTCCCACGTGTAGGACTGGCCCACCGACGGCACTGCCATGCATGAGCACATCAGCGCAAACAGCCATCGGAGGGCGGCCACACACGTGGGACAACAGTGCTTCACCTGACAAAGACAGTTAGGTGACCTGCACTGAAGAGCTGGTCGTGACCCACAAACCAACCCTTGAGTGGCTGCTTGCCACAGCGTATCTGGGTGATGGTCTCGCCGTCGCCCTGGCGCACTATCTCGGCTGTGCGGCCATCGCCGGTGGTGAGCGTGACACGGCGGAACAGGGGAACACTCACCAGGTACTGCGCATCGGCGGGCGAGTAGGTGTAGAGGCCGATGGCATTGAGCACATACCAGCTCGACATCTCGCCCGCATCATCCATGCCCGCATAGGCCAGATGGTCGGCTCCCATATCGTAGTAGCGGTCCATGAGGACGTTCAGGATGTGCTGCGCCTTGGGCTGCCGGTCTATGAAGTAATAGGTATAGGGGATGCTGTGACCGGGCTGGTTGCCTTGGCAATAATTGCCCAGGAAGCCCGTGAAGTTCCATGCTTCGTACTCCCTCCAGGGCTCCGTGAAGAGAGAGTCCAGCTTCTGCTCCACTGCCTGATGGCTTGGGTATAGTGCCACCATGCCCATAGGGTCATGGGGTGCAAAGAATAGACTTTGCCAGGCATTGGCCTCGCGGTACTGGTAGGCATAGTATGGCATGTAGGGGTCAAAGTCCTTCACCCAGTTGCCATCTGCTGTCCTTCCACGCCAAAAGCCCGTTGAGGGGTCGAAGAGATGCTTGTAGTTGGCCGACCGCAGCATGAGCAACCGGTAGTTGGACTTGTCCTTGAGTACCCTGGCCACCTGCGCAGTGGCATAGTCGTCATAGGCATACTCCACCGTCTTGGTCACGGCAGCCTTGTACTCGTCCTCGGTTGGCACGTCTGTGGTATCCTTCTCGGCTATCCATCCCTGCGCGATGTACTCGTCGAGGTAGGGCCTTCCACCGCGTCCGGGCACGGTGGCGTTGCGCAGGAGCAGGCGGTAGGCGCGCTCGAGGTCAAAGTTCTTCACGCCACGCAGCCACGCGCCGATGACAAAGGTGGATGCGTGGTCGCCGTGGAAGAAAGTGGGCATGTAGCCGCCACGCTTCTCGCCCATGTCGGTGATGGACTTGATAATGTCGGCCGCCACATCGGGGCAGATGACTGCCAGGAGCTGCAACTTGTTGCGATAGGTGTCCCAAAAGGAGGGTTCGGTATAATAGCGGAAGTCGGCACGCACCACATCGCCGCGCACGTCGCGGTACTCTCCGTTGACGTCGCTGCGCAGCACCGGCCACAGGAAGGCGCGGTAGAGGGTGCTGTAGAGCAGCCCCTTCTGGCGCTCGGTACCGCCCTCGACCCTGATGTGCGACAGTATCCTCTGCCAAGTGGCATCGGCCTCCTCGCGCACCGACAGGAAGGTGCGGCCTGCCATCTCAGCCTCCAGATTGAGCCGTGCATTCTCGATGCTCACAAAGGAGAATCCGATGCGCAGTTCGAGGGGCGCCTCTCCGCGGTTGTCCTCAAAGTCAACCACGGCCACACGATGCTTGTTGTCCTTCATCATGCTCACGCCCTTGACAGGCAGTGACGACGTGGCGTAGAAATAGATGCGGCCGTGTCCGTCCTGGAAGCCTTCGAAGGCATTGGAGGCCGACACGCTCTTGCGGATGTCCCAGCGGTGCGGATTGCCGTTGTTGCGAGTGATATCTACCAGCAGCCGCTTCTCGTCCTGGGGGCGGAAGGTGTAGCGATGGAAGGCACAGCGCAGCGTGGTGGTGAGCTCGGCCTGCACGTTATAGCGCTCCAGCCACACGCTGTAATAGCCGGGGTGAGCCTCCTCGCGCCGGTGGGAGAAGTGGGATGCGAAGTTGCGCGGATAGAAGATGCCTGTGACGGGCAGTATGGGAACGTGGAGCTGGTCCCAGTGTCCCTTGGCCGTATGAGCGAAGGAATATATCTCGCGGTCCTCGTATTGATAGCCCGCGCCACTGTGATACATGGTCACAGGAGTGGCCTGCACCATGGCGTTGGGCAGCGTGGCACCGGGATAGGTCTCGGCTCCCCAGGCCCGCTTGGCCTCGGTGTGGGTGTAACCCAGGTCGGCGGGTTCCCACAGTGTGGCTGTTCCCAGAAAGGGGTTGACGTAGCGGGTGAGGCTGGGATTGCAGGCGGGATTGGACGTCTGGCCGTGCAGGCTTGCACACAGAAGGGCAAGCAGGGGCATGACGAATGCTTTGCGTAACATAGATATGAATGGTTAAAATGAATGGTTGTCGGCGGTGCGCTTGTGGGAGGTGCTCTCTGCCTCGTCGTCCACACTGCGGTGCGATGGCTCATGCAGCGCGCTGCATAGGGCATCGCAGTGCGCTCCTGAGGCCGATGCAGCGTGCTGCACGAAAAGGGCCAGGCGGGCAAACTCCTCTCCGCTCATCACTTCGGAGAGCGGACGAGTGACAAACTCGCGCTCCATCATGAGGGGATGGGGCAGGGTGAGCTGCGGTGTGGAGAGCACGAGACGGTCATAGACGAGCAGGTCGATGTCGATGATGCGGTCATGATAGTGCCCGTCCACACTCTTGAGAGTGCGCCCCATCTGCCGCTCTATCTGCTGGGTGCGCTCGAGGCACTGCAGTGGGGTGAGGACGGTGTGCACCATGCAGGCGGCATTGAGGAAAGCATTGTCGCTGCTGAAGCCCCATGGCTCGGTGCACATGAAGCTGCTGATACGGCAAACCTGCCCCACGCACCGGCCTATGAGGTCCAGTGCACGGAGCAGGTTCAACTGCTTGTCTCCCAGATTGGTGCCCAGTGCCAGATACAGCACATGGGGCTGGGGCGTATCGGTGCAGGGCATCATGCTCAGTCCTGCAGGATGAGCATGGCATCGCCGTAAGTGCCAAAGCGGTAACGATGCTCGGGGTCATTCTCGTTGAACTTAAGCGCTTCCTTGTAGGCGGTCATCACCAGGTCGTAGCCTCCATAGGCGCACGACAGCATGAGCAGTGTGCTGTAGGGCATATAGAAGTTGGCCACCATGGCATCGGCCAGCGTGAACCGATAGGGCGGGAAGATGAACTTGTTGGTCCATCCGTCGAACTCCTTCAGCCTGCCATCGGCACTCACGGCTGTCTCGAGCACGCGCTGCACGGTGGTGCCAACGGCCACCACACGGTGTCCCTCCTCCTTGGCACGGTTGATGGTTTCGCACGCGGGGGCTGTGACATGCATCTCCTCGCTGTCCATCTTGTGCTTTGTGAGGTCCTCCACATCGATGTCGCGGAAGCAGCCCAGTCCGCAATGCAGGGTAACGAAAGCGAACTCCACCCCCTTGATCTCCATCATCTTCATCAGTTGGGGCGAGAAGTGCAGACCCGTAGCAGGGGCTGTCACGGCTCCCTCATGCTTGGCGAAGATGCACTGGAAGTTCTCCAGGTCGTCCTCACGAGTGGGTCGCGTGATGATGTTCTTGGGCAACGGAGCCTCGCCGAGGGCGAACAGGGCACGCTTGAATTCGTCGTGCGGACCGTCGTAGAGGAAGCGGAGTGTGCGTCCGCGGCTGGTTGTATTGTCTATCACTTCGGCCACCATCGCCTCGTTCTCGCCGAAATAGAGCTTGTTGCCAATGCGTATCTTGCGGGCTGGATCGACCAAGACATCCCACAGGCGCATGTCTTCGTTGAGCTCCCTAAGCAGGAACACCTCTATCTTCGCCCCGGTCTTCTCCTTGTTGCCATAGAGTCGGGCGGGGAACACTTTGGTATCATTGAAGACGAAGACGTCCTTCTCATCGATGTAGTTAAGTATATCACGGAATGACTCGCGGTGCTCTATGACACCACTCTTGGCGTGGATGACCATCAGCCTGCACTCATCACGGAAGCGGGCAGGCTCCTGAGCGATGCGCTCCTCAGGCAACTTGAATTTGAATTGGGACAGTTTCATATTGTTTCTCCTCTTATGTCCTGCACGCGCGACCAGCATGGACGGTGTTCTTCCTGCGTATAGGCCGGCTTGTGTAGCGCGCAGCGATGATTAAATAATGTACGTTAATAGTCTCTCGCAGTGCCTTTACTGCTCCTGTATGATTTCCTGCGACTCGAGCCACTGGGGGAATTCGTCGATGCTCATGCAGTGCTCCACACTCACGTCGCCCACTCTGGTGCGCCTGAGCGAGAGCAGATGGGCACCGCTGCCAAGCGCCTCGCCTATGTCGCGGGCCAAGGCGCGGATGTAGGTTCCCTTGCTACAGACGACTCTCACAGTCATCTGCATGGAGTCGGGGGCGAAGTCGAGCAGCTCCAGACAGTCTATCACCAGCACCTTGGGCTGCAGGTTGACCTCCTTGCCCTTGCGTGCCAGGTCGTAGGCCCTGTGCCCGTTGACCTTGCATGCCGAGAAGGATGGGGGTACCTGCTCAATGCGCCCTATGAAGCGCTTGAGCACCTCCGTCACTCCCTCGCGGGTGATATGCTCGGTGGGATAAGTGGCGTCCACCTCCTTCTCCAGGTCGAAGCTGGGGGTGGTGGCACCCAGTTGGAGCGTGGCCACATACTCCTTGGTGTGTGCCTGCAGCTCACTGATGAGCCTGGTGGCCCTGCCCACACAGATGGTCATGACGCCTGTGGCCAGGGGGTCGAGCGTGCCGGCATGACCCACCTTGAGCTTCTTGATGCCCGCCTTACGGCAGATGAGCCAGCGCACCTTGGCCACGAGATTGAAGCTCGTCCAGCCTAAAGGCTTGTCGAAATGCAGTATCTCTCCCTTGGTTATATTCATTGCTTAGCGGTTGTCTTGCAGTATGTCAGCCCAGTATCAGCACCAGCAGGCCCGCCAGGGCGCAATAGATGCCGAAATACACAAGCTTGCCCTTCTTCACGATGTTTATCATCCACTTGCATGCAACGCATCCCGAGACGAATGCTGCCACGAAGCCCACCACCAGGGGGAGCGTGTCGATGCCTGCAAAAGCCTCGTCTCCACGGAGCGCCTTCACGATGTCGAGCAGCGCCTCACCCAGTATGGGAGGGATGACCATGAGGAAGGAGAACTGTGCCATGCTCTCCTTCTTGTTGCCCAAGAGCAGTCCTGTGGCTATGGTTGTGCCCGAGCGTGACAGGCCGGGGAGCACAGCCAGAGCCTGGCCGATGCCTATGATGAAGGCATGCAGGGGGCTGATGGTCTCGCGCTGGCGGGGCTTGGCGAAATAGGAGAAGGTGAGCAGGCATGCCGTAACGAGCAGCATGATGCCCACGATAGTGAGGCCCGAGCCGAAGATGCGCTCTACGTCCTCCTTGAAGAAGACGCCCACGATGCCTACAGGTATCATGGAAATGATGATGTTGAGCGCATAGCGGGTCTCAGGATTGAGGCGGGCGCACAGGGGACATGTGCTCTCCTGGTCCTGGGTGGCCGCTGCCACACACGCCTTGCCGGTCATCTGCTGCCACAGGCCGCGCAATATCCATGCTATCTCGCGCCATAGGATGACCAGCGTGCTGAGCACCGTGGCCACATGCACCACGATGGTGAAGGCCAGATTCTCATCTCCTTCGATGCCGAAAATGGCGGCTCCGATGGTCAGATGGCCGCTGCTGCTCACGGGCAGGTACTCTGTCAGGCCCTGCAGAAGTCCCAGTATGAGTGCTTGTATGCTATCCATTCTGCTCCTCCTTTACGTTCTCCTGCTTGTCGGCAGGCTTGTGCATGATGGCAAAGATGATGAAGACGAAGCCGAAGAGGCACACCACGGGTGCCACTCTGATGCGTCGCACGCTGAAGATATCGGGGTTGAACACACCCTCGCTGCTGCCTGAACCCGACATCAGAATGAAGCCCACGATGATGATGAGCATGCCGATGGCCAGCAGCAAATAGTTTTTCTTGTCAAAAGCAAAATTGTTCATTTCCTATTATAATATATAATGTATATGTGTTCTCAATATAGCGATGACTCACGTGCCCTCAGGTAATGGGTCACCGAGAGGAATGTGCAGAGCACCGTGATGAGCAGTCCCACCACCAGCACGCTGCCGCCGGCAACGGCGAGGCTCTCTGGGGTTATGAACTGAGCCACTTCGGGGTCATGCGACACCGCCCAGCGGATGGCACCCAGGAGCACTGCATCGGTCAACAAGGCAGCCAGCACTCCCGTACCCACGGCTCTCCACAGGAAGGGACGACGTATGAAACTCCATCGCGCACCCACCAGCCTCATGGTGCGTATGGTGAAGCGCTGGCTATAGACACTGAGTCGCACGGTGTTGCGAATGAGGCTCAGCGAGATGATGACCAGCAGCACGGCTATGACCAGGAGCACTGCGGTGACGCGGCGTATGTTCTCGTTGACGCTCTTCACCAGGTCGTCCTGATAGATGACATCGGCCACGGCCTCGGTGGCTTCGAGCTCCTTGCTTATCCACATGAGGCTGTCGCTGTTGGAGTATTCGGGCTTCATCCTCACCTCCAGCGAGATGGAGAAGGGGTTGGTATCGAGAAACTCGGCCGACGTGATGCCCATGCTCTGCACGTGCTCGCGCAGTGCCTCCTCGCGGCTTATGTATTGCAGTCCCGCCACGTAGCTCTTGGCCTGCAGCGCGCCGGCTATCCGGTGGGCGCGTGCATCGTCGGCCTCGTCGTCGAGCACCACGGTCACTGTAAGGTTCTCCCTCACCGAGTCGGCCAGCATGCGCGCTGCCATACCCAGCAGCACCATCATGCCCAGCAGCACGAGCACCATTCCTGTGCTGATGATACTGGTGAGGGTCTGCATCTTGAAGAAAGGTCTTCCTCCTGTCTTAGCCATCTCCCTTGTCCTCCTATCCTTGTTCTACCACCTCTCCGCGCAGTGTGGCGCTGCTGCTCTCCAGTATGTGCGCCCTGACGGTCTGCCCTATACGGCGGTCGCCACGCGGTATGATGACCACCTTGTTCTGGCCTGTGCGACCGAAGAGCTCGTCCTTGCTGCGCTTGCTGACGCCCTCGATGAGCACCTCCACCGTCTGTCCTATGCAGCGGCGGTTGCTCTCGGCCGACATCTCATTCTGCAGGGCGATGAGTTCGTTGAGCCTGCGCACCTTCACCTCCTCGGCTATATCGTCGGGCAGATGCTTGCTCGCGTAGGTTCCGGGGCGCTCGCTGTACTTGAACATGAAGGCGCTGTCGTACCGGCATTCGCGCATCAGGCTCAGGCTCTGCTGGTGGTCCTCCTCTGTCTCGCTGCTGTAACCGGCGAAGATGTCGGTAGTGATGGCGCAGTCGGGTATTATGCGGCGTATGGCAGCCACCCTCTCGAGGTACCACTCGCGGGTGTATTTGCGGTTCATCAACTTCAATATGCGGTTGCTGCCGCTCTGCACGGGCAGATGGATGTGGTGGCAGATGTTGGGCTCGGCGGCTATCACGCGCAGTGTCTCGTCGCTCATGTCCTTGGGATGACTGGTGGTGAAGCGCACGCGCATCTCCGGCACGGCCCTTGCCACGGTCTGGAGCAGCCGGGGGAAGCCGGTCTCGCGTCCCTCGTCATCCACTGCGCGATAACTGTTGACGTTCTGTCCCAGCAGTGTCACCTCCTTGAACCCACGGTCGCGCAGGTCACGGCATTCGCGCAGAATGCTCTCCACATCACGGCTGCGCTCGCGTCCACGGGTATAGGGTACGATGCAGTAGTGGCAGAAGTTGTTGCATCCGCGCATGATGCTGACGAACCCCCCGATGTGTACTCCGCAGATGCGCTGCGGCACGATGTCGCTATAGGTCTCGGTGAGAGAGAGCTCCACGTTGATGGCCTTCTGCCCGCACTCCACCTGCGCCACCATATCGGGAAGCGACATATAGGCGTCGGGGCCCACCACCAGGTCGGCGTGATACTCCTCGATGAGCTTTTCCTTGACGCGCTCGGCCATGCATCCCAGCACACCGATGATGATACGGCGTCCCTTCTTCTGCAGACTGTGAAGGAACTCCAGGCGGCTCAGAATCTTCTGCTCGGCATTGTCCCGCACCGAGCATGTATTTAGGAAAACGGCATCAGCCTGGTCCATATCCTGGCACAGCTCGTAGCCAGCCATTCCCATGACGCTGGCCACCACCTCACTGTCCGCCACATTCATCTGGCAGCCATAGGTTTCGATCAAGAGTTTCTTCATTTGTACAATATACCCAATTTCGGTGCAAAGATAACCAAAAAACTCCACTCCAAGGCCTGCTCCGCAGTGCTAAAATCACAGGAGCGCACTCCTGTATTGTTAAAGAGTGTGAAATTCGGTAGAAAAGTGTGCTTGGGGCTTTGTTACATACTGATAGTTTGTTAACTTTGTAGTGTTAGATTTCATTAGATTTTTTCATAGTTAAGGTTTAGTTATGTTATGCGGGGCTACTGTGAAGCAGCCCCGCATTTTGTTTCCATACACTTTACAGGGTAATGAAGGGCTACTCTCTACATCACGTAAAACATTGTTGTTCAAACAGTAACAGCTTTTGATTTGATTGTAAAAGCTGACCCACGGGCGATGTAACGAGGCAGATCGTAGATGGATATACGTTGCTGTCCTATCGTAAACGGAGACTTATGGGCGATGCATCGGGCCAAGACGGAGAGGGCTACTTGTTGCTCTCCTATCGGCAACGGAGAGCAATGGGCTGGAGAGCGGGTGGCTCATGGTGGGCAGGCTCCCTTCCTCTGTCTATGAAGCCGGCTTCCATCTATCCTCCCAATACACTTCCCGCCTTACGGTTCTGTTATCTGATGGCAAAGGCAGTGCGGTGTGATGACTGATGCAGCGCGCTGCGATGGCCGATGCAATGCGCTGCGTTGGCCGTTGCAGCGTGCTGCGTTTTCTGCCCCATTACTGCACCTCGCGCGTGACGGGGTAGCCTTCGCTCCCTTGCATGCCATTCCAAGCAAAAGAGCTGTGCGATGGAAAACACCGCACAGCTCTTTCTGTTCTGACTGGGAATGCCGGATTCAAGGTTATGTAGCGGACCAACGCTGGAGAGGCATCACAGCCTTTCACCTCGCGCAGTTCCTTACTCTCCAGAAAACAGATGCACCCCCAGACTGCCCTATCCTACTTGGCCATCACCAGGCGGCTGGTTCCGTTGGAGGCGCGACGGATGTTCACACCCTTCTGGAGAGCGCCCAGACGCATGCCGCTGAGCGAATAGATCTGTTCGCCGGCAGGCTCTGCCGAAGCTGTCACACCCGTGACGGGAGTGGCATAATCGTGTCGGGCCTGGCGCAAAGCCTGAGTGGCCTCTCTGAGTGCCGTCACATCGGACGAGGTCACATTGCCCTCATCCACAAGCGCCTGCGTATGGTCAGCCAGGTCGTAGAGTGCATCCACAGCCTGGGCGATAGTCTTGCTCTTGGCATACTCGCAGGTGGCAACGGGCGTGCAGGGGAACATCTGGAACTCCGAAAGCGAGTAGCGAGGGGCACCATTGCTGAGGCGCATGCCATGGGTGCACATCACCTGGAAGCGCACATACTCATAGGGGCGGCGCATATTCACCTCGGCCGTGTAGGTGCGGTTCTGCACGCCAGAGAGTTTGTAGAGCTCGGTCACATAGTCCCAGTGCTCTCCGTCGTGGCTTGCAGTCACCAGCACATCCTCCCAGCGGTCGGCTTGCCCGGCATCGCCATCGAGGCTCTTGTTGTACTGGAGCGAGAAGGCCTTTTGTGGCTCGCGCAATTTCACCTGCAGGTAATGCGGGTTGTTGGGAGGCAGAGAGCCAGTGCAGCGGCTGCGCACATAGGTGTCGGTGTTGCGGTCAATCAAGCTTCCCAGCATGGAGGACGACTCTATGCCGTCGGTGCTGAACTGCGAGGGCATGGTGATGAGCCTGGTGCGCGACTTCTGCCTCTGGAATGTGCTGTCGGCCACGGCGCGTGCCTGCATGATGGCTGCGCGGGCGTTGTCGGCAGTGGAGGTGGTCCATCGCACATCGGCAAAGTGCGGGTTGTGGTCCGACATGATGAAGCCGTCGGGTGTCCAGCGGTTCCCCAGTTCGGCATAAGTGCTCTTCACGGAGCCGTAGGCGAAGATGAAGTCTATCTCGTTCTCCACCGAACTGCTGAATCCATCCTTGCCGTTCTGCACCTTCTTGCCTGCCACTGTCCACATGTCGCGCAGTGAGAGGTTGTAGTTGACCAGCGCATCATACACGGGCGACGTCCTGTGGGTGTTGAAGTCAGCGGTGAGGAACTGTGGCACACGCCTGCCGTAGCGGGCGGCCATTTCGCCCATCTTCTTCTTCAACACCTGTGCCTGTGCCAGGCGAGCCGACTCGGGTCCGTGGTCGAGGTGTGTGTTGGTGTAGATGAAGCGTGCACCGGTCTCCTTGTCGGTGAAGAGCGCCCAGGTGACCACGCGGTAACAGAGGGCATCGGGAGTCTTCGAGGGCTTGTCGGGAGTGTCGGTGGGCCAGTAGTTTCCGCTGTCTTCGAGCAGGAAGCGGCTGGTCTTGTACAGGATAGGAGTGTATTCACCCTTCTCGGCACCGTCCTCTCGTGCACAGCCCACCATAGCGTAGCCGGGTATCCCCGACAGGATGCTGGTGAGCTGGTCGCGCACTCCCTCCTGTATGCCCAGCAGGTCGGGCGATATGCTGTCAATGTAGTGGTGGATGGCCTTGGCGCGGTTGTCCCAGGTGTTCTGTCCGTTTCCCTCGGTCACCTTAATGTTTCCATAAGGGATGTTGAAGGTCATAATGCGCAGTTTCTCAGTGGCTGCCTGCGCCGCCAGAGCCGTCATCAGCAGGCACGCCACAGCAGCGTAAGCCGTCTTGAATAACCTTTTCATAATCGTTTCTTTTCTGTTGGTTGTATTTGGGAATGGTGTGTCACAGGGAGATCACACCTTGGGAAAAGGAAAAGGTTGGGAGTCCCAGACCCGCTGTCCGGCACTCCCAACACATATCACATGTCTCTGAAAAGACTTACTTTACCAACACCTTGCGGCTTACAGATGCGCCACGCAGGATGTACATGCCCTGAGGCAGACCCTGGAGAGCCTGGCTGACAGGCATAGCGGGACGCACCAGACGGCCCTGCACATCATACACGCTTGCTGTCTCGCCCAGCGTAGCCTCTACGTTCTCGATGGCATCACCACCCATGTTGGTGAAGGTGCCGTCCTTCTCCACCACGATGCCGTGGTCGGCGAAGAGAACAGGTACAAGGTCGGTACCCAGCTTCTGGAACCATACAGGCTTCTCGGTGCTCTTGCCGTTGAGCTCCCAAGTGATCTCGCCACTGGCAAAATCATAGTCAGCCTTACGCACTGCCTGGGTGCCGTCACCGTCGATGCTGAAGCAGTTGGTCAGCGTGGTGTTGCTGCTGAAGCGGCAGAAGAGCTTGGCCTGAGAGTCGTAACCCTCGATGAGAGACGTTGACCAGCAGTTGGTGATGCGTGCTCCCACCTTGCCCAGCCAGCCGCAGATCTGTGCTGCGTTCTTGCCGCTTCCGGCCTTGATGTGTCCTGTGCTGTAGCAGTTGGTGATGTAAGCGATGCTTCCATCATTGGCGTTACCCAGGATACCTGCGGCTGCCTGATAGGTAGCCTCCACGCTTCCCTCGTTGCCGAGGCAATCCAACTTGATGATGCCGGCACTGTTGCTTCGGCCTATCAGACCCACGCGGTCCTTACCTCTGATGCTACATGTAGCGTCCAGAATCAAGTTCCTGATCTGAGCCGAGGGATAGACAGTACCAAAGAGACCCACTCCGATAGAGTTCTCATAGTCAACCTTGAGGTTGCTGATGCGATGGAGCTGTCCGTCGAACTCGCCTCGGAAATTCACCTTGTTGGCCTGTGCATCGGTAGAGTTGGCGGTCTCCACGTTGAATCCAATGGGGATGAAGTTATCCACAGCGCTCATGTCGATGTCGGCCACGAGCTTGCCCTTGATGGTATTCATGCCACCGTTGACCATTGCAGAGAATGTCTGCATGTCCTTGGCAGTGGCGAGCTGGAAGAAGTTGTCCTCCTGCTTGGGGAACACAGCCAGGTCATAGATTCCCTTGGCCAGATTGCGTGCTTCCTCGGCGCTGGGTACACCCTGGCTGTAAGCAGACCACAGCTCCTCGGACACATTGTTCATGTTGTCCAGCTCGGGTGCATTCTCCTCATACACACCCTGGCTCTGGAATGTGCTTGCCAGGTTGCTGAGAGTCTCGGCAGACTTTGCCATAGCGATATAAGCGATGCGGCACTCGTAGATCTGCTTGAAGAGGTCAGAGAAGGTGTTGATTGCCTTCAGCAAGTCTTCGCCCTCGGTGGCAGCTTCAGATGCGGTGATGGCGGTCTTCAACTGGTCTTGAAGAGCCTTTGCAAAGTTGGGATGCAATGCGAAGTCGGGGCCGTCACTCATCTCGTATGCGTCAATGACACGTGCACGATCGAGGTAGTTCTTCAGCACCAGAGCCAACTGCTCAGCACCCTGGACGGCTGTACCCAGATAAGTAAGGTGGAAGTTGCCGAAGCCCATCCAGTCGCGGTCATAGCCTGTACCGGGATTCTTCACACCGAGCACCAGTGAGTCGCCCTCGGCAATCTGCACTGCCACGAGGTTGGGATAGCGGCCTGCCTTGAATGCATAAGCGCAGCCCACGGGACCCTTAGGTACCCATGCCTTCGTGCCATCATCGTACACTACAGAGTAGTCGGCGTCGGAACCGGTGAGCACACAGTTTTCGCCATCCACTGCATCGTTCTCGCTGATGGCATCCTCTATCTCACCCATAGCATAGTTAATGTTGTCGCCCAGGATTACATGACCGGCGTAGAATGTGCCATAGGAGTCTGCACCGGGACGGAAAGCGGCATTCGAGCTCAGAACATACACACCGGGCTTGAGACCCTTCATGGTCTGAGTCATGGTGAAGTTGCAGTTCCAAGCCTCGCCAGCGGCCATCACACCCTCTACGGTGCGCATGAGAGGATAAGCTCCGGCGTTTGAAGTGATGTCCCAACCCTCACGGCCAGCCTCGAGGTTGGCGTTGACTACCAGGTCGGTGATGTCTGCACCAGGCTGGTAATCGGCAGCGATGGCAGCAGCAAGCAGGCTCTTCACAAACTCAGTCTCGGCTGCAATGGCAGCGTCATTGAGCTGGTGAGTCTTCATGATGTGCTGGTATGTGCCATTGGGGAAGTCTTCACTGGGCTCGTTATTCTCATTCAGATAGCTGCTGAGGCGGTCGGCCTCCTCGCAATTGAAGGTGTTGCTGGTGATGTAGTCCAGTGCATACTCTGCCTGAGCCTCGTAAGCCTGGTACAGAACCACAGAAGCCTTGATGGCTTCACGTGTGGGAGCAGCCTCGCCATAAGCCTTGAGGAAGTCTGCCAGTGTGGGCAGCTCTGCCATCTGGTCCAATGCATCGGTATATACATTGAGCAGTGAGTCGTGAGCCACTGTCTCGCCTGCCAGCTCCTTCTCGGATGAAACCACGTGAGTACGGAACTGCTCATAGGTGTTCTGGTCGTGAACATCGGCATACTGGCCTTGTTCTATCTCATACACAAGACCCTTCTCCAGCCATGTAGGCTGCTCGTCTTCATCGATGGTCTGGTACCACTGGGCACGGAGGAATGTCTTGCCATTGAGCTTCCAGGTCAGTGAACCTGAACCCAATTCGCTATCCTCGAACTTCTCCAGCTGCTCGCCTGCGATGCTGTAACTGTTCTTCACAGCGGATGTACCGCGGTAAGCCTCCTTGCCGGCATCCTGTCCTATCACCTCGGCAGTAGTCCAGCAGCCGTCGATGATTGTGCCGTTTGCCCTGCCTATCCAGCCTGCAAATGCTGCGCTCTCACCGTTGCCGGTGCTGTTCACCGTACCTGTGGTGTAGCAGTTCTTCATTACGATGATACCCTTAGAATCGTGGTTACCACCCAGCAGACCGCCTGCGTTCACACCGCCAGTAGTCACGCTGCCCTCATTGCCCACGTTGTACAGGGTGGTGGTACCCGTCACTCCCCAGTTGGAAGCACCGATGATACCCACGTAGCTGCCTGTTGAACTGATAGAGCAAGAAGAGTCGAAGATGATGTTGCGGAGCACCATACCATCAATAGAAGCAGAGATGAAACCAGCATCCGCGTTGGTAGCCTCTATCACGAGGTTGCTTACGCGGTGGTTGCCACCGTCGAACACACCGCCATAACCCTTCTTCAGACCCAGCTGCTGGAAGTTCTCCATAGCGCCGGAGAAGTCTATATCGTCGGTCAGACGTGCATTGATCTTGTTGTCCACCTTGTTTACCATGTGGCTGAACCACACCACCTCGCCTGCAGTAGCCAACTCATATACGCCGTTGACGGGCTGCTTGTACTCGGTGTCCATCTTGCCGCACACGGTGCAGAAGCCCTCGTGCCATGTGTGAGGAGGTGTCACAGATGCCTTGTCGTTGCTGTATGTCACAGTGCCGCCTGCACTGGTACCGTCGCAACGCAGATCACCGTTGGCATACACCACCTTGTGGTCGTTCCAGGGAACAGGTGTTGCGTCGGTGCCAAGAGTCTGATACCATACAGGAGTATCGCTCTGGCTGCCATTCACAACGAAGCACAACTGACCGGTACCAATCATGTCGGCGCTGATGGTGCCCGTTACGTTGGCAGGCAGATTGTCCTTATAGTCGTTTGCACAATAGCATCCCGAGATGACTGTAGATGCCTTGCCGCGGCAGAAGCTGTAGTCCCTGCGGTCGGCTATCACGCTGGTAGTCCAGCAGTCAGTCACCTTGGCGCCTACATCACCCTCCCAAGCCGAAATACATGCTGCGTCACCGAATGCCTCGATGCGGCCTGTGCTGAAGCAGCGGGTGATGTTGGTCACGTTGCCATTATTGGCATTACCGATGATACCAGCGGCTGCGAAGTTGCCTGTACCATAGCTGCTCACATTGCACATAGTGCCCACATTGGTGATGTTTGTGGTAAAGTTGCCTGTGGTATGACCTATCAGACCACCTGCACGCTGTCCGCCTCGCACCGAGCATGACGCATCGATGAGGAGATCATGCAGGCTGGACTGTGTCACAGTGCCGAAGAAGCCGGCATTTCCCTCGACATCTACGATCATGTTGCTTATTTTGTGGCGTCCGCCATCCATCTCACCGGCATAGGGGTGCGTATCGTCACCGATGGGAATCCAGTTTTCGCCAGCCAGGTCAATGTCGGCTGTCAGGCGGAAGTTCAGCTTGCTCTGGGCACCGCTGTTGATTTGCTCGGCCACCCAACGCAGAGTCTTGGCATTGCATATCAGATAGAAACCGTCCTCGCTCACGTCTGGCTTGCCGCACAGAGTGCAAAAACCGGTATTGGGGTCGATGGTGTGAGGCTTCTGCACGAAGCCTTTGTCCTCGTTGAAATAGCCGAAGTCGTCGGCAACTGTGCCGTCGCAGTTCTTGCTGCCGCACTGATACACGGTACCTTCACCGTTGAGTGTGGGCATTTCGTCGGTGCCCAGAGTCTGGTGCCAGACGGGATTCTCAGAGCTGTTGCCGTTGATGACATAGCAAAGCTCGCCGCTGCCCATTGCTTCGGCAGGAACCAGAGTACCCTGATTGCCGTAGTTGGTAGCACAATTGATGAGTTTCACCTTGGTGCCGCCACTGCCTGAGCGTGCTATAGCTGTAGCTTCGGCCACACCCGCATGAGTGTCTGAGATGGCCCAGCAGCCCTTCAGAGTGTATTGGTCAGTACCTGTCCATCCTGAGATGAATGCGCATGATGTGCCTGAGAGCACCTTACCGGTGAACCAGCAATTGGTGATGGTACCCAGACAACCGTCGGGGCTGTTGCCTATGATGCCGCCTACACCGGCGTCGCCAGAGCCACCCTGATTACTGGGCACAGCAGCCACACTACCCTGGTTGCCCAGTCCCTGCAGCTTGACAAATGTGCTGCCCTTGGTGTGACCTATCAGTCCCACGTGCTGGAGACCGAGGATAGAGCAAGACTTGTCCAGTGTGAGATTCTCCACCACGGCTGGTCCTGCGATGGTGCCAAAGAAGCCCACGCCCACACCCTTGGGGTAGTTGATGACCAGATTGCTTATCTTGTGGTGCTGTCCGTCGAAGTGGCCGCGGTAGGGGAACTGCAATCGGCCTATCATGGGCCACTCTGTGTATGCACCCAGGTCGATGTCGGCAGTCAGCTGCACGTTCATCTGCATGTGGCCGCTGTTGACCATCTCGGCCACCCAAGCCATCTGCTCGGCAGTGGAAATCTTATATACTCCGTTCTCGGGAACGACAAACTCCTCGTTGAGAGCGCCGCACACGCTGCACTTGTAACCAGTGAAGCTGTGCTCGGGCATCTGTGCTTCTGCCTTGTTGTTGGTGAAGCCGGTGGCACCCTCGCCGCTGCATGATGTGGCTGTAGCATACACGCGGTTCTGGTTCAGGGGAGAGGGAACCTTGTCGGTAGCCAGCTTCTGGCCCATGCCAGCGCGGAAGGCCACCTCACCACTCTCTACCTGCTCGCTTGTCACCTCTGTCACACCGGCATCCACAGTTCCCCGGAATCCCTTGAGCACATAGCAGTTGTTGATCTTGCCTTCCTTTTGGCTGTTGCGTCCGAGCGCATAGCTGTCGGCATTCACGTCGATATCCATCTCGCCCAACTGCAGACAGTTGGAAATCGAGGTGCTTCCCTCGACCCAACCAATGAGACCGCCACAGCGCTGGGCAGCCTTTCCTACCAGCTTGCCAGCGAACACACAGTTCCTGAGAGAGGAAGCGATACCGCTGCGTCCTACAAGTCCGCCGCATGTGGCATCGCCTGTCAGACTGATCTCCATCACTACGTCGCAGTAGCAGTTCTCCATCAATCCGCCATACAGATTGGATATGATACCGCCTACCGCCTTGACGCCAGCCTTCACGGTACCTGTTACACGCAGGTTGCGAACAGCTCCGCACACATAACCGAAGAGCGAGTAATTCTCTGCGGTAGCCGTAAAGTCGAGCGTGATGGTGTGCCCCTGTCCGTCCAGGGTACCAGCAAATCTCTTGGACCTGCTGCCTATCATAGCCGTCTGACCAGTGTAGTCAATGTCGGCTGTGAGCACAGCATTGGCAGTGACGTCTCCTCCGTTGACCAGAGCAGCAAAGTCAGCCAAGTCCTGTCCGGTGCCTATCTGATAGACACCACCCACTTGGTCAAGAGCCCAAGTAGCACTACCGTACATACACATAAGCATGCACAATAGCCATCGAGTAAAACTTTTGTTCATGTGAACCTTGATTGATTAGTGAAATATTAGTTTTAATTTAAATCTTACGGTGCTGCTGTCCGTGGCAGGCACATTCCTGCGGATTTCTCCTCAGAAACATGTCCAAACCGCCGAAAAGCAGTTCTTCATTGCTCAAAGTTATATAATTTATCCCACGCTTCCTAATATTTTATGTACCATTTACCTATCCGTAGGGTTTTTCCCCCTGTTTTGCGAAACAGAGATTACGTTTGAATGACGAAAGACAGCAAACCGCATCTTTTTTCAGAGTGCAGATTTTCGAATTACGGATTATTCTTGGATGAAAACGGGAAATAAATATTTTTGTTTTTGCAGCGCGCTGCGACGGCTTATGCAGCGCACTCCGTGGGCCAACGCAGCGCGCTGCAATGGCACTTGCACCGCACTGCATCATCCTGCCCACCATTCCATCCCTTCACACTCCACTCCATTCCATCACAGGAAGAACCGCCCCACCCACATCGCACCTGCCCGGTTCTTAATTCGAAATTCATCATTCAGCATTTCCCGCCAGCCCAATTCAAAATTCATCATTCACCATTCAAAATTAAAGCGAAGTGGGTTGCGTGAATACCCTCCTTGCCGTAACTTTGCCCCCGAAACACAAGGGAGGAATACTTATGAAACGGAAAACCGTAATCCTGACCCCACTGCCCGATGAACTGAGGCGAAGTCTGATGCCCGCTCTGCTGGCGCTCGACTCCGTGCAAGACATCTACCAGGCAGCCGACCATGCCGAACTGGCCACACTCATCCACCGCTTCCCCAACGCTCTGGTGCTGATGGATCTGGAAACGCGCAATGATGACAAAGCCGCCACAGTGAAGGCGCTGCTCGAGTCGCTCACACTGCCCCAGCCCGGGAAACTCACACCCAGCGAGCGCGAGATACTCCGGCTCATAGCCCTGGGCCATACTGTGAAGGAGATAGCAGCAATGAGGCACAACAGCGAATACACGATAACCACGCACAAGAAGAACATCTTCGGCAAACTGGGAGTGACCAATGCCCACGATGCCACCAAGTATGCATTGCGCACTGGGCTCATCGACCTGGTGGAGTATTACATCTGACCCCCACCGCCCATCCCAATTCAAAATTCATCATTCTGCATTCTTAATTGAAGTGAAGCCCAATTCTAAATTCATCATTCTACATTCTTAATTATCTCGTTCATCATTCATAATTGAAGCAAAGCAATATATATAATGTACGCGCACACGTAAGCCGAACCGGCACAGCCGATTGCCCCACTCGGAGCATCTGCACAGAAGAGTCAATACAAAAAGGAAAAACAGGGAAAACCTTTGCGCTAACTGATTATTGCGCTATATTTGCACCCCGAACAAAGAATTCTGCTAATAATTGATGGAAGCTAAGGAGTCATTACAGAAACTGGTCACGGCCTTGTTGGAGGCACAGATGCCTATACCACGCCAGACCTTGATAGAGTTCCTGACCGGCAAAGAGTCGGGAGAGACAAGTGCGTTGAAGCTGGATGAGATGGAGTCTTTCGGCATTGGAGAAGCCCATGATGAGGACTTCTGGGCCAACATTATCGACGCAGCCTACGAGAAAGGATATCTGAAGGAGAAATCTACGCGCAACGATGCGCTCATGCTCACCGCCGAGGGGAAGAAGTTCCACAAGAAGCCGGTGTCGTTTGTCATCAGCGACGAAGACGACGAGAGCAACATACCCGACCAGGAGGGAAGCGTGGATGATATCATCAGCATGACCGCCGCCGGACGCATGCCTGCCAAGACAGGTACGGCATCCGAGCACGCACAGCAGTTTATCAAACTCATCAGAGCCATTGACAGGAAGATGGACTTGGACGAGTATGCCGAGACCGACAACATTCCCTTCGACACCGTACTCGACAGCCTGGAGGAGATGGTGAAGCAGGGACGCAAAGTGCAGATTACCTACTTCACCGACGAAGTGATAGGCAAGGAAGGCATCGACGAGCTGTCGGAAAGCTTTGACGAGTATGGTCCCGAAAACCTACAGCAGGTGGTGGACGAATATGACGACGTATATAGCGAAGAGGAAATACGTCTGGCACGTGTGGTGTATATGGTCAACCACATGAAGTGAGCGCAGCTGCGCCATTCAGCGAACCTAATGATAATATATAAGCACAATGGAAATCCTAAAGTTTAATCCCATTTACAAGCCCACGCTGTGGGGCTCTGAAACCTGGGTCGTATCGGCCGTCAAGGGTTCGGAGTCTGTTGTGGTGGGCGGCGAGAACAAGGGGCTCACACTGCCCCAGGTAGTGGAACGTTATGGCGCAGAGTTCCTGGGCAAGGCCAACAGCGAGAAGTTCGGCAACGACTTCCCCCTCCTCATCAAGTTCATAGATGCCCGTCAGGACCTCTCCATCCAGGTGCATCCCAATGACGAACTGAGTGCCAGGCGGCACGGAAAGATGGGCAAGAACGAGATGTGGTATGTGGTGGATGCCGACCGAGGCAGCAAACTCATAGCCGGATTCTGCCGACAGATGGACGTGAAGGACTATGCCGCCAAGGTGGCAGACGGCAGCATCGAACAAGACTTATGCAAGGCCAGCGTAAACGAGGGCGACTGCTTCTACATCCCAGCCGGACGAGTGCACGGGATAGGCGCAGGAATGGTGATAGCCGAGATACAGCAGACCAGCGATGTGACCTACCGCATCTACGACTATATGCGCCGTGACCGCGAGGGCAACCTGAGAGAACTGCACACCGAGCTGGCTCTGGATGCCATCGACTTCGGCGACATCACCCAGGATCCCAAGGTACACTACACCGAGAAGCGCAACACACTGAACACCCTGGTGGAGTGTCCCTACTTCAAGACATCGGAACTGAAGCTCACACACACCCTCGTGAGGGACTATGCAGGCGAGGACAGTTTCCACATCTACATGTGTCTGAGCGGCCAGTGCTGCCTGCTCAGTCCGCAGGGTCAAGGCATCTTCTTGCACAGCGGAGAGTCGCTCGTGGTGCCTGCATGCATGCATCAGGTGACACTCATCCCCGACGGTGAATGCAAGCTGCTCGAGAGCGCTGTGCTTTGAGGTTCGTCGTCACAAGCGCCGAAAAACAATAATCCGTCACTCTGAGGCGGAAAAATAAAAAAAAGAAGTACCTTTGTACTGGTTAATCGACACAAACAAAACACCGGCACAATGGTACTTCTTCTTGTATCCACCCTTCCCCCACTGGCCGCCTTTGCCTATTGTACAGCCATGCTGCTTAGGAAAGGGGACAGGAAGAAGTGGCTGCGACTGTGCGTGGTGACCATTGTCATCCTGGTCACTATCAGCACATTCTACCTCTCCTATCTGTCGGTAGAACCGCCACTGCCTTATGCCACCTTCGTGGCAAACATCTTGCTCATGTCGATCATCCCGCTCATGTATGTGATGGTGAGCAACCAGTTTGCCCTGAAATACCTTGACCAGTACTTCCTCTGGATTATTGGCTACACCATACTGGCACTCCCCTACCAGGTGTGCCAGCTGCTATATCCGTTGCCGCAACTCATGCCCGAACACTGGGGCAACAATATGCTGCGCTTGTCGTTCAACTCCAGGGATTATTTCACAATGAGTCCCATCGGACTGGTCATCTTCCTGCAGACGTGCGTGGTGCTCTTCAGAACGGCACTTCTAAACAAGCTTCTGGTGCGCAAGAAGTTCACCCTGACCAGAAATGCCAGGCTTTTCTTCATCCTGACACTACTCACCACCATAGACCTTGCCGTCACTGCACTGGTTCCCAAAGCAGTCATGAGGACTCCCGAAGCAGTCTGGATCACCCTGATGTGCACATCATTCGTCATCACCATGTGGTATCTGATGATACCCCATGTACCGCCCCCAGAGGTATCGTTTACCGATGAGAGCAACAATCCTGCCAAGTTGGGAGACAACTCCATTACGCTGCTATCCACAGGATTCCGCGCACTCATCGATGAGGAGAAGATATACCTGCAGCCCACGGTGAAGGTTGAACTGGTGGCACGAACACTGGGCACCAACCGCACCTACCTGTCGCGCATAGTGAAGAAAGAGTATGGAAAGACCTTCCCACAACTGATTTTGGCCCTGAGAATAGAGGAGGCAAAACGGATACTGAGGGAAGAACCCGACATGAAGATAAACGAGGTGGCCACACGCTGCGGCTTCAAGAACTCAAGTGTCTTCGGTAAAGCGTTTAAGGAAGAGACAGGCTTCACCGCCCAAGACTGGCGCAAGCAGACCGATGAGCCCGCAGGGCAGGACAATCCTGCACCTGAGGACACATCAGACGCTGATATCACTTGACCTTGCCGTTGCGCACAAACTCGCGGCGAGCCTTCTCAAACATCTTCTGGAAAGCTTCATCAGCCCACAGGCGGGCAAAGGTGACACTGCCCATCACACGGCCTGCATCCACATCGCTCTGATAATGGAAGCCCACGATGACACGGCTCTGACCCAGTTCGTAGGCCACTTTCATAATCTGCTCGGCATGGGCAGGATCGATGGCTGTGAGGGTGAGTCCAACGAGCCATGAGATGTGGGTATGGCCCGAAGGATAGCTGGTGAAGTCAGTAGCACTCTCGTAATTGGGTGTGCTGCTCTGCTCCTTGAACTGCTGATATGGGCGCACACGGTGGAAATACTTCTTGGCACTGGCACCGGCCTGCATCTCGGTGAGGTGCATACGTGAGAGCAGACGGTAGAGCTCGGGATATGCATCGGGAGTTATATCACGCTCCATCACGGCACCAAAGCGCTTCATGAAATAGCCTGCACCCAGGCTGGCATCGGCAATAGCCTGCTTGCCACGCTCGGTATCACGTATCGACTTTCCCCACTGATACTGCGTCCAGTCGTAATAGAAACGCGAATCGGTGAGCGCTGGAGGGGCGGGCAGCACATTCTCCATGTGGGGAGCCTGCTCGGTGGTGTAGAATGGGGTGAACTTCTCATCGGTAACGCTCTTCTGCGCCATCATGGACAGAGAGCACAGCACAACGGCTGCTGTCAGGGTTATTCTCTTCATGAATATATGGTTTAATATAGTTATTCCTATAAATCAAGGCTGTATCGGACCTGAACAGCCCTTTTTCTGTTACAAATTTACGCTTTTCCGAGCAATTACACAAGATTATGGGCGGACAAAAGCACATGGCTCCTCACACATGATATCCACACACTTTCACTCCCACCATCTGCCTCAGACTACCAGGAATGCAGTATTCCCATTCTACACCCACTTATTTGGGTCAAAAAAGTAAGCTTGGATACTTGGGCAAGTAACCTTGGATAAATGGCAAAGTAAGCTTGGATACTTGAGCAAGTAACCTTACTGCCCCCAAAAAGGCATAAAGACGGGCATACGTAGGGACAGTTCTGGCAGAACTGCCCAAGAGGATTTGGCCAAGCAGAAATCCTTGCCCAAAACCTTCATCATCCAGGCAGAACCAACAGCCAAAGGCTATAAAGACGGCAGTCCCACACGCAAACACGGCGTATGGGACTGCTGCTAATATATTATGGTATCACTCACTCAAGGGTGAAGGACTTGCGCAGGCGGAGGTTGTCGGATGCATTGCCCACCAGAGCCTCAAACTTGCCAGCCTCTGCCTTCCACGATGAGGTGGTCTCATCATAGTAACTAAGTGCATCGCGGTCGATGGTGATAGCCACATCGCAGCTCTCACCGGGCTGCAGGCTCACCTTCTGGAAACCCTTGAGCTCCTTGTAGGGACGGTCAACCGACGACTTCACATCGTGGATGTAGAGCTGCACCGTCTCGGCACCCGCACGCTTGCCGGTGTTCTTGACCGTCACTGTGAAGGTGATGCGGCCGTCCTGATTCATGCTGGACGAGGAAGCACGCAGATTGCTGAGAGCGAATGTGGTGTAGCTCAGTCCGTGTCCGAAGGCAAAGAGGGGATGGGTCTTCTGCTTGTCGGCCCAGCGATAACCCACATAGATGCCTTCCTTGTACTCCTCGTCGATGATGTTGTCCTTGACAGAAGGACCACCCTCCTTGCGCCACACACCAGGATAGGCATCCAGAGCATGTGCACCCACATCGGCCAGTGAAGCAGCCCAAGTGTAGGGCAGTTTGCCGCTGGGATTGGCATCGCCCACAAGTACAGAGGCCAGCGCAGTGCCTGCCTCGGAACCGATGAACCAGCCTTGCACGATGGCGGGAACACTTGACTTCCAAGGCATAGCCACAGGATTGCCCGAGATGTTGACATATACAAAGTTCCTGTTGGCCTTTGCCAATGCCTCTATCACCTTATCCTGGTCATAAGGCAGCCCGTAGGATTTGCGGTCATTGCCCTCACTGTCCTGGAAATTGCTCTTGTTCAGTCCGCCGAACATCACCACATAATCAGCCTCCTTGGCCTTTTCTACGGCCTCGGCAATCAGTTCCTCGGGAGTGCGCTTGTCGTTGAGATCCTGTCCGGTGGTCACTCCATTGTAGTTGCCACTCACATCGCCCACATATCCACGTGCATAATCCACCTGTATGTTGTGCTTTGCCAGACGGGCACGAAGTCCGTCGAGCGGAGAAATCTCGTGCTGTACCTTCAGCGATGAACTGCCTCCGCCCACGGTCATCATCTTGATGGCATTCTCGCCCACCACCAGCACACGCTTGGCCGAAGCCGTGTTGATGGGCAATACACCGCCCTCGTTCTGCAGCAGCACGATACCCTCCTGGGCAATGCGGAGTGCTGCCTCGTAGTGGGATTCGGAGCAAAGGAAGCCATAAGGACGCTTGCGGTTCATGGTGGTACGATAGAAGAGGCGCAACACACGGCGCACCTTGTCGTCGAGTTCTGTGGTATCATACTTGCCTTCCTTTATACCTTTTATATAAGGAGTGGCCATGAAGTAATTGTCATAGGCATTGGTAGCACCCATGGTAAGTCCGTCGGTCCAGGTGCCAAACTCCATGTCGAGTCCGTTCTTCACAGCCTGGTCGGTATTGTGAGCACCACCCCAGTCGCTCACCACCACACCGTCAAACTGCCAGTCACGCTTCAGAATCTGGTTGAGAGTCCACTGGTTGTGGCAGTTGTGCTCGTTCTTGTAGAGATTATAGGCGCCCATGATGGCCCACGAATGACCCTTCTGTACAGCCGCCTTGAAGGCTGGCAGGTAAATCTCGTGCAATGCGCGGTCGCTCACGATGACGTTCACCTGGTGGCGGTACTGCTCGTCATTGTTCAGGCAGTAGTGCTTGACACATGCCGAAACACCCTTCGACTGCAACCCCTCTACGTAAGGAACCACCATCGTGGAGGTCAGGAAGGGGTCTTCACCCATATATTCGAAGTTACGACCGTTGAGAGGAGTGCGCAGGATGTTCACTCCCGGACCCAATATCATATCCTTTCCCCGATAGAGAGCCTCCTCTCCGAGAGCTTCGCCATAGATGCGCGACATCTGGGGATTCCAGCTGGCTGCCAGACAGGAGAGTGCAGGAAAAGCCACGCAGGAGTCGTTGGTCTGCCCGGCCTGGTCCCATTCGTCCCAAAGTACATCGGGTCGGACACCGTGAGGACCGTCATCGGTCCAGAAATCGGAGAAGCCAAGACGGGGAACTCCAGCCGAAGAGAACTTGCTCTGGGCATGTATCACACGAATCTTCTCCTGCAAAGTCATGCGTGAGAGAGCATCCTCGATGCGCTCTTCCACAGGTTTGCTCTCATCCAGATAAACGGGCACCGACTGCTGTGCATGTGCTCCGAAAGCTGTTGCCAACGACAACAAGCCACATAGGATAATGTGTTTCATCTCGTTATAGTTACTTGTTCTATATCCATCGTTTCTCTTTCCTTCTACAAGGAAAAACAGCATCCATGTCCCCTGGATTCTGATACCATAGGAGAACAAGCCGTATTCAGCGGCTACCACTTGGCGTTTCCTCTCAACCAGAATCTTTATGAAAAGAACAGAAGATGCCTGTTCGTCAGGCTCGCCATCTGCTTCTTCGCGAGACCGGTGCTTTATAAAAGGGGCGGAAAAACCTGCTTGTCAGGCTCATTCACCCTATTTCTATTCTCCCCAACTGCTTCTGTCCAGAGTTCTGTAGCCCACTGCTTCAGCCACATGAGCAAACTCTATGTTCTCTTTTCCCTCAAGGTCGGCTATCGTGCGGGCCACTTTGAGTATTCGGGAATAAGCACGGGCAGAAAGGTTCAGCCTTATCATCGCCTCACGCAATACCTCTGTGGTCTGACTGTCCAGCACGCAAAACTGGCCCAGCATCTTCTCTGTCATCTGCGCGTTGGAGTGTATGAGCGCATAGTCACGGAACCTCTCTTCCTGAATCTTACGTGCCCGGATAACCCGCTCACGTATCTTCTCCGACGGTTCTCCCGGCTCCATCTTGCTGAGGTCAGAGAATGGAACGGGCGACAGCTCTATCTGCAGATCGATGCGGTCAAGCAATGGGCCGGATATCTTATTGAGGTACCTGACTATCTGTCCCGGCGTGCAGCAGCAAGCCTTGGTGGGATGGTTGTAATAGCCACAGGGGCAGGGGTTCATGGATGCCACGAACATAAAGGAACACGGGAAGGTGACGCTGTACTTGGCACGCGATACATTGATGACCCTATCCTCGAGCGGCTGGCGAAGAACCTCCAGTACAGAGCGCTGGAACTCGGGCAGCTCATCCAGGAATAGGATGCCGTTGTGCGCCAGGGAAATCTCTCCGGGCTGAGGGTTGGTGCCTCCGCCCACCAATGCCACCTGCGAGATGGTGTGATGGGGTGAGCGATAAGGACGCTGTGCCATAAGCGAACAGCCTGCAGGCAGTGTGCCGGCTACGGAATGTATCTGGGTTGTCTCGAGGCTTTCTTGCAGGCTGAGCGGCGGCAGAATGCTGGGCATACGCTTGGCCAGCATGCTCTTTCCGCTTCCCGGCGGGCCTATCATTATTATATTATGCCCACCGGCAGCGGCCACCTCCATGGCTCGCTTGACATGTTCCTGCCCTTTCACATCGGCAAAATCATAGTCAAACTCATACTGCCGCGCATAGAACTCACCGCGTGTATCCACTACAGTCGGTTCCAGGAGAGCGGTGCCGTTCAGGTGATTGACCACTTGGGTGATATGCTTTACGCCATAGACCTTCAACTTGTTTACTACAGCAGCCTCGCGGATGTTGCCTTCGGGTACAAAGAGACCCTCGAAACCCATCTCGCGAGCCTTGATGGCAACGGGAAGTGCACCGCGAATGGGCACCAGCGAACCGTCGAGACTGAGTTCGCCCACCATCATATACTTGCCCAACTGACTGGTATTCACCTTGTCCTCTGTAGCCAGAATGCCTATGGCCATAGGCAAATCATAGCCCGAACCTTCCTTTCTGATGTCGGCAGGAGAGAGGTTAATGGTAATCTGACGTGTGGGGAAAGTGAATCCGCTGTTCTCTATGGCAGCCAGGATACGCTCGTGACTCTCCTTCACCGCATTGTCGGGAAGGCCTACGAGCACAAATCTCACACCCCTCGTAGCGTTTACCTCGATGGTGACAGCTGTGGCTTGAAGCCCCTGCATACTGGCTCCGAATACCTTTACAAGCATAGTTTGCTGGCTTTTGGTTCGATGTCGCGTGACCAGTCGGAACCTGATGCAATGATATTCTGGGTGGTATCCACAAGCACAAAGAAAGGCAGGTGGCGGATGTGCCACTTGGCTGCCAGGTCGCTCGAGAATGCCTTGTAATCACAATATGAAGGGAAATTCACACTGTCACGCTTCTCCAAATCACGCAGATAAGCGCCATCGGTATCCAGCGAATAACTGATGATGCTCAGTTCGCGACCCTTTGCCTTCATGTCTCTACGCAGCTTCTTCGACCTGTAGATTCCGCTTTGCGAACCACTCTTCCATCCTGCCCAGAAGGTGATAATCAGGTATTTGTTCTTATAGTCGCTGCGGCAGATGGTGTCGGCCTTCGGTCCGCCGGGTATCTGACTTGGGCGTGTGTATAGCTTGAAGTCGGGCAACTTGCTTCCAGGAGCCAGTTTGCCATGTGCCTGCACCGCACCCGAAAGGCGGATCAAATCCACATCCTGAGGGCAGGCACGCCGCAGGCTGTCGTATATCTCGCGGGCTTCACGGCCCGATGAATTGTCGGAAAGAAGATAATGTTGCTCAAACATATACTGGCTGACTGCCAGTGTGGGGTGCTGGAGAACGTACTGGCGCACGAGAGCCAACTGCTCCTTAGGCGTCTTCCCGTCCGCTTCCTGCCTGAACTTGGTATAGATTTCATTGTCCTCAGAGCCTGTCACCTCTACGGCGTTGAGGTGCTGCGCATCACCCTTCAGCTTGATGTCATCGCCTGGAGATACGAATAAGGCCAACTGGGAATAATTGGGATAAAGCACTTGCATGACGGCCGACCCATCTATATCGGCCGTGTAGGTGAACTCACCGTCCTGTATGTGCAGGGTATCCAGAGTGGATGTACCGCCCTGGGAACTATAGATAAAGAACTCACCCTGCTCCAGGTGAGCAAACCGTCCACGGATTTTCACCTGTCCGGGATGGCCGCTGCAACAGAGCAGGGTGAGGATTGATACTATATAGAATAGTTGTTTCAATTTACTTCACAAGGTTCTTGACAACATTGGCATACTTGGCAAACTCCAGATCCTTGGCAGCACGTGCAGCCAGAGTACCATCCTGCTGGATAGCATTCTTCAGGCTTGAAGACAGAGCGTTTGCGTCACCTGTGCGGGCTGCAAGCACAGCCTGCAGGTAGCTTGTAGTGGCATCAGCGTTCTTGATCTTGCTCAGAGTGGTCTTTGCACTTGTGTAGTCCTTGGCCAGAATCTGTGCCAGAGCAGCGCTGTTGGTGTTCACACCAGCCAGGTCAGAAGCAGCCTGAGTGTAGTTACCCTTGGCAATGTTGAGGTTGCCCATCACCTCCTTGAAGGTGTCAGAGCCGGTACCCTTTGACAGATAAGTCTCTGCCTTGGCCACATCACCGCTCTTGAGAGCCATCAGAGCCAGGTTGGTGTTCACCTCGCTTGCGTTCTTGTTCACGTTGGCAGCCTGCTTCAGGTAGTTCTGTGCAGCAGCCATGTCACCCTTGCTGATAGCCTGCTGGGCCATGTTGTTCAGAGCGCGGTAGTCGCTGGGATACTGCTTGGCGATAGCCTCATTCCACTTCTGGCGTGTAGCATCGTCCTTCACCAGCTTGTTGGCACCATATACCATCTCCTCTACGCTCAGCTTGCTGGGATCAGCAGCAAACTGCTCCAGAATCTGTGCATCGCTGCGGCCGATGATCTCATAGTTTACAATCAGGCGTGCACGACGCAGCTCGGGCAGGATGCTATGCTTGATGTCGGTATAAACCTCGCTCATGTTGCTGATCTGCTGCTCGCGCTCCTCGGGATCCTGGTACATAGACAGTACGCGCAGGATAACCTCCTTATCCTGAAGATTGCTCTTTGAAACCAGCTCCTGGAAGCCTTCCCAGTCCTCGGCAGTGAACTTGGTATCCACGTCAGCCTCCATCTTGATCTTCTTCAGCTCCTTCTTCAGGTAGTTGGTGCTCACGTTCTGACGCTTCTCAGCCAGCTTCTCGTTGAAGCTGTACTTACCATCGGGGCTGGCGTAAGCGCTCACCTCAATGTTGGTCAGAGCACGTGTCTCGTTGTTGTCATTGATTTCCTTCAGGATCTTGCCCAGATCCTTCACGCTCACGCTCTTCAGCTCGCTTGCGCGCAGAGTAGCCTGATTGATGAGGAACTTGATGTTGGCCTCCTGCTTCTGGGCGATGATACGCTGGTAAGCATCGGGAGCTGTAGCGGCTGTGATGTTGCAACGGCTCAGCAGCTGGCTTGTTGCTACCACACCGTAACCGATCTTCACCTCGGGAATCTTCACGGTCTTCTTACCCTTCTTGGCGTCAAAGCGGGCATAGAGATCGCTCTGGATCATGGGATCCACATAGGCGAAGTTGGCCTTCATAGTGTAAGTGCCACCCACCTTGTACTGGATAGTGGTACCGTTACCCTCAACCTTCTCACCCTGGAATGTGGTGCTCTGGCCTACAGCCTCACCGCCTTCGTACTTCAGCACGGGAGTCACAGTTACCTGTGCCTTCTTCTTCATGTACTTGGTGGGGAAAGTTCCGTTGATGGTTACAGGAACCTGACCTCCTACTGCCTCCAGGGGAGTGGGAGTTACGTTAAAGTTGTCAGCGCCCAGTTTACCGAGCTTGCTGCAAGAAGACAGCACCAACACGGAGGCTGATGCCATCAGGAGAATTTGTTTTGTTTGCATGACGTTTATAAACTCTATTACTTTCTCTCTTTTACGTTATTCAGTCGCGAAGTTATGACAATTTTATGAGGTGGATATTCCTTGCGCATAAAAAATGCTCATTTAGTGTAATTCTTTGACCTTTGAGGCCTTTTTTCGCTCCTCATATAGAATATTTCTTGGATGATGCTCCAATATTTCCTGCCTTAAGTGAGTTTTGTCTATATGCATGTAGATTTCGGTGGTGGAGATGTCTTCGTGCCCAAGCATCATCTGTATGGCACGCAGATTGGCCCCTCCCTCCAGCAAGTGGGTGGCAAAACTGTGACGGAAAGTGTGGGGGCTGATATTCTTGCTGATGCCTGCCTTCTGGGCATAACCTTTGATATATACAAACAGACTTATCCTGCTCAGCCTGCATCCACGGGTGAGTGAGACAAACACGTAGTCCTCCTCGGTGGGCTTCACCTTGCGGCCCATGCGGGTAGCCAGCCATTCGCGCACCCTTTCCACAGCCACCTCTTCTATGGGTACCAGCCTTTCCTTGCCGCCCTTACCTTTCACACGTATGTATCCGTCTTCCAGGTAAAGCTGGCTTATCTTCAGATTGCACAGCTCACTTATGCGCAGCCCGCAGCCGTAGAGCACTTCGATAATCGCCCGGTCCCTTATCCCTTCGGGCTTGCTCAGGTCTATCACGCTGATGATACTGTCTATCTCCTCCACACTCAGCACATCGGGAAGGTGTTTGCCTATGCGCGGACTCTCAAGCAGTTCGGTTGGGTCGGCATTAACTTCCTTCTCCAAGGTAAGAAAACGATAGAACGAACGGACGCCGCTCAGCACCCGGGCAACGCTGCGTGCCTGGATGCCACTCTCTCGCAGTTCGCCCGCAAACTGGTCGAGCACTTCCAGAGTGACGTTGCGGAAGTCGATATTATTGTCGGCATAATAGACCAAGAGTTTCTGCAGGTCCCTTCTATAAGCATCGAGCGTATTCTTGGAGTAGGAGCGCTCCAGACGCAAATATTGGATGTATCTCCTCACGATAGACTCATCCACAACCCCCATTACAGTGCCACTTTTCATCAGCTTTGCCCTCCATAAATAATAAAAAGAGTAAGTTTCTTCATCCACTCACATATTTTCGTTAACTTTGCCTTGACAAATTTATGCTGAAATTATGAGAATTCAAATTATCAATGGTCCAAACTTGAACTTGCTGGGCATTAGAGAACCTGAAATCTACGGTAAGCGTGCCTGGGAAGACTATCTGAAGGAGCTGCGCAGCCGCTTTCCTAAAGTTCGCATAGACTACTACCAGAGCAATCTGGAGGGTGAGATAATCGACAAGATACAGGAAGTGGGCTTCGACCGCGACGGTATCGTGCTCAATGCAGGTGCCTATACCCACACCAGTGTGGCTATTCTGGATGTCATCAAGAGTGTCACCACACCCACTGTGGAGGTACATATCAGCAACGTGCATCAGCGCGAGGAGTTCCGCCGCAAGAGCATCATCAGCCCGGGATGCCTGGGTGTCATCTGCGGATTTGGCCTTGACAGCTATCGTCTGGCCATAGAGGCTCTAATCGACGACGCAAGCAAGAAAGAGAAGTAAACCCGCCGCCGGTGGAACTTGACGAATATATCCTGCGCCACATAGATGCAGAGGGCGAACTCCTGCATGCCTTGTGGCGTGATACACAATTGCGCCTTGCCTACGGGCAGATGGCAAGCGGACACCTGCAAGGCCGCCTGCTCAAGATGCTGGTGCAGATGACAAAGCCGCTGAGAGTGCTCGAACTGGGTACCTTCAGCGGCTATAGTGCATTGTGTATGGCCGAAGGACTGAGGCCGGAAGCCGAACTGCACACCATAGAGGTGTTTGATGAGATGGAGGATTTCATCCGCTCATGGTTTGCACGCAGTCCGCATGCTTCACAACTGCATCTGCACATCGGCAACGCCTTGGATATCGTCCCCACCCTGCCCGGCGGCTGGGATTTGGTTTTCATCGATGCCGACAAGCGCCAGTATGTGGATTACTATCACATGATAGTGCCGCTCATGAAGCCCGGCGGCTTCATTCTGGCCGACAACACTCTGTGGTATGGTCACGTGCTTGAGGAGCATCCGCGCGAGAGTGACCAGCAGACCATCAACATACAAGCCTTCAACGACCTGGTGGCCGCCGACCCTCGTGTGGAGAAAGTCATCCTTCCCCTGCGCGACGGACTCACCATCATCCGCGTGAAGGACTGACTGCCCGGCCTCCTATTATATATAAGGTATATAGGAGAGACGTGTCCGAAAAGGCTTCCCTATCTACTTGCCATTGTATTTTAGAATAAATGAACCGCCTTCTTTACCTGCCTTACAAAGCATCCTTGCTCCCTTATGATTGCTGTCTGCAATGTACAAAGTTAATATTGGTTTCATTCCGCAAGCAAAAACAGCCTTTTATCTTAAAAAAAACTAAGTGCTTTTTACTTTTCCACTTGCGGTCAGTCAACTATATAGTCACGGGTGTGAACCCTGACTGAGAGTGATTTAATTACTTACTTAACAAACAACATTATGAAAGGTACTATCAAGAAAATGATGATGGTGGTATGCAGCGTGGTGCTCTTCAGCACTACAGCTTGTGCCGACAAGAACAAACCCATCCAGGTGAATGAGCTTCCTGCAAAGGCTCAGACGGTGCTTACTACTCATTTCAGCGGACAGAAGGTAACGATGGCAACGCTTGAGTCAGAGATTATCGACAAGAGCTACAACGTGGTACTGCAGAATGGAACCAAACTTGAGTTTGACCGAAAGGGCAATCTCACTGAGGTGGATTGCAAGCAGGGGACAGTTCCTGCAAAGCTGATACCACAAGCCATCAAGAGTTATGTGCAGACCAACTACTCGGGCCAGAACATCAAGAAGATGGAGATAGACAAGAACGAGCACGAGATAGAACTCTCCAACGGACTGGACATCACCTTCAACAAGCGCTTCCAGGTAATCGACATTGACTGACCTACACAGATGGCCCATGCATTTGAGCCACAGCATCGAAAGATCCACTCACCACTGAGTGCTCTTACAACAAGGAGGATGAGCATACCACCGCCGGTAGCTCATCCTCTCTTGTTTTCTGACGGAACCTGTGCAGCGTGCTGCGATGAAGAATGCAGCGCAGTGGAAAAGCCCATGCAGCGCGTTGCAAGTGGAGATGCACCGCATTGCCTCTGAGCAGGGAGAATAAAAGAAAGAAGAGGCGGAAGTGCCACATGGGCGTTTCCTACCTCTTCTTCTTGTTTCTATACTCTTTTTCTACTATTTCCACAAACCTCAGACGATGATTCTGCGCTTGTGATAGTTTTCGCGGAAAGCAGTGGGCGAACAACCCTTCTTCTTCTTGAAGATACGGTTGAAGTTGCTGATATTGTTGAAACCACAGTCGTAACAGATGTCTGCCACACTGTTGGTGGTATCTACCAACTGCCTGGCAGCATGGCCCAAACGTATGTCGATGATGTAGTCGGATACTGTCTTGCCGGTCTTCATACGGAAGTAGCGGCTGAAGGCAGCCGGCGTCATACCAGCTATGTCAGAGAGCGTCTTCAGGCGTATCTCTTGCTTGAAGTTCTGGTCAATATGCTCTTCCACCTTTCTCACTCTGATGCTCTCGGGCGTATTCTTCACATTGGAGAAGCTGCGGCTGGCCAGCAGAGTATAATTCTCCTGCATGGAGAGTTCGTACAGAATCTCCATGAGCTTGAGCATACGATAGAATCCGGGCTGCGACTGAGTGATGGCCTTTATCTTTTCATACAGCTCCATGATGGTATTGAGTTCAAATGCTATCCCTCGCTTGGCGTTCTGGAAAAGTGCGCGGATACTGCTCAGCTGGTTGCGCTGCAGAAATTGCTCGTTGAACAAATCGGGTGGAAACTGTATGGTAATCTCGTGTATGGATTTGCTCTGACAGTCATACTGGTCCCATGCATGCTCCAGATTACTGCCCACCAGCACCATATCGTACTTGCCCAGTACTTCTATGCTGTCGCCCACAATACGTCGTGCACCATCGCAGTTCTCCACAAAGTTGAGTTCCATGGCCTCGTGCTTGTGCAATGGGTAGGTGAATGCTTCCTTTTCGCGATCCACCATATAGAAGCAGTCTTTCTCTGAGGTATGTGATTCTTCAGTAATAACCTTGTTCATATAGTGTGCATTTTATTATTTTCAACCGCTAAATTATGGATTTTAATTTATATACACAAGGCTATAAAACATATTAAGGTAGAAGAAGGGATATTTTCCCCTCTCCCACCTTAATATTTATATAATGTAGGGTATTTATAGTGCCTTTGCCATGTCAATAAGCATCTGGTGTATGCTGGTGTCGCTGTCCAGTTCGGGATGGAAGGCTGTCACCAGCTGATTGCCCTCTCTGGCAGCCACTATATGGCCATCCACCTGGGCCAGAATCTCCACTCCATCGCCCACCTCATCTATATAGGGAGCACGGATGAAGGTCATCGGCACCTGGCCCACACCCTTGAGTTCACCTTGGGTGTGGAAGCTTCCCAACTGCCTGCCATAGGCATTCCTCTTGGCCAGGATATCCATGGTGGCCAGATGCTGGCGGTCCAGCATGATGAGTCCGGCACAGGTACCCAGCACGGGCAGTCCGCCCCTGATGGCCTCTCTCACCTCTTCCCACATGCCCAGATCGTGCATGATGCGCGTCATGGTGGTACTCTCGCCGCCGGGGATGACGAGTGCCTGCTTGGGCTGATGCCAGTCGGCCAAGTTGCGTATGAGGAATGTCTCCATTCCCATACGCTCCAGCACCTGCCGGTGTTCCTCGAATGCCCCCTGCAGGGCCATTATAGCAATCCTCATTTTCCGCGCTCTGCCATAAGCAGCTCTATTTCCTGCTCGTTGATGCCTACCATTGCTTCACCCAAGTCTTCGCTAAGTTCGGCCAGCATCTTGGGGTTGTTGTAGTTGGTCACAGCCTTCACTATAGCCTGTGCACGCTTGGCAGGGTTGCCGCTCTTGAATATTCCGCTACCCACGAAGACGCCCTCTGCACCCAGCTGCATCATCAGTGCAGCATCGGCAGGAGTAGCCACACCACCGGCGGCAAAGTTCACTACGGGCAGCTTGCCATTGTCGTGTACATACTGTACGAGGTCGAAGGGAACCCTCAGCTGCTTGGCTGCCTCATACAGTTCATCAGCGTTCATACTGGTCAGCCTGCGGATTTCGCTCTGCATCATACGCATGTGACGCACAGCCTGCACCACGTCGCCAGTGCCTGGTTCGCCTTTTGTACGAATCATGGTAGCACCCTCATTGATGCGGCGCAAAGCCTCTCCCAGATCCTTGGCACCACACACAAAGGGTACCTGGAACTGCCTCTTGTCGATATGATATACATCATCGGCTGGACTGAGCACCTCGCTCTCGTCGATGTAGTCTATCTCTATAGCCTGCAGAATCTGTGCTTCGGCGAAGTGTCCAATGCGGCACTTGGCCATCACGGGAATGCTCACAGCCTCCTGAATGCCTTTTATCATCTTGGGGTCACTCATGCGGCTCACGCCACCAGCCGCACGTATGTCGGCCGGAATGCGCTCCAAGGCCATCACAGCACATGCGCCAGCCTCCTCGGCGATGCGTGCCTGCTCGGGTGTGGTAACATCCATGATAACTCCGCCCTTGAGCATCTGTGCCAGTTGGCGGTTCAGTGAAGTCCTGTCTTCCATTGTCTTTTCCTCCTGTTTTACTTATCTGTTATTGTCGCTGCAAAAGTCTCTATAAATAAGGAATAGGGAAAGCATCACTTCCCTTTCCATTAAACATTGTTCCTCTTTGTGCAATGTTGCTTCCCTGCGGATGCGCTTGCGTGGATGTTTCAGCAGATATGTGAAAAGGAGTTTGCCTGTTGGCTGAATAGTACGAGCGGATTGCGGTGGGTTGTCATCAGCGCATCTAATATTATTATTCCTTTTTATTTCTTTTAAAAAAGAAGAATATGTTGATGATGATAGGGCGTTGATAATGTTAAAAGATAAAGATAAGTGTTTTGACCCATCTGGCTCCTATGTGTTATCCACAGCATTTGGTGTGGTTATCATCAGTATTGACATAGGCTTTACTGCCTCATTCTCTTGTATTTCCAATATTTATTCACGCTATTTATCAACATGGCTGTGTGCAAATGGAAATATGATAACTTTAGCCTCCTACCATGCTTGAAAACTTTCCTCAGCCTGTTGATTTGGCTTTGATAAAATGGTGGCCTTTGTTGATATCTAAATTGGCTCTTTTTCTGATGTTGATAGTGTGGATAACTCCACAATAACTTGCCGAGTTTTCCATAAAGTTATCCACAGGTATTGATAAGTGTTTGTGTGTGAAGGGAAATAATTGGCAATATAGAAAAGAGGTAGTGTGAAGCATCTCACACTACCTCTTCTTGCGGAAGAAATCCTGCATGAGAGTCTTGCACTCCTCTTCGAGCACTCCTGCCTGGAGTTCTGTCTTGGGGTGCAGAGTGTTGGGTGCATAGATGTGGAAACCGCGTTTGTCGTCGGCTGCACCATACACCACGCGGCTTATCTGCGACCATCCCAGTGCGCCGGCACACATCGGACAGGGTTCCACAGTGACATACAGTGTGCAGTCTGTCAGATACTTTCCCCCCAGATACTCGGCTGCTGCGGTGATGGCTTGCATCTCGGCATGGGCTGTCACATCGTGAAGCCGCTCGGTGAGGTTGTGTGCGCGGGCTATGATACGTCCCTTGCAGACGATTACGGCACCGATGGGAATCTCACCCTCATATTCTGCTTTCCGCGCCTCGGCAAGTGCCTGACGCATATACATCTCGTCGTCCTTCATCTCTTTTCATGCTGTGTTGGATGACAAAGTTACGTTTTTTTCCTAATTTTGCAGAATTAAAGTTTAGAGAAATGGCGGAGCATAACGAACTGGGTCGCACTGGCGAGGACGAAGCGGCCGACTATCTGGCGCGTGAGGGCTATCATATCATAGACCGCAACTGGCGCAGCGGACACAAGGAACTCGACATCGTGTGCGAGCGAGACGGTGTGCTTGTCATCGTGGAGGTGAAGACCAGGCGCGATGCACGCTTCGGCAAGCCCGAAGATGCTGTGTCGGAGAACAAGATACGCCGCATTGTACTGGCGGCTGATGCCTATGTGAGGCTCAACCGCATAGACCTGCCTGTGCGCTTCGACATCATCACGGTGCTGGGCAAGAACCGCCAGCTCAATCACATCATAGATGCTTTCCGTTCACCGGTATGGTACAGATAAAGGAAGATAGTTTGCTGTGGGCCAATAGACTGGGTGCTGTGTGGCCGGAGATGGAGGTGGTGCAACTGGAGAGCACAGCATCTACCAACAACTGGTTGCGTGAAAGACGCACCGAGGCAGCCCGGCGTACCATGTTGGTGACGGCTGATTACCAGACCGCCGGACGCGGTTCGGGCACCAACAGATGGGAGTCAGAAGGGGGCAAAAACCTCATCTTCAGCCTTCAGGTATGCCCTTCGGCGCTTCAGGCCAACCGCATGTTTGCTCTCTCCGAAGCCATGTCGCTGGGCGTATGTATGGGCTTGGAACAGTATCTCTCCACGCTCATGCCGGCTGCCGGGAATGCTTTCCGCATCAAGTGGCCCAATGACGTGTATTATGCCAACGGCAAGATATGCGGTATGCTCATCGAGAACGACCTGAAGGGAAAGCAGGTGGAACGCTCGGTGATGGGAGTGGGTATCAACGTGAACCAGTCCCGTTTCCTCAGCGATGCACCTAACCCCACATCGTTGAGCATCATAGCCGGCCAGGAGATGCCTCGCATAGGGGTGCTTGAGAGTGTGCTGAAGTGTTTCCGCAGTTGCCTGCAGATGGTGGAGCAGGGTGATTTTGCTGCGCTGCATGCACTCTATCTGAGCCGTGTATATCGCTGGCACGAGTGGCATCAGTTCATTGACCAGAGCGGCACATTCACAGGTATGATAAAGGACATACAGCCCGACGGACATCTTGTACTCACTGACAGCGAAGGTAAAGAACGCAAGTATGCCTTTGGAGAGATAAAGTATATCATTTGACACATTATTTATATATAAAGAGAAAAGCGTATGAAGAAGTTTCACAGAATTCTGCTGAAGCTCTCGGGCGAGAGTCTGATGGGTCAGCAGGGGTATGGAATCGACGTGCAGAGGCTGAAGGAGTATGCCCAGCAGATAAAGGAAATAGCCGACATGGGTGTTCAGATTGGCATCGTAATAGGTGGCGGCAACATCTTTCGCGGACTTAGTGGTGCCGGCAAGGGTTTCGATCGTGTGAAGGGAGACCAGATGGGTATGTGTGCCACTGTAATCAACTCGCTGGCTCTGAGCAGTGCACTCGATGCAGCAGGTCAGAAGAACCGCGTGCTCACCGCTATCCGTATGGAGCCTATAGGCGAATTCTACAGCAAGTGGAAGGCTATAGAGTCTATGGAGCAAGGCCAAGTGGTCATCATGAGTGGCGGCACCGGCAGTCCTTACTTCACTACTGATACAGGTTCTTCACTGCGTGGCATCGAGATAGAAGCCGACGTGATGCTCAAGGGCACCCGCGTGGATGGTATCTATACAGCCGATCCCGAGAAGGATTCCACAGCCACCAAGTTCCACGACATTACCTATCAGGAGGTCATCCAGCGCGGTCTGAAAGTGATGGATATCACTGCCACTGCCATGTGCATGCAGAATGACCTGCCCATCTATGTGTTCAACATGGATATCCTGGGTAATCTGAAGAAGGTAATCGAGGGCGAAGAGATAGGCACATTGGTGCACAACTAACCCACCCTCACCATATTAAAAAACTCACGGAAGCGCTTCAACATGCCTGTGGAAAAGAGTTGATAACTTCCCCGCAGCCTGTTGACAACCGCTTCCGTGAGTTTTCTTTTTGCCTCTTTTGCATATTGAAAACGTCATAGTAATATATTGATGTGTATAAGCGGGTGGGGTGAAATATATAAAGGAGGCTGACACACTGAAATCATAAGAAGATACTTGTGAATGATGCAGCACGCTGCATGTGTTATCGCAGCGCACTGCATAGTGTGTTGCAGCACGCTGCGATGGGTGGTGCACTGCACTGCATTTGACAAAAGGAAGAGCCACCTGTGGGAGGCGCATTGGGATTGGCGCCCATCCACAGATGGCTCTTGTTTTATTCTTTAACTGTTTGGCTGACGGTCAGCACATGGGTGAAGTCACTTTACCTCCACCTTGAGGTCGGTGATGGTGCTGTTGAACTGTCCGGCCTTACGCAGGGGGAATACCAGTGTGCGCTGGTATGAGATGTAGTCGTTGGGCTCATACACCTCGGGTACAAACACGTCGGCACCCTTCACCTGGTAGTTTGCCTTGTTCTGAGGACGTATGATGTAGAGGGGCTTCGGACCCAGTTCCTCTCTCACCTTACCATCCACCAGCAGACGAGTCATCCTGTTGTTACCCTCCACGGTGAGAGTATGCTTCTCGTTGGCAGGAATGCGATAGTTGAATGTATTGAGGTAGCCGTCACGCTCGAAGCCCAATTTGCCCTGACGGGGATCAGAGAGATACACCACTGCATTCTCGGAGCGGAAGAGTTCGGTGCCCTTTGCCTCCTGCTTGCCGTCTATGGTGAAGGTAACGGCATAGTCATATCCTATCTCCTCGGCATCCAGCTGGTCGCCGGGCTTCACAGTGCTCTTCTGCAGCACCACGCTACCCTTCTTGCCCAGTCGGCCCAGTTCGTTCACGCCGGGAGCTTCGCTCAGGTTCTTGCGCAGCTGGTCATATTCGGCATAGCTGAGGGTAGTCTTCTTGCCGGTCCAGCACTTGGTGGAGATGGTCTGCAGCGCTGGGAAGGTGCGGTGATGTATGTCCTTGGTGCTGATACCGTTGCCTGCCACATCGTTCCACACGGCAAACATGCCGCCTTCGATGCAGGGGTCATTCTCCTCCAGGGTAACACGACCCATCACGGCAGGTGTCCAGTGCTCGTACAGATACTGGCAGTTGAGGTAGTCGTAGTAGTATCCGGCAGCGGGCACGATGTAGGTGTAGCCGTCGGGAATGGCTATCAGTTGGTAACCCTCCTTCTTCATGTCGGCAGGGTTGGCATAGTCACATGACCACATGTGCATGAGCACATTCTCCTTCTTGACGGGTGTTTCGCCCTTGGCATGTGTCAGTGAACCCCACAGAACGGCCTGCTTGCCGAAGCTCTCCACGTAGCGGATATAGCGGTCGGTATATTCGCGGAACTTCTCCACCACTTCCTTCTTGGCATTAGAGTACTCGTCGGTGCCGATGTGCACGCGTGGACCGCGAAACACAGGCTCCTTGCCACCGAGATACTCCTTCCAGAGATTGTCCATGAAGGTATATACTTCGGGGTTGAAGAGGTCAAAGTGATCCATTCCATAGTCCTTGCTGGCCAGCTCGGGCTTGTATTGTGTGAAGGCCAAGACGTGTGCGGGAGCATCTATCTCGGGTATGATATCCACTCCGTACTCCTCAGCCAGCTTCTGGAACTCTATAAACTCCTTCTTGGTATAGGCGCCGTCCTTGGAGGTCAGGCCGGGATAAGTGTCACACTCAAGGCGGAAGCCCGACTGAGTCTTGCTCCAGTCATCGCCGAAGAACTTGCGGAAACCGCAGTCGTTGAGGTGCACCTGCAGGGTGTTCATCTTATAGTAAGACATCACCTTGGCCAGATTGCGCAGGTAAGAGATGGGGATGTACTTGCGTCCGCAGTCGATCATGAAACCGCGCATACGGTAATCGGGCTTGTCGGTGATGATGCCCTTGGGCAGTCCCTTGCCCTCTGCCTGCTCGTTGATTTGCAGCAGTGTGCGTGTAGCCCACATGACACCCTGGGTGGTGGGAGCTGTGAGGGTCACATTGGCAGCGATGTTGATGCGGTAACCCTCCTGGCCGAGAGTCTTGTCGCCCTTGAGTGCAAGCACGATATCGCCGGCTTTTGGCGAACCGCTCACGATGCTGAGAGCCTTGCCGGTCATCTGTTCGTAGTCAGATGCCAGAGTCTGTGCCACTCCGCGCAGCTTGTTGCTCTTCACTATCAGTCGGCCAGAGAGGGCGGTGTGGCCCTCTGCGCCCTTCCATTCTTTAAGTTCAGGCACCACGAAAGGCTTGGGATTGACCTCTGCCCAGAGTGCTCCTGTGCACATGATGGCTGTCAGTGCCAGCGTCATCATTCTCTTTACGGTAAAAGGATTGTTCATTACTTTACTTGTTTTGTATTTATAATAGTGTTGCTTGATTGTGCTTGTTGTCGTGGGTGGATGTGGTCCTGTGCTTCACGCATTGCCTGTCACCGAGCGCAGAAGCCTGAGGTTGTCATCCTCTCCAGCCACCCACAGGATGTCTCCAGCCTCGAAGATGCGCTGCGGCTCCACGATGGTCAGTTCGCCATTGGCCATTTCCCTGCCTATCACCATGCATGAATATCGGGTGCGGAAGTTGGTTCCGGCCAGTGTCTGGCCACACAGCTCGCTGGCTGCATCCAGCTGCAGGCGCTGGAGCGAGAGCCTGTTGTGAGGCATGTCGGTACCATCGGCGGCATACACTTCGCTCTGCAGTCGGCTTTGCAGTCGGCCTATCGATTCGTCGTCGGCTGCCACCTCCACGATGTCGCCGGGGTAGATGCAGTTGGCAGCGCTGGGAATGTTGATGCGCAAACGGCCTCTGATGAGCGCCACTATATTGATGTGCTCGCTGCTTCCCAGGTTGAGTTCGGCCAGCGTTCTGCCACCCCAGCGCGTGTTGAGCGGCACCTCCACCCGCGCAATGTGCAGATCTTGTCCCATGAGCCTTCTGCTGTAGTCTGCTCCGCTCACTATCTCGCGGCTCTTGAGGTTCTGCATGAAGGTTCGCTCCAGATTGATACTGAGCCATTTGACCCATCGGCTGGCCAGCATGAGCAGCATGAGAGCCGCAC